>ENA-OZHZ01000042-OZHZ01000042.1-human-gut-metagenome-genome-assembly--contig:-NODE-42-length-49199-cov-10.243733_pt1 | contig 49199 bp, 30 predicted proteins | sample MGYA00244053_ERZ653699 | MGnify/ENA primary metagenome ERZ653699 (study PRJEB26926, sample SAMN06165200) | human gut metagenome | biome: ENVO:00009003; feature: ENVO:2100002; material: ENVO:00002003...
ATCTACACCTATTAAGTCGTCGGCAGCGTCAGATGTGTATAAGAGACAGGGCTTGCCCTCTCAGGCGCTTCGCGCCAGCTCCCCCAAAGGGGGAGCCAAAAGCGCTCTTGATAAAGGAGAATAACAATGGAGAAGATCAACCTGAACGAATATCTGGCCGCGAACGAGTACCCCGGCCGCGGCATCGCCGTGGCAAAGGCCCCGGATGGCCGTCAGATGTTCATCGGCTATTTCATCATGGGCCGCAGCGAGAACAGCCGCAACCGCGTCTTCGACCCGGTGCCGGAGCGCGGCGGCATCTGCACCATGGCTGCCGACCCGGCCAAGCTTGAGGACCCCAGTCTCATCATCTATAACCCCGTGCTGACCCTCGGCAAGACCCATATCGTCACCAACGGCGACCAGACCGATACCATCTTTGACGAGATGAGCCGGGGCAAGAGTTTCGCCGACGCCCTGCGCACCCGCACCTTTGAGCCGGACGAGCCCAACTACACCCCCCGCATCTCCGCTGTGGTGTACGCAGACGGCAGCTACCAGATGAGCATCCTCAAGTCTGCCGACGGCAACGGCGAGAGCGTCCAGCGCTATTTCTTCGACTACCCCCAGCCCGTGGCCGGTGAGGGCCGCTTCATCAGCACCTACAAGCACAACGGCAACCCCATCCCCAGCTTTGAGGGGGAGCCGCTCCGCTTCGCCTGCCCCCGCACCATCGGCGATTTCGCCCACGGCCTGTGGCAGAACCTGAACCCCGACAACAAGGTCAGCCTCTTCGCCCGGGTCATCGACCTGGAGACCGGCGAGAGCGGCGACATGATCTTCAACAAATACGACGCTGTGTGCAGCGACCTCGACGACCCTGAGGAGCCGGAGCTGCTGCCCGAAGAGCTGGAACTGCTCAAAAAGCTCGACGCCGAGGAAGAATAACCTAAGACACAAGGAGGATGCACCAATGAATGAACTCGCACTGAAGTACGGCTGCAACCCCAACCAGAAGCCCAGCCGCATCTATATGGAGGATGGCTCTGACCTGCCCGTCACCGTCCTGAACGGCAAGCCCGGCTACATCAATTTTCTGGATGCTCTGAACTCCATCCAGCTGGTCAAGGAGCTGAAGGAGGCCTGCGGCCTGCCCGCTGCCGCTTCTTTCAAGCACGTCTCCCCGGCGGGTGCCGCCCTGGGCCTGCCCCTGACCGATGTGGAGCGGAAGATGTACCACATCGCCCCGGACATGGAGCTTTCGCCGCTGGCCTGCGCTTATGCCCGCGCCCGAGGTGCGGACCGGATGTCCTCCTTCGGCGACTGGATCGCCCTCTCCGACGTCTGCGATGTGCCGACTGCAAAGCTCATCCAGCACGAAGTGTCTGACGGCATCATCGCCCCGGGTTATGAGCCGGAGGCACTGACCATCCTCGCCGGAAAGAAGAAGGGCAATTACAACGTGGTCGCCATCGACCCGGCCTATAAGCCGAACCCCGTGGAGCACAAGCAGGTCTACGGCATCACCTTCGAGCAGGGCCGCAACGAGCTGGCCATCAACGCCGACACCATGCTGACCAACTGGGTCACCGAGAACAAGACCGTGACCGAGGAGCAGAAGCGCGACCTCATCATTGCCCTCATCACCCTGAAATATACCCAGTCCAACAGCGTCTGCTACACCGCAGGCGGCCAGACCATCGGCGTGGGCGCCGGCCAGCAGAGCCGTATCCACTGCACCCGTCTGGCAGGCCAGAAGGCCGACAACTGGCAGCTGCGCCATATGCCGAAGGTGCTGGAGCTGCCTTTCCGTGACGATGTGGCAAAGCCCAACCGCGACAACGCCATTGATGTTTACATCGGCGACACCCCCGAGGACGTCATCGGCGACGAGGTCTGGGCCGAGACCTTCACCCGTCAGCCCGAGCCGCTGACCGCTGAGGAAAAGAAAGAGTACCTGAGCCATGTCACCGGCGTCTGCCTCGGCTCGGATGCATTCTTCCCCTTCGGCGACAACATCGAGCGCGCACGCCGTTCCGGCGTGACGGCCATCGTCCAGCCCGGCGGCTCCATCCGCGACCAGCAGGTCATCGACACCTGCAACAAGTACGGCATCGCAATGGCATTCTGCGGCATCCGGCTGTTCCATCACTAAAAAGCCTCTCCCTTTGGGAGAGGTGTCACCGGAGGTGACGGAGAGGGCAAGGACGCTGAGAAAAATCCGCAGGCACGGCGATAATATCGCTCTGACAAAGAGTCTGCCTATCGCTGTGCGGCGGCATTGTCGTACCGGGCTTGCCCTCTCAGGCGCTTGCGCGCCAGCTCTCCCAAAGGGAGAGCCTTCTGCAAAGGGAAAATGTCAGAAAAACAATAACCTGTTTGGGAGGTTATAAAAAATGGCAAAAAAAATTCTGGTCGTTGGCGGCGGCGGACGCGAGCACGCCATCATCAAGGCATTGAAGAAGAGCCCCGACTGCGGCGAAGTCTGGTGTGCGCCCGGCAACGGCGGCATCGGCTATGACGCCCACTGCGTCAACATCAAGGCCACCGACGTGGAAACGATGGTCGGCTTTGCGGAGACGGAAAAGTTCGACTACGTCGTGGTGGCTCAGGACGACCCGCTGGCACTGGGCATGGTGGATGCGCTGGCGGCAGTCGGCATCCCGGCTTTCGGCCCGGACAAGGCCGCTGCCCGCATCGAGGCATCCAAGGTCTTTTCGAAAGACCTCATGAAGAAGTACGGCATCCCCACCGCAAAGTATGAGACCTTCGACGACCCCGCCAAGGTCATGGAGTACATCAAGGCTGAGGGCAAATACCCGGTGGTCATCAAGGCCGACGGCCTTGCGCTGGGCAAGGGCGTACTCATCTGCGAGAACGAAGAGCAGGCCGCCGAGGGCGTCAAGGAGATCATGCTGGACAAGAAGTTCGGCGCTTCCGGCAACCATGTCGTGGTGGAAGAGTTCCTCACCGGCCCCGAGGTCAGTGTGCTGAGCTTCACCGACGGCAAGGTGGTCAAGCCCATGGTGTCCTCCATGGACCACAAGCGCGCCAACGACCACGACACCGGCCTGAACACCGGCGGCATGGGTACCGTCGCGCCGAACCCCTATTACACTCCGGCCATCGCTGCCGAGTGCATGGAGAAAATTTTCCTGCCCACCATCAAGGCCATGAACGCTGAGGGCTGCCCCTTCAAGGGCTGCCTCTACTTCGGCCTGATGCTCACCCCGGACGGCCCGAAGGTCATCGAGTACAACTGCCGCTTCGGCGACCCTGAGACCCAGGTGGTGCTGCCCCTGCTGGAAAGCGACCTGCTCAAGGTCATGACCGCCTGCACCGAGGGGACGCTGGCCGACACCGAGGTCAGGTTCTCCGACGGCGCTGCCGCCTGCGTCATCCTCGCTTCCGGCGGCTACCCGGTGGCCTACGAGAAGGGCAAGCCCATCACCGGCCTCGTGGACGGCCAGCTGCCCAATGAGCCGGACGTTACGGTCTACCACTCCGGCACGGCCATCACCGAGGACGGCCAGCTCGTCACCAACGGCGGCCGTGTGCTGGGTGTGACGGCCACCGCGCCCGGCCTGCCCCGCGCCATCTCCATCGCCTACGAGGCAGCGGAGCACATCCACTTCGACAAGCTGCACAAGCGCACCGACATCGGGATGCGGGCGCTGAAAGCGCTGGCAGAGAAGCAGTAAATGCAGCTCTGAAGGCTCTCCCTTTGGGAGAGCTGTCACCGAAGGTGACTGAGAGGGCAAGGATGCTGACAAAGATGCGCAGGCACGGCGATAGCATCGCGCTGACGAAGGGCCTGCTTATCGCTGTGCGGCGGCTTTGTCGCACCGGGCCTGCCCTCTCCGTCATTGCTTCGCAATGCCACCTCTCCCAAAGGGAGAGGCTTTGGCAGGCCGGCAAGCTCTGAGCTGACTGCTGAAAGCATATATGCCGCAAAATACAGTGCGCTGTTGTCAAGAAAAGCGGCTTCTGAACAATAATACCTGTTAAGATGTCGTGAATCTGGACAGCGGAGCACTTCTGTTTCTGGTAAAATAAAACTCCTCTCAGGCTGTGCGGCCTGACCGGCACGCCAGTGGCTCCCCCTTTGGGGGAGCTGTCACCGAAGGTGACTGAGAGGGCTGACAACAAGGGGGATTTCCCAATGGTATATCGTATCTATGTTGAAAAGAAACCCGGCTTCGACGGCGAGGCCCAGAGCCTGCGCAATGAGCTCGTCTCTCTGCTGGGCATCAAGGAGCTGAACGGTCTGCGTCTGCTCAACCGCTACGACGTGGAGGGCATCGACGAGGCGCTGTTCGAGCAGTGCGTCCCCACCGTGTTCAGTGAGCCGCCGGTGGATAACACCTACGCAGAGCTGCCTGTCTCCGACGGCGTGTCTTTCGCCGTGGAGTATCTGCCCGGCCAGTTCGACCAGCGCGCCGACTCTGCCGCCGAGTGCATCCAGCTCATCAGCCAGGGCGACCGCCCGCTGGTGCGCTCTGCCCGCGTCTACCTGCTGGAAGGCACCCTGACCGATGAGCAGGTGACTGAGATCAAGAAATACGTCATCAACCCGGTGGAGGCCCGCGAGGCTTCGCTGGACACCAGGGCCACCCTGAAGATGGAGCATCCCGTCCCCACCGAAGTGGAGGTGCTGGACGGCTTCAACGAGCTGGATGAGGCAGGCCTGAAAAAGTTCATCGACGAGAAGGGCCTCGCCATGGACCTGGGCGACATCAAGTTCTGCCAGGAGTATTTCCGCTCGGAGAAGCGCGACCCGACCATCACCGAGATCAAGATGATCGACACCTACTGGTCGGATCACTGCCGCCACACCACCTTCGGAACCATTCTGGACGACGTCCAGATCGACGATGCCGTGGTGCAGGAGGCCTTCGACCGCTACATGGCCATGCGCGCCGACCTTGGCCGCGAGAACAAGCCCCGCTGCATGATGGACCTGGCCACCATCGGTGCCAAGGAACTGAAAAAGCAGGGCATCCTGAAGAACCTCGACGAGTCCGAGGAGATCAACGCCTGCACCGTGAAGATCAAGTGCGACGTCAACGGCAAGGACGAGGACTGGCTGTTCCTCTTCAAAAACGAGACCCACAACCACCCGACGGAGATCGAGCCTTTCGGCGGCGCTGCCACCTGCATCGGCGGTGCGATCCGCGACCCGCTGTCCGGCCGCAGCTACGTCTATCAGGCCATGCGCGTCACCGGCGCAGGCGATCCCCTCAAGCCCGTCAGTGAGACCCTGCCCGGCAAGCTGCCCCAGCGCAAGCTGGTGACCACCGCTGCCGCCGGTTATTCCTCCTACGGCAACCAGATCGGCCTCGCCACCGGTCAGGTGGATGAAATTTATCACCCCGGCTATGTGGCAAAGCGGATGGAGATCGGCGCTGTTGTGGGCGCAACGCCCGCTTCCCACGTCCGCCGCGAATGCCCCGCTCCCGGCGACGTCATCGTCCTGCTGGGCGGCCGCACCGGCCGCGACGGCATCGGCGGTGCCACCGGTTCCTCCAAGGCCCACAAGCTGGACAGCCTCGAGCACTGCGGTGCTGAGGTCCAGAAGGGCAACGCCCCCATCGAGCGCAAGCTGCAACGCCTGTTCCGCCGCGAGGACGTCTGCAAGATGATCAAGCGCTGCAACGACTTCGGTGCCGGCGGCGTCTCTGTCGCCATCGGCGAGCTGGCCGACGGCCTGTATATCGACCTGAACAAGGTCACCAAGAAGTATGACGGCCTCGACGGCACCGAGCTGGCCATCAGCGAGAGCCAGGAGCGTATGGCCGTGGCTCTGGCCCCTGAGGACGTGGACAAGTTCATCGCCATCGCCACCGAGGAGAACCTTGAGGCCACCCCCGTGGCAAAGGTCACCGAGGAAAAGCGCCTGAACATGGTGTGGAACGGCAAGTCCATCGTCAACATCAGCCGCGAGTTCCTGAACTCCAACGGCGCTGAGAAGCACCAGAATGTCCACATCGAGAAGGGAACTGTCTGGCAGCCCCAGTGGGCCGGCGTGACCTTCGAGCAGAAGATGAAGAACATGGTGGGCGATCTGAACGTCTGCAGCAAGAAGGGCCTTTCTGAGCGGTTCGACTCCACCATCGGCGCGGCCACCGTGCTGATGCCCTTCGGCGGCGCATGCCAGCTGACCCCCCAGAACGCCATGGTCGCAAAGCTGCCCGTGGACGGCGAGACCAACACCTGCTCCGGCATGGCATGGGGCTACAACCCCTACCTCATGAGCGCCAACCAGTATGTGGGCGCACGGATGGCCGTCGTCGAGAGTGTGACCAAGCTGGTGGCCTCCGGCTTCCGCTATGAGGACGCCTACCTGACCTTCCAGGAGTACTTCGAGCGCCTTGGCACTTCCCCGGAGCGCTGGGGCAAGCCGCTGGCCGCTCTGCTGGGCGCACTGGACGCGCAGATTGGCCTCGGCATCGCCTCCATCGGCGGTAAGGACAGCATGTCCGGCTCCTTCGAGCAGCTGGATGTGCCTCCCACGCTGGTGTCCTTCGCAACCGCCATCGGCAAGGCCGGCCGCGTCGTCTCCACCGAGTTCAAGAAGCCTGAGAGCACTGTCGTCCTCATCCGGCCCATCCTGGACCCCGTCACCGGCTGCCCCAACTTCTTCTCCCTGAAGGCCAACTATAAGAAAGTTGAGCAGATGATGGAAGATGGCATGGTGGCCGCTGCTTCCTCTGTGGGCTATGGCGGTCTGGCCGAGGCTCTCTTCAAGATGGGTCTGGGCAACCGCATCGGCTTCAAGATGATGAACAACATGGCCACCCACGATATGTTTAAGCCCATGTACGGCTCCATCGTGCTGGAGATGGTCTCTGACGCCCCGGCTGGTGAGCTGCTGGGCGAGACCACCGCAGACTACACCTTCGAGTGCTGCGGCGACAAGCTGGATATGGCTCAGCTGCAGGAGATCTGGGAGAGCAAGCTCGAGCCCGTCTATCCCTACCGCAAGGCCGGCCCCGCCGTCGAGAAGATCAACGGCAGCCTGACCGCCCCCGCTGCGCCCAAGATCGGCGTGGCAAAGCCGAAGGTCATCATCCCGGTCTTCCCGGGCACCAACTGCGAGTACGACACCGCCCACGCCTTTGCCCGCGCAGGTGCGGACCCCGAGGTGCTGGTCATCCGCAACCTGACCCCCGCTGACGTCACCGCCAGCTGCGAGGCACTGGTCAAGGCCATCAACGAGAGCCAGATCGTCATGCTGCCCGGCGGCTTCTCCGGCGGCGACGAGCCGGACGGCAGCGCAAAGTTCATCGCCTCCTTCTTCCGCAACCCTGCGGTCACTGAGGCAGTCCGCGACCTGCTGCAGCACCGGGATGGTCTGATGCTGGGCATCTGCAACGGCTTCCAGGCCCTCATCAAGCTGGGTCTGGCCGCTTACGGCGACATCCGCCCCATCACGGCCTGCGACCCGACCCTGACCTTCAACACCATCGGCCGCCACCAGAGTATGCTGGTGCGCACCCGCATCGCCTCCACCGGCAGCCCCTGGCTGTCCAAGTGCAGCGTGGGCGACCAGCACACCGTGGCCATCAGCCACGGTGAGGGCCGCTTCGTGGCACCTCAGAGCGTGCTGGACACCCTCATCGCCAACGGCCAGATCGCGACCCAGTACGTCGATCAGGACGGCAGCCCCAGCATGGACATGAAGTACAACCCCAACGGCTCCGTCCTCGCCATCGAGGGCATCACCAGCCCGGATGGCCGTGTCTTCGGCAAGATGGGCCATTCGGAGCGCAGCGGCGAGTACCTGTACAAGAATGTCACCGGCGACAAGTATCAGCCTATTTTCGAGGGCGGCGTGGACTATTTCAAGATTTGATGGTAAAATAGAAGAAAACCTCTCCGTCATTGCTTCGCAATGCCACCTCCCCTAACGAGGGGAGGCTTTGGCATTTCGTAAAGCTTTATCTCTTCGCCAGAGGCTCCCCTCGATAGGGGAGCTGTCGAGCGGAGCGAGACTGAGAGGTTGAGGTTTCGTAAAACTTACCCAAGGAGGACATCTTCATGTCTCAGCATGACCGTTATATCAGCCCTTTTTCCACCCGTTATGCCTCCGATGAGATGCAGTACATCTTCTCGGACGACAACAAGTTCCGCACCTGGCGCCGCCTGTGGGTGGCCCTGGCCCGGGCCGAGATGAAGCAGGGCCTGACCAATATCACCCCCGAGATGGTGGCCGAGCTGGAAGCTCATGTGGACGACATCAACTATGAAGTCGCCATCGAGCGGGAGAAGCTGGTGCGCCACGACGTCATGAGCCATGTCTACGCCTACGGCCAGCAGTGTCCCAAGGCGGCAGGCATCATCCATCTGGGTGCCACCAGCTGCTATGTCGGCGACAACACCGACATCATCGTGATGCGTCAGGGCCTCGAGCTGGTGCGCAAGAAGCTCATCGGCGTGCTGGCAAAGCTGGCAAAGTTCGCCGAGGAATACAAGGATATGCCCTGCATGGCCTACACCCACTGCCAGCCTGCCCAGCCCACCACCGTGGGCAAGCGCGCTACCCTGTGGGCCAACGAGCTGGTGATGGACCTCAACGAGATCGACCACCGTCTGGCTACCCTGCAGCTGCGCGGCGTCAAGGGTACCACCGGCACCCAGGCTTCCTTTATGGAGCTGTTCAAGGGCGACGCCGACAAGATCCGCGCCGTGGATGCTTCCATCGCTGAGGAGATGGGCTTCGACAGCGAGGCCGTCATCCCGGTGTCCGGCCAGACCTACAGCCGCAAGGTGGACGCCTTCATCCTCAACGCCCTGGCCGGCATCGGCCAGAGCTGCATGAAGTTCGCCACCGATCTGCGTCTGCTGGCCAACTTCAAGGAGATGGAAGAGCCGTTTGAGAAGAACCAGATCGGTTCCTCCGCCATGCCTTACAAGCGCAATCCCATGCGCTGCGAGCGCATCTGCGCTTTGAGCCGCTACCTGATGGTGGATGTGCTCAACCCCAGCTTCACTACCGGCACCCAGTGGTTCGAGCGCACGCTGGACGACAGCGCCAACAAGCGCGTTGCCATGGCTGAGGGCTTCCTCGCCGCCGACGCCATCCTGAACATCATGCTCAACGTCACCGACGGCCTCGTGGTCTACCCGAAGGTCGTGCGCAGCCGCCTGATGGCTGAGCTGCCCTTCATGGCCAGCGAGAACATCATGATGCAGGCCGTGGAGAAGGGCGGCAACCGTCAGGAGCTCCACGAGCGTCTGCGCCAGCACGCCATCGCCGCCGGCAAGCAGGTCAAGGAAGAGGGTCTGCCCAACGACATGGTGGACCGCATCGCCGCCGACCCGGCCTTTGGTCTGACCAAGGAGGAGATCGTGGCGGGCCTTGTGCCGGAGAACTTTGTGGGCCGCGCTCCCCAGCAGGTGGAGGAGTTCATTGCTCACATCCTCAAGCCCATCTTTGACGCCAACCCGGATGCTGTGGAACAGCACGCAAACCTGAGCGTCTAAACGTGATTTTACAGGAAAAGAGGCTGTTGCCGCAGGCAACGGCCTCTTTTCTGCACACAGAAGGAGTTTTCATGCGACTCGATAAATATTTGGCAGAGACGGCCCAATGTACCCGGAGCGAGGCGAAGGCACTGCTGGCGAAAGGCCGCGTCACAGTCAACGGCGCGGTCTGCAGGAAAGGGGACACCCAGCTGAAAGAGGCGGACGCCGTGGCGGTGGACGGCAAAGCGCTGGCCTACCAGCAGTTCGTCTACCTCATGCTCAACAAGCCCGAGGGCGTCGTCAGCGCCTCCACCGACAAGCGGGACACGACGGTCGTGGATCTGGTGGGGGATGCCTATCCCCGGCGGGAGCTGTTCCCGGCGGGGCGGCTGGACAAGACCAGCACCGGTTTCGTCCTGCTGACGGACGACGGTAGCTTTGCCCACGACATCCTCGCGCCTAAACGCCATGTCTCCAAGACCTACACCGTCGTCATCGACACCCCGCTGACGGAAGAGATGAAGGCCGGCTTTGCCGCAGGCGTCACTCTGGCCGACGGCACGGCCCTTTCGCCGGCGGAAGTGTCCGCCCTCACCCCCGATGGGCTGACGGTCCGCGTCCTGCTCAGGCAGGGCGTGTATCATCAGATCAAGCGGATGTTCGGCGTCTACGGTGCGGGCGTCAACGCCCTGCACCGGGACGCCATCGGCGGGCTTGCGCTGGACGAGAGCCTTGCCCCGGGCCAGTGGCGGGAGCTGACAGCCGACGAGGTGGCGAAAATTACCACGGGGTAAAGGACTGCTTTTCACCCGGTTTTCAAAAAAGTATCACATTTTACCGGTAAAATAGCCCTCAGAACCACGCAGAAAGGCCCTTTTTGGCCCGAAAATGACCCCGAAAGATAATTTCAACAAGAAAGAAGAATTTTTTTTGGTGAAATATGTTGCAAAAGTAAATTCTTTTGTGTAAAATATAAAATGTAATGCGGCGAAATTGTTAAAAATCACAATCCCGCCCACCTGCGGTTTGCACAAGAGAGGAAAAGGGGTATCCATTTATGGCCAATAGAGTATTTCAGAGCGTGATCTACCAGATGAAGGACGCGATCGACCGCGTGGTCGGCGTGGTGGATGAGACCGGCGCTGTCATCTCCTGCTCGGAGCTGAATCTGATCGGCGAGGTGCGCGAGGGCTTTATGGCAGAGCGTCTGACGGCCGGTGACCGCTTCGTGCGGGATGGCTACACCTACCAGCAGTTCTCCAGCGCAAAGCATAACGATTATGCCGTTTTTGTGGAAGGTGCGGACGAGACTGCGGGCCAGTTTGCCGCTGTGCTGTCCATCAGCCTGCAGAGCATCAAGCAGTATCACGACGAGAAGTTCGACAAGGCCAACTTTATCAAGAACGTGGTGCTGGACAACATCCTGCCCGGCGACATCTACGCCAAGGCCCGTGAGCTCCACTTTGCCACCGACGTCTCCCGCGTGGTGTTCATCGTCCGCGTCACCAGCGGCGGCGACATCTCCGCTTACGACGTGGTGAGCAGCCTGTTCCCCGACAAGCAGAAGGACTTCGTCTTCAACATCAGCGAGACGGATACCGTCCTGGTCAAGGAGATCCGCAAGGGCATCGACCGCACCGATATGGAGAAGCTGGCCGCCAGCATCGTGGACACCCTGTCCGGCGAGCATTACATCAAGGCTGTCGTGGGCATTGGCACCCCCATCGCCAACGTGAAGGACCTGGCTACTTCCTTTAAGGAAGCACAGATCGCCATGGAGGTCAGCAAGGTGTTCGACACCGAGAAGCAGATCATCCGCTACGACAATCTGGGCATCGCACGTCTGATCTACCAGCTGCCCACCACGGTCTGCGAGATGTTCCTGCGCGAAGTGTTCAAGCAGGGCAGCATCGAGAGCCTGGACCAGGAGACCCTGTTCACCATCCAGCGCTTCTTCGAGAACAACCTGAACGTCTCCGAGACCAGCCGCGGCCTGTTCGTCCACCGCAACACGCTGGTGTATCGTCTGGAAAAGATCAAAAAGCTGACCGGTCTGGATCTGCGTGAGTTCGACGACGCTATCGTGTTCAAGGTAGCGCTCATGGTCAAGAAGTACCTGTCCAACAACCCGGCCAAATATTGATATTTCGTCTCAGCCGCTCCGGCTGCGGACGCCGAAACCGGCCGCTCGACCCCGATGCTGGCCGGTTTCTTTTGTAATGGTCCGGAACTTCTGTGCCAAATAAATTTTTCAGGAGCAAGATACTCATGATAGATTTTGAACATGTCACCAAGATATACAAACGGAGTGATACTCCCGCTCTGGAGGACATCGACTTCCATGTAGACGACGGCGAGTTCGTCTTTCTGGTGGGCCACTCCGGCGCCGGCAAGTCCACTCTGCTCAAGCTCATCCTCCGCGAAGAGCTGCCCACCGAGGGCCGCGTCATGGTGGACGGCAAGGACGTCGCCCGGCTGCGCCGGGGCAAAGTGCCTTTCCTTCGCCGCCAGATGGGCATCATCTTCCAGGATTTCCGCCTCATCCCCACCATGACGGTCTACGAGAATGTGGCGTTTGCCATGCATGTCACCAATATCGGCAAAAAAGACATCAAAGAGCGCGTCAACTACATGCTGGAGCTGGTGCATCTGGAAGATAAGGCAAAGGTCTACCCCGAGTTCCTCTCCGGCGGTGAGCAGCAGCGCGTGGCCGTGGCCCGCGCTCTGGCCCACAGTCCCCGCCTCGTCATCGCGGACGAGCCCACCGGCAACATCGACCCCGAGATGAGCCTTGAGATGATGGAGCTACTGGAACGCGTCAGCGAGATGGGCATCACGGTGCTTGTCGTCACCCACGAGCATGAACTGGTGCGCCGCTTCAACCGCCGCACCATCACCCTGAAGCAGGGCCGCATCATCTCCGATGTTCCGGCCAGCTTTGGCGAGGAGGTACACGCATGAAGATCTCTACGTTTGGGTTCCTCACCCGGCGCGGCGTGCGCAACCTCGGCAAGCACTGGGCCATGACCATCGCCTGCATCGCCTCCCTCAGCGTCTGCATGACCCTGAACATCTTCGCCAGCCTCATTGAAGTCAATGTGGACAGCATGGTGAGTTATCTGGGCAGCCAGAACGAGATGGTGGTCTACGTGGACCCCGAGGCCGACGACGCCACCATCCAGTCTGTGGGCAATGCCCTCAGCGGCACCGCAGGTGTGAGCCGGGTGCAGTATATGTCCAAAGAGGACGTCCTCAACCAGTACAAGGGCTATATGTCTGACTATGCCGCCCTGCTGAACGAGTTCGAGAACGACAACCCCTTTAAGGCCAATTACCGCGTCTCCCTGTCTGATCTGAGCCAGATGGAGACCATCAGCAAGCAGTTCGAGAACATCAGCGGCGTCTACAGCGTCACGGCTCCCATCGAGATGACCAAGACCTTTGTGGAGGTCCAGCAGGCTGTCACCAAGGTCGGGCGCGGTCTGGTGCTGGTGCTGATGGCTGTCAGCATCATCACGGTGGGTACCACCATCCGGCTGAGCGTCTTTGCCCGCCGCCGTGAAATCGAGATCATGAAGTATGTCGGCGCTACCAACGCCCTCGTCACCCTGCCTTTCGTCATCGAGGGCCTGACGATGGGCCTGCTCTCCGGCATCCTGACGGCAGCTGCCACCATCGGCGGCTATGCCTACATCGTTCAGCTGTCGCCCACGCTGGGCGGCCTGTGGCAGATGCTCATGGGTACGGCTCTGGTGCCGCTGGAAAATGTCTGGCCCACCATCCTGACCTACAGCCTCGCGGGCGGCGCTCTGGTGGGCGGTCTGGGCAGTATGTTCTCCATCCGAAAGCACCTGAACGTGTAAGGAGGGCCTACTGTGTACCACGACAAGCATTCCGCAGGCTTTGTCCTGCACCATCCGCCCCGCCACGCAAAGCCGTCGGGCCATTCGGTCATGATGCGCGCCGCCTGCGCCTTTCTGGCCGCCGCCTGCCTCGTGCTGAGTGTGACGGTCTACCCGGCCAGTGCGGCCACCAGCATGAGCTCGCTGCAAAACAAGCTGGACAAGATCTCTGCGTCCATCAAGCAGCATAAGACGGAGCTGAGCGACGCCAAAAAGAAGGAAGCTGCTGCCAAGGCCCTCGAGTCTGAGCTGAAGGAAAAAGTCTCGGTGCTCCAGAGCCAGATCGGCGTCCTCAAGAGCCAGATCTCCGAGGTGCAGAACAGCATCGGTGTCAAAGAGCAGGAGATCACCGCCAAGCAGAATGAGATCGCCCGGAAAGAGCAGGAGATCGCCGACCAGTGGGACGATTTCAAGAGCCATATGGCCGCCATGCAGGAGCTGCGGGACGGCGGCAGCGTCGCCATGCTCCAGTCTGTGAACGATCTGTACGAGCTTCTGACCTTCAATGAGGTCATGCAGGACATCTCGGTGAAGGACACCGAGATACTCGACAACATGAAGGCTGCGAAGGAAGCCCTTGTGGCCGACCGCACCCAGCTCGTGGAGGAGCGCACCCAGCTGCAGAACAAAAAGGCTGAGCTGGACGCCCAGAACAAGCAGATGCAGTCCAAGCAGAGCGAGCTCAACAACAGCGTCAAGGAGGCCCGTCTGAGCGCCGCTGAGGCCCAGCAGGCCCAGAAGAACGCCCAGGCGGCCATCGAGTCGGACGAGATGAACTACGAGGCCGTCAAGAAGGAGATCCAGAAGCTCATCGCAGCGGCAGCGGCCAGCAAGCCCCAGCTGAGCTTCAGCGGCTTTATCTGCCCGCTCAAGAGCTATACCCGCATCTCCAGCGAGTACGGCTGGCGCAAGAACCCGGTCTCCGGCGTCAACAAGCTCCACGCCGGCATCGACTTTGCCGCCCCCGCCGGCACTCCCATCTACGCAGCCGCCAGCGGCTATGTGCAGGTGGCCGGCTGGTCCAGCGGCGGCTACGGCAACTATGTCATCATCTATCACGGCAAAATGACAGACGGCAACGCCTACTCCACCCTCTACGGCCATATGCGCTCGGTGGCAACGTCGGCGGGCAAGTATGTCAACCAGGGCGACCTCATCGGCTATGTGGGCTCCACCGGCAACTCTACCGGCAACCACCTCCATCTCGAGGTGTGGAAGGGCGGCTCCAAGGCCAATGCGGTCAATCCCCGCGGTTATATTCCGATAAGATAATACAACTGTAATTGAAGTCGAGGGGTCAAAGGAGGCCACAAGGCGAAATGAACGAGCAAAAACGCAAGCGTATCCTTCGGGTGGGCTGTCTGATTCTGGCAGGAGTGTTCCTGCTGTCGGTACTGGGCAGCGTCATCCTGATGTTTTTGGTCTGAACTGGGGAGGACACTGAATGAACCGCAAAATTTCCGTAGGGATGACCGTGACCATCGTCATTCTGGCAATGACGGTCACTTTTTCCATCACGATGCTGATGGCGATGCGGCTGTTTGACCACACCGTCACCAGCGTGAAGGAAAAGGAGAGCATGTACAACAAGGTGGCCGAGGTAGACCGCTATGTGCGCGCCAACGACTACTACGACATCGACGAGACCATGCTGTACGACCGTCTGACTGCCGGTTATCTGCTGGGTACCGGCGACAAGTACGCCCGCTACTACACCGCCGCGGCCTATACCGACCTGCTCAACGCCCAGAGCGGCAAGCTGATGGGCATCGGCGTGGAGCTGGCCATCGACCAGTCCGGCTACGCCAAGGTCATCAAAGTGTATGACGAGTCTCCTGCCAAGGAGGCCGGCCTCCAGCGGGGCGATTACATCACCACCATCGACGGCGCAGACATCAAAAGTCTGGGCAGCGTGGAGGCTGTCCAGAACAAACTCCGGGGCGAGAGCGGCACGAGCGTCAATGTAGGCTGGCTGGACAGCGAGAACGCCCAGCACACCGCCGATTTGACCCACTCCGGCTTTACGGTCAACAGCGTCGATTCCGCGCTGGTGCAGGGCAATGTGGGCTATATCAAGATCTGGCAGTTCGACAACTCCACCCCCAGTGAGCTGGACTTTGCGCTCCGCAGCCTGACCGCCAGCGGCGCCCAGAGCTTCATCTTCGACCTGCGCGACAACGGCGGCGGCATCCTTGACGATGCCATCAGCTGCATCGAACTCGTCGCGCCGGAAGGCGTGCTGGCCTACGCGGAGGATAAGGCAGGCAACCGCACCCTGCTGGGCAGCAGCACCGGCGACTCGGTCATCAGCCAGCCCACCGTCTGCCTCGTGAACGAGAACACCGCCAGCGCGGCAGAACTCTTTGCATCCAGCCTGCGCACCCTGTGCGGCACCCGCCTCGTGGGCAGCACCACGATGGGCAAAGGCACCATCCAGAGCAGCCCCCAGCGCCTCTCGGACGGCAGCGCCGTCGTGGTCACGGTGGCAAAGCTCATCTGCGGCGACGGCTCCTGCTTCGACGGCACCGGCCTGACCGTGGACGTGGAGCGCCCGCTGACTGCCGACGAGCAGGTCAGCTACTATGACTACACCCTCGACACGGACCCGCAGATACAGCGCGCCGTCAGCACCGCGCAGCAGCTCACCGGCGTCACCACCGTGGGCGGCGTGAACGATGCTGACATCGCCGCCGACTCCGCCGCAGCCTCTTCGGAGGCCGCAGCCGAGAGCACCGCTTCCAGCGAGGCCGCAGGGGAGGCAGAGGCTTCCTCCGAGGCCGGTGCAGAAGGGGAGCAGGAGGCTGCAAGTGCGCAGTAAACACTTTTTGAAAATAACTTTAGTCGTGTAAATAGCTCAACCTCTCAGTCCGCTTCGCAGACAGCTCCCCTACCGAGGGGAGCCTCTGGCGAAGAGAATAAGCTTTGCGGAATGCCAAGGCCTCCCCTCGATAGGGGAGGTGGCACGCCGCAGGCGTGACGGAGAGGTTTTGCTGTTTTAGCAAGAAACAGAAAGGAAAACCACTATGCCGGAGCTGACCGACCTCTCCGTTATCCGCACCCTGTGCGAAAAATACGATTTCGCGCTCTCCAAGGGCTTTGGACAGAACTTCATCATCAATCCCGGCCTGCCGCCCAAGATCGTGGACGCCAGCGGCGTCGATAAGAGCTGGGGCGTGCTGGAGATCGGCCCCGGCATCGGCGTGCTGACCAAAGAGCTGGCCCAGCGCGCCGCCAAGGTGGTGTCCATCGAGGTGGACGAGCGCCTGCCGCCCCTGCTGGCCGAGACCATGGCGGGCGTGGAGAACTTCAAGCTGGTATTGCAGGACGTTCTGAAGGTAGACCTCCGCGCCCTCATCGAGGAGGAGTTCCCCGGGATGCCGGTGGCTGTCTGCGCCAACCTGCCCTACTACATCACCAGCCCCATCGTCATGAAGCTGCTGGGCGACCGCCTGCCCATCCGGAACCTCACCGTCATGGTGCAGAAGGAGGCCGCCGACCGTCTGGCCGCCGCCCCCGGCACCCGGGCCTCCAGCGCCATCAGCTGTGCCGTGAGCTACTACGCCACCTCAAAGCTGATGTTCACCGCCGCGCCGGGCAGCTTTTACCCGGCCCCGAAGGTCACCAGCGCCGTTGTGCGGATGGACATCCGCCCCACTCCTGCCGTACAGGTGGAGGACGAGGACGGCTACTTCGCCCTCATCCGTGCCGCTTTCGGCCAGCGCCGCAAGACCGCCGCCAACGCCATCGCCAGCGGCCTCGGCCTGCCGAAAGATAAGGTCATCGCGGCCATCGAGGCGGCGGGCTTCGACGCCCGCATCCGCCCCGAGGCTCTGACCCTCGAGGACTTTGCTGCCGTACAGCGGGAGCTGAAGTAAGATTTTATCAGAATAAAACGCCAAGGCCCCCGCAGTCCGGGACAGAACTGCGGGGGCCTTGGTCGTTATGTGGAAGGAATGGAGGATGGTGATCTGCTTACCTCAGCAGTGCGCTGTGGTCTGCGCCGCCCACGGTGAAGGTGGCGGTGGAGCCGCTGTGGCTGAGGGTGAAAGGCGCATCGCCCGCACCGAGGGCTGCAACATCGGAGAGGGAGAGGGTGGAAGTGCAGCGTTCGGTGGAGAAGACAACGGTCTCGATGCGCTCAGAGCGGAGGCCGGTCAAATCGGAAAGGACGCCCTGCAGGGATGCCGTCTCATGGGAGACATCGATGTAGAGAACATCGCGGATCTGGCTCAGCCGGACCAGCTGGGCGTTCTGGAGAATGTCGGCCTGAGCCGGGTCGAGGACACGCAGGCCGGTGGAGAGGGTGCTGTTGTCGCTGCTGTCGCTGCTGTGGGAGACATCGCGGTACTCCACCGCACCGCAGCCCGCGCAGCTGCGGTACTCGCGACTGCCGCCTTCGACAGGCATCCAGCCGCTCCACTGATGGCCGAGGGCGGGCAGCTCCTCCGTCTCGGTGACGACACAGTCTTTGACCTTGCAGCTGCGCTGGCGCTCGCCCTTCTCGGTGCAGGTGGGCTTTTTGGTGATGACCCAATCGCCGAGGGGGTGGGTCTCGCTGCCGGAGAAGCCGGGAAGGCTGGCCGTGTAGACACCGTTGTGGAAGAGCCGCGTTACGCCGTTCTCTACGAGCTTCACGAGGCCCAGCTTGCCGTTTTCCTCGAGATGGATGACCTTGTCCAGCGTCTTGCCGTCGCGGCTTTGGATGGCTTTGTCGGCGTCGGGAGAGGTTGCGGTGATGTCCAGCGAGGTGTTGGTATTGCTGATGGAGACGATGTCGCCGTCAATGCCCGCGCCGCCGCTCTTGCCGCTGCCGCCGGCGGCGCTGATGGTGCCGCCCGTAACATTCACAAAGCTGCCGCCGATGCCGCTGCCGCCGGTGCTGTTCTCGCCGGTGGCGTTGCCGCCGGTGGCCTTCGTGATGGTATCGCCCGAAATCTTCACAACGCTGCCGCTGTGGATGCCGTCGCCGCCGGTGCCATTGGTAGAAGCGCCGCCCTGCGCGGTTCCGATGTTGGCGCTGCCCTCGATGGTGAGGATGCCGCCGCTGGAAATGCCGCTGCCACCGTTGCCATCGGTAGAAGTGCCGCCCTGCGCGGTTCCGATTTTGGCGCTGCCGGAGATGGTGAGATCGCCGTAACTGCCGATGCCGTCGCCGCCGCTCTTGCCGCTGCCGCCGGTGGCCTTTGTGATGATGCCGCCCCAAATTTTCACACTGCCGTCACTGCGGATGCCGCTGCCGCCGGTGCCGCTGTCAGCGTTGCCGCCGATGGCTTCTTTGATGAAGGCGCGCTGGGAGATGGTGAGCTCATTGCCGCTGTGGATGCCGCTGCCGCCGGTGCCGTCCTCGCCGGTGGCCCCGCCGCCGGTAGCCTGCTCTATCTCGCCGTTGGAGATGGAGATGGTGCCGCTGCTGGCAATGCCCGCGCCGCCGCTCTTGCCGCTGCCGCCGGTGGCGTTGATGGTGCCGCCCTCGATGGAGAGCTTACCGTCGCTGAAGATGCCGCTGCCGCCGGTGCCGTTGTCGGCGTTGCCGCCGGTGGCCTGCACTGTCGTGCGGCCCTCGATGGTGAGGCTTTCGCTGCCGACAATGCCCGCGCCGCCAGTATAGTCTCCCTCGCCGGTGGACCTGCCGCCGATGGCTCTGATGGCACTGGAAATGATTTTCAGTGTCTTGCCAAAGAGGCCGCTGCCGCCCCTCTTGCCGCTGCCGCCGGTAGCGTTCGTGATGTTGGCGCTGTCGATGGAGAGCTTAAAGTCATCGCTGCTGCCGTCGCCGCGGATGCCGCTGCCGCCGGTGCCGTTGTCGGCGTTGCCGCCCTTCGCGGTTCCGATGGCAGCACTCTTGATGGTGAGCTCACCGTCGCTGAAGATGCCGCTGCCGCCGGTGCCATCGATGCTGGTGGCGTTGCCGCCGGTAGCGTTCGTGATGACAGCGCCGTCGGAGATGGTGAGCTTGCCGACGCCGTAGATGCCATTGCCGCCGGAAGTTTTGCCTTCGCCGCCCTTTGCGGTTCCGATGGCACTGGAAATGATTTTCATGGCAGTGCCAAAGATGCCGTGGCCGCCGCTCCAGCCGCTGCCGCCGGTGGCGTTCGTGATGTTGGCGCTGTCGGAGATGGTGAGCATGCTGCCGCTGTGGATGCCATAGCCGCCGGTGCCATCGGTAGAATTGCCGCCGGTGGCCTGCTCTATCTTGCCGCCGGAGATGTTGAACTCTTTATCGCTGCGGATGCCGTCGCCGCCGGAAGTTTTGCCGTCGCCGCCCTTGGCGTTAATGATGTCGGCGCTGCCGGAGATGAAGAGCTGGCCTTTGCTGTAGATGCCGTGGCCGCCGTTTTCTCCTTCGGCAGCGTTTCCACCGAGAGCACCTGTGGTGGGGTCGGGAATCTGTTTGCTGTTATCATCAGTAGTCAAGCTGCCGATGGTGCCGCCCTCGATTTTGAGATCACCGTCGCTGCGGATGCCATAGCCGCCGGAAGCTTTACCGTCGCCGCCTTTCGCGGTTCCGATGGTGGCACCCTGGGAGGTGGCGCTCTGGGAGGGATCGCTCTGGGAGATGATGAGCTCAGCGTCACTGCGGATGCCGCTGCCGCCGATGCCGTCGGTAGAATCGCCGCCCTTGGCGCTCGTGATGGCAGCGCTGTCGGAGATGGTGAGGTTCTTCTTGCTGTAGATGCCGTGGCCGCCGATGCCTTTGCCGGTGGAGTCGCCGCCGAAGGCTTCTTTGATGGTACCGGCAATTTCCATGGTGGTCCCGCCAAAGATGCCGTTGCCGCCGTGGATGCTGCTGCCGCCGGTGGCGTTATTGATTTTGGCGCTCTGGGAGATGAAAAGCTTGCCTTTGCTGTAGATGCCGCTGCCGCCGTTGCCGTTGTTGGCGTTGCCGCCCTTCGCGGTTCCGATGGTGCCGCCGGAGATGGTGAGGGCGTCGCCGCAGTAGATGCCGCTGCCGCCGCTCTTGTAGTCGGCAGTTGCAATGCCGCCCTGCGCGGTTCCGATGGTACCGCCGGAGATGGTGAGCTTGTTGTCGCCGTGGATGCCATCGCCGCCGGTGGCATCGGTAGAATTGCCGCCGGTGGCCTGCTCTATCTTGCCGCCCTCGATGGTGAGGTCGTCGATGCTGTAGATGCCGTCGCCGCCGTTCTTGCCGGTGCCGCCCTGCGCGGTTCCGATGGTGCCGCCGGAGATGGTGAGCTTGCCGCCGCTGTGGATGCCGTCGCCGGCGTAGCTATCGGTAGAAGAGCCGCCGGTGGCGTTCGTGATGGTGGCGTTGCCGGAAATGGTGAGGTAGCCGTCGCTGTGGATGCCGCTGCCGCCGTTCTTGTTGCTGGCAGTTGCATTGCCGCCCTTCGCGGTTCCGATGGTGCCGGCAAGGATTTTCATGGTCCTGCCAAAAATGCCTTTGCCTCCGTCGCCTTTGCCGCCGTCGCCTTTGCCGCCGTCGCCGCCCTTCGCGGTTCCGATGGTGCCGCCCTTGATGGTGAGGATGCCGTCGCTGCGGATGCCGTCGCCGGCGTCGTAGTAGCGGCTATAGCCTTTGTCGCCCTGCGCGGTTCCGATGGTGCCGCCCTCGATGGAGAGGTCGCCTTTGCTGTAGATGCCGTTGCCGCCGGTAGTTTGGCCTTCGCCGCCCTGCGCGGTTCCGATGGTGCCGCTATTGATGGTGAGCTCTTTATTGCTGTAGATGCCGTGGCCGCCGCCCTTGTAGTCGGCAGTTGCATTGCCGCCCTGTGCGGTTCCGATGGTGCCGCCCTCGATGGCGAGCTTGCCGCCGCTGTAGATGCCGTTGCCAGCGCCACTGCTTCCGACGCCGCTGCCGCCGATGGCGCTGACAATGGTGGCATTGCCAGGAATGGTGAGGTCGTCGTCGCTGTGGATGCCGTCGCCGCCGTCGAAGATGCTATAGCCTTTGCCGCCCTGGGCTTTTTCAACGCGTCCGCCATTGATCGTGACGGTAGTAGAATTGCTCCTGTTACCGCTGCCGCTGCCTATGCCGTCGCCGGTGTTGCCACCCACGGCCTCCACAATGGTGCCGCCGGAGATGGTGATATTGGTAGTGCTGCTGCCAGTGTAACCGCCGCCGATGTCACCGCTGCCGATGCCGGCACCACCGGAGTTGTCACCACCGGAGCCGCCCTGGGCTTTTACGATGGTGCTGCCATCGATCTTGATGGTAGTAGTGCCGTTGCTGTTGTAACCGCTGCCGATGCCGGCAGCATTGTTGCCGCCGATGGCGGTGATGTCGCCGCCTGTTATCTCAATGGTGCCGGCACCATTGCCGTCGCTCGAGCCGATGCCAGCAGCGCCATTGCCGCCTGTGGCAGTCAGGCTGCCGGTGTCGTTGCCATCGGCATCTTTTTCGGATGTGATGGTCAGTTTGCCGGTGTAGCTGCCATCCTCGCTCTTTTCGTTGTGCTCGAGGCCGGCATGGAGGAGGTCGTTGGTAAGGGTATTGCTGCCTCTGAGTGTGATTTTCGTGTCGCCCGCGCCCTCGACGCTGAGGGCGGCGTCGTTTTTGGCCGTGATGTTGACATTGTCCAGCGTCACGTTGAGGGTGTTGTCTGCTTTGCTGCTGCTATTGCCTATGAAGTTGTTGATGATGCGGATGACGTTTTTGGTGAAGTTATCCGCCGCGCGCTCCAAGACCGTGGTCGATTCATTCCGGGTCCCTTCATCGTCATTGGCGTCGGCGACCTTGAGGGGTGCGCCGGTGTACGTGAACTGGCTTTCGGGCGCGGGGCTGCCGCCGGGCTGGGGGTCGTTTTTCTCGCCGCCGGTGGTGGGAGTGTCGTCCGCTTTGGTGCCGTCGCCGTCAGAGCCGATGGTGTCGTCAGAGCCGGTAGTGCCGCTCTCAGAGCCGGAGGTGCCGTTCTCAGAGCCGGAAGTGCCGCTCTCAGAGCCGGTGCTCTCAGGGTCAGAGCTTCCCGCGCCGGTGCTCTCAGGGTCAGAGCTTCCCGCGCCGGTACTCTCAGGGTCAGAACTTCCCGCGCCGGTGTTCTTGCCGCCGGTCTGGTCCTTTTCCGTGGAATCAGTCTCGTTTTCCTCGCCGCTGCCGTCAGAAGAGTCGCTGCCCTTGGTGCCGCCGAGGTAGACCATGTCTTTGTCTTCGTTTTCGATGTCTTCTGATGGGGGCGTGGTCAACTTGGGTTGGGCGGGAGAGGCTGCGGAGGCGGTGCCGTTAGAAGAGCTGCCGCCGGAGGCGGTGGTATCATCTGAGCGCTTGCCGCCCTTGATGATGATCTCGCCGTCGTCTTCATCACCCTTTACTTTATCTGTGCTGTTGGAGTGCTTCACATAGGTTTTGCCGTCAGTGTCTTTGGTGATGGTGATGTTACCATCGCCGATGTAATAGGTACCCGCATACGCCGGTGCGGCCATGCCGGCCACCATTGCGGCTGTCAGTGCCAGCGCCGTCACCCGGTGGGACGCGGGCCGGGGGGTGTTTGTCGGCACCCGCAGCGGATGCCCCAGAACGCGCATTGCGAGCTTGCGATAAGAGATCATAGAAACCTCCTCTGAAAAGTGTGAGTTTTGCACAGAAGCTCCCAACGAAGCGGCAGGAGCTTGTGAAAGAAGCATAAATGTTGAGTCTGATTTATTCTACCACATTCCGGCCATAATGTGGCCGGATCTGCGTGAATCGCCGCGTTTTGTGCGTGAATCGCCGCGCGGATGTCTCGAAACGCCCCGCAGATGTTTAGAAACGCCCTGACGACAGCGCTGCATAGGCCGTACAGCGGGGCTGGGGGCAGACAAAGATATTGACAAGCGGGGAGGTTTCTGGTATTCTACTAAAGTACCCTGTGCAAACGATACTCGCTGGTGTGGCGCAATGGCAGCGCAACTGATTTGTAATCAGTGGGTTGCAGGTTCAACTCCTGTCACCAGCTCCAAAAAGTCCTACGATATACCGCTGAAAAGCGGCGTGTGTCGTGGGGCTTTTGCTTTTTGGAAAAAGGTACGCAGGACTGTTCAATAAAGAAAAAAAGTGCTATAATACTTATAAGCCTGAAACTTTACACGAAAGGATGGGTGTGTTATGAGTACAAGAGAATTGGCGAAGAGCTTGATTGACCAAGTGCCGGAAAACAAGCTGCTGTATATTATTGCCTACTTGCAGGGGGCTGCTATTCCGGATGAAAGTGAAACACCGAATACCGACACGCTGGAAGCCTTTGAAGAACTGGACAACGGCGGCGGTCATACCTACAACGGGCCGGTTGAAAATCTGATCAGCTCGTTGCTGGAGGATGAAAGTGCTTGAAGTAAAATACTCCACTAGATTTAAGAAAGATTTGAAAGTGTGCCAGAAGCGGCATTACAATATGGCTTTGCTTCAGCAGGTCGTCAATGTACTGGCCGTTCCTGAACAGCTCCCGCCACAGAATAGAGATCACAGCCTGACGGGTAGCTACATTCCCCATAGGGAATGTCATATACAGCCGGATTGGCTGCTGATCTACTACCAGACAGATACGGAGTTGTACTTGTACCGCACCGGCACACACGCCGATTTGTTCGGCCTATAAAGGAAACAGGAAAGAGGCCAAGACCTGACAGAATGGGTCTTGGCCTCTTTTTCTGCAAGGTATGCAGAAAAATCATGCCGCTGGTGGTGCTGGTGGGATGCCGCGCGGCCCATGTGGGCCAGCTGGCGACAGGCGTGGCCGTCGTTCTGGCCGGTATGCCGATGGGCGGCACCACCACCATCCTCGCCGAGAAGTATGGCGCAGACTCCACCTTCGCCAGCAAGTGTACGGCCATCTCCACGGTGCTGTCGCTCATCACGACGCCGCTGTGGTGTTTGGCGGTGTAAAATATGGCAAACGAAACCGCCCCCGGGGAGACCCGGAGGCGGTTTTGTTTCGAGGAAATGGCTCTCCCCTTGGGAGAGCTGGCGCGAAGCGCCTGAGAGGGCAAGGCTGCTACAAGAAAAGCACAGGCACAGCGACAGTATCGCTCTGACAAACAGTCAGTTTATCGCTGTGTGGCGGCCCTTTCGCCACGAGCTTGCCCTCTCCGTCACCTGCGGTGACACCTCTCCCAGAGGGAGAGGCTTACGGTGTTGCCGCTACATACCCCGCCTTCTCGATGCACCTGCGTCCCTCGTCGGTGTCCAGCCAGTCGTAGACCTTCCGCTGGGGGCTGTCGGGGGCGGCGTCTGCGTGGACGACTGCGTAGAACTCGTTGCAGAGCGGGTAGCTCTCATCGGCGATGGTGTCATTGCCGGGGGTCACGCCATCCACGGCCAGCAGGCGGAGGCCGGGCTTCGAGTACATCTGGTCGATGTAGTAGTAGACCGAAAAGCCGATGGCGTTGGCGGAGTTGTTGTACTCGGCGATGCTGTCCACGAGGCCGCCCATGTCGGCAGGGGCAAGCTCGGTGGGCGCGGCCATCAGCTGGCCGTCGCCCTTGTCGATGAGCAGCTTTTTGAAGAGGGTCTGACTGCCCGAGTCCACGCCCCGCTGGAACGCCACGATGGGGGCGTCCGCGCCGCCCACGTCCTTCCAGCTGGTGATGCGGCCCGCATAAATATCCCGCAGCTGCTGCTGGGTCAGGCTCTGGACGGGATTCTCTTCGTTGACGATGAACACCAGCGCGTCCCGGCCGATGGCTTTCTGCTCGAGCTTTGCGTCGGCCTCGGCCAGCTCTTCCTTGACGTACTCGGGGGCCTCGTAGACGATGAGCAGCTGTGCGCCGTAGTCCTCGCTGTCGCTGCGGGACCAGAGGCCGAAGTTCTCCCACGCATAGGCCGTGGTGCTGACGGTGATGCTGGTCTGGGCCTCGAGAAGGTCCATGCCGGTGACATCGGCCTTCATCTGGGCCATCAGGGGGATGCAGGCCGTGGAGCCGTCGAGGCGGGGGAACTCGTCCTCGGTCAGGAAGGGGACGGGCGTGTCCGGGTCGGGGACGGACGCTGCCGGAGAGTCGGCGGGGGAGTCCGCCGTGCCGGTATTGCAGGCGGTGAGCATCGCCGCCCCGAAGCCGAGGCCCATCACCCGCAGGAAGCTGCGGCGGGAGATCATCTCTTTCATATCAAAAACCTCCGTGTCAGTACAGGTAGCCCCCGCCAGCGTCGTCGCTGGGGGAGGAGAAGATGCTTTCGCGGTAGAGCCACTGGCCGGTGGAGTCCATCAGGCCGTAGTCGAAGCCCTGCCGCGCGATAAAGCAGTCGTCGGGCAGGTCGTCCGGGCTGTAGCAGCTGCCGAGGCGGCGGAGAAGCACGCTGCCCTCCATGTCCAGCACGTCGGAAAGATTTGACGAGTCGCTGTTGTCCCGGTGAGCTGTGAGCAGAGGGCCGTTGGCGGTGCTGGTGAGGTAGGAAGCGTAGGTGTACTGCTGGGCCTCACCGGCGGACGACCAGAGCAGCCCATCGCTGCTGTAGGTCTGGATGGCAACGGTGTCGTAGTTCTCGCTGTTGTATTGCAGCAGGGCGTAGCCGTCGGGCAGAGCCGTCACGCTGATGTACTGTGCTTCTTCCACGGGCGCTGCCTCCACGTCGGTCAGGAGTGCGCCGGTGGTGCCGTCATAGATTTTAAGGACATTGTTTGCCGTCAGCACAGCGACATTACCGGAGTGATAGTCTGTGTCGCTTCGCTGGATAGCGGTCGTCTCACCGCTGGCAAGGTCGATGAGAGTATAGGGGTTGTCGGGCTCATCGCTGCCGAGAAGGGTGACACAGCCGGGCGTGTACTCCATCACGGCCCAGTCGAAGCGGCCCAGCTCCACGGCCTCGCCGCCGTTCAAATCGTAGAGGACGGAGCGGCTGTCCTGACGGCTCTGAAGACAGGCGACGCCCACGCCGCAGGCCGAGACGGCGCTGTCGTCTTCGCCGGTGAGCAGTTCGCCGGTGGTGACGTTGCAGAGGGCTTCGCGGGCGATGCCCCAGTCTGAGCCGCGGAACCAGCTCAAATCGAGCCAGTCGGCAAAGCCGCCGCGGTACGATGCGAGGGTGCTGGCTGTGCAGCCGTCCTCCCGCATCAGCACATTGCCCTCCCGGTCGGTGATGAGGACGTACTGGTGGAGCGGCTGGTCGGGGTCGTCGTAGGCGTAAGTAAGGCCCTCGGGCAGGTCGTAGCAGTTGAAGACGAGGCGCTGGCCGTCCTCGTCCACCACGAGACAGTCGAGCGCTGTTTCGGGTACGGGAAGCTGGACACCTGTGGCGAGGTCGTAGACCCGAGTGCCGCCGGTGGTGCCGTTCTCGAAAGCCCAGACGTCAGCGTCGTCCCGCAGGATGAGCAGCCCGCCCGAGAGGGTGGCGCTCACGGCGTAGGGAAAGGTCATGACGGCATTGCCGTCGGCGTCGTAAAGGGTGGAAGTGCGCTCCTCCGTGCCGGGGGTGGAGTGGGCCACGAGGTAGTGGCCCGTCTCGCCGGTGAGGGTGTCCTCCAGCAGCTGGATGCTGTCGGAGCTACTGGCTTTGTAGAGCACCCTGCCGCCCCGGAGGATGGTGCCGCCGCCGTTCCCGGCGTAAGAGTAGACGTAGTGGAGCGAGTCATCGCTGAGCCATGCGTCGCTGTAATACTGCGGAGCCTGCGAGGACGCCGTCCCCTCGTGCCGGGGCGACGCCGCAGGCAGCAGCGAACAGCTCGCCAGCAGCCCGCCCGCCAGCACGAGGCAGGCGGCGCGGCGGCTGAGTCGAAGCAGAGTGGTCTTCATAGAAACACCTCACAGTCTCCCAGAATTTGACTTTCCCATCTATAGTATATACGAAAGACCCGGACATTTCATTGCAGAAATGTGTCCGGGTCTGGTTACAGTTTTATGACAAGCTTATTCTTCGTCTCCCTGTTCCTTCAATTCCTTCAGGAAGGGCAGCAGGAAAGGCACCGAGATGCAGAAGGTGAGGCCATCGGCGATGGGCTGGCACAGCTCAATGCCGCTCAGGCCCCAGATGCGGGGCAGGGTGAGGATAAGCGGGATGAAGCAGACGCCCTGACGGCAGCAGGCGAGGAAGGTGGCCCGGCCCGACTTGCCGATGGACTGGAACATCATATTCGTCACGATGATGACGGGCTGTAAGAACATGGCGACACACTGATACCGCAGGGCGGGCAGAGCCACGGCGGTGACCTCGGGGTCATCGCGGAAGAGGCGGATGAGGGGCTCGGCGTTGAACCAGCAGAGGGCGTTGAGCACCGCCATAAAGACGAAAGCCGTCGAGATGGTGAAGATGGCCGCTTTCCGCACCCGGGCAAAGCGGCGGGCGCCGTAGTTGAAGGCCGCCACAGGCTGCAAGCCCTGTCCGACGCCGATCGCCACCGACAGCACGAACTGGAAGATGCGGGACACGATGCTCATGCCGGCCACGGCGGCGTCGCCGTAGTTGCGGGCGGCGACGTTCAGCAGCATACTGCCGATGCTGTTCAGGCCCTGACGGCCGAAGCTGGGCGCACCGTTGAAGAAGATCTGCCCGAAGTCCCGGGCGCTGCGGGTGACCTGGGTGATGCGGAATCGGCTGACGGTCTTGCCCCGCAGGAACATGGAAAGCAGGATGCAGAAGCTGATGCTCTGGCTCAGGGCGGTGGCCGTGCCTGCGCCGCCGGTCCCCATGCCGAGGCCGAAGATGAAGACGGGGTCCAGCACGATGTTGAGCACACCGCCGGTGACGAGGCCGATCATGGCGAAGCTGGCCTTGCCCTCGTAGCGGAGGATGTTGTTCATCACGAGGCTCGACATCATGAGCGGGGCCGCGATGAGGATGGGCCGCGCGTAGGCGCAGGCGTGGGGCAGGATGGTGTCGGTGCTGCCCAGCAGCATCATGAAGTCGGGCAGGGCAGCGAGACCGAGAACGGCCAGCACTGCGCCGAAGGCCAGCGCCGTGAAGAAGCTGGTGGAGGCGAACTTTGTGGCCGCATGGGTGTCCTGACTGCCGAGGCTGCGGCTGATGATGCCGCCCGCGCCGTGGCCCAGCATGAAGCCGAGGGCCTGAATAATGGCCATCAGGCTCGACACGACGCCCACCGCGCCCGACGCGCTGGTGGACAGCTGGCCCACAAAAAAGGTGTCGGCCAGATTGTAGATGCTGGTGATGAGCATACTCAGGATGGTGGGGGCCGCGAGGCCGAGAATGAGCTTCGGCACGGGGGTCTGGGTCATTTTCTCGAACTGGAGCCTGCTGCGCTCCAGCTCGGCGGCGTCGGATGCGGTGCGGGGGGAAGACGGCATGAAGAGATACCTCACTTTCGGAAATCAAAGAAAATACCGCTCTTTGCGCAAAGAACGGGTAAAATGCAGATATATGATAAGTATAGCGCAGATCGGGGGAAATGTCGAGATGATGGCACCAGCGGCGGTCGGCTTCGTTGCAAAAAGTTAGGGTATTGAGTGCAAAAGCAGGAGAAAATGGAATGCCTTTTGGCAAATTTGCCAAAGAAAGGTCGAATTGCTTGTAGAAAATCACGTCAAGTGGTATAATTTATAGAAAGAAACAAAAGCGCGAAGATAAAAAACAGCGCAGAGAAGAGTTCCGGGGAGATCCTGCCCCGGGATACGGAGGGAAATCTTATGAAATCTGTGGCACAGACTATCATTGAAGCAGACCGCTTCTACACCATCGCCGCCAAGACCGGCAGCGTCATTCAGGCTGTGGAGAGCGTCAAGGACGGCGGCAACATCCGTCTGGGCAAGTACGAGCACAAGCCCGAGCAGGAGTGGGCTTTCGTCCGCGAGGGCGACGGCGTTTACCGTATCCGCAACCGCGCTTCCGGCAAGCTCATCGACCTGATGATGACCGGCACCGCAAACGGCACCTGGCTCCACCTGTGGGAGGACGTGGGCGGAACTTCCCAGATGTGGAAGATGGAGCCCACCCCGGCCGGCACCGTCCGCCTGCGCTCCATGTGGGCTGCCGGCAAGTGCATCGACACCGTGGGCATGGGTACTGCGGACGGCGCTGTGCTCCAGATCTGGCAGGAGACTGCCGGCGAGGACCAGCTGTGGACCATCTCTGAGGTGAAGGACCGCGCAAAGCACGCCCCCAAGGCGGAGGAAAAGCCCGCTGAGGTCAAGGCCGAGGCCGCTGCTCCCGCCGAGGAAAAGCCGGTTGAGGAAAAGGCTGCACCTGCTGTGAAGAAGACCACCAGAAAGCCTGCGGCAAAGAAGACTGCTGCGAAGTCCGCTGGGGCAAAGGCCGAAGCCGCACCCGCCAAGGCCGAGGAAAAGCCCGCCGAGGCCGCTCCTGCCGCAAAGCCTGCCCGCAAGACCGCCACTCGTAAGAAGAGCACGAAGGCCAGCAAGTAAGCAAGGCTACATAGCATCATAGCAAAAAAGCACCCGCTCTCCACAGTGATGTGGAAAGCGGGTGCTTTTGGGTTTAGGGTCAGGTTTGCCTTCGTACAACCTCTCAGTGCCCCATCTTGCCCTTCTTGAACTTCAGCGCCGCTGCGATGAAGCCCTTGAACAGGGGATGTGCGCGGTTGGGACGGCTCTTGAACTCGGGGTGGAACTGTGCGCCGAGGTGGAAGTCACGGCCCGGCAGCTCCACGGTCTCCACAAGGCGGCCGTCGGGGCTGGTGCCGGAGATGACCAGACCGGCGTCCTGCATCTCCTGACGGTAGTCGTTGTTGAACTCGTAGCGGTGGCGGTGGCGCTCCCAGATCTCGCTCTGGCCGTAGCACTCGGCCATCTTGGTGCCGGGCAGGACGGTGCAGGGGTACTTGCCCAGACGCATGGTGCCGCCCTTGGGGATGTTGCCCTGCTGGTCGGCCATCAGGTCGATGACGTTGTGATGACCCTCGGGGGTGAACTCGCTGGAGTTGGCGTCGGCGTAGCCCAGAACGTGGCGGGCGAACTCCATGACCATGATCTGCATACCGAGGCAGATGCCGAAGTAGGGGACATCGTTCTCGCGGGCGTACTGTGCGGCCTGTATCATGCCTTCGATGCCGCGGTCGCCGAAGCCGCCGGGGACGATGATGCCGTCCACGTCCGCAAAGGCTTCCCTGCAGGCGGCCTGGTCGGTCAGGTCCTCGCTCTCCACCCACTTGATCTCCACCTGACTGTCGTTCTCAAAGCCGGCGTGGTAGAGGCTTTCCATGACGGACAGATAGGCGTCATGCAGCTTGACGTACTTGCCCACGAGGGCGATGGTGCAGGTCTTGCTGCGGGTGGCGATCCGGGCCAGCATCTCTTTCCACTCGGTGAGGTCGGCGGGGGGAACATCCAGATGCAGCTGCTTGACCACCACGTCGTCGAGGCCGCCGGTGTGGAGCATCAGCGGACACTGGTAGAGGCTGGGCATGGTCAGGTTCTCGATGACGCACTCCGGCTTGACGTTGCAGAAGGTGCTGATCTTCCGGCGGATGTCGCTGCCCACGCTGCCGTCGGCGCGGAGGATGATGATGTCGGGGCTGACGCCCATGCCCTGCAGCTCCTTGACGGAGTGCTGTGCGGGCTTGGACTTATACTCATCGGAGCCGGAGATGTAAGGCACCAGCACCACATGGATGAAGCAGCAGTTCTCCTTGCCCTGCTCGAGGCCCACCTGACGGATGGCCTCGAGGAAGGGCTGGCTCTCGATGTCGCCGGTGGTGCCGCCGATCTCGGTAATGACCACATCGGCCTCGGTGGAAGAGGCCAGATTGTAGATATAGCTCTTGATCTCGTTGGTGATGTGGGGGATGATCTGGACGGTCTGGCCGAGGTAAGCGCCCTGACGCTCCTTGTTCAGCACGTTCCAGTAGACCTTGCCGGTGGTGAGGTTCGAATACTTGTTCAGGTTCTCGTCGATGAAGCGCTCGTAATGGCCGAGATCCAGGTCGGTCTCGGTGCCGTCGTCGGTGACGAAGACCTCGCCGTGCTGCAGGGGGCTCATGGTACCCGGGTCCACGTTCACGTAGGGGTCCAGCTTCTGGCTGGCCACCTTGAGGCCGCGGCACTTCAGCAGTCGGCCCAGAGAGGCGGCGGTGATGCCTTTGCCCAGACCGGAGACGACGCCGCCGGTCACGAAAATAAACTTTGCCATAATGGTTCTCCTCTAATTTACAGATATTCTTTGCCGTGAATAGCACGATAAGCAGATACTTTCCCTCAGTGGGGGCGCAATACGGATTATTGCGCGGGGTCGTAGGAGTCCAGTATCTCCTGCGCGACCTCGGCGCGGTCGCGCCGGGTGTCCATCGCTTTTTTCTCGATGTAGCGGTGCGCCTCGGCCTCGGTCATATGGCCCAGCTCGATGAGGCAGCACTTGGCGCGGCTCACCAGCCGCACCTGCGCCAGCTTTTCCTGCATCCGCTGATTCTCCTGCCGCAAAAGCAGGAGGCGGTGGTTGCTGGCGGCGGCCATCTGGATGGCCTGCAAAAAGAAGGTGTTGGAGAAGGGCTTTGTGACCAGCAGAACGCCTTCTTCGCTCAGCGGGGTCAGAAGCTGCTCGGCGGCTGCGGCCTTGGCCAGAAATATCACACCGGCATCCGTTTTCTCCACGGCGTCGGCGCACAGCTCGTGGCCGAACTCATCCGGCAGCGGCGAGTTGACCACGATGAGCTCAAAGTCGGATTCCAGCATCCTCCGCCGCGCCTCCGCCGCACTTGGTACGATGATAGGCAGCGCATAGCCCAGCTCCGTCAGGCGTGCGGAGATATATTCGTTGGAGCTTGCGCCCGCGCTTACGATCAGGGCACGTCCCATTCGGCTCACTCCTTTCCTATGTCATTCTGCATCAGATGGCATTGAAGTAGTGGACGCGCTCATATTCGGCGGGGTCGGAGGCGTTCTTGAGCGCCTCGCAGCGGCGCAGAGCCTCGGCATAGTAGCGGCGGCTCAGCTCGTCGGGCAGGAATTTGTGAAGGAACGCGCTGTTCTGGGCCACCTCGACGGCCTCTTCCAGCGAGGCGGGCAGGGTCTCGAGGTCGAGACCGGCGGCTTCGCTCGGGATGAAGAGGTTGCGGTTGACAGGGGCAGACAGCTCCATCCGGTGCTCGATGCCGTCGAGGCCTGCTGCCAGCACGAGGCCGATGGCGAGGTAGGGGTTGCAGGCGGGGTCGGGGCTGCGCAGCTCCATGCGGCAGTTGTCGCCCTTCACCTGCGGGATGCGGACCAGCTGGCTGCGGTTCTGGCGGCTCCAGCTCACGTAGCGGGGAGCCTCGTCGCAGCCGAAGCGGAGGTAGCTGTTGGGCAGGGGATTCGTGAAGGCCGTCAGCTCCCGGCTGTGGCGGAGGATGCCCGCCATGAAGCTGCCGGGGATGCTGTCGGGGGCGATGTCGCCCTCAAAGAGGTTCTTGCCGTCCATGGTCAGCGAGAGGTTGATGTGGAGGCCGCTGCCGGCCTGGTCGGGCAGGGGCTTCGGCAGGAAGCTGGAGTGGAAGCCGTTGCTGGCCGCCACGGCCCGGACGATCTGCTTGAACAGGAAGATGTTGTCGGCGGTCTTGAGGGGGCCGGCGTAGTGGAAATCGATCTCATTCTGGCCGTGGCCGTTCTCGTGGTGGCTGTGCTGGGGGGCGAGGCCCATCTGCTCCATGGTCAGGCAGATGTCCCGGCGGATGTTCTCGCCGGCGTCCAGCGGCGCTACGTCGAAATAGCCGCCTGCGTCGATGGGGATGCGGGTGGGACGGCCCCGGTCGTCGTTCTCGAAGAGATAGAACTCGCACTCGGTGCCGACGTTGCAGCGCAGGCCCAGCTGCTTGAACCGGCAGTTGATGTCCCGCAGGAAGCCGCGGCAGTTGCCGCCGAAGGGGGTGTTGTCCGGCTTTTCCACGTCGCAGAAGAACTGCATCACCCGGCCCTCAGCCGTGCGCCAGGGCAGGATGGTCATGGTGGACAGGTCGGGCCGGAGCACCAGGTCGCTCTCCTCCACGTGCATGAAGCCTGCGATGGCGCTGCCGTCGAAGCAGACGCCATCTTCCAGCGCCTTGGGAAGGTCGCTTGCCAGCACGGCGATGTTCTTCTGGAAGCCGAAGATGTCACAGAACGCGAAGCGGACAAATTTTACGTTGTTGTCCTCGACGAAATCGAGGATGTCCTGCTGTGTCGTATAACTCATAGGTGTGTGTCCTCTGAAAAGTATGTCTTCTTAAAAAACGCCCAAAGGCCTGCCTCTGTACAGAGGCAGGTCTTCAGGCTGGTGTAAGAAATAGGAAAAGGAGAATGGCTCAGATAAGCGCCTCAGCCGGTGGTGCTTTATTCTACGCTGGTATGTGAAGATCAGACGTAGTAGAGCATCTTGCTGTAGCTGGGCAGAGGCCAGTAGTCCTCGCCGCAGATGGTCTCGGCGTCGTCGGCGGCGGCGCGGAGGGCGTCCATCTTGGGCAGAACATCGTCGTGGAAGGCGACGGCCTTTGCGCTCTCGTCGGAGAGGGCCTTTGCGGCATTGACGGCAGCCTGCAGCTCGTCCACAGCGTCGCTCATGGCGTCGGCGTCGGCGGACAGGCGGGTCAGTGCCTTCGTCTCGCTGCGGACGCTCAGGCTCTCGCTGACGGCCAGCTTGGAGGCGGCGGTGTTGGCGACCTCACTCATGTAGGCATTGACGGCGGGCAGCAGCTGCTTGCGGGCCATCTCCAGCATGGTCAGGGCCTCGATGTTGATGATCTTGGAGTAGTGCTCCATCTCAACTTCGTAGCGGCTCTCCATCTCCACCTTGGTCAGGACGCCGAAGTCCTCCATCAGGGCGATGTTCTTCGGCTCGATGAGGGCGGGCAGAGCAGCGGGGGTGTTCTTCTTGTTGGGCAGGCCGCGCTTTGCTGCTTCCTCTTCCCACTCGGCAGTGTAGCCGTTGCCGTTGAAGATGACGCGGCGGTGGTCGCGGATGGTGCGCTTGACGAGGGCGATGGCGGCGCTGGTAAAGTCGTCGGCCTTCTCCAGCTCGTCAGCGTAGCCCTTCAGCTCCTTGGCGACGGCGGTGTTCAGGATGGTGTTGCAGTCGCTCAGATTCTCGGCGGAGCCGGGCATACGGAACTCAAACTTGTTGCCGGTGAAGGCAAAGGGAGAAGTACGGTTGCGGTCGGTGGTGTCCTTGCTGAACTTGGGCAGGACATCGACGCCGAGGTCCATCTTCATCTTGACGGGGCCGGCGTAGGGAGAATCGGAAGCGATGGCGTCGATGACGGCTTCCAGCTCTTCGCCCACGAAGATGGAGATGATGGCCGGAGGTGCCTCGTTGGCGCCCAGACGGTGGTCGTTGCCGGGGGTGGCGACGGAGGTACGGAGCAGGTCGGCGTACTCATCGACAGCCTTGATGACGGCGGCGAGGAAGACCAGGAACTGCAGGTTCTCCATGGGGGTGTCGCCCGGGTCCAGCAGATTCTCGTGGGTGGTGGACATGGACCAGTTGTTGTGCTTGCCGCTGCCGTTGACGCCCTCGAAAGGCTTCTCGTGCTGCAGGCAGACCAGACCGTACTTGGGGGCCAGCTTCTTCATCATCTCCATCGTCAGCAGGTTGTGGTCGATGGCGACGTTGGTGGTGTCGAAGATGGGAGCCAGCTCATGCTGGCAGGGAGCTACTTCGTTGTGCTTGGTCTTGGCGGGGATGCCCAGCTTCCACAGCTCTTCGTCCAGCTCCTTCATAAAAGCGGAGACCTCGGGGCGGATGACGCCGAAGTAGTGCTCTTCCAGCTCCTGACCCTTGGCGGACGGTGCGCCGAAGAGGGTGCGGCCGGTGAGGATGAGGTCCTGACGGGCCTCGTAGTCTTCCTTCTTAATAAGGAAGTACTCCTGCTCGGGGCCGACGGTGGTGGAGACATAGTCCACATCCTTGCCGAAGAGCTTCAGGACGCGGATGGCCTGATTGGACAGCGCGTTCATGGAGCGCAGCAGGGGAGTCTTCTTGTCCAGCGCCTCGCCGGTGTAGCTGACGAATGCAGTGGGGATGCAGAGGACGTCGTCCTTCACGAAAGCGAAGCTGGTGGGGTCCCATGCGGTGTAGCCGCGGGCCTCACAGGTGGCACGCAGGCCGCCGGAGGGGAAGGAAGAGGCGTCGGGCTCGCCGCGCACCAGCTCCTTGCCGTTGAACTCCATGATGGCGGTGCCGTCGCCCACGGGGGAGACGAAGCCGTCATGCTTCTCGCTGGTAATGCCGGTCAGCGGCTGGAACCAGTGGGTGTAGTGGGTGGCACCCAGCTCCATGGCCCAGCGCTTCATGACGCTGGCCACGACGTTTGCCACCTCGATGTCCAGAGGTGCGCCCCTGTGCAGGGTCTTCTCGAGGCTTTTGTAGGTAGCGCTGGGGAGGCGCTCCTTCATGACGTGCTCGTTGAACACCTTGCTGCCGTAGATCTCCATAACATTTGCTGCCATAAATCCTACTCCTTACTTGAATTGAAATACTTCAGCTGGTCGCGGATTTTCACGCGGAAAGAGGCGGACTCTCCCGCGAAATATCGGGTTAAACGAAACGACGCTGCGAGTCAGGAGGTGACTCACAGCGTCGTTGCTGTCTATGCGATGATTATAGCCGAATGGGGCGAAAAACGCAATAGACAGATTTGACGATTCTGCACAAACTCACTCCCGATTTTTTGGAGTATTGCGCGGAGGGTATGACTATTAGATGACCTGAAACAGGAAAAACTTCAGATAGTTCGTCTCCGGCACGCCCCAGAGGATAGGGTGGTCGGGGGCCTGCTGGCGCACTTCGATCTGGCGCAGCTGGCGGTGAGCGTCCTTTGCGGCGGAGCGCAGCATCTTGATGAACAGCTCCTCGGTGGCAAAATGAGAGCAGCTTGCCGTGGCGAGGTAGCCGCCCCGGGGCAGAAGCTTCATGGCCCGGTAGTTGATCTCCTTGTAGCCCCGCATGGCGTTTTCCACCGTGCGGCGGGCTTTGGTGAAAGCCGGCGGGTCGAGGATGATGAAATCGTAGGGATGGCCTTCTTTTTCGAGGCGGGGCAGCAGCTCGAAGGTATCCTCGCAGAGGAAATCCATGTTGGTCAGGCCGTTGCGCTCCGCGTTCCGCTGGGCCATGGCGATGGCGTCGGCGCTGATGTCCGCTGCCGTGACCCGGGCTGCGCCGCCGCTGGCTGCGTTGAGGGCAAAGCTGCCGGTGTGGGTGAAGCAGTCCAGCACGGTGTGGCCGGCGGCGAGGCGGGCGACCGCCCGGCGGTTGTACTTCTGGTCGAGGAAGAAGCCGGTCTTTTGGCCGTTCTCGAAATCGACGTGGTAGTAGACGCCGTTCTCGCAGATCTCGGTCTGGGTGGAGGCGGGGTGGGTTTCACCCGGCAGCTCGAACCAGCCCTTGCTCTGCTCGAGGCCCTCTTTGGCCCGCAGAGCCTCATCGTTCCGCTCGTAGATGCCGTCGATGGTCTGGCCGTCGGCCCGCAGCACTTCGGCGAGGAGGGGGAAGAGGACGGGCTTCAGCTTTTCCATGCCGACGCTGAGGGTCTGGGTGACGAGGATGTTGTTGAAGCGGTCCACGGTCAGGCCGGGGAACTGGTCGGCTTCGCCGAAGATGACCCGGCAGGCCGACAGGTCAGCGGGCTCGAGGACGGTCTTGCGGTAGGCCCAGGCGTACTCGACGCGGCGGCGCCAGAAGCTGGCGTCGAAGGTGTCGTTGGCGTTGCGGGAGATGAGGCGGACGCGGATCTTGCTCTTGAGAGAGACGAAGCCGGTGCCGAGGTAAGCGCCCTTCGGGCTCACCACGTCGGCGAGGGTGCCGTTCTCAGGCTCTGTCTCCGGAAACTCGAGGATGTCGTTCTCGTACACCCACGGATGCCCGCCCACGAGGCTGGCCTCGGCTTTTTTGTTTACTTTATAAATAGGATAGCTGCGTTCTGATTTCATACTGTGAACTCCTTCTGTTAAAGGCTCTCCCTTTGGGAGAGCTGGCGCGGAGCGCCTGAGAGGGCAAGCGTGTGACAAAAGAGACGGAATGCAGCGATAGTCAAAAGCCTTCATCAGAGCGATGTTATCGCTGTGTTCAGACATCTCCGTCAGCGTCCTTGCCCTCTCCGTCACCTTCGGTGACACCTCTCCCAAGGGGAGAGGCTTTTGTGACATGCTAACTCACCATTTATAATACCATAAAAATATGTTAGAATAAATACAAAAACCACCGAAAGGAAGGAAAACATCATGGAGATCGAGCGCAAGTGGATGGTAAACGGCTGGCCGGAGGGGCTGGCGCTGAAAGAGGAGTTTGCCATGCGGCAGGGCTACATCAGCGTGCGGCCCACCGTCCGCATCCGGGAAGAGGCCCTGACGGGCGGCAAGACCCACTACGTCCTCTGCTTCAAGTCGGGCGGCGGGCTGGCGAGGGAAGAGATCGAGCGGGACATCGACCCCGAACTTTTCAATGAACTCGAGACGAAGATCATCGGCAGGCCCCTCATCCCGAAGCTCCGCCGCAGCTACCTGCTGCCGGACGGTGCGGTGCTGGAAGTGAATCATGTGGACGAGGGCCAGCCGACGGAGTTCTGGTACGCCGAGGTGGAGTACCCCACGGTAGAGGCAGCCCGCAGCTGGCAGCCTGCCGCCGTGGGCCTCGCAGACTACCTCAGCGACGAAGTCACCGACCAGCCCGGCCAGAGCATGGGGGCCTATTGGGAGCAGACCCGAGGCTGAACCGACGAAAGTTGTGGAAAAACCTTGAAGATTATGATATGATGGTCGTATCACTCATACTGCGGCCCCGGACGGGCCGGGAAAGAAGGAAACAACTACGAAACGACCCAAATTCACGCTGTCTGTGCAGTACAATTCGCCGGTCATCCTGACATTTTTCCTCCTCTCACTGGGGGTGCTGTTCCTGGGCCAGTACACCGGCGGCTGGACGACCACCCATCTGTTCAGCGTTTACCGTTCCTCGCTGAAAGACCCGCTGTTTTACATCCGGCTCTTCGGCCATGTGCTGGGCCACGGCAGCTGGGACCATTTCCTGAACAATATGCTGCTTCTCCTCGTCGTCGGCCCGCCGATGGAGGAAAAGTACGGCAGCCTGCCCCTGCTCAAAGGCATCCTGCTCACGGCCCTCATCTCGGGCATTCTGCAGTGTGCGTTGTTCCCCCGCACGGCGCTGCTGGGCGCGTCGGGCATCGTCTTCATGCTCATCATGCTGGCATCCCTGTCCGGCTTCTCGGGCGGCATCCCCGTCACCATGCTGCTGGTGGCGGCGCTCTATCTGGGCCAGCAGATCTATGACATCATCTTTGTGCGGGACAACGTGGCCAACTTCATGCACATCGTCGGCGGCGTCTGCGGCACAGTGTTCGGCTACGTCAATGCAGGGCCGCGCAGGAAACGGAAACACTAGCCCTCTCAGGCGCTGCGCGATGACTGAGAGGGCGGCTAAGAACAAGCAAATTTTATCATTCGCGCGGTTTTGCCGCTTGCTTTTTGATGGGCAGCGCTCTATTATATCATTTGTACAAATATTTCCCTTCGAATTTTCACAAAATCACCAAATGTAGTTTATCGGACGGAGGTTGTTTATGAGACGACTGCGCAGCCCATCCCCGGGGATGAAACTGCAAAAAAATTACGACAAAGGAGGACGGACTCTTTGAACGAACACGAAAAACCACAAATAGACTTCATGCACAAGCTTGCGCGCCAGATCGTGGAACGCCGCAACCTTGTGTTCCTGTTTGTCATTCTGGCTGCCATCTTCACGGTGTTCTCGGTGCGGTGGGTCAAGGTCGAGACCGACATGACCACCTATCTGCCCAAGACCTCGGAGACCCGCATGGGCCTCGACATCATGGACGAGCAGTTCACGACCTACGGCTCTGCCGATGTCATGGTGGCCAACATCACGCCCGCTGAGGCCGATGAGCTTTCCGACAGGCTCACCGAGCTCAAGGGCGTCCAGATGCTGGACTACGACGACACCACCGACCATTATAATAAGGACGCAGTGTCGGCCCTTTACTCCATCACCTTCGACTACCCCGAGGACGATGACCAGTGCCTCGAGGCCCTTGACCGGGTGAAGGAATACCTCGCCGACTACGACATCTACGTCTCCACCTCGCTGGGCAACACCCAGCAGGAGACCATTGATGCCGAGGTACGGGTCATCATGGTGTACGTTGCCGTCATCATCGTCATCGTCCTGCTCCTGACGTCCCAGACCTACGCCGAGGTGCCTGTCCTTATCCTCACCTTCGTGGTGGGCATGATCCTGAACATGGGTACAAACTTCATGCTCGGCACCATCTCCTTCGTGTCCAACTCGGTCACGAACATCCTGCAGCTGGCGCTGTCGCTGGACTACGCCATCATCTTCTGCAACCACTTCAAGGAAGAACACCAGACCATGCCCCTGAAGGAGGCCGTCATCGAGTCCCTGAGCAAGAGCATCCCCGAGATCAGCTCCAGCTCCCTGACCACCGTCGGCGGCCTTGTGGCCATGCTGTTCATGCAGTTCCGCATCGGCTCCGATATGGCCGTCTGCCTCATCAAGTCCATCCTCTTTGCGATGCTCTCGGTGTTCGTGGTCATGCCCGGCCTGCTGATGCTCTTCGGACCCTACATGGATAAGACCAGGCACAGGAACTTCGTGCCGGAGATCCCCTTCGTGGGCCGCTTTGCATGGCGCACCCGCAAGGTCATCCCTGTCATCTTCCTGGTGGTCATCCTCATCGGTTACCACTTCTCAAACCTTTGTCCCTACGCCTACGGCTACGATGTCATCAAGGTGCCGAAGATGAACGAATCCCTCATCGCAGACCAGATGATCGAAGAAAACTTCACCAAGTCGAACCTCGTGGCACTCGTCTACCCCAAGAACGACGATTACAGCATCGAGAAAAAGATGCTGGAGGAGCTGGAACGCTATGATGAAATAGACTCCACCAAGGGTCTGTCCAACATCGAGGCTCAGGACGGCTATATGCTGGAAGACAAGCTCACCGCCCGCCAGTTCTCCGAGATGGCCGACCTGGACTACGAGGCCGCCCAGATGATCTACACCGCCTACGCCATCGAGAACGAGGAGTACGGCCAGATCATCGGCAACTTCGCCTCCTATAAAGTGCCGCTGGTGGATATGTTCCTCTACGTCTGCGACGAGGCCGATACCGGCATCGTCTCCCTCTCTCAGGAAGACCTGGACGACCTCCACGACGCCCGCGAACAGATGGAGAGCGCACTGGCCCAGCTGCAGGGCGACGACTACAACCGCGTCCTCATCTACCTGAGCCCCTCTCTGGAACCCGGCCAGACTACTTATGAGTTCACCGACACCATCCGCTCCATCGCCCGGAAGTATTACCCGGACGGCGAGCTCTACATGGCCGGTGACGCCACCAACGAGTACGATTTCCAGAAGTCCTTCGCCATCGATAATGTCGTCGTCAACGTCGTATCCATCTTCATCGTCCTGCTGGTGCTGCTGTTCACCTTCCAGTCCGTCGGTATGCCCATCCTGCTCATCGTGGTCATTCAGGGCGCTATCTGGATCAACTTCTCGTTCCCGTATTTCATGGGGACCAACCTCTACTTCATGGGCTACCTCATCGTCAGCTCCATCCAGATGGGCGCGAACATCGACTACGCCATCGTCATCGCTACCCGTTTCAACGAGCTGAAGGATAAGATGGAGCACAAGCAGGCCATGATCGAGACCATCAACTTCGCGTTCCCGACCATCCTGACTTCCGGCACCATCATGACCGTGTCCGGCCTCCTCATCGGCCGGATGACTTCCGACGCCTGCATCGTGGGCATCGGCCAGTGTCTGGGCCGAGGCACCATCATCTCCATCCTCCTCGTCCTCTTCGTCCTGCCTCAGATCCTGCTCATCGGCACCCGCATCGTGGACCGTACCTCTTTTGCCGTGCCGAAGCTGGTGGCCCGCAGCAGCGGCAATGGCCGTATGCGGGTCAACGGCATCGTGCAGGGCGAGATCCACGGCTCTGTGGCCGGTACGATGAACGCCATCGTGGACGGCGACGTCCAGCTGACCGTCATCTCGGGCAACGTCTCTCAGGAACTGGACGACAACGAAAAACAGGAGGTGCAGAATGAAGACCAGTAACCATCTGCTGCGCCGCCTGACGGCTGCGCTTCTGGCCGCTGTGCTGGCGCTGAGCATCGCACTGCCGGTGTTCGCGTCCGACGACGGCGATACCATTTACATCAACAGCGTCTCGGACCTGCTCTCGCTGGCCAGGAGCTGTGCCTACGACCAGTGGTCGGTGGGCAAGACGGTTATTTTACAGAAAGACCTCTCCCTCGAGGGGATGCTGTGGGAGCCCATCCCGTCCTTCAGCGGACAGTTCAAGGGCAATGGCCACACCATCTCGGACCTGACCATTACGGGCCAGTATTCCCCGGCGGGCCTCTTCGGCATCGTGGAGGAACAGGGCTCCATCGAGTCCCTGAGCGTCCGCGGCGTCGTGTCTGTCTCTGACTCTGCCGACACCACCACCGGCGGTATCGTAGGCGTCAACCACGGCACCCTCATCAACTGCCAGTTCACCGGCGTCGTCACCGGCGACAGCGAGGTGGGCGGCATCGTGGGCCGCAACGAGTCCGAAGGCACCATCGACCACGGCACGGCCCGCGCCATCGTCACCGGCAAATCTTCCACCGGCGGCATCGCAGGCTACAACCTTGGCGCCATCACCGGCTGCACCAATGTGGGCAGCATCAACACCGAATATCCGGAAGCCTCTCTCGACACCGACGGCTTCACCGCCAAGATGGTGGACTACATCAACAACAAGATGGCCGCCGCCGATAACGACGCCACCAATTCCGTCACCAACGTCGCCACCGACACCGGCGGCATCGCAGGCCGCTCCTCCGGCATGATCCTGACCAGCGTCAACACCGGCACCATCGGCTACGAGCATGTTGGCTACAACGTGGGCGGCATCGTGGGCCGCACCGACGGCCTCGTATCCGGCTGTGTCAACCAGGGCCGTGTTCTGGGCCGCAAGGACGTGGGCGGCATCGCCGGTCAGGCGGAACCCTATCGCGAACTCGACCTCTCCAAGGATACCATCAAGCGTCTCCGTTCGGAGCTGGAGGTCCTGCGCGGCCTTGTCGATGACACCACCGGCGTCGTCGAGAACTCCACCACCAGTATCTCCAACTCCTTCGGCGCCATGACCAGCCAGATGGACACCGCCATTGCAGCGGCCCGTCAGCTGGACGACCAGGCCAGCGACTACGGCGACGAGGTGGCCGACGAGATCGACCGCGCCTCCACTCTGCTGGCTGATACCCTCACCAAACTCGAACCCGTCATGGACACCGGCGAAGATGCCATGACCAAGCTGACCGACGCCACCGGCTCCCTGAAGTGGGCCATGCGCGAGATGGCCGCTGAGATGCTGATGGCATCCAGAGCCCTGGCCAAGACCAGCGACGGTCTGGACAAGGTGAGCGACGCGGCCGAGGATGGCCGTGACGGTATGTCGGCGATCTCTGAGGGTATCAAACAGCTGTTGGAGTCTGTCGATACCGGCGATGACAGCGCTGCCTCGCAGGCCATCTCCACCATCCTGACCGGCTACGACTCCCTGTCCTCGGACAAGAAGTCCGACAAGAACCTCAAGACCGGCATTGAGCTGCTGAAGGTGGCCAACTCCGTGGCCAGCGTCTTCACGCTGGGCAGCGGCATGGCCCCGGCAATGAAGGCCGTCACCGCAGGCATGGGCCTGCTGCGCACGGCGTCCCTCCTGTCCAACGACAGTGACATTGCCCGTGCTACTTCCCAAATCGCAAGTGCCATCGGCACCATCTCTACCATTGCCACCCAGATGGGCGGCATCGTGGGCAGCGCGGCCAAGTCCGTCTCGGCCTCCGACCACCCCGAGCTGGCTGCGGCCCTGACCAAAGCCTCTGACGCGCTGGACGGCATGGGCAGCATCACCGACGACATCATGGACAACATCAAGGACTGGGTCGGCAATAACGGCGGCGGCAGCATCAAGGATGGTCTCGATCAGCTGAGCGATGCTTCCGACAAGCTGAGCGACGCCATGGATGACCTGAACGACTCCCTCGACCTGCTCAAGACCGACGCCGCCCTCACCAGTGCAACGCTGGCGCATACCTCCGTGGCCATGGGCCAGATGCAGGACGGCCTCGGCGGCCTGACTGATATGATGGGCCAGACCCGCGACATCCTCCACTGGCTCAACCAGCAGGACCCCATCAAGGTGCCTCGTCCCTCGGCAGAGCTGACCAACACCAAGGATTCCCTCTTTGATGCTGTCAGCGCCCTGACCGACAAGATGGACGACATCAACGGCACCATGCGCACCGCCAGCAACCAGCTGACCGACAAGATGCGCGCCGTGACCGCACAGGTCAGCGTCGTGTCCAACCTGATGCTGGACGCCGTGGAAGAGATCAGCGACCCGGGCAGCAAGACCATCTACGAGGATGAGTCGGAAGACCTCATCGCCTCCCAGTCCGACGGCAAGATCGAGAACAGCATCAACCGCGGCACCATCGACGCCGACATGAACGTGGGCGGCATCGCCGGTACCATGGGCGTCGAGAACCTGCTGGACCCCGAGGAGGACAACAAGGACGAGGGTACCTCGCTGCTGCGCACCTCCTATACCGTCAGCGCCGTCCTCATCGGCAACATCAACGAGGGCAGCATCACCGCCAAGAAGGACATGGTCGGCGGCATCGTCGGTCAGGAGGAGCTGGGCCTTGTGACGGCCTGCGAGTCCTACGGCGACGTCACCGGCGTCAATCAGGTGGGCGGCATTGCCGGTGCGGCCAGCGCCAAGCTCCGCAGCAACTGGGCAAAATGCGCCCTCAGCGGTGAAAAGTACATCGGCGGCATCGTCGGTCAGGGTACCGACAGCGACCTCACCGACGGCAGCCTCATCGCCATCAACAACCGCGCCATCGTCTCTGTGCTGGAAGGCCAGCAGTACGTGGGTGCTGTCTCCGGCGGACAGGACGGCGACTTCTATGGCAACCTCTTCGTCTCCGACGATCTGCAGGGCATCGACCGCCTGAGCCGCGTCGGTCAGGCAGAGCCGGTCACTTATGAGACCCTGCTGGCTCAGGAGAATGTGCCGGACTCCTTCCGCAAGCTGACCCTGACCTTCAAGGCCGACGGCCATATCATCAAGAAGATCAGCTTTGACTACGGTGCGTCCTTCACTCTGGACGACTACCCCGAGATCCCCCAGAAGAATGGATACTACGCCGAGTGGAGCACACCCGTCCTCGACCAGCTCCACACCGACACCGTGGTCAATGTGGAGTACACGCCCTACATCCCGTCTCTGAGCAGCAGCGTCACCCGCGAGAACGGACGCCCCGTCTTCTTCGTGGACGGCTTCTTCGGCGGTTCCAACGCCGTGCAGGTCACCCAGCAGGACATCACAGCCGATGTCCACGGTGTGACAGAGCAGTGGCTGCTGGAGTTCACCGATGACGGCAATGAGACCCACCAGATCCGTTATCTGACCCCCGGCAAGGCCAAGGGCAAGGTCTACGTCAAGCAGGCCGACGGCAGCTGGCATAAGGTGGAGACGGGCAGCTTCGGCAGCTACACTACCTTCACCACCACCGGCACCGAGGTCGAAGTGGCTTTCGTCCCCGCAAAGCTCCCCATCTGGGCCTTCTGCGCCGGCGGCGCAGCCCTGCTGGTGCTGCTCCTGCTGCTGGCAAAGCGCATCAAGTCGAAGCACGGCCCCAAGGGCGAAAAGCCCCGCAGGGAGAAGAAGGGCAAACAGCCCGAGACGGCGGACGCCCCCGCCGATGAGCTGGATACCCCCATCTCTGAGACGGATATGCAGTAACCCTCTCAGTCACGCCGCAGGCGTGACAGCTCCCCCAGAGGGGGAGTCCTTGGCAGGCCGGTCAACTCTGAGCTGACCGCCGGAAGCCTAATATAACGCAAAAAAGAGTGCCCTGCTACAGAGATTAGCAGCAGCTTGACAAGGATATTGTTCCGAAGCTGCTGCCCTCTGTAGCAGGGCACTGCTGTTTTCAATATAAAGAAACTTTGCTCGTCCAGCGTGGGCCTGGCCGACACGCCAGAGGCTCCCCCTCTGGGGGCAACGGCGACGACCGCCGCCAGTGGCGGAAACAGGGAGGAGCTGTTGGGGCAGCGGCCAGCAGGATGCAAGCGACAGCGCAGCAGACGCTGGGTGCCGCAACCCGGCCTTGGCGAGCGAAGCGAGACTGAGAGGGTTATTCCTCCGTCTCCTTCACATCGTTCAGGAACGCCTCTATCTTATCGATCTGGTTCTCCGCCACGGCGCGGCCCGTCTCGTAGACCCGGCGCAGCTGGGCGGGGTCGCGCTCCATAGCGCCGATCTCCAGCGGGATGGGCGGGCGGATGACATAGTCTTTGCCGGAGGCCTCCTGCATGGCGATGTAGGAGAGGGTCTCGTTGTACCGCTCGTGACGGTCGGCCACCGCTGCCACGAAGGCCGGATAGCGCAGATACCGCGCACGGATGGCGGGCAGCATGGGGTTCTTCTTTTTCACAAAGCCCTTGGGCTGGGTCAGGATGATGAGGTTCCGCTTGTAACCCAGGCTCTCGAAGAAGCGGACGGGGATGGAGTCGGCCACGCCGCCGTCCAGCAGGGAGTAGTGGCCGATCCGGACGGCCTTTGCCGCCAGCGGCATGGACGCCGAGGCCTCCATCCAGCGCACGTCCTCGGCGTCGCCGCTGCGGCACTTGTGGTAGATGGGGTCGCCGGTGTGCAGGTCGGTGCAGACGACAAAGAAGTCCATGGGCGAAGCGCGGAAGGCCTCTTCATCGAAGGGGTCCAGCTTTTCCGGCACCTCGTGGTAGCAGAAATCCTCGCTGTAGAGGTTGCCGGTGCGCAGCAGATTGCGGAAGCTGGCGTAGCGCTTGTCGTTGCAATATTCGGTGTTGTAGCGGATGACGCGGCCGATCTGGTGCGACTTGAAGTTGCAGCCGAACACCGCGCCCGCCGACACGCCGATGGTGCCGTCGGTGGTGAGGCCATGCTCCATCAGGACATCCAGAACGCCTGCGGTGAACATCCCCCGCATGGCACCGCCCTCTAATACTAACCCTGTCTTCATATACTGACTCCTTTTCCCGGTGCGGCCCTCGTCGGCCGCAGCAAGCCGTTTCCGGTTGCTACCAGTATACTCGATTTTGCGCAGAAAACAAGAGACAACTGCACAAATCGCCCGCCCTGAGACACAGACTGTACCGCAAAAGTCGTACTTATAATCGAAAGGGCTGAAAAAACCGGAGAGAACGAGTCAAATTTGGGCAGAAAAAGCCTTGCCAACCGGGAGAGTATCCGGTATACTGATATGAAATATCGACCGTTTTGTGACAGGGAAATTGGGAGGAAGAGACGAACTATGAAAATGCTGGAAGACCGCATCCGCAAAGACGGCATCGTCCGTGAGGGCAATGTGCTCAAGGTGGACAGCTTCATCAACCATCAGATGGACATTCCGCTGTTCCGCGAGATGGCAAAGGAGTGGAAGCGCCTGTTCGACGGCAAGCCCATCAACAAGGTACTCACCATCGAGGCCAGCGGCATCGGCATCGCGGCTGTGGTGGCCAGCGAGTTCAACGTGCCGGTGGTGTTCGCCAAAAAGTCCATGAGCATCAACCTGGACTATGACAACTACGAGACGAAGATCCAGTCCTTCACCCACAAGAAAATTTATAATGTCATCGTCTCCAAGAAGTTCCTCACCCCTGAGGACCACGTTCTCATCATCGACGACTTCCTGGCCAACGGCTGCGCCCTGCTGGGTCTGCTGGAGCTGACCGAGAAGGCCGGTGCCACTGTCGAGGGCATCGGCATCGCCGTCGAGAAGGGCTTCCAGCAGGGCGGCGACCTCATCCGCAGCAAGGGCATCCAGCTGGAGAGCCTCGCCATCGTCGAGTCCATGGACAGCGCCACCGGAGAGATCGTGTTCCGCGACCAGCCGCAGCAGAGCTGAAAGGTTTTTGTTGACAATCCGTCAGGTTTTGTGTATACTGTAAGTGAACCGGAAGGTTCCGTGCGGCGGCACGCAAAGCTGTACTGTGCGTGGGCAGGGTAATCACCACGACATAAGATGTCCCACCGGACATCGCGCCCGCACCGGGGAGATAAGGTGGGTCCGCGCCGGGGACGGTAAGTTCCGGCGACAATAGATGCTCTACCGGGCATCGCGGCTGACAGCCAGCAGAAAACCGCTGTTTTAAGAATGATGGGCGTCGGATGAAGAGTCTGACGCCCTTTCTTTATAAAAGAAACTGAGGACGTATGAAAAAGCTGAACGATAAAAAGCAGGTGGTAGCCCAAATCTCTGCGGCGGCGCGCCTCTATAAGAAAAATCTGGTGGGGAAACACTTTTTGTATGTCTTCGACGGCAGAGCCATCGAGGTGGCCTATCAGGCAAAGGGATTCCGTCACCTGACCGGCGTGGATACCGGGCTGGACGCGATGTCCTTTTACAAAAAGGCGGTGAGCGGGACGCTGCAGGCGAACCAGATCTTCTTTTCGTCTCACCACCCCTATCAGCTCTGCCAGCGCAAGCTCGTACACCTGAGCGACATCGCCGGCATGGTCACTTCAGAGTGCTTTATGCTGGAAAATATCACGACTGAAACGCAGTCGTTCCAGTTCGGCACGACGGACCTTGCCTTTGTGCTCTGCCTGAACCGTCACAAGGACGCCAGCGGGGAGTACAAGAGCAGCAAGTACATCGTGGAATCACTGCGGGATGAGGACGGCTTTGCCAAGAGCGAGGGCGCGTATCCGGTGACGCACATCCTATCGAAGCGGAACGACGAGCCGTTTTATCACGAAGTCGTCTATCTGGACGAGAGGGAAAGCATAGAGACTCTTCCGCCGCTGGCCGCAGAGCTGGTACGTTTGACGGACGAAGCAGGAACGTGAGAAAAGACCGCCGTCCAGCGGTCTTTTCTTTTGCCCATTTTTACGCCCCGTCGAAGCTGTCGCCGTCCTCGGGAAGGTCGGCGGAAGTCTCAGCATCGGAAGCAGGCGTATCCGGGACAGCGGCACGGGGGACGCCTTTATAGACCAGCGTCTGCTCGAGGACCTCGGCGCAGACCGGGGCCGAGAGGCTGCCGCCCGCTGTCGTCCAGCTGTGGGGCTCGTCGAGGCAGACGAGGCACAAAAACTGGGGGTCGTCGATGGGAGCCACGGCCACAAAGCTGGCGATGCGGGCCTTCTCGTCGGCGCTGTCCAGCTTCTGGCTGGTGCCGCTCTTGCCGCCTACCCGGTAGCCCGCGATCCGGGCGTTCCGGCCGCCGCCGTAGAGGACGACGGCCTCCATCATCTCCCGCATGGTGCGGGAGGTCTCCTCTTTCAGCACCTGCCGCTTGCAGACGGGGGAGAGGTGGTCGATGACTTCGCCCTCCGGGCCGAGGATGTCCGAGACGACGTAGGGCTGCATCAGCCGCCCGCCGTTGACCACGGCGCAGACCGCCGACGCCATCTCGAGGTAAGAGATCTTGCTGCTCTGCCCGAAGGCGCAGGACGCCAGCTCCACCGGCCCCATCCGGTCGGCGGTGTAGTAGAGGCTCTTTTTCGGCTCGGCGGGCAGGTCGATGCCGGTGGGCGCGCGGAGGCCGAAGGCCGCAAAGTAGTCGCAGAACGCCTCTTTGCCCAGCCTTGCGCCGATTTGGATGAAGCTCTGGTTGCAGGAGTTCTCGAGGGCCTGCGTGACGGTCTGCGCGCCGTGGCGCTTGTGGTTGGCGCAGTGGAAGCGGGTGCCGGCCACCGAGATGCTCTCGCCGCAGTAGAAGCTGGAATTTTTGCTCACAGCTCCGGTGTCCAGCGCCGCCGCGCAGGTGATGAGCTTGAAGACGCTGCCCGGCTCGTAGAGGTCGCTGACGGCCTTGTTCCGCCACTGGGTCTGCTGGGCCAGCTGCAATGCCGCCGCCCGCTCGTCGCCGGAAAGCCCCTCTACGGCCTCCCGGGCGGCCTTGTCGGCCAGCACACGGGGCTGGTTGGGGTCGTAGGCGGGGGTGGTGGACATGGCCAGCAC
>ENA-OZHZ01000049-OZHZ01000049.1-human-gut-metagenome-genome-assembly--contig:-NODE-49-length-45698-cov-7.152619_pt1 | contig 45698 bp, 37 predicted proteins | sample MGYA00244053_ERZ653699 | MGnify/ENA primary metagenome ERZ653699 (study PRJEB26926, sample SAMN06165200) | human gut metagenome | biome: ENVO:00009003; feature: ENVO:2100002; material: ENVO:00002003...
AGACAGGAGATACGCGGCCTGACGAAGCGGCGGGGCGATTTTGCCTTGCAGGGGCTTGACCTGACGCTGCCCGCCGGCTGCATTATGGGACTGATCGGTGAGAATGGCGCGGGCAAGTCCACCACCATACGGCTGATCCTGAACGCTCTCAGCCGGGACGGGGGCACCGTCGCCGTTTACGGCAAGGACAACCGGGCGCTGACCCCGTTGGAGCGGGAGGACATCGGCGCGGTGCTGGACGAGGTAGGGCTGCCGGAGTACATGACCGCCCGGCAGATCGGCCGCATGATGGCGGGCATTTTTACGCACTGGCAGCCGGAGGTGTACGCCGGCTATTTGCGGCGGCTGGCGCTGCCGGAGGATAAACCTTTCAGGGACTTCTCCCGCGGTATGAAGATGAAGCAGGGGTTGGCTGTGGCGCTGAGCCATCAGCCGAAGCTTCTGCTGCTGGACGAGGCCACCAGCGGCCTTGACCCTGTGGTGCGGGACGAGATATTGACCATCTTTGCAGACTTTACCCGGGATGAAGAGCACGCCGTGCTGCTCTCCAGTCACATCGTCAGCGATCTGGAGAAGATCTGCGACTACATTGCGTTCCTGCACAAGGGGCGGCTGCTGCTGTGCGAGGAAAAGGACCGGCTGACGGAGGCGTACGGCATCCTGCGGGGCGGTGCAGAGGACATTGACCCGGCGGCGGTGTGCGGACGGCACACCACGCCCTACGGTACGGAGTATCTGGTGCGGCGGGACGCGGTACCCGTCGGCATGGCGCTGGGACAGGTGAATATTGAGGATCTGTTCGTGTTCATGGCAAAGGAGGCGTGAGATGAAGGGATTGTTTTATAAGGAGGCGCGGAGTCTGTGGCACTTCGGCAAGACGTATCTGCTGATGCTGGTGATTTTTCTGGGGCTCGCCCTGTACCAGTCCACGGACAGCAGCGGTGGCGCGGTGTGGATGCTGTATCCCATATTCTTCGCCGGGACGCTGCCGGCGTCGCTGATCGGCGACGATGAAAAGAGCGGCTGGCTGACCTACTGCGATACTCTGCCCGTGACCCGGCGGCAGATCGTGACGGTCAAGTACATCACCTGCCTTCTCACGGCGGCGGCAGTCTGCCTGCTGGCGGTGCCGGTGGTGCTGCTGCGGCACGATACCGTGGCGGCCATGCCGTTTCTGGCGATGATGGCTCCGGTGGGACTGATCGTCCCCTCGGTCATGCTGCCCACCACCTACAAGCTGGGCGCCACCAAGGGGCGCGTGGTGTATATCGTCATGCTGATGGTCATGGCGGGGGTCTGTGTGCTGCTGGTAAACCTGTCCAAGGAGTCCGGCGCGCCGGCCACGCTGTCTCCGCTGGCGACTACGGCCATCTCGCTGGCGGTGTTCATCGGTAGCTGGGCGCTGTCCGTGAAGTGGTTCAAGGCCCGGGAGCTGTAAATAGAGCAGAGGGCGGCGATTACCCGCCGCCCTCTGAAAAAATTGCAGGAAAAACAGGAAATGGGTGTTGACATTCTGCGCGGTACTTGCTATAATAAGCAAGCTTGAGTTCCAAGACGAAAGCGCACATGGCCAAGTAGTTCAGTTGGTTAGAACGCCAGCCTGTCACGCTGGAGGTCGAGGGTTCGAGCCCCTTCTTGGTCGCCATATATGCTGCTGTAGCTCAGTAGGTAGAGCGCATCCTTGGTAAGGATGAGGTCGGCGGTTCGAATCCGCCCAGCAGCTCCAAAAAGTCCTGTTTTCGAGAGAAAACAGGACTTTTTCTTTACTTTTTGGCCAATTTAATCTGTGGGTCACGGTGTGGGTCAAAGTTGACCCACACCGTGACCCACACGCGGAAATGCGCAGAAAGGGCGAAAAAGGAGCGGAAAGGAAGTTCGGCAATCTATCAGATGGCTTTTGCTACTTTTAATGCACAATATGCGTATTCATTCATCTTTTAATCGCCTAAGTGGAACCTCAAACTGTTCTACCATTTGGTACATAGGTTCTTTCCCCTCAAGGAAGTCTTGATAGTCTGGATACTCTTCGTAAAGCTTCAGCTTTTGAAGGACTTCCCGCGCCGTTTTAGCGCCTACACTCCGACTCCAGCCAGCAAAACCTATTGAATAGTTAATTGTTTCGGGCTTAAATGGCCACGGCCTTTTTACTTCTCGCCGCAAATGAATTTTCCCATTCTCCAATTTTGTTGTAATGTTTGCCCCCTCCAGTGCGGCTATAAATTCTTTCATTGTTGGCGAAACATGATTGTCCCATGTTTGTCCAGCCGCCCTCTGTTTTGACGGTTACGGACAAATCACTCAATTAAAAAAAATTGCACTGCTATTATGCACCACTGTAACGAGAACGCATTGTATACTCCGTTCCGTTTCGTGTTAGTAGGAAACCAATGGGACTGCCTTGATAAAGGCTGTCAATCCACCGCTGATCGGCACTCCCGATGGGGCTGATGACCCCTTCATATTGAAAGGAAACATCTATTTCCACAATCCAAGTATCTTTGCTGATTTCAGATGGTCTAAGTACGTATATGTCCGCGCTTTCTCGCTCCATATCAGTCGTTGGCAGTAGGCGCACTTTGAGATCCCTGTACTCCGTAATCGTAAATGTTCGAGCATCGGAAGGAGTCATCAAGTCGTCGAGGAACGATTTTGCTAATTCGACAGCAGCTTCCTCGGGATAGGTAGTGCTTTCTTCAGAATCTAAGGCTCCCTCTCCGCTTACATAAACGTACAGTTTTGTATTCTCGATGGGAATGGAATACGGCGTTTTAGGTTGAGGATCACTGACGGGTACTTGAGGCAGCGGGACATCGGCAGGCATCTGAATTCTGCGCAACACAAGCAATGCAACTAGCGCACACAGCACTGCAGCAACCATCCAGTGGATATGCTTTCTGCGTATATATTGAGCGAATTTACCATCGTGTGCCATTTGCTAACCTCCTTACCTGTTTCTTCCTACCTTCAGAAACGTGATGACCTAGCGACCTCTTTTTTAGTCGATTCCCCTCACATTCATAAAGCGGTAGTTTTAAGCCCACCGCAAAGGACTGCCTTGCGGTGTAAAGAATACTGTGGATTGGAATTCTTTTCTGCACCTCATTATAATAATACAAACCGCGCGGAAGTAAAAGGGGGTAAATACAAACAAGCCATTTATTTTCCGCCAAGGCTTTCACTACTTGTTTTGTAAACACACGAACACAAGCAATTAGGCTGAATATTTCATATGTCACCTCCCTACTGATATGCCAACGTGGATGCTCTATTAGTATAGTTGATTTAACATGGCCGATTATTACAACATTTCCCAATTAATTGAAATTTGTCCTGGTTCTCCTGCCCAGATGTCTCTATCAGAGTCAGGCTCTCCTTGGGCGAATATCCCTACAGCACCGAGTGCAGGGTGTGTCCATCTGACACGGAAGAAGATTTGGTTGCTGTTGTCCCGAGTGTGCTACCTGCAACACAGATATTTTTATTGTAACATGGACTGCCGCGCTTTGCAACGAGGGGGTTTGTTAAGTGCCAAGTCAGATTCTTGGCATACCCCGTGTGCTGGTGACCTCGCGGACGCTGCCGCCGCGCAGCTTGTTGTACTCCTCGCGAGTCATGTCCACGTCTGCCGCCAGCAGATGGTTGGTGATATTGTGTTCCACGGTCAGGTTGAACAGCAGCTTGGACATGCGGTTTGCGAAGACGCCCAGCGTACCCTCCAGCACGTCAGACACTGCGTGGGGCAGGAACGCTCCGGCGTTCTGCACCTTCAGGTAGCCGTCATAGAACCGAACAGCCTTCTCTACGAACTTACTTTGGCTGCCGCAGTTAGCCAGCGGTGCGTTTATTTCTATCATTTTTTTCGCTTCCGGCGTAAGCTAAAAAGCGTACTTTTCCTCCTTGAATTTTTGCCGCGACCCCGCAGTTTTTCCCGTAACTGCCGTCACTCCTGCCACACGGAAGGCAAAGGATACTCAGTACGGAGCTATCCTGCGCCATATCTCAAGCATCCCTTGCAATCCTGCGCTGGCGGCTTTTTTGTTCTTGCGTGGGTATAGATATCCAGCGTGATAGAGGGCTGGGCATTATGAGCAGGCGTGTGCCCTGCCGGCGGAACAGAAAAATGGCTGCAGCTAATACCTGTTCGCTGTAGGTCTAGGCGATATATTGGAACGCTTGTTGTTGCTCCTGCAGACGCAGATCCGCTTGATATTGACAATGTAGAGGCAGAGGGTCTTGACATCTGAAAATTATCCGGTAGAATGAAATATGCAGAGGACATATCAGAGGAGATCATCAGCATGAAAGAAAAACTGTCAGAGAAGATTTTTGCGCAGCTGCGCGGCGATATTATCGCGGGGAAGTACACCGCGCGGGATTTTATTAGCGAAAGCGAGATTGCTGAGCGATATGGCGTGAGCAAGGCACCTGTGAAGGATGCCCTGCACCTGCTGGCGGATCAGGGGTATTTGGTTAGCTATCCTCGTAAGGGCTATATGGTGAATACCTTCACCAACGAGGAAGTTAATCAAATCCAGCAGATCCGCCGCTGCTTAGAGACACTTTGTGTCCAGCTAGCCATTGAAAATGCCACGGACGAGGAAATTGGACGGCTGCGAGATACTACCATCGGAGCGGATATGAGCGAAAGCCCAGAACAAACTGTCAATTATCGTTTTCATATGGGATTGGCTGGCATATCGGGCAACCCCGTGCTGGTAAAAACATTGGAGAAACTGGTGAACATTGCTTCCATGACCCAAATCAGGCGCAGACCAGACTACAGTAATTTCCACCACATCATTGATGCACTGCTGGCACGGGATCAAGAGCAGGCGAAATATTGGATTATAACGGATATCGCAGATGTATGAAGGGTAAGCAAAACCGCGGTCGAGTTGTTCGACCGCGGTTTTACATGTTCGCGGAAAAATGTGATTGACATCTGGTCATATCAGTGGTATTATTCATGTAGGATGCTGATATTATCAGTGAAATCATCAAAAAGGAGCGAGATACTTATGGAGAAGAAGAAAATTGGTCTACTGGGTGCCATTCTAATGGGCATCGGTTGCATTGTTGGCTCTGGCATCTTTGGTACCTTACCCACGGTGGCAAATGAATATGGTGCCGGCGTAGTGTGGGCACTGATCGGTGCGGCAGCGGTGGTTGTCCTGCGCGCACTGGCATCGACATATTCCTCTGCTGCACTTCCTGCCAGCGGGTCGCAGTTCCTGTGGGCCGCCAAACTGATGCATCCCATCGCAGGCGCGTTTGTTTCATTTTCCACACTGCTGATGCCTACTATGGTATCGCTGTTTGGCGTGCTGTTCGGTATGTATCTCCAGCCCCTGTTTCCCAATACGGAGATCAATGGCACTGTAGCCGCCGTGGCACTGCTGGTGGTATTTGCGGTAGTGGCTTGGTTCGGCAATAAGACGACGATCAATACGGGAAATGTGATGGTCGTGCTGCTGCTCATCGCCATTGCCCTGTATATTTTCCTCGGCTTGCCTCATATCGACACGGCCAATGTGACCTTTGGCCAGATTGTACGCCCGGGTGTATCCATCAGTACGCTGGCAGCTGCCGTGGGTGTGCTGACATCCTCTTTGTCCGGTGCCAGTTCGGTGGCACAGGTGGCCGATGATGTAAAGAATCCAGGTAAAACGGTGCCGCTGGCTTTGGTGCTGTGTCCGGCTATTGTAGCGGTGATTTATATCCTGATGGCTGTTGTTACCATCGGCGTGATCCCGGCAGCAGAGGTCACTTCGCTGTCCGATGTGGCGGCGCAGTTTATGTCTCCGGCACTGCTGACCTTCTTCATCGTAGGCGGTCCCATCTGCGGTATTATCACATCTCTAATTCCCGTGGCGCTGGCCTGTGTGGCTCTGGTAGAGACTTCCGCTAAAAACAAGGTGTTTCCCGAGGTGTTGGCAAAGCAAAACAAGTACGGCGTGGCTTACTGGAGCCTTTTCATCGTCATGGGCATCGCCATCGCCATCTGTGCTACCGGTGCGACCTTCGGTGTGGTCATGACCATCTTCTCCTTCTGCAATACTCTGGCGGAGTTGCCCAATACGCTGAGTCCCATGTTCGCCTATAAGAAGTATCCCAAGTGCTGCGACAACTCCTCCGTACATATGAACCGGAAGGTCGCCTATGTGTTGTCTGTCCTTACATTTATCGTGTGTGCCTATTTGTGCGTGCAGATGGCTGCTACTCTCAGCGGCGGCGCTGTGGCCGGTATCCTGGCCGTGTTCGTGGTGGGCTATGTGTACTTCTTCTTCCGCGTCAAGTACCTCAAGGGCAAGGGCGTGGATCTGATCGCCGAGATGAAGGCTCCCTACCAGCCGTGGGAGGACAAGGAAAAGTCCTACAACTGAGAGGGACGCCATGGTTGATTTTGTGAAGTCCATTCCGGAACTGCGTGCCCGCGTGCCGGTGACACAGCAGTGGGCGTATTTCGAGACGGCCAGCACCGGTCTGGTACCGGACTTTGTATATGATGGTGTGCGCCGCTATATGGATGCCCGGTATCACATAGGCGGCAACTCGGTGTGGGAGTTTCCCGGCACCTCTGTTGAAACGCTGGAGATGATGCAGCGATCAAAGGTCGCGTTGGGGCGGATGATCCACGGCGCACCGGATCGCATCACCTTTGGCCAGAGCTCCACGCAGCTGTTCACCATGGTGACGGAGGCCGTGGAGTACGGCCCCGAGGACAACGTGGTGGCGGTGGATCGCGGCTGGATTGGCAACCGCTTTGCCTGGCAGAAGAGGCAGGATGAGGGGCTGGAGGTGCGGTACGCCGTGCCGGAAAACGGTGCCGTCACGCCGGAGCAGCTGATGACCCTGTGCGACGAACACACCCGCGCCGTCACCGTGAATCTGGTGGAGAGCAAGACCGGCTACCGCATCGACATGGACCGTCTGAGCCAGATGTGCCGCAAAAGAGGCCTGCTGCTGTTCGTGGACGGCGTGCAGGCGCTGGGCGCACTGCAGGTAGATGTGGAGCGCTGGGGTGTGGATCTGCTGGTAGGCAATGACTACAAGTGGATGATGAACTTCTGCGGTACCGGCTACGCCTATATCAGTCGGCGGCTGCAGCCCCTGATCCGCCATTGGGGCGCGGGCTGGATGTCCGACGACGACCGGTTCAACACCGGCAAGGCCCGTCTGACCCTGCGGGAGGACGCGGGCCGGTTTGAAATCGGCTACCCCCATGCCGACGGCATCTATGGGTTGGGTTTGATGGCCGCGCAGTACGACATGCTGAGCGGGGTAGAGGTGGAGCGGTACGTCTGTGGTCTGGCGGACTATTTCACCGCTAGGCTGGCCCAGACCCCGTGGCTGCGTCTGGCCTACGACTTCCCTGCGGAGAACCGCTGCCAGATCGTGTATATCAAGGTTGCGGCGGGCTGTCCCGTCACCGATGAGATGCTGGAAAAGGCAGGCGTGTTCGCCCACTTCGAGTCCCCCGACGAGAACGGGGAGCGGGGCATGCGTCTGAGCTTCCACCTTTATAACAACACACAGGATATCGACCGCTTCTTCTCTGTGTTTGAAGCGGTGGGGAGGTAAAGACATGAGCGAGTTCAGTCCCTATCGCTGGGAGGCAGAAAAGATCGCACCCAGTGGCTTGCGCTATCGGGTGCGGCTGGCGGATCACGTTCTCACTGGCCCCGATGGAAAGGCTGAGGCTACCATGTTCAGCTGGTCCTATCTCGGTCAGGGCGGCGGCTCGCGGCGGCCGGTGGTATTTGCCTACAACGGCGGCCCCGGAGCTGCCAGCGCCTGGCTGCACATGGGCCTGCTGGGGCCCGTGCTGGCGCAGTTGCCCGAGTATCCTGACGGGCTGAGCCATCCGGCGCGGTTCGAGCTGACGCCCAACCCTGACCTCCTGCTGGATCAGTGTGACATCGTGCTCATCGATCCGGTGGGCACCGGCTGGGCCCGTCTGCTGGATGAGAGCACCGCGAAGCGCCATTACTCCACCGCCGGTGACGCCCGCGATTTCTCCGAATTCATCTGTGCGTGGCTGGCGGAGAACGGTCGCGAGAACGCGCCGGTCTACTTGCTGGGCGAGAGCTATGGTACCATCCGCAACGTGGCGCTGGCTGATGTGCTGCCGGAGACGGTGGACTTACGGGGCATCATTCACGTGGGCACGTCCCTGAACGTGGGAGCGAGGACTACCCTGCTAGTAGAACCCAATGTCCGGCGGCTGGGCGCCAATGCCGCCGTGTGCTGGTATCACCACCATCAGGATGAGTGCAGCCGCGAGGACTTCGTGGCGCAGGCCATGGACTTTGCCTATGGCGACTACGCCCGCGCTCTGCTGTTGGGGAACCGATTGAACGAGGCAGAACGGGAGAGCGTGCTGGAGCGGCTTAGTCGGTTCACAGGCATGGATCATGATTTTCTGGACAAACACGATCTGCGTTTTGGAGAGGTGGACTTCCTGCTGGGCTGCTGCCCGGGGGCTGTGGTCAGTACATACGATGCGCGGCTGCTGTACCGTCCAAGACAGAACGAGCGATACAGCGAAAACAGTATGGAAAGCGCCGGTATCATCGAGCCGGATATGGCGCAGGACGCCTTCATGGCGGCGGTGGGGCCGGTCTATGACCGCGCGCTGGCCATGTACGCGGCGGACGAGCTGTGCCCGCCTCAGCGGGAGGCAGCGGAGGACATGCTGTCCATCGCCCGCCGGTGGGACTACCGCGGGTACGAAAAGGACACTTTGACCCTGCCGGTGGAGCTGATGCAGCGGCGGCCCGCCCTGCGGATGATGTTTGTCAACGGTTATTACGACCTGCAGTCCACCTTTGACTTTGTGACCTACTACCTGTCCCGCTTCGATCTGCCCAGCGATCGGATACGTCAGACGGTGTTGCCCTCCGGCCATGCCTCCTATGTGGGCACGGGCATGGTGGAAGCTTTGACGAAGGAGATTCGACAGTTTATCCGGGAGTAAGGAGGAATGTACCATGCTATTGAACCATTGTAGACTTTATGCACCGCTGTCCGGTGGATTTGCCGGCGAGGACTGCTGCGTGGAGTTGGACGGTGGAAAAATCACGGCAGTGGGTCCAGCCCGTCCCAACGCAGCGGATGATTATGACTGCGGTGGGCGTACATTACTGCCAGGTTTGATTGACCTGCATACCCACATTACCTTCCTGCGGAACGTAGGCGTGGCGCAGGCCCACGACCCCATGCAGCTGGTAGTGGAGGCGGCCGCACAGGCTGACCGCTACCTGCGTCATGGCTTTACCACCATCCGTGACTGCGGCAGTATCCGCCGCAGCGCCAACTATGTCAGGCAGCTCATTGACCGCGGGCTCATGGCAGGACCGGATATTCTGGCCTGCGGCCAGACGCTGATGCCCAGCGTCACCGCCAGCACCGGCGTGGGCGACATCACCCATTACTGCGACGGCGCGGAGGAGTATCGCAAGGCGGTACGGGAGGAAGTGGCTGCGCAGGCAGATTTTATCAAAATCTACGCATCCGGCTCTGCTTTTTCCCCTACCGGCGTGCCCAAGCACCCTATCATGACCATTGAAGAGATCCGGACAGCTGTGAATACAGCGCGTGCTAATGGCCTCTATGTGGCGGCGCACTGCCATGCTGATAGTGCCATCCGTGACTGCGTGCAGGCAGGTGTCCGCACCATTGAGCACGCCACCTATCTCAGCGAGGCCACCACGGATCTGCTGCTGGCATCGGAGGACTCCTATCTGGTGCCCACGCTGGCAGCCATGTATGTCAGTCAGACGGATCCTCAGGAGCGCTCCTTCTGGCTGTCTCGCCTCACCCCCATGCTGGAGGATTGCGCTAAGGCCATCGGCTATGCCTATCGCGCCGGGGCACTGATTGGTTTTGGCACAGATTCTGCACCTATGTCTCCCCAGTACGATACCGGCGTAGAGTTCCGCTTCCGCAGGGAGTACTGCGGCATGGAAAATATGGACATTCTGCTGCAGGCTACAAAAAACAGCGCCCAGATCGCAGGACTTTCCGATGTGGGCGAGATCAAACCGGGGATGAAGGCTGATCTGATTTTGGTGGATGGAGACCCTGTGGCGGAACTGTCTGCCATGTATGTCCCACCGGTACAGGTGTGGAAAAACGGCATCGCCCGCAAATAAAAATAGGAGGAACGAACCATGAAGATCGAAGCAAAACTGGAAGAACTGGGCCTGACGCTGCCCGCAGCGCCCACGCCCATGGCCAATTACGTCACCTGCCGTCAAGTGGGAAACCTGCTGTTTTTCTCCGGCGCTGGTCCCTTTGAGGAAGGCAAGCCCGTAGTGTTCGGCAAAGTTGGCGACGAACTGACCCAAGAACAGGGCTATGCCGCCGCACGGCTGACTGGCTTGAACCTGATTGCACAGCTGAAAAAGGAACTGGACGATCTGGATCGCATCAAGCAGTTTGTAAAGGTGCAGGCATTTGTGGCATCCGCACCGGACTTCATGGCTCAACCCGCTGTGATGAACGGTGTCTCCGACCTGTTTGTGGAGGTATTCGGCGAAAAAGGCAAGCACGCTCGTACTGCCGTGGCTGTTCCGCAACTGCCGTTTAACATTCCCATTGAGGCGGAGATGATCGTTGAGGTGGAAGAATGAAGACCAGTCGGCGGGTACCGCATTGTGGCGCAAAAGCCTTTTGATGAGTCTATTGTGGCAGCTACAGCAATCAGTTATTCTGTGACCCGCCCGGACGGTTATTTGGCTACTACTGCGAAGAACTTCGAAAGTCGTGCGTCGTATATGCTCCCTCTATGAGAGACAGCGAAAGAATAGACTGTCAATCGTGGAGGGAGCATATCAGCGCATGCGAATCGAGCCTGCTTCTTTGTTGGTGTACTCTATATCTCCAGCATTCCTTGCAGCTCCGCGCTGGCGGCTTTTTTGTTCTTATCGAAGGTGTGGGTGTAGATATCCAGCGTGGCGGAGAGCTGGCTGTGGCCGAGGATACCCGCTGCCGTTGCCATATCCGCACCGCCCGCGATCATCAGGCTGGCAGCGGTGTGGCGCAGGCTGTGGATATTGAGCTGCTCTCGGTCGATATCCCGCCATTGCAGGGCGCAGCACTCGCCGCGCCGCATCCCCGTGGCAATGATAAGCTTGAAGTATGTCTCATACTTGATGCTCTCATTTTCCAGTGCAGCGATGATTTTCTGCGCCGTTTCTTCGTCGGCAATCTTTTTCCCTGTTTTCTTACCTGCGTAGCGCGACATGGAAGTGGTGACAGAACACCTATTTCCATGGAATATGTTTTCTGTTGTGAGCTACGAGTATCATTTATGGCCGGTAGACTTGCATTACCGAGACTCGCTCTCGAGGAGGAAATAGACGTACCAATCACTGGAAATGTGCTTTCAGGCAATGGCTTTCCTGTTATGTTACGTTTTGGTTAACACAAGTCACTTTTCAACGATCCTTCCAACAAACGCCCAAATCTACGCAAAACTTCTCGATATATATTAAAACACATCAACACGAGAAGATCCCCCAATCCCTTGCAGCACAGGGGATTGGGGGATCTTACTTGGCATGAATGGGTACACCGTAAACGCATCCACGCCATTTTGCAGAACTAACGTGGCGAATGTGTGTCCTTACGCAAAGTTCTTCCTATGGAACTTGTACGAACGCCATCCAAGTGATATACTTTTTGAAACGCCCCGGAAAGGACTGAGTGTATGGACCGCGCTGCCGACTTGTGGACCTTGGTCAGCAATTTAAAAAATGCCGCTTATGATGAACAGGTACATATTCTGCAAATGCTGGGCGATAAGCTTATCAATGATTGCCGCATCGAGGTCTTTGGCGTGACCATTGAGCCGCTGTGGGTGGAGGCCTATTGCTATGACGAAACGCGTTTTCCCGACCAGAATACCCACCGTAGCAGCAAGCAGAAAAACCGGTTTGGACAGCTGTATTTCCATGAGCGAGGCTACGGCGGTGTGGATATTTGCTTATCAAATTCGGAGGATTTCTGCCTGTCCTTTCTGCTGAAGGCTACTCTCGCCAACGGGCACTTTCTGACGCAGACGCAGCTTCCGCGCGCATTGTTGAGCACCGGCAAAACGAAAGCGGACTTCGAGCATCTGGAGGACATACTCCACCCTGCGAACGCCCGTCACACCATCTGCCACACGACCCGTGTGAACTTGACCAAACCTTGTTACAGCGACGCCCCGCTGACCTCATTTGCGCTGGACGCAATTCCCAAGTATGATTTCCGGTTTGCCCGGAAAAACCTTCGAGAGAATGTACGGGCGTACCTGCTGGCCTATATGGCCGCACATCCGGACTGTACCGAACAAGAATACAGGGCAGAGTGCCGCCGTGTGTTCGGATGGGTGCCCGACCTGGTGCGGACATGGGTGCACAACTGATGCGCAGCTTGTTATTGCTCCGGCTGCCGCAGGAACAGCACACCCAGGGTGCCGGGGCCGCAGTGTGAGGACACAGTACAGCCAGCCTGGGTGACGAATACCTCCTGAAAGGGTGCCAACTCCCGTACCAGCTTCGTCAGCTCCTGTAGGGTGGTCTCCGCCACCTCGCCGGAGTGGGTGATGAAAGCGTGATCAGTCACCACCGTCTTGTCCGCCAGCCGTTCGGTGATATACTGGCGGTACACCTTTTCCATGGCGCCGCGGTACTTTTTGCAGACTGCCAGCTTGCCCTCCCGCATTTCAAGACAGGGCTTCAGCTTCAGCATATTGGCGCCCAGCGCCGTCACGCCGCTGCAGCGGCCGCCCTTCCACATAAACTCCAGTGTGTCCAGTACGAAGCTGGTGTCGCTGCAGGGTGTCAGGCGGCGCAGCTCCGCGGCGATGTCCGCCGCCGTCATACCGCTGTCCCGTAGCTTGGTCCCCTGTAGTGCCAGCAACCCGCCGCCGGTGGAGAGCTGGCGGCTGTCCACCACGTGGATCTGTCCCTGGCCCGTCAGCTCCTGTGCCGCCAGCACCGCGTTCTGGCAGGTGCAGGACAGCTCCGAGCTGATGTCGATGTGGACGATGTCATAGCCCTCCACCAAAAGCGGGGAGAAAAATGCCTTGAACGCTTCTGGACTGATCGCTGTTGTTTTGGGCAGGGTGCCGTTCCGGCGGTAATCGGCGTACAGCTCCGCCGAGGTGTAGTTTCCGTCATCAGGGAAGACACGCCCGCCACTCTGGATAGTCAGGGGTATGGTGCGGATATGGAAGCGCTCCAGCAGCTGGGGCGTCAGGTCACAGGTGCTGTCGTAGGTGATGCAGACAGGTCTGGGCATGGGGTGTTCCTCCTATTTTTCCTATGGTAACGGCAGTATACCGAAGAAACCTCAACGTAAGCTCAAAAAATCTCGATTTTTGAGAGCAGGTGTGATAAAATCCAAAAAAACACAAGGGAGGGACAGCCATGTTCCGCATTTTGGTGGCCGAGGACGATGACAACGCCAGATTTCTGATGTGCGAGGTGCTGCGGCGTGCCGGGTATGAGCCGTGCCCTGCGCGGGACGGTGTGGAGGCGCTGGAGGTGATGGAACACTACCAGTGCGATCTGGCGGTGGTGGATATCACTATGCCGCGGATGGACGGCATCACCTTCACCCAGACGCTGCGGGAGGGGAACTGCGATCTGCCGGTGCTGATGGTGACGGCCCGCGTGACCCAGGAGGACAAGCGCCGGGGGTTCCGGGCGGGGACGGATGACTATATGGTCAAACCAGTGGACGAGGAGGAGATGCTTTGGCGTATCGAGGCCCTGCTGCGGCGGTATTGCAGCCGGGCAGACCGACGTTTGACGGTGGGCACCACGGTGCTGGACCGCGGCTCCCTGCAGGTCATCACTCCGCAGAGTACGTGGCAGCTGTCCGCTAAGGAGTTTTTGCTGCTGTATAAGCTGCTGTCTTACCCCCGGACACTTTTCACAAAACGGCAGCTTATCGACGACATATGGGATCTGGACAGTGATGTGGACGAGCACACTGTGGAGGTTTACATCTCCCGACTGCGAGAGAAATTCCGGGACAACCCGGATTTCGAACTGCGGACGATTCGGGGATTTGGCTATATGGGGATGCCCCGGGAGGACGGCAATGGCCAGAAATAAGGTGAAAAAAGAAAAGCCGCCTGTCCGGCTGCTGGGCACCATGTTCCTGCTGGTGCTGGGGCTGGTGGCGGTGTATGTGGGGATGGCGTTGGGGATATTTACACTGGTGCAGCGGCTGGTGCATCTGGAGGATGCCAGCTATACGCTGCTGTGGCCCATTCTCATCCTTTCGGTCAGCGCCATCCTGGGCGTACTGCTGGCCATATTCATTTTCCGTGGGTATCTGGCGCCGCTGTCACGGTTGATGCAGGCCACGCAGTCGGTGGCGGAGGGCGATTATACCGTGCGGGTGGATATGCGGGGCGCCCGGGGCGAGGTGGCGGAATATATCCGCAGCTTTAATAAAATGGCGGAGGAACTGTCCAGCGTGGCGCTGCTGCGAATGGACTTTGTGAATACCTTTTCCCACGAGTTCAAAACGCCGCTTATCTCCATCCGGGGATTTGCCAAGCTGCTGCAAAACGACGACCTGACATCGGAGCAGCGGCGGACCTATACAGACACCGTGGTGCAGCAGTCCGAACGGCTGGCTGCCATGAGCACCCACGTTCTGGAGCTGGCCCGGTACGAAAACACCGAGATCGTGTCCGACAAGACGCTGTACAGCCTGGATGAACAGCTCCGCCGGTGTGTGCGCCAGCAGGAGAGGGAGTGGCTGAAAAAGAGCCTGACCGTGGAGGGAGACCTGGATCCGGTGGACTATTACGGCAATGAGGAGCTGGTGGAGCACATCTGGTCTAACCTGCTCTCCAACGCTATCCGGTTCACGCCCGCCGGCGGGCAGATCACCGTGGTGCTGCGGCGGGGTGAGGGAGAGGTCACCGTGTCTGTCTCCGATACGGGTATCGGTATGGACGAGGAGACACAGCGGCACATTTTTGACAGGTTCTACCGGGCTGCGCCATACCCGGATGACCGGGGCAACGGCCTGGGCCTCTCCATTGTCCGCCGGGTGGTAACGCTGTGCGGCGGGAGGGTGACGGTGTTCTCCCGCCCTGGAAATGGCTCCACATTTACCGTGACGCTGCCCGCAGAGAAATAACGGTGCGATCCGCCGGATAGTGATGTGTATAAAAAGGCACCTTTGGTTAAACAAGCACCCGCCGCACAAAAGGGAACGACCGCCCATTCGGCGGTCGTTCCCTTTTATCGTGGGGTGGGACAGGCCTCCTGAAATGCCGGAAGCCCGGCCCGGCACAAGGCCGGACCGGGCCCCGGCGCTGGAGGGGAGCAGCACCCTTCGCTGAGAGGTCCAGGGGGGGTAAACGCACAAAACGCGGGGAATGTCAGTACAGGGGAATTACGTTATCACTGTGTTATGCTGTGTCAGCCGTTACTTGGCAGCCTTCTTGGCTTCCTTGGCGGCCTTGTCAGCCAGGTAGTACATACCGGGAGTGTTGTAGTACTCCTTCTGCAGGTCCTTCACCTGCTTGCACATCAGCAGCAGGCCGATCATGTTCAGGATGACGATAATAGCCATGAAGCCGTCGGTGATCATGTACATGGTGGTCACGTTGGAGAACGCGCAGGCGATGCCGATGAACAGGGGATACATAAACACCCAGATCTTGGAGAACTTACGGCCGAACAGGATCTCAGCCTGGATCTGGCCGAAGAAGCCGGCGGAAATGATCGTGGAGAACACGAACATGAACACCGTAATGGCGACGAAAATGGCGCCGAAGTTACCGAACACGGACTGGAAAGCAGCCAGGGCCAGCTGGCCGGAGCTCAGACCCTCCTGGGTCCACACGCCGGAGGCCAGAACAGCCAGGGCGGTGATGGTGCAGATAACGATGGTATCCATAAAGACTTCGAAGATACCGAACTGGGCCTGACGGATGGGGTGATCCGTATCGGCGGTGCAGTGACCGGCGATGGTGGAGCCTACGCCCGCCTCATTGGAGTACACGCCGCGGGCAGCGCCCCAACGGATAGCAGCCATGACGGTGGCGCCGGCGAAGCCGCCCACAGCGGCGCGGCCGGTGAAGGCATCCTGGAAGATCATGCCAAAAATAGCGGGGAGCTCGCCCACATGGGCGAAGATGATGACCAGAGCGCCCAGCACGTACAGGCAGGCCATCACGGGCACCAGGATGTCGGTGACGCTGGACACGCGCTTGAAGCCGCCGGCCAGGATAACGCCCACCAGAACGGCAATGATGATGCCGGTGACGGTCTGGTTTGCGCCGAAGACGTTGAACTGCTCAGCAGCGGAAACGCCCTGAGAGGCCAGGGAGGGGACCAGCTCGATCATGAAGAAGAAGGCGTAGCCGACGCCGAACACGACGCCGATCTTCTTGCCCAGACCGCGCAGGTAGTAGGCGGGGCCACCGACCCACTCGCCCACGTCGTTCTTACGACGGTACTTGATGCCCATCGCGACCTCGCAGTACTTGGTGCACATGCCGAAGATAGCCAGGATCCAGATCCAGAACACAGCGCCGGGGCCGCCCAGGGCGATAGCCACGGGCACGCCGACGATGTTGGAAGCGCCGACGGCGCAGGCCAGGGCCGCGAATGCGGCGGAGATGGGACGGACCTTGCCCTCTTCCTTCTTGGCGAACATCTTGCCGAAGGTCTGGCTCATGGCGTAGCCGAAGTGGCGGATCTGGGGGAAGCCCAGATAGATGGTCAGGAACAGACCGCCGCCGCCGATGAGGATCAAAATGGGAATGCCCCAGAACCAGTTACCAAAATCTTGAATAGCTTGCAGTATAACCATATTTTTCTCCTTTCACGCGAAACAATAGGTGATTTTCTCTGTGATTGCGCTTTGCGTTTTGCGTTTTGTGCTTGGTGCGTTTTGTGCGTTTTGACAGGGTCTCTCAGCGTAGGGAGGGATAGCTCAGCTCAGCAGACGCTTCACCGCTTCATAGGTGATGTTGGGAACATTTTGGAACGTCTGCCGCATATCCACGCGCTCGGTGAGCATATGTCCGTCGCGGCCGAAGGTACCGATATTGACAACGGGGACGTCGATCTGACGGATCTTATCCACCGGGTGCGTGTATTTCACGCCGTACTGGGGCATGTTCGTCTCCAGCGCCTGGATGGCCAGGGTGTCGTCGCACACGGCCATAAAGCTGGAGTCGGAGATGTAGGGGTAGAACATACGGGTCTTGATCTGGCGCTGGGCCTCGGGCCGCACCACCTCGATAGCGCTCTCCACCGCGTCCAGCAGAGCCTTTTCCTTGGCCGTGCGGCCGGTCATCTCGATACGGGCACTGAAGATGGAGCCGAAGAACACCACCACGGCGGGGGACTTGTCCTCAGACCACTTCCATGCCTCCTGCACCACACGCAGGCCGAACAGCCGCAGATCCAGCTCAGGATCGTCCTCATGCAGCTTCACGGTGAACTCGTGAATGGCCTTCTTGAAGGCCTCGCCGTGCACGGCGGCCAGCTCGTTATAGAACTCGTTCCAGGTGTAGACACGGGTCTTCCAGGGCAGCTGATGGAAGTCCACCTTGCTCAGCTCGCAGAAGCGCTTGTACTGGGCATTCAGGTACTCCACCGTCTCGTCAAAGGCCTCCACAGCCATCTGCTTGCTCTTTTCCAGCACGATGGAAGGACTCCAGCCGTGGGTGAAGAAGTTGTAGTAGCCGAAGGCCGTCAGCGCCGTCTGCACGGTGTAGGGGCCCTTGGTGTCCATCTGCTTCAGGGAGATGGGCGGAATGGCCACCTCACCCTGGGCGATGTCGCACAGGTCAGTGTTCAGGGACATCTTGCGCGTGATGTTGGCCAGCACCAGGTTGGGATCCAGCGCGCTGAAGGCCTGGCCCACATGGGCCTCCTTGCCGAACACGGCGAAGCAGGGCAGCAGCTTGCCGATGCTGCCGTAGTAGATGTAGCGGTTCTCGTCGCCGGGAGCGTAGTTGGTGGAGTAGTCCGCGTTGATGCACGCCACATACTCGAAGTGCTCCTTCTCCTTCAGCTCCTCCAGCAGGTCCAGGGCGGTGATGATGCCCTTGGAGTTGTCCTCCTCGTCGCACTCGCCGATAGCCAGCAGGTTGCCGTCCAGCTCCTCGGGATGCTCAGAGAAGTACTGGATCAGGTACATATGGCCTGCCACACCGGACTTCATATCCAGCGCGCCGCGGCCGAACAGATACTCGCCGGACTCGATATCGTCAATGACCTCCTGGGGCAGCACGAACGTCTCGCGCAGCTTGGTGGGCAGCTCCTCGCAGCGGAACGCGTACTCGCGGATGGTGCCGAAATCGTCCACGCCCACGGTGTCGATGTGGCCGATGAGGATGACCGTGCGGTTGGAATTGCCCTTGGTGCCCTTCACATAGGCCAGCGTGCTGTGCCGCACCACAAAGTCGTTCTTGGTCTGGAAGCACTTGACCTGCTCGGGATGTGCCTGGAAGTAGGGCAGGGACATATAGAAGTCCTGTATATAGCGGGCCACGGCGCTCTCGCCGCCCGGCTCCTTGTTGATGCTGGGGATGGCGACCATCTCTTCCGTCAACTGCTTGACCTTGTCAAAAGAATTTAATTTCATGTCTTAGCTCCTTTGTTATGCTGCGCGTATCAGTCGCGGTGATATCTCTCGATACCGGCCATATAGGTGTTCAGCACCTGGATGTCCTTGATGTCGTTTTCGGGAATGTGGAAGATGTCGCGGTCGATGACCACCATGTCGGCGAACTTGCCGGCCTCGATGGTTCCCATCAGGTCCTGATCGCCGTTGGCGTAGGCCACGTTCTTGCTGTACATACACACCGCGTCATACACGGATACCTTCTCGTTGGGGTGATAGCCGCCCACGGGATAGCCGTCCATATCCTGACGGGTCACGGTGGCGTAGATGCCGATCCAGGGATTGAAGCTCTCCACCGGTGCGTCGGAGCCGCCGGCCATGATCAGTCCCGCGTCCAGATACGTCTTCCAGGGATAGCTCAGCACGGCGCGTTCCTTGCCTACGCGCTCCTCGATCCAGTGCAGGTCGGTCATCAGGAACGTGGGCTGGATATCCAGCACGATCGGCAGCTTCTTCATGCGCTCGATCAGCTCCGGCGTGGCCATCTGGGCGTGGATGATGCGGAAGGGGAGACGCTTGGCCTGCTCCTCCGGCGTCATGCCGTCCTTCAGCCCCTGCTCAAGGCAGTACTCCACCGCGTCCAGAGTGACCTCCAGCGCCTTGTCACCGATGCAGTGGGTGGCGGGCTGCAAGCCGTGGCGGTATGCCTTGTACATTCTCTTGGCCAGGTCCTCGGGGCTGATGACCAGAATGCCGGTGTTGCCGGGATCGTCCGCGTAGTCGGTGTACAGCTTGGCGGAACGGGAGCCCAGGGAGCCATCAGAGAAGCTCTTGAAGCTGCCCATCCGTGCGGCACGATAGGGATCATTCCGCTGCTCGGGTGTCAGGTTTTCCGGATCGAACATGTAGTCCAGGCACACGGCCATACGCACCGGCAGCTCGCCGCGGTCGCTGCGGGCCACATAGTCGGCGAAGTCCTCGTCATAGTGCCAGATCTCCGCGGCGTAGGTGTGCATCATGGTCACGCCCAGGCTGGAGGCCAGCGCCAGACCCTTCTTCATGCACTTCTCACGGGTGGCGGGCACCAGGAACGGGTCGGGGATCAGATTGTCGTAGATCTTGGAGGCCTGCTCACGGAAAATGCCGTTGGGATTGCCGTCAGCGTCCAGCTCCACCAGGCCGCCGGGACCGTATATGTAGCCGTTGGTGATGTTGGCTTTTTCCAGCGCCATGGTGTTGGCCACTGCTGTATGCAGGCACACGCGCTTGATGACGATGGGGTGATCGGTGCTGGCCTCGTCCAGGTCCAGACGGGTGGGCAGCCGGTCCTCGCAGTCCTTCCACTTGGACTGGTCAAAGTTGGAGCCCTTGATCCACTCGCCCTTGGGCGTCTCCGCCGCGCGGTCACGCAGCAGCTGCAGTGCCTCGGCGCGGGAGGTGGCGCCGCCCAGGTCCACCGTGGTATAAGTCTGGCAGAAAGCGAAGAAGTGCAGGTGGGAGTCGCCCATGCCGGGCAGCACAGTCTTGCCCTGCAGATCAATGCACTTCGCACAGTCAAAGCGCTCCAGCGCCTCTTCCTTTGTGCCCACATAGGCAAATTTGCCGTCCTTCAGCACCACTGCTTCCTTGCAGACGCCCGGCGCTTCCATCGTGTAGATCTTGCCGCCAAAAAACAACGTATCAGCTTTGACCTTCATTTTGTACACCTCTCCAATTTCAACGTAGTATTATTGTGATTTTGTACAGTTTTGCGTACGTAAGGTTTACCTTAGTTGCCATTATAACGGAAAATGGACCGGGTGGCAATTTGCCGCCTGTTCCCCCTGCGGAACAATTTGTGCAAATTATGTTTCCCGAACGGAACGTTTGTTGACATATTTGACGTATTTTGCTATAATCGTTAAAAACCAGCGAAAAAAATGAGCCTGAATTGATTTTGAGGAAATCACCTATGGACACTGCAAGAGAAAATATCACAAGAGAAGTCGGCAGCCGCATCCGCTACGCCCGCAAAAGCCGGGGTATGTCGATGGACGAGCTGGCTCAGGCCATCTACAAGACCCGTTCGGCCATCTCCAAGTACGAGAACGGACAGATCTCCGTGGATATTGCCACGCTTTACGACATCGCCAACGCCCTGAAGGTCAGCATCTATGATCTGCTGTACCGCAATACACCGGATATTGACCAGGAGTACAACGCGGAGGTGCCCGCCTTTTTCCGGGAGGTCTCCCAATTATATATGTACTTCTTCGACGGCCGGGTCAACCGCGCCCAGTGCACCGTGATCGATATATTCCCCACGGAGGAGAGCAGCACGGCCGAGGTGCTTATGTACATGAACATCAAGGATCTGGCCCACTATCGGGTCTGTGAGAGCACCTACCACGGCACCCTGACCCACTACGAGGCGTTCAGCGCCATGCTGTTCCAGAATGACGATATGCCCATGGACAAATACCAGATCGGCATTCCCCAGCCCTATATGGACGACGACCGGAAGTGGGTGCTGACCTATGGCATCTCCTGCCGCCCGCTGATGCCCTCCGCCGCCAAGCGCCTTCTCAGCAAAACACCGCTTTCCATCGACAAGGCGCTGGTCCAGGAGCTGAAGATATCCAAGGAGGATATCCGCCTGATGAAGCATTATAATATGTTCGTCATGGTGTAGCCGGAATCGCCTTCTGTATATGTATGAACAGTCTTACCCGAAAAGGACGCCCCGGCGTCCTTTTTCCATAGGGAAACGCGTTTTTTGAAAAAATTTTCGGTTTTCCTGTCCGCTTCGGCGGGGCTGCGGCGTTTATATAGTGATGACACAGGGCGGCCGCCTGTGTTATGATGAATGCAACAAGCTGCGGGGAGGTGGGCGTTTGACGGTGTGCATGACGGCGCTGGAGAGCGCGGAGGAGCGGCGGCTCTTTGAGGACGTATACCGCGCCTGCTGCGGGCGTCTGCTGGCGCTGGCCCGCCGGAAGCTCTGCGGCGGCGCGGAGGCCGAAGACGCGGTGCACCAGGCGTTTCTGGCACTGGCGGAGCACTTCCCGCGGCTGTGCCGCCTGCCCCGCCCCCAGCTGGAGGCGTATCTGGTGGTGGTCACGGAGCGTAAGTGTATCGACTGCCTGCGGCAGCAGGCCCGCCGTGACGGCGTGCCCTTTGACGAGAACACCGTTCTGGTCACACCACCGCCTTGCGGCGACCCGGTGGCCGACGCCATGGGCCGCCTGCCGCCCCGCAGCCGAGAGGCCTTGCTGCTGCGCTACGGCTGCGGCTACAGCACCCGTGAGACGGCGTCCCTGCTGGAGCTGTCCTTTGCCGCGGCCCAGAAGCTCCTGCAGCGGGCCAAGGCCACCCTGCGTACAGAACTGGAAAAGGAGGGCATATCTGTATGAGCATTCTGCTCAATGATGAAGCGCTGTGTTGCGGCGCGCGCCGACTGGCGGTGCAGCTGGCGGCGGCGCTGCCGGCGCCGGAGGATGGATTTTCCCCGGCCTTTCAGGCGGACATGACGGCGCTGACGCGCTGTGTGACCCGCCGGCAGGCGGTCCGACGATGGGGCCGACGCGCGGCGGCGGCCGCTCTGACGGCACTGCTGACCTTCGGCGCGGTGCTGGCGGCCAGTCCAGTGGCGCGGGCGGCGGTGAGCCGCTGGTTCGTGCAGATAACGGAGCTGGTGACAGCCTACCGCATCACCCCGGCGGACGCCGGGGGCACGGTGCAGGACTACACCCCCACCGCCCCGCTGGGCTATGTCCTGTCGGGCGACTTTACTGGCAGGGAGAACGGCATCCGGGTCATGCGCTGGACGTCCTCACAGGGCGATCTGCTGTTTGAGGCCGTGCCCATGACCGGCGACGAGCCCATCAGCGTGGAGCTGCGAAGCAACAGCACCGGCGGCCTCTCCTCCACGGAGACGGGGCAGCGTCCCACGGGCGGGGCGGGCGAGCCGGAGGACTACGAGACGGAGAATGTGACCGTACATGGCCTGTCCGCCCGGCTATACCGCATATTACCCGCAAAGGGCGCCTCTCCGCAGGTGCAGCACGGCTGCGGCCTGTGGTTCTATCGGGGAAGCGACCCCGTGCATTTCCATCAGGTGTCCATCCCGGAGGGCGCTGCGGCGCTGGTGTGGGTGGACGAGCGAGCCAACTGCCTGTTCCTGCTGATCGGCGGTCAGTCCCGGCAGGAGCTGGTGTCCACGGCGGAGAGCATGTATGAGAGCGAAAGGAGCTAAGACCATGAAAAAAATCACCGTTATCGCGTGCCTGCTGGCGCTGCTGACGCTGAGCGCCTGCGGCGCACAGACGCTGCCCGCCGATGAAGGCGACGTGCCGCCGGTGGAGGGCATTTCCCAGACGCAGGAGGACGGGCAGACCGGCACGAAGGTGGTCTATATCCCCATGTGGATGCAGGACTACTCCGTGGTGTACTACGACGCCCACCTGAACCGCACTGTGGAAAGCGGCGGCGACCTGACCGAGGAGGAGATCAACAGCCGGGAGGACATCTTCCCGGAGGAGATGTACACCATAGCGGCGGAGCCCAACACCAAGGTGGAGTATGACCTCCACGGGTTTATCCAGAATATCTACTACCGGGGCGGCGACGGGGCGTATTATCTCGACCCGGCTACCGCCGCGGCCATGCAGCCCTGATGCGCTGAGCGCAAAGGCCCGCCCCTGCGGGGCGGGCCTTTTTGTGCCTCCTTATTGCTGTGCCAGCGCTGCGGCCACAAAGCCGCGGAACAGGGGGTGGGGCCGGTCCGGCCGGCTCTTGAACTCCGGGTGGAACTGGCACCCCACGAACCACGGGTGGTCCGGTATCTCCACCATCTCCACCAGACGGCCATCCGGCGATGTACCCGCTACCCGCAGGCCCACGGCCTCCAGCTCCGGCCGGAACACGTTGCTGCACTCATACCGGTGACGGTGGCGTTCCCATATCTCCCGCTGGCCGTAGGCCTCCCGGGCCTTTGTTCCCTCCGCCAGCACGCAGGGATACTTGCCCAGCCGCATGGTGCCGCCCTTGGCGGTCACGCCCACCTGGTCCGGCATCAGGTCGATGACCGGATGTGCCGTCACGGCGCTGAACTCTGCGCTGTGGGCATCCGCCCACCCGGCTGCGTGCCGCGCAAATTCGATGACCGCGATCTGCATCCCCAGGCAGATGCCCAGATAGGGGATACCCTTCTCCCGCGCGTACTGCGCCGCCAGGATCATCCCCTCAATGCCCCGGTCACCGAAGCCGCCGGGCACCAATATGCCGCTGCACCCGCAGAGCGTTTCCGTGAGGTTTTCCGCCGTCAGGTGCTGTGAGTCCACCCACCGGATGTCCACATGTGCGCCGCAGGCGGTCCCTGCGTGGAACAGCGACTCCGCTACGCTGAGATAGGCGTCGTGCAGCTCCGTGTATTTGCCCACCAGCGCGATGGTCACATGACGCTGCTCCGCCGCGTGTATCTGCGTCACCAACTCTTGCCAGTGCCGCATATCCGGCTCGCCGGCGCCCAGTCCCAGCTTGCGGCACACCACCCGGCACAGCCCCTCCCGCTCCAGCAACAGGGGCACCTCATACAGGGTGGACGCCGTCAGGTTGGGGATGACGCAGTCCTCACTGACATTGCAGAACAGTGCGATCTTCTTCCGCATGTCCTCCGGCAGCGGGCTGTCGGTGCGGCACACCAGGATATCCGGCTGGATTCCCACGCTCAGCAGCTCCTTCACGGAGTGCTGTGTGGGCTTGCTCTTCAGCTCGCCGCTGCCGGGGATGGAGACCACCAGCGGCACGTGGATATACAGCACGTTTTCCCGTCCCTGCTCCGCCGCCACCTGACGGATGGCCTCCAGATACGGCTGGCTCTCGATGTCACCCACCGTGCCGCCGATCTCCGCGATGACCACGTCCGTCTGTCCGTCATCCATGGCGTACAACCGCCGCTTGATCTCGTCGGTCACATGGGGGATGATCTGCACCGTGCCGCCCAGATAGCCGCCCTGCCGTTCCCGGTTCAGCACCGACCAGAAGATCTTTCCGGAGGAAACGGAGCTGTCGCCGGTCAGCGCCTCATCCACGAAGCGCTCATAGTGTCCCAGGTCCAGATCCGTCTCCGCGCCGTCGTCGGTGACGAACACCTCGCCGTGCTGGTAAGGGCTCATGGTCCCCGGGTCTACATTCAGGTACGGATCGAATTTCTGGTTTCGCACCCGCAGACCGCACTGCTTCAGCAGCCGCCCCAGCGATGCCGCGCAGATGCCCTTTCCCAGCCCGGACACCACGCCGCCGGTCACAAAAATATACTTCATCCCGCCATCTCCCCTGTAAAAAATATGCTCCGATGGTACACCCCCATACCTCCGCTGTCAACGGTGCAAAACGCAGATATTCCATCGGAATTATCATATAATATATAGAATTAGGGAGAAATTGTTGCAGAAGCGAAAGTTCTTCTTGCATTGGCGGGCGGATGGTGGTATGGTAGTATTGGACTCACCTTAGGGGAGGTTCCTCACAGGAAAAAATAAGCACCCGGAGGCTTATGCCTCCGGGTGCTTCTGCTTATGTCTCGTCGGTGATCTCGCCGCCGGACGCTTCCCGCCGGACCACCTTGATCTCGCAAGTGCGGTGGTTGTCCACCCGCGTCACCAGCACGTCCAGATCCTGGCAGCTGAACCGGTCGCCTACTTCCGGCACCCGGTCGCACTGCTCCATCACCCAGCCGCTGACGGACGTCATCTCCGTCTCCTCGTTCAGATGGAAGAACTCGGCAAAATCGTCAAAATCCATGGCCGCGTCCACCAGATAGGTGTCCTTGTCCACCTTGCGGATAAAGACCTCCTCCTCGTCGTGCTCATCCCAGATCTCGCCCACCAGCTCCTCCAGAATGTCCTCCATGGTCACGATGCCGCAGGTGCCGCCGTACTCGTCCACCACCACGGCCACCTGGGTCTTGGCCAGCTGCAATTTTTTCAGCAGCAGACTGATGGGCTCGTTTTCCAGCACGAACATGACCGGGGAGAGTATCTCTTCCAGCGGCTTGTCCGTTACGCCGCAGCCCACATAAAAGTCCTTCTGGTGTATGGTGCCGATGATGTGGTCGATGTCCTCCCGATAGATCAGCAGCCGGGAATACTTTGTCTGGGTGAACAGGTCCGCCACCTCTTCCTTGGTGGCGTCCACCGGCAGTGCCGCCAGGTCCACCCGATGGATGAGGATGTCCTGCGCCTCCTGCTCGGAAAAGCCGATGGCGTTCTTCAGCAGGTCGCCCTCGTCCTTGTCGATGCTGCCCTCCTGCTGCACCTCGTTCACCAGCATCAGCAGCTCCTCCGGGGACATTTTGTTGTCCCCATCCAGATGGAACATCCTGGCCAGCAGCTTTTTCCACAGGGAAAACAGCGCGTTCAGCGGCATCAGCAGCCAGATCAAGCACCGCAGAAACGGTGCGGCTGTCATGGCCCAGCTCTCGGCGCAGTCCTTGGCGATGCTCTTGGGGGAGATCTCGCCGAAGATCAGCACCACCACCGTTACCACGATGGTGGACAGCGTAGCGCCGGCATCGCCGAAGCTTTTGACGAACAGTGCTGTGGCCAGGGATGCCATGGCAATGTTCACGATGTTGTTGCCGATCAGGATGGTGGACAGCAGCTTGTCATAGCGCTCCAGCAGCCGGCACGCCAGCGCGGCACGGCTGTTGCCTTTTTCCGCCAGCATTTTCAGCCGCGTGACATTGGCCGAGGAGAACGCCGTCTCCGTGGCCGAGAAATAGGCGGACAGCAGCAGGCATACCGCCATAATAATGATATATGTAGTCGTTGACACGATCAATAGCTCCTTTTTCTGTCATCTGTTTCTGTGATCCACACTGGCCTAAAGGCGCAAAAAAGCACGTCTGCCCCGCGTCAGGCGGCGCAGATATGCCGCAAAAAACAGATGGCAGCCCGGCAAGTTCCCGGGATGGTCGCCGCTGTCGGTATCCATATCGCCCCATATCCTCCTTTTTAAGATAAATCCCGCTTATTATATACAAAACCACTCACCCTGTCAAGTCCGCCCTTTTCCGCAGAGCACGGAGCTGACTGGACAGCAAAAGGGCTTCCCACAGGGAAGCCCTTTTGAATGCGCGTGTGCATTACAGCGCCCGCAAAAACTCAGGCTTCAGGTCCCGGCGACCGTCCAGCGCCGCGGCGATCTGCGCCAGCAGCGCCTTCCGGTCGCCGTTCAGTGTGCCCTTCAGCGTCAGATAGTTGCTGGCATGGTTGGCGCGGAACACGGTTCCTTCGCTGTCCACGTGCTGTAAAAACAGCTCTGTTTCCTTCAGTACCTCCAGGGGGCTGAGCAGCGTAAAGCTGCCCTCCCGCACCCAGGCCTCCAGCGGCGTTCCCGGCTCCACCATCAGCGTCAGCAGCCCCAGATAGTCCGGCTTCATTTCGCTGACGGCTCTGGCCGTGTCCGCGGCGTGCTCCCGCCAGTGTGCCACGCTCCCCAGCCCGGAGATGGCCGTCACCGACAGCGCCAGCCCGCACCGCCGGGCCTTCTGCCCCGCCGCCACGATCTCCGCCGCCGTGTGGCCCTTCTGCATCTTCTCCAGCACCGCGTCGCACCCGGACTCCAATCCCATATACACCATCTGCAGGCCCTTGCTCCGCAGCAGGCGCAGCTCGTCCTCGGATTTGATCTGTAGGCTGGTGGGGGAGGCATAGCATGTTACCCGCTGGCACTCCGGAAACAGCCCATAGACCAGCCCCAATATCTCCACCAGGTCGCCGGTCTTCCGCATCAGTGCGTCCCCATCCGCCAGAAAGACCCGCTCCACCCGGCGGTATACCCGCCGTGCCAGCTCAAAGTCCTCCCGGATCTCGTCCATGGGCCGCATGGCAAAGTGCTTGTCGTCGTACATATCACAGAAGGCGCACCTGTTGTGGCTGCACCCGTAGGTCACCTGCACGATCAGGCTGTACGCCTCGCTGGGCGGTCGGTATACCTTTCCCTTATAACGCATGGTCATCACTCCTTTTGCTGTATTATGCCATACTTTGAACGCTTTGAAAAGGGGGCATATTCCAGCCCCGCCCCACATAGGCTGTGACATCTCAACAAACGAGGTGTACTATGGAGCTGAATTACAACCGCGTGGAGCTGCGGGGCGTGGCCGAGGACGCGCCGTTGCTGTCCCATGTGAACCACGGCTGTGCGTTCTACCGCTTTACCCTGTCCGTCCTGCGCCTGTCCGGTCAGGCGGACAAGCTGCCCGTCATCGTCCCCCGGCCGCTTCTGCTGCTGACGCCGGTGTCCCCCGGCGACGGCGTACATATCACCGGTCAGCTGCGTTCCTTCAACAACAAAAGCGGCCAGGGCAGCCGTTTGGTCATCTCCACCTTCGCCCAGACGCTGACCCATGACGCCGGCGAACCGCTGAACCGCATTTTCCTCAGCGGCGTGCTGTGCAAGCAGCCCGCCCTCCGCCGTACGCCCCTTGGCCGCGAGATATGCGACATGATCCTGGCGGTGAACCGCCGCTACGGCCGCGCCGACTACCTGCCCTGCATCGCCTGGGGTGCCGTGGCCCAGCAGGTGTCCCTGCTGCACACCGGTGCCCGGCTCACCGCCGAGGGGCGGGTCCAGAGCCGTGTCTACTCCAAAACGGAGAACGGCGTCACCACCGACCGCACTGCCTACGAGGTGTCCATCATGCGTCCGGCGGACCGGACGGAATTCCCGGAATAACGCACTTCCTCCGTCCATTCCCGCCCATTCTGCGGCACTGTCCGCGCCGAAAAACCGGCATTCTCCCTGTTGCGCCCCGGCTGGTATTATGGTAAAATTCCTGTAAAGAAGTATGTTACAAGGAGAGCCTCCATGCGCCATTCCAGCCATCTGCATCTGCACTTCCACACCCACCACCGCGCCGCCCGTTATGACGTGGACATGACGAAGGGCAGCATCACAAAGCATCTGATCAACTTTGCCCTGCCGCTGATGGTGGGCAATCTTTTTCAGCAGCTCTACAACATGGTGGATACCTGGGTGGTGGGCAACTACGTCAGCAACGAGGCCTTTTCCGCCGTGGGTACCGTCACCCCTATTATCAACACGCTTATCGGCTTTTTTCTGGGATTGTCCAGCGGTGCCGGCGTGGTCATCAGCCAGTATTACGGTGCCGGCCGCGAGGATAAGGTCCGCCAGGCGGTCCACACTTCCCTGGTGCTGACGCTACTGATGGGCGCGGTCTTCACCGCCGCCGGCATCGCCATGACGCCCCTGATGCTCCGCCTGATGAAGACCCCCGCCGAGGTGGCACCGGAGCAGACCACCTACCTGACCATCTACTTCGCCGGCGTCATGGGACTGCTGCTCTACAACATGGGCTCCGGTATTCTTCGCGCCGTGGGCGATTCCCGCCGCCCCTTCTACTTCCTGCTGGTGTCCGCCGTGCTGAACACGGGATTGGACCTGCTCTTCGTGCTGAAATTCGGCATGGGCGTGGAGGGCGTGGCCTACGCCACCATCATCGCTCAGGCGGTGTCCGCCGCGCTGACCATCTGGGTGCTCATGCGCACCGCCGGCTGTATCCGCGTGGAGCTCCGCGCCCTGCGTATGACCTGGTCCGTCCTCCGTCAGATCGTGTCCGTGGGTATACCCGCCGCCCTGCAAATGGCCATCACCGCTTTCTCCAACGTGTTCGTCCAGGGCTATATCAACTATTTCGGCCCGGATTGTATGTCCGGCTGGACGGCCTATACCAAGGTGGACCAGCTGGTGATCCTGCCGGTCCAGTCCATCGCCATGGCCGGCACCACCTTCGTGGGCCAGAACCTGGGCGTGGGCGATACGGCCCGGGCCAAGAAGGGCGTCCGCACGGCGCTGTACCTGTCCTTCGCCGTCACGGCGGTGCTGTTGGTGCCGGTACTGCTGTTGGCCCCGGACCTGACGGCGTTCTTCAACAGCAAGGCCGAGGTGGTGTCCTATGGCGCGTTGCTGCTGCGGCTGCTGTCACCCTTCTATTTCTTCTTCTGCATCAACCAGATCTACTCCGCCGCCCTCCGCGGCGCGGGCAACAGCCAGGTGCCCATGTGGATCATGCTGGGCTCCTTCGTGGTCTTCCGCCAGATATACCTCTACATCGTGGCCAACTATGTCTCCAACGAGATCATCCCCATCGCCATGAGCTACCCCGCCGGCTGGTTCGTGTGCAGCGTGGCCACGCTCATCTACTACCGCTTCTGCAAATTCGACAGCCACCGGCTGGTGGAGGACGTATGATGGACAAGTGTGAGACCTGCGTGTGGTACGTCTATGACGAGGACTATGACGATTATATCTGTGACATGGATCTGGACGAGGACGAGCTGGCCCGTTTCCTGGCCGCCGATACCCGAGCCTGTCCCTATTGGCGCCCCGGCGACGACTATATCACCGCGCGAAAGCAATAAAAAGCACCCCCGGACTACCGGGGGTGCCTGCTTGTTCCGCCGAAAAGAAACACCACCCATTGGGTGGTGTTTCCTGTTTTCTGCGGTGCCGCGTCAGGCCTCACGCTTGCGGCGGCGCAGCAGCGCCGCGGTGCCGGTGTAGCTTATCAGCGCCGTTACCGCGTAGGGCGGCAGTTCCGCGTCCACCAGCGTCTTTCTGCCAGCAGAATGTAGTAAGCTTTGCGTTCGAGCCTTCACTGACGTTGGGCGAGCTGCTGTAGTTTCAAGTCTGCCCGCTGGGAAGCTTCGACCAGTCCGGCGTATAGGCGTGCTTGCCGGTGTCCGCATACGGCAGCGTAAGCGCGACGGTGTCAAGACTGTCGCGCCAATTCTGAAGCGTGAAGATTTGACTGCGGCAGCGTGGACGGCATCTTCGGAAGCAAGACAAAGGCCGCCGTGCTGGCGTTCCAGAAGGCCAACGGTCTGGGTGTGGACGGCATCGTCGGCCCCCTGACGTGGGCAAAGCTGGGCTAAACGACACGGACGGACGAGATGCCTGCATAGAATAGAACCAATACCGCAGGAGGGGGACGGAAGCTTCCGTCCCCCTCCTTTTTCAACGGTTTCAACGGGCTGGGCGCTCCGCATAAGGCTAAAAACAAGGCTAAAGCCTGCTTTCAGGCATGAAAAAACTCCCGAAACACAGGCGTTTCGGGAGTTTTGGTTGGAGGTGACACCCGGATTTGAACCGGGGAATGAGGGTTTTGCAGACCCTTGCCTTACCACTTGGCTATGTCACCGTGTCAGCGAAAATCATTATACTATATACCGTCGGCCCTTGTCAAGAGTGAAATGCCCGTTGAAACGGGATTTCTTTCATTGCTTTTTGTGTTACTTCAGGGTCGTCTTTGCTGCAGCCTCAGAAAAAACTGCAAAAAGAAATAGAACAAATGTTGCAATGCGCGAAAGGGTGTGATATAATAGAGCCGGAAGAACAGCGGACGCGGCGCACATACAAAAAATGGACCTGCGCCGACACGGGGCGCATGAAAGGGGCATGGCTATGGCGAAGATGACCAGAATGCAGCAGAAGATCTACGACTACATCGCCCAGGCACTGCGGGAGCAGGGGTATCCCCCCTCGGTGCGGGAGATCGGCGAGGCGGTGGGACTGAAATCGCCGTCCACGGTGCATTTCCACCTGAAGCACATGGAGGAGCTGGGCGTGCTGACCAAGGGGGCCGGCAAGGGCCGGGCCCTGACGCTGGCACAGCCCATGCAGGGGGAAATGCCTGACGGCGCGCCGGTACAGGAGGAGGCGGCGCCGGCGGCGGACCGCATCCCCGTGGTAGGCAGCGTGGCCGCGGGCAGCCCCATATTGGCGGAGGAGTGCATTGAGGACTATCTGACCTTCGACACCGGCGGACGCGAGGGGGAGTACTTTGCCCTGCGGGTGCGGGGCGAGTCCATGCTGAACGCGGGCATCCTGCCGGACGACCTGGTGGTGGTGCACCGCCAGCCCACGGCACACAACGGCGAGATCGTGGTGGCGCTGCTGGGGGACGAGGCCACGGTGAAGCGGCTGAGCCGCCGGAACGGCGAGGTGTGGCTGCTGCCGGAGAACGAGAACTACCGGCCCATCGACGGCCGCGAGGCCACGCTGCTGGGCAAGGTCACCGCCGTGGTGCGGGAGTATAACTGAACGCAAAAAGAGACGGCGCTGCCGTCTCTTTTGGGCGTCAGGGGGTGTTTTGCACGATTTCCATTACCGGAAATGGCAAAAAAACGGAAATTTTCCACAAAAAGGCTGGACAAACGGTGTGACTGTGCTATAATCTGACTATCCGCAGAGGTACCTCTGCATTTGCGTTTTAACGATCTTAAAACGATGCGTCCTGCGGAAATCTAAAACAAATGGGGTTTGAGACATGAAGAAATTGTTGGCAACCATTCTGGCGCTGGTACTGGCGCTGGGGCTGTGCAGCGTCAGCTGGGCGGCGGGACTGACGACAGAGACAGATGGGGTGTACCATATCAAAAGCGGTGAGGAGCTGCTTGCCTTTGCCAAAATGGTGAATGACGACAGTAAGACGTTCGAAGGCGAAAAAGTGGTGCTGGACAATGATATTGATATCAGCACACAGGAGTGGACGCCTATCGGCGAAAGGAAAACTGGTGGTATAAAGTTCAAGGGAACATTTGACGGTCAGAACAAGACGATAACATTGAAAATCACAAATTGCACAGATTATGGCGCGCTGTTCGAGGCAATCGAGGGCGCAACGGTGCAGAATGTTACTGTTGCGGGTACGGTCAGCGGTGCAAGTGTTGCGGGCGTTGTGGGCCAAGCCGGAGCAGGAAGCAAGATCATCAACTGTACCAATAAGGCGAGCGTGACCGGCAGCAGCAAGGCGGCAGGTGTTGTTGTCAAGATCGAAGGCAACGGCGTTGAGGTTATCGGCTGCAAAAATGAGGGAAGTATCGGTGATGAGGCTCCTAATGGGGCTGCGGGTATCGTGACTTACGCAGAGAGTGCGAATTTCATTGTAAAGAATTGTACCAACAGCGGCAGCATCAGCGGAAAAGGGGCGAGCGGAATTGTGTACAACGTCAGTGACGATGGAACTGGTGTTGTGGAGAGCTGTGTGAATACCGGTGCCGTGAAATCGACAAGTGATAGTAATGCCGCAGCAGGTATTGTGGCGGTGAACTCCAAGGGCAATGAACTTACGATCAAGGATTGCCGCAACGAAGGGAAGATCGAGGGCAGTTTGTGTTCGGCAATTTCCTATAACGAATTTAGCAACGTGTCCAGTGCACCAAATACCAACAGCGGTGAGATCGCTGCGACCAAGAGCCGCAGTATTTCCGAAAGTGAGGCAACGCTTGATGGGAACTGTGCGCTTAACCTGACGGTGCATCCGTACGCGGTGCTGAAGATCTCCAGCGGCAGCTACACCGGCAGCATCGAGAACAAGGGCAGCCTGACCGTGAACGGCGGGACGTTTGATGCCAACAAGAATTTCATAAACCACAATAAGTTGGTCATCAATAGCGGAACCTTCGAACGCGGCGTCAGAACAACGGAGGACGGCGAAACTACGATCAACGGCGGTGAACTTGAAACGGATGTGACCACTGAGGGAGGGAAGCTGACGATAGCCGGTGGTATTTTCGGTGGTGAAGTACATGCAAAAGACGGCGGCAAGGTGGAAATCAAGGGTGGCAAGTTCACCTTTAACACGACTACGAATGAAGTGATCGATATTCAAGGGGATACCAGTGCAGTCACGATCTCCAACGGTGAATTTGCACAGGTGAGTGCCGCTCGCTTCTGCCCCCACAACGAAAATCAGCTTACAGTTACAGGTGGTATCTTTACCTCTGAGGAAATGGTAACGAAGTTGATGGGCGATGCCGTCAACGGCCCATGTGCTACCGTGGTGGATGGCCAGAATACCATGTATGCAGTGGGCAGCGCGGCGATCGCGTCCGCGGCCAACAGTGGCAAGAAGGTGACTGTAACCAAGGGCGGCGAGATCACCGGCATTAACGCGAATGTCAAGATCACCGTTGCCGATGGTGTGGGTGATGTGACGGTCAACGGGGAAAAGGTGTCGTCCGGCGAGTACACCGTACCGGAGGAGCAGAAGCCGTCCAACAACTACTACTATTATTCTCCCTCCACCACTACTACCGATACCACCAAGGGTTCTCCCAAGACCTTCGACGCCGGCATCGGCATCTACGCTCTGACCGCCGTCCTCTCCGTTACCGGCATGGCGTGGACCGCTAAAAAGCGCGAGAACTGAGTTTCTCCCGCGGCGGTCCTACCCCGCCGATGCATGAGAATAAAGAAGAAAGACCGGCTCTCGCCGGTCTTTCTTTTTGGGGGGGTGAGGCTGGGGGATGTCAGATGACGTGGTATTCCTTCAGAAGTTTTTCGATATCGGTGTTTTCGATCTTGCCCAACAGCTTCTTGACGGCCAGCTTTTCCATCAGGCCCAGCTCCATGTCGGTGGCCTTCTTGCCGTCCCGCAGCTTTACGGTGGCGTTCAGCAGGTCGCGGACGTCATAGACGCTGCCCCAGACCTCGGGCACGCCGCGGTCCACGTTCAGCAGGGTGTAGACGGCCTCCATGCCGGTCCGCATGGAATACTCGGTGGTGAAGATGGTGTCGCGGGGCGTCTCGGCAAACTGACCGAGGAAGGCGAAGTTCACGCTGCCGTCGGGCACCACATTGGGCCGGTCGCCGTAGGCGCGGGGCATGAAGAACGCATCGATATAGGGCATCATCACGGGTACGGTGTTGGCGCTGTTGGACGCCAGATCCTCAATCTGATCCTCGGGCACGCCGATGTGGTACAGCCACTCCATGCAGATCTCCTTGCCGGTGCACGCCCGCATGGGCTTTTTCACATAGTCACCGGGCTTGTCGGTGAACAGGGAGTACACCCACACCAGGCAGTGGTCCTTGGGCTGGTCGCGGAACTGGGGCTGGCGGTTGATGGTCCAGCTCATCAGCCAAGAGGAGTCCTTGACGGTGACGATGCCGCCGGTGACCACATGGCCGGTGAAGGGGTCGCGCTTGCAGATGTTCTTGATATAGGGGATGATCTTCTGGTCCAAAGTCTCCACGGTGGCGCTCATCCAGTTGGTCTGCTCGGGGTCATGGCAGAACTTGTCGGGATGGCCAAAGGCAGGGTCCTGTGCGGCGATCTTGCGCCACATATCCCAGCCGCCGCCGGGCTTCAGCTCGGTGTTGTAGGCGGCGGGCTTATCCTGACTGCCCATGGAGGAGTTCTCCACGCAGCCGCCGTTGGTGATGAACACCAGATCGTTCTCCGTCAGGTCGATGGCGCCGGGCTCGTTGTTCTCGATGACATCGATGCGCTTGGCCAGCTTGTGGGCGGGATCGGAGCAGTCGAACTCCACGTTGGTGACCTGCACGCCGTAATGGAACCGGACGTTGTGGCTCTCCAGATACTTCACCATGGGCAGGATCATGGACTCATACTGGTTGTACTTGGTGAAGCGCAGGGCGGTGAAGTCGGGCAGGCCGCCGATGTGGTGGATATAGCGCTGGATATACAGCTTCATCTCCAGCGCGCTGTGCCAGTTCTCAAAGGCGAACATGGTGCGCCAGTACAGCCAGAAGTTGGAGTTCAGCACCTCGTCATCGAAGAAGTCGGTGATCTTCTTGTCCTGCAGGTCCTCGTTGGGGGTGAAGAACAGCTTCATGATTTCCATGGCGCCCTTGTCGGAGATGTCGAACTTGCCGTCGGTATGGGCGTCCTGGCCGCGGTCAACGGTGGCGCGGCACAGGGAGTAGTTGGGGTCCTCCTTGTTGAGCCAGTAGTACTCGTCCAGAACGCTGACACCCTCCGTTTCGATGGAGGGGATGGAACGGAACAGGTCCCACATGACCTCGAAATGGTTGTCCATCTCGCGGCCGCCGCGCATGACGTAGCCTAGGTTCTCGAACTTATAGCCGTCGCAGGCGCCGCCGGGGAGGCTGCCCTTTTCCAGAATGTGGATGTGCTCGCCCTTCATCTGGCCGTCGCGGACCAGATAGCAGGCGGCGGTCAGGGCTGCCAGACCGCTGCCCACGATATAGGCGGATTTGCTGTCTACGCCCTCGGGCTTTTTGGGACGGGCAAAGGCTTCATAGTTACCGCTGGAATAGTACATAAATAAACTCCTTTCAAGTATCCACTGTATGTTTTCCTTTGATGATGAAAGCATACATCTGAATGAATATTTGTTCAATAAGCAGAAAAACCCCGGTGATAAGTTTTTTATCACCGGGGCGGCAGGTGTTCAGTTTTTTATCATTTGGCCTCGTTTGATAAGGGCTTGTCGGTACGCAGACGCGCCAGCGCGGCGTCGACGCTGCCGTGGATGACCTGGTCCAGCCGTTCCACGATCAGATGGGGATCGCCCTTCATGTCGGATCTGATCCAGTCCAGCATCAGGCCTACGAACATATACTTGTACAGCGTGGCGATGAAAGCCTTATCCTCCGACCGGACGGACATTCCCCGGGCCTGCTCCTCCACCACGCCCTCCAGCAGGTCGTAGGTCAGCTTGTAGAGATAGTTTTCCACCTGCTCCCGGCTGACGGAGCGATAGACGTTCAGAATGAAGGGCTTATTCTCCTGCACGGCCTCGAAGATCTGCAAAAGGCCCTGCTGCCACGTCTCGTAGGTCTTTTTGCCCGCCAGAGCGCGGCTGGCGTCCTCCTGACAGCTCCACTCCACCAGATCATAGATGTCCTTGAAGTGATAGTAAAACGTCATGCGGTTGATGCCGCAGTCATCGGAGATGTCACTGACGGTGATCTTATGCAGAGGCTTTTCCAGCAGCAGCTTTTTCAGCGACGCTTCCAGCGCCCGCTTGGTGACTTGTGACATGGCATACGCTCCTTTTATGCGTCCAGCCGGACGGACCAGCTGCCCAGGGGGGAGAGGGGGGCCGTCTCCGTGGGGGACAGACCCTGCACCACGCCCTCGGTGGTGACAACGGATACGGACTTAAAGCAGATGGGGGCGAAGGGGGCGGTGTCCAGCAGCTGCTGCCACAGGGCCGTCAGGTTCGCGTCAGCGCCATTGGATCGATAGGCCTGCAGCAGTCGGTCGGTAGTCTCATCGGACCATCCGCCGTAGTTGAGGCTGCCCTCGGTGGACAACAGGGCCGTCAGGTCCCAGTCGGCGGTCAGGCGGCATTCACCGTAATAGAGATCAAAGTTGCCGCTTTCCAGCCGGGCGAGGAACGTGTCCCAGGGAACAGCCTCCACGGTGACGGTCAGGCGTGCGGTATTGAGGTACATGGCGATCTCCTGGGCGGCGGAGACCTTGAAGCTGCTCTCCTCGTTGACCAGAAGCGTCAGCGTCAGGGGTGTCTCATCCTCCGCCTGTTCGCCAAGGGCGGCGTTCAGCAGGCGGTTATAGGCCGCGGTGTCGTAAGGCGTTTCCAGCGCGGTATCGTAGCCTGCGTAGGCGGGGGAGGCAGGCAGCTGGGCCGCCGTGCCCTGTCCCAGCAGGCAGGAGGAAACCAGCGTTTCACGGTCGATACCGGCGCTGAGGGCCCGGCGCAGGGCGGGGTCGGACAGAGCCTCCCGCCGGGTGTTCATGCCCAGGAACTGCATAACGGGGGTGGCCGCTTCAGCGTAGTCGCCGGCGCCGGAGACACCGGTGCTGTTGCTGCCGGTGAGATCCAGCGTCAGCAGCTGCACCTCACGGGAAGTGAAGGCGTACAGGGCGGAGTCCTGATCCTTGCAGTGCTGCAGGCGGATGGTGGACAGTGGCAGAACGCTGCTGTCCTGCCACCAGCGGTTGTTGGCCGTCAGGTAGGCGCCCGTGTCATCCTTGGCAAACAGATAGGGGCCGCTGCCCGTGGGGGCGGTGCGGTTCTCGGTGCCTGCTTTGATGATGGGGATGTCCAGGCGGCTGGGCAGTGTGGCCAGAGAAGAGGACAGGGCGACGACCACCGCGTCCTCCCGGACGTACACGGAGGTCACGTCCCGCAGCCGGGCGGCATAGCGGTCAGAGGTGCGGGCGCGCTCCAGCGTGGCGGCCACGTCGGCTGCCGTGACGGCGGAGCCGTCAGAGAAGGCCGCATCGGCCTTGATGCGGATGGTCCAGGTGCGCTGGGCGGCATCATATGTCCAGCTGTCCGCCAGGACGGCCTGGGGCCGGAACTGCTCGTCCAGGGCGAACAGCCCCTGGTACATGAGGGACTCTACGGTCTGCTGCATAGTGTCCGTGGTGCGGACGGGGTCGAGGGTGCCGCCGGCGATATAGGGCAGGGTAAAGGCGGTCAGCGGCTCTGGCTCCGGTTCTTCGTTTTCATTCTGGTAGAAGTCGGACAGCTCTCCCAGGGGATCCTCGGTGACCTCCCAGTCGGCGCAGCCGGCGGCCAGCAGCATGGTCAGCGCCAGCAGCAGGCACAGCAGTGCACGTTTCATAGCGTATCCTCCCGCAGAGCGATCAGCGCGGCCTGCTCGCCCCGGCGCAGGCCCATCTTCCGGTGGCTCCAGTACAGGTCCGGGCGGCAGGCGGTGCAGTGATCGCAGATGTCGATGCGCGTAACGCCTTCGCGGCGCAGCCACAGGGCGTTGACGGCTTTCAGGTCGATGTGCCACTTGCTGCCGTTCCATGCCATGAACGGCTCCGCCGCCGCACCCAGTGCGGCCCGCAGGGCCTCCGGTACGTCGCCGTCCGTCTCGAAGCAGCACGGCCCGATGGCCGGCCCGATGGCGGCGCGGAGGTCTGCCGGGTCGCAGCCGTAATCCTCGGCCATGACGCGTACCGTCTCCGCGGCGATGCCGGCGGCGGTGCCCCGCCAGCCGGCGTGAGCTGCGCCGATGACCCGGCGCACCGGGTCGTGGAGCAACAGTACGTTGCAGTCGGCGGAGAACACGATCAGGGGGATGCCCGGCACGTCCGTCACCAGGGCGTCGGCGCTGTCGTAGTCCTGGGGCTGCCACAGGCCCTTGCCGCAGTCCACCGCCGTGACGCGGCGCACATCGCTGCGGTGCACCTGACGGCTGAGCACCGCCCGCTGCACATCCGTGTCCAGCGCGGTGCACAGGCGGCGGAAGTTCTCCTGTACGTTGGCCAGGTCATCGCCCCGGCGGTCATCCAGGTTCAGACTGTCCCAGGGGGTGGGGGAGACACCGCCCTTTCGGGTGGAAAAGCCGTGGGCGATGGCGCTGTTTTCCAACACATCGGAGGTCAGATAGACCAGATCGTTTTTTGTGTGGGGGTGGAACATAGTGTCTCCTTCCGGAGGGGAACGGGGCGTCGGGGACGCCGCCCGTCATTTTACAATGCCTCGCAGAGTTTGCGTCCGCAGACGCAAATAAAATCAAATCTATTTTCGGCGGCGGCGTGTACGTCGCCGAAAATTCTTCTCGGCCTGCAAACGTGCGCGTGCGCGTCTCTGGCGCGCACGTCGTGCACCGTAGCAGGCCGCAGCCTGCTCAAACGGCAGCCCAGCGGAGCGGGTGTCGTTTGAAGTTACTCAGGAGTGGTACTCCTTGCAGGTGCATTTCTTCCATTTTAACCCGCTGCCGCAGGGGCACAGGTCGTTGCGGCCGACCTTGACCACCTTGGTGGGGCGCTTCTTCACGGTGCCGTCGCCGCCCACGTTCTCGGTCATGCCGCTGGCCACGCGCTCGCGCTTGACTTCCTCGTTCTGGCGCAGGCGAACGGAGTACAGACGGCGCACCGTCTCCTCCTTCATGGCGTCGATCATCTCCTCGAACATCTCCAGGGACTCCTTCTTGTAGGCGTCCACCGGGTTGGTCTGGGCGTAGGCCCGCAGACGGATACCCTGGCGCAGATCCTGCATGGCGTCGATGTGGTCCATCCAGTATTCATCCACCACCCGCAGCAGCACCACGCGCTCCAGCTCACGCATGACGGGCGGAGTGATCTCCTGCTCCTTCTTCTCGTAGAAGTCGGCGGCGGCCTTGGTGAACATATCGATGAAATCGTCCTCGGTAAGGGTGGGGAGCTGGCTCTCGTCGATCTTCACGGTGTACTTGGTGAAGTACACACCCTCCAAGCCGCGGAGAAGCTCCTTGCACTGGACCATGTCCAGGTGCTCCTGACCCATGAAGGCGCTGCGGACCTGGTGGCCGATGGCGCTCTCCATCATGCCCATGATGATGCCCTTGACGTCCATGCCGTCCAGCACCTGCTTGCGCTGGCCATAGATGATCTCGCGCTGCTTGTTCATCACGTCGTCGTACTCCAGCACGGACTTACGGGCCTGGAAGTTGCGGCTTTCTACCGTGGTCTGGGCCTGCTCGATGGCGCGGGAGAGCATCTTGTTCTCGATGGGGGTGTCCTCATCGATGTTCATGCGCTCCATCATACCGGTGACGCGGTCGCCGCCGAACAGGCGCATGAGGTCGTCCTCCAGGGAGATGTAGAAGCGGGTCTCGCCGGGGTCGCCCTGACGGCCGGCACGGCCGCGGAGCTGGTTGTCGATACGGCGGGAGTCATGGCGCTCCGTGCCGATGATGAACAGGCCGCCGGCGGCGCGGACCTTGTCGGCTTCGCCGGCGATCTCCGCCTTGTGCTGGGCCAGCTTCTCGGCGAACAGCTTCCGGGCATCCAGGATCTCCTGGTTATCCGTTTCGGCGTAGCCGGTGGCCTCGGCGATGAGCTCGTCGGTGAGGCCGGCCTTGCGGAGGTCGTTCTTGGCCATATACTCGGCGTTGCCGCCCAGCATGATATCGGTACCACGACCGGCCATGTTGGTGGCCACGGTGACGGCACCGAACTGGCCCGCCTGGGCCACGATCTCAGCCTCGCGCTCATGGTTTTTGGCGTTCAGCAGGTTATGCTTGATGCCCTCGCGGGTCAGCATCTTGCCCAGCAGCTCGTTCTTCTCGATGGACACGGTGCCCACCAGCACCGGCTGGCCCTTGGCGTGGCACGCCTTTACCTGCTGGATGACGGCGCGGTACTTGCCGTTCTCGGTCTTGTACACGCTGTCCTCGTTGTCGATACGGGCGATGGGGCGGTTGGTGGGGATCTCGATGATGTCCAGCGCGTAAATGGTGGCGAATTCCTCCTCCTCCGTCAGCGCCGTACCGGTCATGCCGGACAGCTTGCGGTAGAGGCGGAAGTAATTTTGGAACGTGATGGTGGCAAGCGTCTTGCTCTCGCGCTGGACGGACAGGTGCTCCTTGGCCTCGATGGCCTGGTGCAGACCCTCGGAGTACCGGCGGCCGAACATCAGGCGGCCGGTGAACTCGTCCACGATGACCACCTCGCCGTCCTTGACCACATAGTCCACGTCGCGCTTCATGATGCCGTGGGCCTTGATAGCCTGGTTGATGTGGTGGGCGATGGTGCTGTTTTCCGGGTCAGACAGGTTGTCCAGATGGAAGAACTCCTCCGCCTTCTTCACGCCCCGGGCAGTGAGGGTGACGCTGCGGGCTTTCTCGTCCACCACATAGTCGGCGTCGATGTCGGTGGCTTCCTCCTCTTTGTCATCGCTCTCCACCACCACAAATTTCTTCAGCCGGGCGGCGAACATCTCGGCCATATCGTACAGCTGGGTGGACTTCTCGCCCATACCGGAGATGATCAGGGGGGTACGGGCCTCATCGATCAGAATGGAGTCCACCTCGTCCACGATGGCGAAAGCGTGGCCCCGCTGGACCTGCTCGTTGGCGTACAGGGCCATATTGTCACGCAGGTAGTCGAAGCCCATCTCGTTATTGGTACCGTAGGTGATGTCCGCATGATAGGCCTTCTGGCGTTCCTCCTTTTTCATGTCGTGGATGATCAGACCCACGGTAAGGCCCATGAAGCGGTGGACCTTGCCCATCCACTCGGAGTCACGCTTGGCCAGGTAGTCGTTGACGGTGACGATGTGAACGCCCTCACCGGTCAGCGCGTTCAGATAGGCAGGCAGGGTGGCCACCAGCGTTTTGCCCTCGCCGGTCTTCATCTCGGCGATGCGGCCCTGGTGCAGCACGATGCCGCCCACCAGCTGGACGGGATAGGGGCGCATACCCAGCACGCGGTCCGCGGCCTCCCGCACGGCGGCAAAGGCCTCCGGCAGGATGTCGTCCAGCGTCTCACCGTTGGCCAGACGCTCCTTGAACTCCGGGGTCTTGGCCTGAAGCTCGGCGTCGGTCAGCTGCCTGTACTCGCCCTCCAGGGCGGTGATCTTGTCCACGATGGGGTAGATGCTCTTCAGCTCCCGCTGGCTGTAGGTGCCGAAGACCTTGGTAAACAGTCCCATATATTCTGTATCCTTTCTAAGTAAAAAGATAATCGTACATAATTATACCAGTAGAGTATACCACACTCTTTTGTCTAATGCAAAAAGATTTTCTGTGAACAGTTATCGGTCAGTCGTGCCGCTTTGCGGTTGTGCAGCGCGGAAAAGTGTGGTATACTGACGGTACTATCAAAGAGAAGGAGTTTTCGCCATGAAGCTGCGTTTTTACGGCGCTGACCGGTGCGTTACCGGCAGCTGCCATTGTCTGGAGGTCAACGGCAAGCATATCCTGGTGGACTGCGGCCTGCAGCAGGGCCGGGACGAGATCGACAACACCGCGCTGCCCTTTCACCCCGGCAGCATTGACGTGGTGCTGGTGACCCACGCCCATATCGACCACTCCGGCCGCATCCCCATGCTCATCAAAAACGGCTTTCAGGGTAAGATCATTACCACCCGCCTGACCGCCGATCTGCTGGACATTATGCTCCAGGACTCCGCCCATATCCAGGAGCAGGACGCGGAGTACCAGAACCGCAAGAACAAGCGCGCCGGACGTCCGGAGGTAGAGCCGATCTACACCGTGGCCGATGCCCTGCGGGTGCGGGAGTTTATCCAGACCTGCGAATACGGCCAGGAGGTCCCGGTGGTGGAGGGCGTGACGGCGCAGTTCATCGATGCTGGCCACCTGCTGGGCAGCGCCAGCATCAAGCTCACCTGCCATGAGGGTGATGAAACGCGCACCGTGGTGTTCTCCGGCGATATCGGCAATGTGGATCAGCCCATCATCCGCGATCCCCAGTTCTTCGACAGCGCGGACTATGTGCTCACCGAGTCTACCTACGGCGACCGCAACCACACCGAGGTGTGGAGTTACACCGGCCAGCTGGCGGAGATCATCGACGAGACGCTGGGCAAGGGCGGCAACGTGGTCATCCCCTCCTTCGCCGTGGGCCGCACCCAGGAGCTGCTGTACTTTATCCGCGAGATCAAGGACAAAAATCTGGTCACGTCCGTCAAGGACTTCCCGGTGTACGTGGACAGCCCGCTGGCCAAGAAGGCCACCACCATCTTCTGCGGCGATCTGCGGGGCTATCTGGACGAGGACGCTCTGGCGCTGGTGCAGGACGGCACCCATATGTTCAGCTTCCCCGGCCTGCACCTGACCGAGACGGTAGACGAGTCCAAGCTGCTGAACGTGGACAAGACCCCCAAGGTCATTATCTCCGCTTCCGGTATGTGCGATGCGGGCCGTATCCGCCACCATCTGAAGTATAACCTCTGGCGCGCCGACAGCGCCGTGGTGTTCGTGGGATTTCAGTCCCCGGGCACCCTGGGCCGCAACCTGCTGGACGGGGCCGACAGCGTCAAGCTCTTCGGCGAGGATGTGGCCGTCCGGGCCAAGATCGTCAATTTCCCCGGACTCTCCTCTCATGCCGATCACGACCATCTGGTGGACTGGATCAAGCACTTTGATCCGGCGAAGACCACTCATGTCTTCGTGGTCCACGGTGACCGCGAGGTGGCACCCGTCTACGCCGAGACGGTAAAGGGGCTGGGCTTTGCAGCCCACGCGCCCCAGTACACCGAGGAGTATGACCTGATCGCCGACAAGCAGCTTGCCCCCGGCTACCTGCCGGAGCGCAAGACCCGGGCCTATGAGGGCGCGCCCAAGGCCACGGCGGCCTACCAGAAGCTGGTCCAGCTGGGCGATATGCTCATCGGCCTCATCCGCCGCAGCAAGGGCCGGGACAACAAGACGCTGGCCGCCTTTGCCGATGCCATCGGCAAGGTCATCAGCAAGTTCGAGTTCTGAGCCGTGCCGGAGAAGAACAAGACCTACCGCGCCCGCATCGAGGGGTATACCTCCGAGGGACTGGGCGTGGCCCGCATCGACGGGCAGGCGGTGTTCGTCCACCGGGCGCTGCGGGGCGAGGACTGTGATGTGCTCATCCTGAAGGCGCTGAAAAACGCCGCCTTCGGCAAGGCGGTGCGGGTATATGCGCCCTCGCCCCACCGGGTGGAGCCGGACTGCCCGTACTATGGGCGGTGCGGCGGCTGCGACTTCCGTCACATGGACAGGGAAGAGGAGCTGGAGGCCAAGCGCCAGCGGGTGCAGGACGCCCTGCGCCGCATCGGCGGCAGCGATGTGACAGTGGAGGGTATCCTCTCCGGCGAACCGCTGCACTACCGCAACAAGAGCCAGTACCCCGTGTCCGCCGATGGGCAGGTGGGGTTCTACAAGGCCCGCAGCCATCAGGTGATCCCGGTGGACTGCTGCCGGATACAGAAGCCCCAGGCCGACGCGGCAGCGGAGGCCCTGCGGCGGTACATCCGGGAATGCGGCGTGCCCTGCTACGATGAAAGGACCCGGCGGGGTCTGGTGCGGCACCTGTATGTCCGCACGAACAGCGCGGGGCAGTCATTGGTCTGCGTGCTGGTCAACGGGAGGAAGCTGCCCCGCGAGGACACGCTGGTGTCGCTTATGCGGCAGGCGCTGCCGGACGCCGTGGGTGTGGTGCTGGGCGTGAACACCCAGCCCACCGGGGCTGTACTGGGCAGTGAATACCGCACCCTGTGGGGCGCGGACGTGCTGGAGGATACCCTGTGCGGCCTGTCCTTCCGGCTGAGCGTGCCGTCTTTCTATCAGGTGAACCATGACATGGCGGAGGTGCTGTACGATACCGCTGTGGACTTCGCGGGACTGACCGGGCACGAGACGGTGCTGGACCTGTACTGCGGCGCGGGCACCATCACCCAGGTGATGGCCCGGCGGGCGGCGAGGGTCATCGGCGCGGAGATCGTGCCGGAGGCCATTGCCGATGCCAGGGAGAATGCCCGCCGCAACGGGATAGAGAATGTGGAATTCTTCTGCGGCGCCGCGGCGGCGGCCGCGGCGGACTTCGCCGCAAAGGGCCTGCGCCCGGACGTGATATGCGTGGACCCGCCCCGCAAGGGGCTCAGCCCGGAGGTGGTCGCAGCAGCGGCATCGATGGCGCCGCAGCGTATCGTCTACGTCTCCTGTGATCCGGCGACCCTGGCCCGGGATGTGAAGCGGTTTGCACAGGAGGGGTATTGCGCCGTCCGCGCCGCGGCGGTGGATATGTTCCCCGGTACGGCGAATGTGGAGACGGTTGTTTTGCTTTCCAAGGGAGAAATCGACTCGAAGAAGGTGCGGGTGGAGTTCTCGCTGGAAGATATGGATATGTCCGGCTTCCAGAAGGACGCGACTTATGAACAGATCAAGGCGTATGTGTTGGAGCATACCGGTTTGAAGGTATCTTCCCTGTACATCTCACAGATAAAGCGCAAGTGCGGGCTGGATGTGGGGCAAAATTATAACCTGTCAAAGAAGGAAGATGCCAAAGTGCCAAAATGTCCGCCGGAGAAGGAAGCGGCGATCAGGGATGCGTTGAAATATTTTCAGATGATTTAAGAGTCTATTGAGCAAAAAAGCAGTAAATCAATTTCAGATTTACTGCTTTTGCTGGCCGGGCCGGTGAGCTACGAGCATTCATGACTTTTTGATAACTTGTTCCATACTGATATATTAAGCGGAAAGTTGTGGCCCTGTATTTTCAGAGGGAAACGAATGCTCCTTGAATATATCCCACAAAATATGCCATCGCTATACTCAGTGCAATGCAACATATACATAGTATTTCAGCAATTACCTTTTTTTCGATTATTTCATTTATGGACTTTCCGTAATCAATAGTAGACCATACCATTGAAAGCAAAAATAGAATTGAAATCCATTGAGTATGAAATGATAGTCCCATGCTAACAAATACATAGTTTGAGATGATGTAAAAAGCGCTTCTGACTACAACTTCTGTCACTTTTACAATCCGATTTCTCATAGAATTCTCCCTCTCTGATAATACTGTGGGCGGCAGCACTCCTTGCTGTCGCCCCTTGATTGCCTATCTGCAAAGGCGGGCG
>ENA-OZHZ01000052-OZHZ01000052.1-human-gut-metagenome-genome-assembly--contig:-NODE-52-length-44649-cov-8.625420_pt1 | contig 44649 bp, 71 predicted proteins | sample MGYA00244053_ERZ653699 | MGnify/ENA primary metagenome ERZ653699 (study PRJEB26926, sample SAMN06165200) | human gut metagenome | biome: ENVO:00009003; feature: ENVO:2100002; material: ENVO:00002003...
GAGATAGGCTCCGGTCTCGTGGGCTCGGAGATGTGTATAAGAGACAGGTACCAGATCTCAGGGGTTGCAGAAAATAGAGAGATTATATGAAGTAATCTAAATACCGCCTCCTTTTGTGATTAAGATCCGTAAACGCAAAAGGAGGCGGTTATTTTTGAAAGTAGATATTTTTAACACAGATAAAAAGTACAATGTGATTTATGCTGATCCTCCATGGGAATATAAGCAGAGTGGCGGCAAGAAAGGCTCTAGGGGAATGGCAAAAACTCATTATGATACTATGAGCACTGAGGAGATTTGTAGCCTCCCTATTAGGCAGATTGCTACAGATGATTGTATCTGTTTTATGTGGGCTACATTTCCGAATATCGGGGAGGCTCTTAAGGTTATGGAGGCATGGGGGTTTGAGTATAAAACCGCTGGTTTTGTATGGGTAAAGCTCAATAAGAAAGCTCCCTCTCTTTTCTGGGGTATGGGAGCCTATACAAGAGCTAATGCTGAGGTGTGCCTCTTAGGTATTAGCAAGGGTACTAAAGCTAAACAAGTAGTTAAGGATAACGGAGTACACCAGATTATAGAAAGCCCTATTGAGGAACACAGTAAAAAACCAGCGGAAACCAGAGAGCGTATTGAGAAACTATTGGGAGCCAGAGAGAGAGAGTACATAAGATTGAGCTCTTTGCAAGACAGACGGTAGAGGGATGGGATTGCTGGGGAAATGAGGTGTAGAGTATGAAAAAAGGTTGTGCTTATTGTGAGGCTATGCACTTAAATCAATGCCCCGATGCTTTTTCAAAGGTATCTCAGTATTGCGGAAAGTTCGATCATGAGGAGATGCCTCAGAGAGCCTATATTTATGCTGTGGATTTTGATGGTACTCTATGTGTACATAAATATCCTGAGATTGGGGCTCCTAATGAGTATCTTATAGAGTACTTGAAAAAGGAAAAAGATAGAGGTTGTAAACTTATTCTTTGGACTTGCAGAGTAGGAGGAAAGTTACAGGAGGCAGTAGATTGGTGTAAGGCTCATGGGTTAGAGTTTGATACCGTAAATGAAAATCTACCTGAGGTGCTTGCTCAGTGGTGCGGAGTGGATAATAGAAAGGTATTTGCAGATGTGTACATAGATGATAGAGCGGGTAGTAAGTATAAGTATCATATCCCTTATGTAGAGGAGGAGCTGTAACAAGCTCCTCCTTTTTTATCTCTAAAAATGAGGGTGGTATCTGATTAGGTTTGTTATCAATATACAGGAGGGTTAGGCTATGGGCTTAAAGAGTTTGATTAAAGTAGCGGAGGGTAAAAATGCCGCTAATGTGTCTTTTGAGGATAGGTTTATTAAAGAATATGAGGCGGCGGTACATAGGCAGGAGGAAAGGGATAAACAGGCTTATCCCTCTAATTATTTCCGTCCTAGCTCTATGTATGGCTGTGAGAGGATGCTCTTTTTTCAGCGTGTACATAGTGGCTCAGAGAATGGAGATCACAAAGATACTAACCTCATTGAGATTTGCAACAGCGGTACAGATAGACACCTCAGGATACAGCACTTAGTAGAGGATATGGAGGGTGTTGAGTGTTTGGATCTTGAGGAAATTGTTAAAGAGGCTCAGCAGAGAGGGATCAATACTGAGTTTGTTGGCTGGAATGAGGATCATACTGAGGCAAGGTGTAAAAATGATGAGCTACATATTTTCTTTCAGCCTGATGGAGTTATCAAGTTTTTAGATAAACAGGTGATCCTTGAGATTAAAACAGAGAGCACTTATCAGCACTCTAACCGCTATGAGCCTAAAGAGGATCATAAGTATCAAGCTACTTGTTATGGTATGGGGCTGGGTATTGATTATGTGCTTTTCTTTTATGAGGATCGTAACTTTTGCGGCAAAAAGGCTTACCTCTGGAAAATCACGGATGAGATGAAAGCCACTGTAGTGAATAAGATTGCTAGAGTTACTAAGGCTCTGGAGGCTGGTATCCCTCCTGAGAAAGATGAAAGCAAGTGTACTTACTGTATGTATAAGCATGAGTGCAAGTTAGCGGATACTGGTACATGGAAAGATCCTAGAGAGCCTAAGAGTAAGCCTAAGAAAGCCGCTAAGAGCACTAAAAAGACAGGGGAAAGTAAATCTACTACTAAGAGTGAAAAGACAGCTACAGGGGCTAAAAAAGCCTCTACAGCGACTATTAAAAAGGCTTTGAAAGAGCAAGAGGATAGAGAAATGAGTAGAGCACTCTTAGAGGCTCAGATTGGAGAGGAGGTAAATTATTGATGTTACCTAAAAATATTCGTTGTGTAGATATGGTGGGGCAGGTTGTAACCTTAGATAGAGGGGTTAGAAATGGTGGAGGCTGTTGTATTAGTGCTGGCACAAAGGTAAAAATTACAGGCTTTGGCAGGAGCTTTTCAATTAAAACAGAGGAGTGCTCTGTATGCGGTCAAAGTGCTTATGTTTCTGGAATTACCAGAGATATGGTTAGTCTTTGTGAGCAAGAGCCTCAGGAGGATCTTAAGGGCTGGGGGCATTTAGGCGGAGATGAGTGGCTTTGCCCTGAGTGTGGTTTTGTAATCACTACAGAGGGTAGTTGGGAGAAACCTACAGATAAGTATTGTAGAGAGTGCGGGGCTCATGTACAGGCTGGAGGTAATGAGGATGCCTACTAATTTGGGAAAAGTGTTTGAGGCAGAGATAAAAGCCTCTATCCCCTCTGATTTTTATATTGAAAGGTATAAGGATGATACCTCTGGATTTTATGGGGTAAGTAATCCAGCGGATTACCGCCTCTATAAGTACCCGCTTACTTTCCTACTGGAGCTTAAAACTCATAAGGGCAAGAGCATCCCTTTAGCAAAGATAAGAGATAATCAGGTACAAGGTATGTACAGAGCCTCTCAGCATAAAGGGATCTATGGTGGCTTTATCCTTAATTACAGGGATTTAGAGGAAACCTACTACATAGCGGTAGATCAGATGGTTAGTTTTATTACCTCTCAGGAGCGTAAAAGCATACCTGTAGAGTGGTGTAGAGATAACGGTATTAGGATTACTCAGAAAAAGAAAATGGTTAGGTACTCTTATGATTTGGCTGAGTGGTTAGGGAGGTATTTTAATGAAAGTAACTCAATGTAAGGGAGAGGGGCAAGGCTCTTGTAAGAGGTGCTCTGATAAAGGAAAGTGGAATAGAAACTGGATGAGCTTTCTTTACAAGGTAGAGGGCTATGAGGGGTGTTATTGCTCAGACTGTGTAAAAGAGTTGAGAGAGGAGGATAAGGCTGGTGGTGCAGAGTGAGAGGCTAAAGGCAATTATTAAAGAAGTGCAAGAGGAGAGTACACCTGTAATCCAGCTCTCTAACAGGCTCATAGAGGATTTTAGTAATGAGCTTGATAGTGCGATCTCTGAGCTCAATATGATTATGGAGAGCATAGGAGAAAACAGCATTGAGGATATACCAGATACTCAGATTGAGTATTACTGTGTAAAGATCCCCGCCCTTATGTATTATGCGGGGCAAAGAGTAGAGGAGCTGGGGATGCAAGCGGATTTAGCCGCTAATGATAACAAAGTAGCTCTCAATGAGGCTCTACTTAAGGTGAGCGGAACAGTGCCAGAAAAGAAAGCTAGAGCGGAGAAACTTACTGAGGATAAGGCTCTTGTAGCGGCTATCTATAAGAGAGCTTATAACACTCTTAAGGTAAAGCTGGAGATGGCGGAGAAAATCTACAGCGGCTTAAAGAAATCTCTTAGTAAGAGAATTGCTGAGGTAGATCTGGATCGATTTAGTAAAGATAAATATACCAGAGAAAGGACTGAGGATGATGAGTAAGGCAGAATTAGAGGATATGTACCATACCTGTAGATGGTGTAAGTGGTTTTCTGATGGTAAATGTATCAATGATAAGGCTTTTGGCGGTACTGAGATCCTCTCTGAGGCTGTGTATGATGTGGCTGAGGATGGTAGGCTTGCTGGTGTATTGGAGGAAACTCTGGGGAGTGTGAAAGCCTCTAAGTTGAGTAATAGGCTTAGAGATATGCTGGAGAGCTATAAGCTCAGCGGCAAAAGAGTAGATGAGGTGCTGGATCTGGTCGGAGAAAGCCTTGAGGAGTTTCTGGGTACAGATTGTAAAGAGGCTCTGGATGATGCTATTTCAAGACTGTATCAGAATAATACTGATAATTTAGGTAGCGGCGGCGTGATTATAGCAGATCCTCATAGTTTCTATTGTAAGGAGTTTTTCTAATGGTTAAAGGGATTATCATAGCGGCATTGGTGGTAGCGGGTATTTTGGCGGTATGCGTGGTAGTTTGTTTGGTAGGTAGCATTTATCTAAGTATCCCTTATGATGAGTGGGTAGACAAAGAGAGAAAGAAAAGAGGTAAAAAGAATGGCAAAAACAATAGTAGATAAAGTAGGAGCGTTTCTTGAGGAGCTGGAAAAGAGAGGCATACAGATTAGCGGTGAAACGGCTTTTATCTGTAATGATGGAGCGGTACTGTTTAGGCTCAATGAGAGAGATGCTATTGATATTATTCTGGTGAGAAACCCTGTACCTATTGATTATACCTTAGGTATCACAGATGAGGAGGTACAAGTATGGAGAGATACTGAGGATCTGGTAGAGGCTTTGGGAGGTAGTGAGGATGCCTGATAACTATGTGAGAAAGTTTAGGGTAAAACATGATAAAGCGTGGGCTTGGCATATTGGTGTATTTTTCTGTATAGAGCCGAAAGATGAAACAGGTAAAAGAGATATATATTTGTTTTTCTGTTTCGGTAGGCATGATTTTAGTATAGGCTTGCTAAGTGAGCTTGAGGAGGGGTAAAGATGGCGGAGATTGATAATCTCATAGCTGAGGTAAATAAAAAATATAAAACAGGCATTATCAGGAGAGCCTCTGATCTTAAGAGTATAGAGTTTATCCCTTATACCTCTCCTCAAATGAATTATATTACCAGAGGCGGAGTACCTGTAGGGCGTATGATTGAGCTGGTGGGTTTGCCTCAGAGCGGCAAGACTACTACGGCTCTGGATGTACTCTCTAATTTTCAGAAAAAGTATCCTGATAGATATGCTGTATATCTGGATGCAGAGAATACACTGGATAAGGACTGGGGAGAAACTCTGGGGGTAAATTGGGATACTGTTATCTTAATTCAGCCTGAGAGCGAATATGGAGAGGATCTCTTAGATATGCTCTTAGATTATATCCGCTCTGATAAGATAGGGATGGTAGTGCTTGATAGTGCTCCCTTTATTGTGCCTAAAGGGGTAGCGGAGAAAGGGCTTGATGAGAAAAGTTATGGAGGTAACAGTGCTCTTATGAAAGCCTTTTGTGATAAGGTGATCCCTCTTTGTAAAAAGCATGAATGTACTTTTTTGATGCTTAATCAGCTCAGAGAGAATATTGGAAATCCCTACAAGCCTTTTAAGATCCCTTGTGGTACAGCTCTTACTCATGCTTGCAGTGAGATCCTCTGGTTTACTAAGGGGGCTCTGCTTGATGAGAAGTACAAAGAGGTAAGTAGCGGGTATGCCTCTCCTATTGGTAATCTGGTATCTGTAAAGATGGAGAAAAACAAAGTTACCAGAAATGATAGGCGGCTGGGTACATATACCCTCAATTATGAGAGGGGTGTAGATGCCGTAAAGGATACTCTGGATCTGGGGCTTGCTTTAGGCATTATTTCTCAAGCTGGAGCATGGTATAAGGTTGTAGATACTCAGGGCAAGGAGCATAAGTTACAAGGCTTTTCTGGAGTGCAAGATTTTTACTACAATGATCTTGATGAACTGGAGGCTCTGAAAGCTCAGGTATATGAGGCTACTAAGTAGCAGAGGTGGAGGGCTGTAGGCTCTCCACTCTTTTTTTTCTAAATTATGCCGCTAAAAGTGATTAGGTTGAGCAAGGAGGTAAGATATATGATTTATGTGGTTTGTTACAGTGGAGGGCATAGCTCAGCCTTAGTAGCTGTAGAGGCTGTTAGAAAGTATGGTAAAGAAAATGTTATTTTGCTTAATCATGATATAAGCTCTTTTGTAGAGGATAAAGATATAAAGAGGTTCAAGAAAGAGGTAGCAGAGTATTTAGGGATCGATATTACTTATGCTAATATGGATAACTTTGAGAGTATGCCTCCCTTAGAGGTGTGTGTAAGAAAAGCCGCCTTTAAGACAGGTCATGATACGGTTTTGTGCACATATAATTTGAAAACAAAGCCATTTTATAGTTGGTTAAAACAGAATTACCCCGCCTCAAAAGAAAAGCCTTGTAAAGAGATTACTATACTGTATGGGTTTGATCCTAATGAGGTTGTGCGTATTAAGAGGAGATCTGAACATTTAGCTAGTTTGGGGTATTTGTCTGATTATCCTTTATCTACATGGAATAGGACAATAGAAAATATTGAGGAAATTGGTATTGATCGCCCTGTTACTTATGAGATTTGGAAACACGCTAATTGTATAGGATGTTTGAAAGCGGGTAGGCAACACTGGTATGCTGTATATTGTTTACGACCTGATATTTTTAAGAAAGCTATGGAGGCAGAAAAAACTATAGGTTACAGTATTATAAAAGGGGCATACCTTAAAGATTTGTTACCTCAGTTTAGACAGATGAGAAAGGCTGGGATAATTCCGAGTGATAAGCTAAAGTTTCAAACATTTTGGGCTTTAGTGAGAAAGGCTATAAAAGAGGGTGATGAGAGTATTTGTTGTGAGAATGATTAGGAAAGTAGAGCGGTAAAATACAGCCGCTCTACTTTTTATATAAGAGATATATAAAAAGTGCTTGACATTATTATATAGGAGGTATATAATAAAGCTAGCACAAGAGATACAAACTGAAATAAGTGGAGGTGCAGTTATGAGAACGCCTAAAGAGATTGCTTTGGATATTATGAATGGAGATAAAAAAGCTAAAGCTGAATTGGAAAAAATGTGGGGATACAAATTTGAGGATATGACGATAGAGCAAAGGCGGCTAGGGGTTACAATGCTTTCTGCGTTTGAGCCGCAGTGGAATAAATAAGGAGATAATACAATACCCCCCCTACCTATTCTAACTATTAAGGAGGTAACTGATTATGCTAGAAAAGAAAATCAGGAGATATAAGATCATGGATGCTCATAGAGAGCTTATCAGAAAAGGGCTTTATAGACAGGCTCAGCTAGTGCTCAGGCTATTAAGAGATGGTAAGGTAACTCTCTGGCTGGATGATGATAGCTGGGCGGTAGAGAGCCTTTTAGAGGGGCTGGGGTGCCGTATTTGGTATGATAGCAGAGGTAATAGAGCGGTAGCTCATCTATGAGGAGGTATAAGTTATGGTAGAGGTGTTTAAGTGTAAGAGGTGTGGTGATGAGTTCACAAATGAGGAGCTAAGAGAGCTAAAAGAAATAGGGGAGGCATATAGTAAATTTCCTTTCCTATGCCCTGATTGCTTTGATGAGTTTCAGAGGCTTGATAGTGAGGATCAAATGAGGTATTTAGCGGAGGATAGATATGACTGGTAGAGAGTTGGCAGATAAATACTGTATGAGTTGTAAGATTGGTCTATATAACTGTACTATTATAGTTACTCAATGCCCTTATATTAAGGCTCAGGAGAATTTATCCCAGAGAATTAAGGAATTAGAGTACAGTTATGAGAAAACCTTACAAGAGGGAGATGAGAGTGAGAGCTAACAGGAGTAAGAGATGCTTTGGAGATTATCGGTAATTGACAAAGCTATATAGAGGGTATATAATAATGGAGGTGCTATCATGCTGATAGTAGATAGAGTAGATTTCTATAAAAGCTATTTTAGTGATTGTAAGGCTGTAGATCCTGTGAAAACTTTATTGCATAAAGGTGTACCAGTAGATAAGCTGGATGCTTTGGAGGCTCTCAGAGCTCTCAATACTGAGTTATCTGATTTGTACATGGTAGAGATCCCTGTTATTACTTGCTGGGTAAGAGATAGTAACTATGTACCAGAAACCAGAGAGATATATCTTACTGAGCCTGATCTTAAAGATTTTCTACATCAGTTTAGACATCATTTGCAGAATATTGAGAGGCGTTATGAGCGGAGAGGGCTTACTACAGAGGGAAATCAGGAGATAGCTCTTATCCCCTATCAAGAGTGTATCTTCAAGCTCAGAGGTGAGGATGATGCTATAGCATGGAGTAAAATGCTTTTAGAGCTCTGTAATCATAAATCATAAAAGGAGGTTTAGCGGTATGAAATGCCCTAAATGCGGTAGTGAGAATGTTACTGTACAGATGGTAACAGAAACTAATCTTAAGGAGAAAAAACATGGCGTTATCTGGTGGCTTTGTGTAGGGTGGTGGTGGCTACCTATTAAGTGGTTGGTATTTACTTTACCAGCATTACTTATAGCCTTATTCAAGCCTAAGAAGTATAAAACCGAAACTCGCACTAAAAAAATGGCGGTATGTAATAATTGCGGTAAGAGCTGGAAAGTATGAGATTGGTACTATAAGAGCTGAGCGGTGTAAAAGCCTCTCAGCTCTTTTTTTGTCTAAAAATGCCTTTGTAATGTGATTAAGTTAGGTATCACAGAAAGGGAGGAGAGCAGATGGGCGAACAGAAACAAATAACCTCTACAGATATTAAGTTAGCTCTCAGAGATACACATGATAATAGAAATACTTACTTTGTTACGGAGTGTAAAACCTGTAGTACTTATTTTCCAGATCCTCAGGGGTTGCTTATTTTTGATGGATTGGCTATTACAAAGAGTTATACAAAACCTTGTATTATCGGTTATGAGATAAAGGTTAGCAGGAGTGATTTTCTGGGGGATAACAAGTGGCACTTATATCTACAGTATTGTAATGAGTTTTTCTTTGTAGTGCCTAAAGGGTTGATCCGAAAAGATGAGATACCTGATGGAGTGGGGCTTATTTATTATGATCCTGAGGCTAAGCAAGTTCTTAGAACGATTAAAAAGGCTCAGTATAGGAAGATAGAGGAGCCTGTAGGTGTGTACAAATACATAATCTTTAGCCGCTTTGAGGAGGATAGGATACCTTTTTATGAGGATAGGGCTGAATATGCTAAGGCTTATCTTGAGGATCAGGCTGTAAAGAAATCAGTAGGAGGAGTTCTGGGCTCTAGGCTTGCTAAAGATCTCTCTAGGGCTTTGGAGAAACTTGATCGGGTTACAGGTAAAGAGTATGAGCTGGGATGCTGGCAGAAAGTAAGGAAAATACTTGAAAAGCATAATCTTTACTGGTGCTGGAGGCGGCAAGATGATTATGAATGGGTAAATGAGGTTGATAAAGCCTTGAGTAGTTCTGTATCTATTAGGGATTTGGATAACATAGAAAATCAATTACAGTTAGCTCTAAATACGATAGAACGCCTTAAGGAGGCTAGTGTAGATGATAAAAGCGGAGTATAAAGGGATCTCTGAGGAGATTTTGGGGCATGAGCTTATTAGCGGTAAAGTTTATCCTATTACTACCTACATACAGAAAAATAAGCTAGTTGTAAGAATAAGCCGCCCTATGTTTCCTTTTGAATTGCAGTATAGAAATCTTGAGGAGTTTTGTAAGTACTGGAGAGTGAGGGCGGTATATCATGGGTAGAGCGGAAAGGCGGAGGCTGGAAAGAGAAAAAGGAAAGGCTCAAAAAACATATACTCTTACTCAGGCTCAGATAGATGCTATTAAAAAGGCGGCTGTAGATAAGGCAGTAGATACAGGGTTTATCTTGATGTTAGCTATTCCTGTAATGGTGCTCCATGATAAGTACTGGGCTAAAACCGCTAAAAAGAGGATGCCTGAGTTTATTGATAGGTGCTTAGATTTATATGATAGCTACAATAAGGGCTATGTAGAGCTTAAGGATCTTACAGATACTCTCTGGGAGGAGGGAGGTATTAGGCTTGAGAGGTCTGATACTCCTATTAGATACTATGGAGGTAGTGAGGATGAATAACAGTACAAGAGCTAAGAGCTCTCAGCAAGAGAAAAGAATTGCTAAGGCTCTGGGAGGTAGGCAAGTAATAGGATCGGGCTCTACCCCTTTTCTTAAGGGGGATGTGATTGCGGGTAAGCTCTTTATTGAGGCTAAGACAAAGATGGAGCCTAGTAAGAGTATATCTGTAAAAAAGGCGTGGCTGGAGAAAGCAAGGGCTCAAGCTCTTAGTACCAGAAAAGAGGATTTTGCAGTAGCTATCTCTTTTGGAGATCCTAAAGAGTATTACATAATTGAGGATAGCTTGTTTGAGGATCTGTTTAAGAGCAGAGAGGCTCTTAGAGCTATTATTGATGGGCTGGGCGGCTTAGACGATCCTCCTATTTCTGAGGATTTGCCTAACTTGACAGCTAGCGGTATTAGAACGCTGATACGGAGGTTTTATAGTGAGTGATGTAAGGATAAAGTTAAAGGATTTAGCAGAGTTGGCTAGAGGTGATACCCTTAGGATTATAAGCTCTAGGACAGGTAAGGTATTAGTATATTCTTATCACAAAGAAAAGCATGAGCATTTAGGAGAGCTTGAGATTACAGGTATTTTTACAGAGTTGGAGCTGAGTGGTACAGTTAAGAACTTTGCTAGATCAAGGCTTGTATGTTGGGCTTATGAGGATGATTTTAGAAAACTTCAAGCTGAAAAGGAGTTAGGGCGATATGTACGATCTTAAAAAGCAAAATTTAGCTAATGCTGAACACTTTGGATATGAGGCTCAGAGTAACCAGCTTGTAGAGGAATGTGCAGAGCTCATACAGGCAGTTAGCAAATATAGGAGAGCGGCGGCAGAGGATGAGAAAATGATAGCTCTTTCTAATCTGATAGAGGAGGTTGCTGATGTAGAAATAATGTTTGAGCAAATTAAGCACCTACTCCAGATACAAGAGGGAGATATATTAGCTTTGAAACAGTTTAAGATAAACCGCACAAGAGAGCGGATAGAGGGGAGAGGGTAAAACCTCTCCTTAATTTTTTATATTCTTTCTAACAATGCTCCTCAAAAGTGATTAAGTTAAGTATCACATATTGAGGAGGCGGCTTTATGAGTGTTGCGGCGGATATAGTTGATTATCTGAGAGAATATCATACCTCAGAAAACAAGGCTATTAAAGGTAGAGAGCTTTGTGAGCTCTTTAATCTACACAGTAAACAGGTTAGGAATATTGTAAGCGATTTGCGGCAAGATGGAGAGCCTATCTGTAGCTCTAATTATGGCTATTGGTACTCTAAAGAGCTTGATGATATTGATCGTACAATTAAAAGGCTCTCTGAGCAAGTGAAAAATATGAGCCGTGCCATTGAGGGATTACAGAAAGCTAAGGAGGTTTCTCAAAATGAGGATTAGGCACAGAAATAGAGCTCTAAGAGTTAAGAGGTTATGTGTTTTCTTAGCCTTTGTAGTGATAGCTATTTTGGCGGCTGTACTAATTGAATTTGAAAGTACTGGATTTGATAGCACTGTTAGCAATAGCTCATATAAAGAAAGTGAGGCATATGAGGTAGAGGTTGATAGTGTAACCTCTGTAAGTACTTATACTCCTAAGCCTATACAGATTGCGTATGATGATCCTGATAATTACATATACCCCTACAATACAATGAGTGCAGATTGGGGCGGAGAGATTTATGAGAATGGTTTTAGGTTTTATGAAATCCCTGAGGAATACAAAAGAGAGGGCGGTTGTTTCCCTGAGGTAGTACAAGTATATCTCTGGAGTTTATGTAAGGAGAGAGGTATTGATTACTGTACAGTGGTAGCCCTTATTGAGAGAGAAAGCGGCTATAAGTATGATGCCGCTGGAGATAACGGAAACAGCAAGGGGTATATGCAAATATATGAAAAGTGGCATAGAGAGCGGATGGAGGCAGAGGGTGTAGCAGATCTCTATAATCCTTATGGCAATATTAGAGTAGGTCTTAATTACCTCCAGAGCCTTAGTGATCGGTATATGGATAATAGTGGGATGAGTTGTGTACTGATGGCGTATAACATGGGAGAAAGTACGGCTAAGAGATTTTGGGATGATGGCGTTTACAGTTCCTCATATACTAGAGGCATTTTGGCTAGGGCAGATGAGATCAGAAAAGAAATAGAGTAAAGAATGGAAAGGGTAAGGGATTTGAAATCTTTTACTCTTTTCTGAGGAGGGCTGTATATGTTTGAGATTGGAGAGGTAGTTAGGTGGATGGAGCCGTTAGATCCTGAGTATAGTTACGGTAAAATCCTCAGCATTAAGCATAATATAGCTACTCTTGAGGAAATGGGTTATTACGCTGGTAAGGTAGTAACAAAACATATTAGATACATAAAACACTTGGAGAGAGGTAGTAGAGGTGAGAGTACGAAACATAGTAAATGATGAATTGCTGAGGATGAGTTACTCAGAGCCTAAGAATATAAAAAACTTTCTCCGAAACTGGTCGGGGCTGGAGAGCTTAAGCCTAAAAGGTGATACAGTAGCTATCTGTATTTTGGCAGATTTGAAAAAGGTAACAGGGATAGATCCTGATTTATATAATAGGCACAATAGAGCAAGGTTTGATGCTGGGTATCAAGATGGAGAGCTCACTTATTATCAATTCATGAGCATAGCTTATACTTTGGTGTTAGGGTATTCTCAGGAGGATATTGCTTATGTGATGGGCGTGGATCAATCAGTTATCAGTAAGAATATCCGTACAGGGGTAAAAAGAATAATCAAAGTATTGGAGGGCGGTGCTAGTGAGGATAAAGTACAGGAAAGAGGATGAGGCGGATAAGTGGTTAAAAGAGCATGATCCTTATTATAAAAGTACTGCTAAAAATAAGCGTAAAAAAACTAAGTATCCTTATGAAACAGTTGAGCAAGAACATAGGAGAGTAGCTGTAGAGATACCGTTTAGTAATCTTAACGCCTCTCAGAGGCGGCAGATGAAAGATGTTGCTGGAGCCTATGATGAGGATGGTAGATTTGAGTTGTAGAGGGTAAATACATATTTTCTACAGGTTTGTAACCTATCTAATGAAACAAAAAGGAAATCCTTTTACATTATTATTTCATAGGAGGTAGATGGCATGAATAATCAGCACAATGTAAAGTATACTGATCCATTGGTATTAAAGCCGTATGAGAATAATCCTAGAGTAAATGATTATGCGGTAAAAAAGGTACTGGCAAGTGTTGAGGAGTTTGGCTTTACTCAGCCTATTCTTGTAGATGAGAATATGGTTATTATTGCGGGGCATACACGCAGAGAGGCGGCGATTTTAAAAGGGCTTAAAGAGGTGCCTTATATTGTGGTAGACTGGCTTAGCCCTGAGAAAGTGAGAGCATACCGCATAGCAGATAATAAACTTGCAGAGCTGAGTACATGGGATGATACTGCATTAAGAGAGGAGCTCTTTGAGCTGGAGGCGGTAGATTTTTCTCTTGAGGTGATGGGCTTTACTGAGATGGATCTTAAAGATCTCTTTATTGAGGAGGAGCCTGAGGCGGGGAAAGAGAAACCTCCTAAAGAGGAAAAAACTACTTTACCTATGCTGAGGTTTGGTAGTAACAGTGTAAGGATTACAGAGGATGAGCTGGTGCTCCTTAGTAATCGTTATAATGAGTATGTAGAGCTTACCCCAGAGGAGGGCTTTATTACATGGCTCTTAAAAAGAGGGCTATAATGAGGAGAGTGTTTAGTAAAACAAGTGATGAGTGTTTACAGTGTTCTTACTATGAGGATTGTGATAAAAAACGGTTAGTGATGTGTGCTGTAAAAGAGATGCCTCCTCAGGTAGCAGAAAAAGCGGCGGAGAGTGTGAGTATGCCTTTTGTAGAGGATTTAGCGGTAAAGCATGATTACAGAGATGTAAAGATAACCGAAAACACAACTATCACGATTGATCTTGAGGATCTTAAGAAACAGATGGAAAAGGATTTTTATAGGGCGTTAGGGTGCCTGTTTATGGAGTGCTAAAGTTCGGAGGTACATAAAGTGTATAATTGCGGTGTAAGGGAAAAAACTTTACTTGAGGAGTTGGAAAGCCTAGATTTAGATCAGCATGACAGAGATAGAATTGTAAAAAAGTATACAGATGAGGAGAATAGGAACAAAGAGCAAGCCTATAATGAGGTAAGAGCTTTGAGGCGTGAGATTGAGGAAAAAGATAATATCATTAAGGGTTTGGCTGGTTATATTGGGATGCTAAAGTAGGGAGAGGTGTAAAAGCCTCTCCTATTTCATTTCTATGAAAAACGCCATTGAAAAAAGAGGAAAGCGGCGGGGCGGCGGAGAGAGTGAAACTCCCTATAAAATAAAGCCTAAAACAAAAGAAATATAAAGAGTATCTCTAACTGAAATATAGAGAGTAATAAGGTAAGTGTATAAGAGAAAGAGAATAGCCCTATTTTACCCCGATTACAGAAACTATCCCTTGAATGTTAGAGAAACTACAAGAATACCTCAAAAAATAAAAGAGGCAGAAAGGAGGGCGGTTGAGTGGCTAGTTTGAATAAAGAGAATGATCTCCAGCGTGAGGCGTTTGAGATTTACTATGGTTTAGGGAAAAAGCGGAGCTTAAAGGCAGTTGCAGAGCGGGTAAGCCGTACTGAGCGTACTGTAGCTGGATGGAGTAGAGCCTATAACTGGGTAGATCGGTGTTATCAGCGTGAGATTGAGGATGCTAAGGCGGGAGAGGCTAGTAAAGTAGCTCTGGCTCAGACTACAGATGTTAAAACACGATATAGGATCATGATAAATAACCTGATGGCTAAGGCTACTAAGATGATTGCAGAGGGCAAGCTGGGTATTAGGAATGTGCAGGATTTTGAGAGAGTTATCAAGCTGGATCTTTTGCTTATGGGTGAAAGTGTGGATAGGTCTGAGCTGGTAGGTGCTACAGAGCTATCTCAGGCGGATAAAGATAGGCTGGATAAGATAGCTAAGCTCCTTAGTGCTAAATAGGATTATTGTGCAGATTGTACAGCGGTATAGTGTTTATCTTATAGGCTAAATACAGGGTGAAAAGACAATTTGCACAAATGAGAGCCGAATATCAAAAAAAAACGGCTTGAGCTGATTAGGTTAAGTATCAAAACAAAGGAGGTCTACACAGATGGATCATAATGCAGTAAAAAGCCCTAAACATTACACAGAGGGTAGGCGTTTTGAGCCTAAAGATGTTATCAGAGATTGGGGGCTCAATTTTAATCTGGGCTCAGCTCTTAAGTACATAGCTAGGGCTGGCAGAAAGGGAAATATTGTAGAGGATCTGGAAAAGGCTAGAGAGTATCTTGCTTTTGAGATTGAGGCTCTTAGAGCTGAGAAAGGAGCTACTCCTGATCCTAAGGCGGATGTAAATAAGCCTCATTTTAAGGAGAAAGCTGATGAGGGTATGTGTTGCGGCGTGATTGAGCTTGAGGTGCCTAGAGATATGCCTCTTGAGGCGGTTATCCAGATGGCTATTGAGAAAATCGGGGAGGATCTGGGAAAATGAAGATTGTAAAAGCTGGATATGAGATCCTTGATGAAATCAATGGGGCAGAAATCCTTAAAAAGATTGAGCAAGTAGCTAGAGTATGCTACAAGAGTGAGGATAAAATTACTGATGGTAGTGCTGAAAAGATGGTAAAGGCTCTTATAAAGAGAGGTCATGAGGCTATGCTGGAGCATTACAGCTTTTCAGTAAAGTTTATTGTAGATCGTGGGGTATCACATGAGATTGTAAGGCATAGAGTAGCCTCTTTTGCTCAAGAGAGTACTAGATATTGCAATTATGGTAGCAAAAATGGAGAAATCACGGTTATTGAGCCTTGTTTTTGGGGAAAGGGTAGTATAGAGTACAATGAGTGGGCTAGTGCTTGTGAGATGGCAGAAAGTTACTATCTTTCTTTGATTGAGTTAAAAGTTACTCCTCAGGAGGCTAGATCTGTACTTCCTAATAGTCTTAAAACTGAGGTAGTTATGACTGCTAACCTTAGAGAGTGGAGGCATTTTTTCAAATTGAGAGCGGTAGGTATTACAGGAGCACCTCATCCTCAGATGAAAGAGGTAGCTATCCCTTTGCTAAAGGAATTGCAGGAGAAAGTATCTGTTGTTTTTGATGATTTAGTAGTAGAGGGCTGAGAGAGGAGGGCTATCTGTGAAAATTGGAGATATTGTGTATCTCAAAAAAGAAAGTAACTTAATGGGTGAAATTAAGACTATTGATGAGATGGATAGGGCTACTCTATCTCTATGTAATAAAGGACTGGATATAGTTGTAGATCTGTGTGAGCTGGGAGAAACAGGCTCAGTACAAGCTAACAGGGCTCTAAAGAGTGAGGTGCATATCTTAGGCACTCTTTATAAAATCCTCATTGTAGAGGAAAGTGATTACAGATACAGTAAAGAGGCTGATGGATGGTGTGATACCTCTGTAAAAGAGTTGTTGGTATTCAATTTTAAGCAGAGTGTAGAGAGTATTAGAGATCTGGCAGAGTATCAAAGAAAAGTTATCCGCCATGAGATTATCCATGCTTTTCTCTATGAGAGCGGGTTATGGCAGAATAGCCTAAATAGTGGAGCATGGGCTAAAAATGAGGAGATGGTGGACTGGTTAGCTATACAGGCTCCTAAAATCTTTAGAGCTTTTAGAGAGGCTGGAGTAGATGATTTTGAGGAGGTAGATGAGTAATGATTAAACTGATTGTGATAAAGGTACTCTTACTCATCTTTACTTTAGTAAGTCTTAATACAGGCTGGGGGCTGTGTAAGCTCTCAAATGAGGAGAATGATAAAAGAAATAATCAGGATAAAGGCAAAAAAGGTACTCTGGCTATGGGTATGCTACTCTGCTGGGTTTTATCTGGTATCATGATCTATAAGATGGTAACGATTTAGAGAGGCGGCAAAACGCCTCTCTTTTACTTTGAAAGAGAGGGGGTTAAGTGATGTGGATTATGCAAAAGTAGAGCTTGTAGAGGATGTGCTTTCTCAGGCTGATAATCCAGATGCCATTATCAAACACTTAATACTTAACTCTGATTTTGAGGTAGCCTATTATCTTGTATGCAAGTATATCACTAAGCGGAGTATAAAGGGTTTGCACAAGAGCATTATTGCGAATATCTCTAGTACAAAGAGTACTCTTGATTTAGCTCCTAGAGGCTTTGGTAAAAGTACAGTAGGAGATGTAGATTATTGCATAACCCGCATACTTAGAGAGCCTAATATCAGGATTATGATAGGCAGTAAAACACAAACTCAGGCGGAGGCTTTCTTAAAGGAGATCCGTACTCATTTTGAGCAAAATGAGGATCTTATAAGGATTTTCGGAGATTGGAGGGCTGGTAATAAGGGTAATGTGTGGAATGATAGAGAGTTTACGGTGAATAGGCGTACTATCATTAAGAAAGAGGCTACTGTAACCGCTCTAGGAGCCTCTGGAGCCGTTATTTCTAAGCATTTTGATGTTATTGTGGGGGATGATTTAGTAGGGTTGGAAAATGCCAGAACAGAGAGGCAGAGAGCTAACCTCAAAGAGTGGTTTTACAGCTCTCTCCTCCCTACTTTGGAGCCTGATGGTGATATACACATACTGGGTACAAGATATAACCCGCTTGATCTCTATGAGGATCTGATTAAAAGCCGTAACTATGAGGTGAATATCCAAAGAGCTATCCAGCTTATAGATGGTAAAGAGGTATCTCTGTGGGCTGAAAAGTTTACCCTTGACAGATTGAGAGAGATTAGAGCTGAAAGTGGTAAGATCATTTTCAATATGCAGTACCAGAATGATACTGAGCTGGCTAAAGGGCGTATATTTAAGGCTCAGTATTTCCGCTATTATGAGGAGTACAAAATTGATTATGATTTTCAGACAGCAAAAATCCGCATAAAAGATAGTGAGGGTATTGATCGCTGGATAAAGGTTAGAGTGTACATGGGTGCAGACTTAGCCATTTCAGAGAATGAGAATAGTAACAATGACTTTTTTGTATTGATGATTATAGGTGTAGATGATAACAGGAATGTATATGTACTGGATTATGTGAAAGAAAGGCTTACTTTCAATACACAGCTTACTACTACTATCTCCTATGGGAGAGATAAGTACCCTATGGTAGAGCGGGTGGGCGTGGAAACTAACCAGTATCAGAAAGCCTTAGCTCAAGAGCTCAGGAGGCTAAGTTTACTCCCTGTTATCAATATCAATACTACTAAAGATAAGGTTACTAGGGCTATGAGGCGATCTGCTAACTTTGAAAATGGTAAAGTGTATTTCAGAGAGGGCATGGATGATCTTGAGGAGTGTTTATTACTCTTTCCAGAGGTGGATCATGATGATTTATTTGATGCTCTGGATCACGCTATGACGGTGGCGGATGCGGGTAATGAGGTAAGAGTATTAAGTAGAGCTGATTTTACAATATAAACACAACTAGAGCCTGTAAGGGGCTCTTTTATTTTGAGATTGGAGGTAATTTTGATGATAAATAAACCTATTGATAAGGAGTTTAATGTGGAGAGTACCACTCCTCGCATAGATGCGGCGTTTTTGGGTGAGCTTGTTAGTGCTCATAAAAAGAAGATAGCTCCTAAATACAAAAAGTACCAGAGGATTTATGAGAATAAGCATAAAATCTTAAACCGTCCTAGACAGGATGAAAATAAGCCTAATAATCGTATTGCGAATGACTTTTTTAGTCAGATTATTGATAATACGGTAGGATATTTCTTAGGAAACCCTGTAATCCTCAATTATACAGAGCCTCAAGTAGAGAAAAAGCCTGTTGAGGTAGATCCTGTGGATGTTGGGGTAGATTTGGGTGAGATTGTGGATACAGCGGTACAGGATGAGCTTGATAGTATTTGCTCTGAGAATGATAAAGATGATCTTTTCATTGAGTGGGGCAAAGAGGCTATGATTAAGGGGCTCTCTCATGTATTGGTGTACCAAAATGAGGAAAGTAAAACCCGCTTAATGAGGGTTAGCCCCGAGGATTGCATAATTGTGTATAAAAACAGCTCTACTCATGAGGCTAAGTGGAAAATCCGCCTATATGATATTGATACAGAGGACACAAAGAAAACTACTCATTATGCTGAGGTGTATGATGCTACTGGGTATGATATATTTACTAGCTCTGAGGATAGTGTAGGAGCTAGAGGTGTAAAATCAATATCTAGCTTTACTTTCCAGAAAAGAGTACCTCATATCTATGGGCGTATTCCGATTGTTACCCTTTACAATAATGAGGAGCAGATGAGCGATCTGGAGAGGATTGAAACTCTGGTAAATGACTATGATAAGGTGCTCTCTGATATGAGTAATGAATTTGAGGCTTTCCGTAATGCGTACCTTATGCTTAAAAATATGGTGGTAGGTACTGAGGCTAAGAAAGCACTCAAAGAGGAGGGTATCTTAGAGATTATGGAGAATGGTGATGCTAAGTTTCTTACTAAGCAGATCCAGACAGAGGCTATAGAAAACCATTTAGATAGACTGGAGAGAAATATCTATAAGTTTTCTCAGGTGCCAGATCTCTCAGATGAAAACTTTGCAGGTAATCTTTCTGGTATTGCTATCCGTTTTAAGCTCTTTGGATTGGAAACAAAGTGTATTATCAAAGAGCGTAAGATGGAGAAATCTATTAAAGAGCTATTTAGAGTGTTGTGTGCTCCCTTGAGAGTGCTTACAGATCATGAGCCTGATGTACTTAATCTCAAAGTAGAGTTTACTAGGAATGTTCCTAATAATACTACTGAGCTGGTGGATGCCGTGTGTAAGCTGGAGGGTAAGGTGGATAAAGAAACCCTCTTAGCTCTCTTGCCGTTTATTGATAATCCTAAAGAGGTGCTGGAAAAGCTGAAAGCGGAGGCTGAGGCAGATAAAGCTAATAATGATCCTTATAGTGATAGAAATGTGGAGCTTGATGGTACTACCCCATTTCCTAACTTAAACGCTATCACAGAGGCTCATAGAGGCTCACAGAGCGGCTTTATGGTAGAGGGTAAGGAAAGTATCACTACAGAGGATAGCGGGGCTCAGAATAGCTAAAGGAGGGTTATACAATGGCTTACAAAGGGTATATAAATCCTGAGGTAGCTAAGATGTATGGTATCCCTTATAGCAAACTTACCGCTAAGCAGAAAAGGCTATTGCATGAGGATAGTGTGCGGAGGGCTAAGCTCATTGAGGAGCGTGAGCGGGAAGTTTTAAGAAATGGGCTTAAAGCGTTTGAGGATGAGGCTAGAATGGAGAGGGTTTTAGCCTCTATCTATAAGGAATGTCAGCAGAATATCTTAGCAGATGTACAGGAAACCTTAGCTAAGGTGCAAAAGGCAGGAGGTACATGGAGCTACGCTAATCAGAGTGCTCTTACTCGCAGTAGAGGTCTTTTTGAGCAGATTACTCAGGAGCTTACTAAGCTGGGGCAAAAAGAGAGCTCTTTGTTTTATCAGGGCTTAGGAAATATATTTACAGATCAATACCTTAGGCAGATGTTTACTCTAGGGCAGTTTACAGAGGTAAAAGCTAATCTAAATAGGCTTAATCCCGCTTTGGTAAAGAAAACTCTTGATTATCCGTGGAGTGGGGCTATGTTTAGTGATCGGCTCTGGAATGATAAAGAGCGGCTGGGGCGTAACCTAAGAGTAGGGCTTACTCAGAGTATGGTTTTGGGTGAGGGTATCCCTGAGATAACGAATAGGATCAATAGAGGCATAAATACTACTAGGGCTAATGCTGAGCGGGTTGCAAGGTCTGAAACAAAGAGAGTAACTTATGTAGCCCATGATGCAGTATATGAGGATACAGGTGTAGAGGAGCTAGAGTATAGGTGTGCTAATGGCGGAGATAGTCGTACTTGTGATCTCTGTTTTGCAGATAATGGTAAACACTATAAGAGAGGTAAAGAGCCTACTCTACCTCGTCATCCTAATTGTAGGTGTATCTATATTCCTGTAGTTGAGGATACCTTTAAGCCTAATGAGCTCAACGAGCTTACAGGATCTATAAGAGGGGCTGAAAATTATGAGAAATGGTTAGCGGATAATGCTGATAAGCTAAATCCAGATGGTACTCTTAAAGAGGGGTGGGTAAGAGATTGGAAAAATGGCGGTAAGCTGGTGTACAAAGGTGATCCTGATGCTCTTAAGCCGCCTACAAAAGAGGATCTAACTCCAGTGGTGAAAGCTAATAAGGATACTTTAGGCAGAGTAGATCCTGTAGTACTTACTGATTATCCTGAGGTGTTTTATGCTACTAAGGCTGAGGCAAAGAATACTCAAGCTCTTTTAGATGCTATCAATAAGGCGGAGGGAGCTGATGAGGATGTGGTTGCTCTTTACAAATGTATGGATAAAGCATATAATTTTGATAAAGAGGGTATATCCTTTAAGATCTCTCATGGTAAAAATCATGCTGTAAGCTCTAGGTACTATATAGGTAGTGGTAAGTATTCAGATGTTACTCTGTGTATTCCTAAGCTATCTGGGGAAAACTTAGCGGGGCAGTTGCAAACTACTCTCCATGAGGAAATGCACTTATTAGATCTTTTGCTGAGTGCCGATAATAGATCTGGAGGTAAGAGGGGTAAATGGGTAAGCTCTGCCAGTGAAAAGCTGGTTACAGCATTTAAGGCTACAGATACCTCTATGAGCGATAAGATAAAGGCACTCTTTTCAGAGCATGATAAAGAGCTTGGAGAAATTGGTGCAAGAATGAGAAAAAAGCTATCTGATGGCATGGATACTCTTAGAGCTCAATACTTGCCTAATGGGGCTTTTGGGGCTGGCTCTGATTATAAAGGCTACAAAAAAGCTCTATCTAAATTGGAAAAAGCTATTGAGGAGGAGAGAGATTACCTCAGTAGAAATATTATGGGCGGCGGTATTGGAAACCTTGAGGATATTTATGATGCTTTATCTGGAGGTACTTTCAGAGATAGAGGTATTGTAAAATACGGTCATGGGTCTAGCTATTACAGGAGTATGGATGATCGGAGAGCTGAAACCTTAGCTAACTATGGGGCTCTTAGTGTACTTCGCCCTGATTTAGTGGCTATGCTGGCGGAGGATAAACCAGAGCTTGTAGAGGCTCTGGCTGGCACGATTACAGAAATGTTAGGTATAGTAGGAGGTGTATAAGATGAACGAGAAAGAAAAAGTAGAGAAAATGCTTGAGATAGAGGATCTGTATGCCTCTGTGTTTGGTATTCCTGAGCTTAAGTACTTTGATTTGAGTAGTGAGGAGCTTTTAGATGAAAAAATAGAGGTGCTCACTCAGCTTAAAAAGGGCAAGCAGATCGGAGATATATCGAATTTCTACAATGTGCTTGAAAAATTGCCTAAAGATGGTATTTGGGATTTATAAGACAGAAAAGCGGCTACTGGCTAATAATGCTGGTAGCCGCTTTTTTTTCTGTGTAATGAAATAAATTCCTTATGATTTTACAGGATATATACATATTTTTTCTGATATGTAACCTATCTTTTGGAAAGAAAAAAGGGTTGCTGAGGTGATAACCTACGGGGGATCACACGGTAAAACTTAATTTTTAAGGAGGTTTTAAGAAATGGCTGAGGAAATGAAAAACACTGAGGTAACTACTGAGGCAAAAGAGGAAAAGGCTACTACCACTCCTAACTCTGAGGGTGCTGGTGCTGAAACTACTTCTAAGACAAAAACTGAGGAGGAAATCAGAGCTGAAATCCAGAAAGAGTATGAAAAGATGGCAGATAAGCGTGTTACAGATGCTATCAAGAAAAAGGAGAAAGAGTGGGCGGATAAGGCGGCAAAGGAAAAGATGAGTGCTGAGGAAAGAGCTCAAGCTGAGGAAAGAGAGCGATTGGCGGCACAAGCTAAGAAAGATTTGGATCTTACTATCAAGGGGCTTAAGCTGGATGTAGTAGATGCTGTATCTGAGCTTGGGCTGGATAGCGGGTTTAGAAATCTGATTGCTGTTGAAGATCTGGCTAGTATCTCTGATGAGGATGAGCGTAAGAAAGCTCTAACCGCAAGAGTAAAGGGTATGAAAGCTCTCTTTGATGCGGAAGTTGCTAAGGCGGTGGAAAAAGCTAAGGCTGAGTTTCTTAAAGGCTCTACTCCCGCTACTGGTGATAAAGGCGGAGAGGATAAAACCGCTTATGATGAGGCTAAAAAGGCTGGTAATGTTAAGGGTATGATCTCTGCTAAGATGGCAAAGTATCATAGCTCTGAGGATGAGTAAAGGATCCTCTAAATACAATAAATTAAAACTTTGAAAGGCAGGTAATTATAATGGCTGATATGGTTAAGCGTAAAAATTTTTTGACTGATGAGGTTGTTGATCTCTCTGATGAGATTAAGCTGGTATCTCCTACTGATACTCCGCTTACTACTATGTTGATGGGTAGAGGTGCGGTTGTTCCCGCAACGGATATTACCGTTACATGGCGTGAGAAACAGCTTGATACTACGAGAGGCACTCTGATTAAGGAGGGTGCTGATGCTGGCTCTGTAATTGTTAGTACACGCTCCTCCCTTTCTAATCTATGTCAGATTACGGAGAAAGTAACTCAGGTAAGCGGTACGGCTAGGGCACTTCGTCCTAAGGGTGTTGGTGATACTTTTGATGCTGAGGTAAGTGATCGCCTGATTGAGCTTAAGCGTGATATGGAGTGGTATTTCCTTAACGGTACTAAGACTGTTGAGAGCGATACTGCCGCTAGACAGATGAACGGTTTGGTAAATCTAGTGAACTCTAAGAATGTTATTAGCACGGCTGGGGCACTTTCTGAGGATCATTTCCTTGATGCTTTCCAGAAAATGTGGGATCACGGTGCTCAGGGTGAGTATTTTGCTTTTGTAAATGCTACTCAGAAAAGGGCGATCAATGCTCTTGCTAAAGCTGGATCTAATGTTCGCTGGGTGCTGGAGAATGGCTCTGTAACTAATGAGTGGGGTGTTGGCGTATCTAAGATTGTTTCTGATTTTGGTACTATCAATCTTGTGCTGGATCGTCATATGGATGCCGCTACTATTCTGGCTCTTGATCTTGATGAGGTGCAGATTGCAGAGCTCCGCTCTACTTTCTATGAGGATTTGCCTAAGGCTGGCGATTACTACAAGGGGCATATTATCAATGAGAGCACTATTAAGCTCCTCAATAGCTATGCGGGTGCTAAAATTTTGGTTACAGCGGCTCCCTCTGGTGAGTAATCGGAATAGCTGAAAGAAAGAGAGGTAATTAGGTTATGGCTAAGGCTAACAATACCGCTAAGGCGGAGGAAACAAAGGATCAGGCTCCAGAGATGGATCCTAAGGAAACAAAAGAAACTAAGGCACCTGAGGGCGGTGCTCAGAAAGAGGAAAAGACTAACAATACCGCTAAGGCTGAAAAGGTCTATAAGTTTACCTCAAAAAATAAGTTTCTTACTTGTTCTGCTGTAGGCGTTCAGTTTATTGATGGAAAGGCAGAAACAAAGAGCCTTGAAGTGGCTAAAGTGCTGGCTACTCTTGACGGTGTAACATTGATTGAGGAGTAAAGCCTCCTCAGAGAGGAGGTTTACAATGACAAGCCTTGAAAGATGTAAGATACTCTTAGGGCTCTCAGATGATAATACTAAAAAACTGGCTATCTTAGAGGTATGTTTGGAAAAGGCTAGAGAGGATATAACCGATTTTTGCAGAGATACTTTTTATGATGAGGCTGGACTTGATGTGTTGCCTAGAGCTCTAAGAAATGTGCAAGAGGATTTAGCGATAATGAAATATCGTAAGCGTGGGGCGGAGGGAGAAACCTCTTACTCTCTCAGTGATGAGGATGTATCTTTTGATGATCCTTTACCAGACAATGTAAAACAAAGGCTTTATCCTTACAGGCGGCTTTTTCCTAGAATGAATGAGCCGAAAGAGTAGGAGGTGAGCCTGATGCTTGAGTTTATGCTGGATAAAAGGGTTATAGTTAAACGGTTTTCCTCTGAATTGGGCGAATATAACCGCCCTAAGAAAAAGCCAGAGGAGATAGGATCCTATCTGTGCCATATCTCAGAAAGTAACAGTAATACAGCTCAGAAAGTTCCTCAAAAAGAGGCTACTACAGATCTTAATTTGTATACTGAGCCTGATGCTGATATTAAACTGGGAGATATTCTTTATATCTATGAGCTTGATGAGTATGATGAGATTATACCTAGCTCTGAGTATAAGGCTCTGGCAGATAAGCCGTATAAAAAGCGTACAGCTCTTACAGTTCCTTTAGTGGGTACTAAGGAGGTGTAGCTTATGGCAGATATGGGCTTTTCCATTGATGGATGGGCTGAGTTTGTAGAAAACTTTGCTAGGTTTGTGGATCAGTGGGAGGCTAAAAAAGCTATCCTTTTACGGCGTATGGGTAATATTTACCTAAATAATGTGTTACCGTTTGTGCCTGTAGATACTTCTAGGCTGGTAGATAATATTTTCCTCTTTGATGAGGGAATATCTGAGGACTATGTAGAAGTAGGTACAAATGTAAAGTATGCAATCTTTGTAGATGAAGGTCATGTACAGCATAAGCGATTTTTACCAGCGGATAAGCTAAGTGTGGGAGGCAAGTCAAAATATCTTAAGAAAAAGGATCAAAAAGGCATAATGCTTAAAGAGCGTTATGTACAAGGTGCTCATTTTATGGATAAGGGAATGACAGCGGCTAAACCTAGTCTTAAACGGTTGGTAAATAGCTTTATGGAGGAGTGTGCCAGAGAGGTAGAGGGAGGTAGATAACTATGAGATTGCTTAATAGCGTTTGTAAAGTGATTGCCTCCGCCTATGCTGGTATTCCTGTACATATTGAGGAGGTGCCTAATGATTTTGAGAGAGGTAGCTTTTATGTATCTTTAACTACAGGGAGCACAGAGCTCCAAAATATCAATGTGTATCAGGATAACCCTACTTTTCAGATCGTTTACTTTGGTAAGCGGAATGAGGCGGATCAGGTGTTTGCTGAGGGGCTGTATGAGGTAAAGGAGAGGTTAAAATACCTTTTTGTACTTCAAACAGTATTACCAGTGATACCGTTAGAGGGCGTTGTAGAAAAACAACGGTATGCAAAGATTGAGAGCTACTCTGATGAAATTAGGATCTCAGAGGGTGCCATTTATGCGAGGTTGGTACTTAATTTCACAGAGGATTTACCTAAACCTCCTAATGAGTATGAGCTCATAGGCGAGGTTGATTTTATAACTGAAACTAAAAGTAATGGATAAAGGAGGTTGACAATATGGGTTTGCCTGATATTGTTATTGAGTTTTCTAGGAAAGCTGTAGCCGCTATCCAGAGCGGTACTTTGGGGGTAGTTGGCATTATCCTTAAGGATGCTAAAAATCAGGGGGCTATGATCCTGAGGGGCATAGATGAAATCCCTGAGGGGGAGAGTGCTTTTGGTGAGGCAAATACGGCTTATATTCAGAGAGCCTTTACAGGGGCTCCTACAAAGGTGATTATTTATACTTTGCCTCAGGATGCAGAGAGTTACAGTGAGGCTTTTAAGTACTTCGGTACTCAGAAAGTCAATTATCTTGTGGGTGCTCCCGATATTACAGAGGCGGAGGCTAAGACTTTTGCAACATGGATTAAAGGTCTTAGAGAAAAGACGATCCGCCGCCCTGTAGCGGTGCTCCCTGATACGGTTGCAGATGATCGCTCTACGATTAACTTTTCTGTAGTTAATTATTCTGATACAGATAAGATCATGGAGGGCGAAAAGGCTTATACTACCGCTGAGTACTGTAGCCGTATTGCTGGCTTGCTGGCTGGTATTGATCTGAGGATCTCTGCTACATACAAGCCGCTTTCTGAGCTTACCCAGATCCCTAGTGCGGATGATGAGGAAGTAGATGAGGCGATTGATGCGGGTATGTTGGTGCTTTATAGTGATGGGGAGCGAATTGTGATAGGTAGAGGTGTAAACTCTCTTACTACTACCTCTGAGGTCAATACTGAGGATCTTAAAAAGATTAAGATCTCTGCTATTCAAGATCTCATTGAGGGGGATATTTACAGCACTATCAATAGCTCTTATATCGGTAATTACAGCAATAGCTATGATAACAAGTGTTTGCTGATTACTGCTATTAAGGGGTATCTGAGAGGGCTGGAGGCTACTGAGGGTGGTAAGGGCTATCTTAAGGCAGACAGCTCTACCATTGAGATCAATATTGCTAAGCAGAAACAGTATCTTGAGAGTATTGGTGTAGATACCTCTGATATGTCTGAGCAGGAAATCAAAGAGGCTAATACTGGCTCTCATGTTTTCCTTAAAGGTACTATCAGTATCCTTGATGCGATTGAGGATGTTGATATTTTCATCAATAAGGAGTAAGGAGGGTATATGTAATGGCTGTGGAAACTAAGCGTATTTGTAACGGTACTTTTGGTGAGATTTGGCTTGATGGCGATTATGTCGGAGAGTGTAAGAAAGCTCAGGCAAAGGTAGAATTTAACAAAGAGGAGATTAAACAGTGCGGAATGTTTTTCACTGATAGTAAGGTGGTAGGCTGTAAAGGCACTGGCTCCCTTACTTTGTTTAAGGTGAGCTCCAGAATGGGTATCAAGATTGCCGATATGGTGAAAAACAAGCAGGATGTACGGTTTACAGTGGTAAGTAAGCTGGCTGATCCTGATGCTTACGGTGCTGAGCGTATTTCTATTAGCGGCGTACAGTTTGATGATCTTACTCTGTTTGATTGGGAGGCTCAAACGCCTGGTGAAGTTGAAACTCCGTTTATCTTTACAGGGTATGAGTATCTGGATCAGATTACTCCTCAGTAAAGAGAGTGCTATCATAAAGATAGTAAGGCGTGTGAGGGGTTATAGGATCTCTCACACGCCTTATTTTTGTTTTATTTAAGAAAATAGGAGGGCTATAAAATGGCTACTAAAATGACTAAAGCAAATACAAATGATGAAACTATGGAAGTAGAACAGGTTGAGCAGAAAGCGGCGGTAAATGTGCTGGATCTCTTGCTGGGCTCTGATGTGGGAGATATTAAGCTCCCTACTAAAGAGGTAGAAATCACTAGACTTAGTGAGATTTTTGGCAAGCCTTTCATCCTCACTTGTCAGGCTCTTTCTCCTGATAAGTATGAGGAGGTACAGGATATGGCACTTTCCGTTAGCGGTAAAGATGTGGATTTGGATGTTACTCAGCTCCAGCTCTTTACTGTTCTTGAGGGTGTTATTGGTGCAGATGGAAAGCCTCTCTTTAAGAGTGCAGATCTCCGCACTAAGTATAAGGTGCCTACTCCTAAAGAAGTGGTAAGAAAGATTTTGCTTTCTGGTGAGATTACCGCTGTGTATACAGAGATTGCTAAGCTCTCTGGCTTTGGTGATGGGGCGGTTAAAGAAGTAAAAAACTAATTGAAACGGATGGGCTAGCTCAGATGATGTACTATTATTGGGTGCATGGCAGAGTTCGCCCCTCCGTTTTCTATTCTATGCCTAGAGGAGAGCTCTCTGTAATACAGGCTTTTTATGAGAAAGAGGTACAAGATAGAAATGAGCTAATCGAAAGCTCAAAGGGTAAGGCTGTATGCCCTATGTGGTTTACAGTGTGATGATGTGAGAGGTTTGTAAGGAGGTGCTGTATTGTGATTGAGTTTGGTGCAAAACTTAGCTTAAAAGATAATATGGCGGCTACCCTACAGAAAAACCTTGAGCTACAAAGAAAGTTTACTCAGCAAATAGCCCAGACTAATGCAAGTGTAAAAGAGCTGGGGAAAACAAAGGTAAATACCTCTATCAATGCTACAGATAATGCCTCTGGTGTATTGTCTGTGGTAAAGGAGGGGGTAGAGAAAGTAAAGCAGAGCTTTCTTAGTGTAGGCGCTGTAAAGATTGCTCCTAAGGCTGAGATTGACGATCAAGCTACCGCTCAGGCGGATAAAATTGCAAATAAGATCAAAGAAATAGGGCGGTTTGTAGCTAGCCCTGTTATAAAGCTCAAGGATCTTATATCCTCTGAGGCTGGCAGAATAAGCAGTAAGCTCAAAGAGATTGCAACTACTTATACCCCTATTGTGAGGCTGAGAGATGCCGCCTCACAGGGGCTAGCTAAAATTAAGAATACCTTAGGGTGGCTAGGTCGTGCTGTAGCTTACCCTGTATTAAGCCTTAAAGATAAGGCTACTACAGGGATAAACAAGGTAAGGGTAGCTTTGACTACTGTAGGTAAGTTGATAGTTAAACCCGCTATAGCTATCAAGGATGCCGCTACAAAGACTATAGAAAAGGTGAAAAGCGGGTTAAAAACGGTTGGAAAAACGGTTGCTAAGCCGTTTATTCAGATCAAAGACAAGGCTAGCCCCATTATAAATAAAGTGCAGAGCGGCTTAAAAGCTATAGGTAAAACTACAGCTAAAGCCGCTCTTGTTATTAAAGATGGGGCAAGTAAGGTTATCTCAAAGGTAAAGGATGGGTTAAAGAGTGTAGGCTCTACAGTGGCTAGGGCTACTGTAGCTATCAAGGATGCCGCTAGTGCTGGTCTTGATAAAATCAAAAGTACTCTTGCCACTTTAGCTAAGGGGGTTACTATTGCTGTTAGTATAGCTGGAGCTGGTACTATTGCCTCTCTTATGGAGGGGGCAAAACTTGAGCAGAGTATGGGTGGTGTAGAAACTCTGTTTAAGGGGGATGCCGCTACAGTAAAGGCTAATGCAGATGCCGCTTTTAAGACAGCGGGGCTCTCTGCTAATGCTTATATGGAAACGGTAACAGGTTTTTCAGCCTCTCTATTGCAATCCTTAGGAGGAGATACAGCTAAATCCGCTAAGATCGCTGATATGGCGGTTATTGATATGTCGGATAATGCTAATAAGTTTGGTACTGATATGGCTAGTATCCAAAATGCCTATCAAGGATTTGCAAAACAAAATTATACCATGCTAGATAATCTCAAGCTGGGTTATGGCGGCACTGAAGAGGAGATGCAGAGGCTCTTATTAGAGGCTGGCAAGCTCTCAGGGCAGACTTATGATATTAGTAGCCTATCTGATGTATACAATGCTATTCATGTGATACAAGAAAATCTAGGGGTTGCTGGTACTACTGCAAAAGAGGCGGCTGAAACCTTTAGCGGATCTTTTGCCGCTATGAAAGCCTCAGCTCAAAACCTGTTAGGAAATCTAGCAATAGGCGGGGATGTTACTGGCTCTATGGAGCAGTTGGTAGACACAGCGGCTACTTTTGTAGCGGGTAACTTGATCCCTATGGTAGTAAACATTTTTACAGCTTTACCAGATGCTATCAGAGTAGGCTTAAGCAATGCGGCTCCTAGAATTAAGGAGGCTTTACAGCAAGCCTTACCTCCCTCTGCTTTTAATGTGCTTTCTGGAATTTTTAGCACACTGAAAAATGTAGTTAATACCTTTACTCCAGTGGTACAGCAATTAGGGGATATGTTTTCCTCTGTGGCTCCTAAGATAGCGGATGCCTTAGGCGGTGCTTTTGGAGATGGTAGTGGAATTATACAGGGGTTTGCAGATGCTATCTCTATGGCTATTCCTACAATAGGTAGCCTGTTAGAGGGTGTGGCTCAAGTGGTAGCCACTATAGCTCCTGTACTGGGTAGCTTAGGAAATATGTTTTTAGAAGTGTTCCCTAGTATTTTAGGAGTAATAAATGCGGTTATACCCGCCGTTTTACCTATCCTAGAGAGCTTGGGTAATGCGATACAAACAATAATCCCAGTTATATCCCAGATTGTTCAAACACTGGCTAGCGTGATACAGCAAGTGCTCCCGATTATTAGCCAGATCGTAACTACTACGATCAATGCTATCATGCCTGTAATACAGACTATAGCGGGGCTGATACAGCAAGCATTACCCCTAATTCAGAATATTATCACTGTAGTAGCTGGTGCTATTCAATCTGTAATGCCTATTATCTCTCAGGTGTTTCAAGAGGTCGGAGCGAAAATTGCAGAGGTTATCCAAACGGTAGTAGTACCTGTGATGGGAGTTTTGCAACAGGTCTTTGAAACAGTTTCCCCGATTATTCAAAGTGCTATACAGATAGTAGCTGAGGTATTTAGTACGGCTTGGACGATCATAGAGCCTATTATAGATCTTGCAATGACTATCTTTAATGCTCTCTGGAGTGTGGTGGAGGCAGTATTCCCAGCTATTCAGAGTACGATCCAAACGGTTTGGGGAATATTGGAGCCGATCTTTAATGCTCTTTCTACGGCTTTGGGCTGGGTTGGAGATGCGATAAGTACAGTAAGCGGCTGGATCGGATCTGGTATTGATACTGTTAAAGGTTGGTTTGGATTTGCCTATGGTAAAGATAGGGTGCCTTATAACAATTATCCTGCTATCTTGCATGAGGGAGAAAAGGTACTTACAAGAAATCAGGCGGATCAGTATGATAGAGTTATGAGTACCAGAGGTGTAGAGCTATCTCCTAGCGTAAAGCCTTTGGAAATCAACTCTAATAATCCTCAGGCTCCCATGCCTGTACAGGAAATGACAGGAGATAATCAGGGAAATAACGGATCTACTACAAAAATTGATAAGCTGTATCTTGCTGAAACCGTGATTATTGAGAAAGAGGCGGATACAGATAAGGTAGTACAGGATATGGTTACTAAGTTCCGTAAACTGGTGCCTAATATGCCTTAAGGAGGTGCGGAAACATGAATTTTACCATACAGCAAGAGGGTAAGGGCAGAATTGCTCTCCCTGTTAAGCCTACGGATTATACAGTTTCCGTAACTCATAAAAATACGGTAACTAATGTAATCCAAACAGGAGATATAAACCTCATGGGAAAGACAGGGCTAAGGGAGGTATCCCTTAGCTCATTCTTTCCAGCGAAAGATTATAACTTTGCAAAATCTGTAGGCGATCCTCTTTCTCTGGTAGAAAAACTAGAGAGTTGGAGAAAGTCTGGAGAGCCTTGTAGGGTTGTAATCGGAAGATCTCTAAATATGGAGTGTACCATTGAGATCTTTAGCTGGGGTGAGCAAGATGCTACAGGAGATATTTACTATACAATATCATTAAAGGAATACAAAAGGATTAAGATTAAAAAGGCTAACATTACTGTAGAAACAGATCCTCCAAAACAGAGAGAAACAAAAGCTCCAGAAACAAATAGCGGTAAAAAGTATACTGTTAAAAGTGGAGATTGCCTCTGGAATATCGCTAAAAAGTTTTACGGTAATGGAGCTCAATATCAAAAGATTGTAGATGCTAACCAGCAGATCTTTTCAAAGAGGAGCCCTAATTTGATTTATGCTGGTGAGGTTTTGAATATCCCTTAAGGTGAGGAGGTGTTAAAGTGATTGTACTGCATAAGGATAAAGATATTACCGATTATGTAAGCTCCATGAGTTGGGGCGGCTCTAAGTCGCAAATGGCTAGAAAGCTGGAGCTTAGGATTGTAAATGCCCCTTTAGATCCTAATGTACAGAAACTTGAGATAGCCCTTGCCGATCCTATATACTTGTTTGAGGATGATGGGAAAACAGAGCTTTTTAGAGGTTTTATTACTGAGCGTGAGGCAAGTAGTCTTACTGGTACTGTAAGTTATGTGGCTTATGATATTCTGTTTTATACCCTTAAGAGTACTGCTACCTACAATTTTAGCGGAAAGACAGCAGAGGCTATTACTCAAATGGTTTGCGGAGATTTGGAGATCCCTGTGGGATCTGTAGCCTCTACTGGAATTTCTCAAAAGCTCATAGTACAAAACAAAACCATCTATGATATTATCTCTGAGGCGTATGCTCAAGCAACAGAGCAAAGTAAAAAAGAGTATATCATACTTGCCAGAAAAGGTAAGCTCTGTGTAGAGAGGGTGGGCGGTATTGTTTGTGAGATTGAGTTAGCTGAGGACAGCAATATTATCTCCAGCAAGTATAAAGAGAGCATTACTAACATGGTAAACAGGGTTAAAATCTATGACGGTGAGGGAAACCCTGTAGGAATGGTACAAAACGATAAGGATCTAAAGTATGGTGTATTTCAGCAAGTTTACACAAAGGAGGAGGGAAAGGATGCCACTACAACAGCTAAGAGTATGTTTAAGGGTGTGGAAAAAACCTTTACTCTTGAATGTGTGAATTTTAATGGTGCTATTACTGGAGCTGGAGCTATTGTGAGAGATAGCTCTACAGGGTTAAGCGGTGATGTGTGGATAGAGGCAGATACTCATACCTATAGTAATGGGGTAGCTACTATGAGCCTTACGGTAACTCTTAGAGATCGTGCGGCTGAGGTGGTTGAGGAGGAAAAGAAAGAGGAGAAAAAAGAGTATAAGGTGGGGGATCTGGTACAGTTTAACGGCGGTACACACTACATATCCTCTACAGCTACTAAATCTGGAGGCTCCCCCTCTGCTGGTCCTGCTAAGATAACTATTATCAATAAGGGCTCAGCTCATCCTTATCACTTAGTTACTGAGGATTGGGGTAAAACCCATGTTTGGGGCTGGGTAGATGAGGGCTCTTTTAGCTAGGAGGTGTATGTATGGCTGATGGCGGCGGAGAGATGAAAAATGATGCTTTCTATGCTGAAATGATAGGCATGATGAGAGAGCAAGGCAAGAAAGATAATCCTATTACTCTACAGCTAGGAGTGATGCAGAGCTCTAATAGCGTGAAAATAGATGATCTTGTACTCAATTCTGAGGATTTGTATATAGCGGATTATTTACTATCTGGGTATACCAGACAGATTAAGATACCCTATGTATCGTCAGTGAGTGTAGACACTACACAGAGTAACGGATTTGCAAGTGAGGATAATTCTGATCCTGATGTAAGGCTTACACGGCAAACACAGATAACCTATACAGATGGGCTCAAAAGAGGGGATCTGGTGGCGGTGCAAAAGCTGAGCGATACAAACAAATATGTGATCTTAGCCAGAGTAAAGGAGGCTTGATGGTATGAGTTTATTTCCTTTTGCTACGGATGAGGAGATTACTCTTGTTACATCTGATGTAACAGCCTCCTCTATTCGTGAGTATGAGCTTGATTTTGATACAGGGCGGCTCACTGGTAGGATTGTAACTGGTGTAGATGCGTTATGTGTATGGGCTTACTTAGCCTTGAAAGCTAAAAGGTATAAATGGGTTATTTATAGCTGGCAATATGGGGAGGAATACACTAACCTCATAGGATATAGTTTTGATGAGGATTATCTGTACTCTGAGGTAAAGCGGTATATTGAGGAGTGCTTATTTATCAATGAGCACATAACGGCTATAGAGGATCTTACAGTTACTCAGGTGAGAGAAAAGTTATATGTAAGATTTAGGATGGTAACAGATGTAGGCAGTAAGGAGGTGGCTATTGATGTATGAAGATCAAACTTTTGAAAAAATCCTACAGAGATCCTTAGACAGAGTAGGAGTAGATGTGGATAAGCGTGAGGGCTCTTTGATTATGAACGCTATAGCCCCTGTATCTGCTGAGCACGCTAATATTTATATTTTGCTGGATGGCATAATCTCAGATGGCTTTGCTGATACCGCTAGCAGAGAGTATCTTATCAGGAGATGTAAAGAGCGAGGTATTGAGCCTCATGCGGCTACCTATGCTGTGCTTAAAGGCAAGTTTAACATGGAGATACCTATAGGATCACGCTTTAATTTAGATGAGCTGAATTATGAGGCTATAGAGTTTATTGAGAGTGCTGAGGAGAATGGCACTCTTTTTTACTACTATCAAATGAAATGTGAAACTGTGGGTACAGAGGGTAATAAGTTCTTTGGTGAGCTTTCCAGTATTGATTATATCAATAAGGATCTAGAGGGCTCTTTGGTAGAGCTTTTGATACCCGCTGAGGATGATGAGGATACAGAAATCCTCAGAAAAAGATATTTTGACTCTTTCAGTTCTAATCCTTTTGGCGGCAATAAGCAGGATTACAAAGATAAAACTAATGCCCTTGATGGTGTAGGCGGTACTGTAGTGGTGCCTATTTGGGATGGTGGAGGTACAGTAAAGCTCATTATTATCAATAGTGATTTTGGAGCCGCCTCTGATACTTTAGTAAACGCAGTACAGGAGGCGATTGATCCAGATCCTAAAGGTACTGGCTCTGGAATTGCTCCTATAGGGCATACAGTAACGGTAGTAAGTGCTGATGTTTTTACTGTTAATGTAGCCTGTACGGTTACTTTACTTGAGGGGTATGCACTATCTACCATAAAGAGGCAAATACAAGAGGTACTTGAGGCGTATTTTTTAGAAATGCGTAAGGCTTGGGAAAATGGCGGCTTGGTAGTTCGTATTTCTCAGCTTGAAAATAGGATCTTGAGTATTGATGGGGTTGTAGATGTGCTGAATACCACTATAAACGGTGCTACCAGTAACATTATCTTAGATCAATCTGAGATACCGTTGTTAGGTACTCTGGAGGTGATCTAATGGCTAAAGAGGTATATTTACTAAGCTATTGGATGCCCCTACTCAAAAAACTTAAAGAGTTTAAGGAGATTGCTAAAACTGAGGAGCCTGAGCTCAGGTATATTCTTGAGGCTATAGATCGTACTCTTGCTAATATGTTCATAGAAACGGCGGATGAGTATGGTATTAAGCGGTATGAGGATATGATGGGTATTGTACCTGATGAGAGCGATACCCTTGATACAAGGCGTTTTAGGGTGCTTACTCTGTGGAATGATTATGTACCCTATACTGAGCCTGAGTTGTATAGATGGCTTGTGAGTGTGTGCGGATCGGCAGATGCTTTCACACTGGAGGAGCACTATAAAGAGTATTGGCTTAAACTTACTACTCGTTTGGGGGTAAAAGGTGCTTATGAGCTCATATCTGATACTCTTGCGGAAATGTTACCCGCTAATCTGGTGCTGGAATATGAGAATGCTATAGAGGCTGATAAAACCAGTATTCTTTATATTGGTGGGGCGTGTTGTACTGCTTTTGCGTATTGTATCACACATGATATTGAGGCTAAATCCTTATCAAATGGCTCTATGAGTGCTGGTGTGGGGCTCTCTAAGGCGGGTACTCACATTATTACACATGATATTGAGGCAAGTGGGGGCTCTGATATGGCGTTAAACTCTGCTGTAGGCATGGGTACAGCTCATACAGAGATTATCACTCATGATATAACCAGTGTTATATCAAACAACGGTAACTCTACAGTGGCTAATCCTGTTAGTACTGCTACTGTGATAACAATATTAGAAAATTGAAAGAGAGGTAAATAAAATGGGTGCTTTTAAGAGTGCGGTAATCACAAAACAAGGGCAAGCTCTATTAGCTAAGGTGATAGCGGGTACTACTAAGTTTACATTTACTAAGATTAAGGTAAGTGAACAGCCGCTTAGTGGAGATTTGGCAAGCCTTACAGGGATCGGAACGATTAAGCAGGAGGAAAAAGTAGCCTCTGTAGTTAGACAAAATGAGGCTAATGTAAAGGTTAGTACCAGCTTTACTAATGAAAATCTGGGAGCTGGATACTATGTTAGAAATATTGGCTTGTATGCTACAGATCCTCAGGATGGAGAGATTTTGTATAGTATCTCTGTGGCGGATGAGAGTACTGCTACAGCGGATTGGATGCCTCCGTTTAATGGTATTGGCGTGAGTTCTTTACTGGTGGATCTGGTTACAGCGGTATCTAATGCCTCTAATGTAACCGTAACAGTAGATCCTAGTGCTGGGGCTACAGTCGCACAGATTGTAAATCTGCAAGATCAGATTGATGATGTGCGTACTTTTGTAGGCTATGAGCAAGATGATGTATATGGTGTGGAGGTAGACTTTGTAAACAAGCAATTTACCAGATTGGCAGGAGCGGAAAATATGACTGCTGGAGAGGATTTTTCTGCTCTTACTCCGTGGGGAGGTAGAAAACGCTGTATTGTAGCTGATGATGGTACAGTGCTTGCTTATCATGGTGAAACAGGTTATACAGAGGCAGGAGTTACTACACAGGCTATCACAGCGAATGGCACAGAGTATCCTAGTGGTACTCTGGTACAGGTAATGGTAGAACAGCCGATCTTTTATACTAAGACGGTGCCTGTTAAGGCTACAGCGGCTACCTCTGGCAGAGGTAAGCAATTTTCTACAGTAAGGTACTACATTTCTCCTACCCCTAAAACAGGGTTTAAGGCAAGTGATGCCTTTAGGGATGCTAATGGTATCTTGCAGGATAAAATCTACCTTGCGGCTTATGAGGGTTCTATCTATGATACCTCTGCTCAAGCCTATCTTAAGGCGGATGGACAGAGTGCGGATTTTGCGGCAGATATGCTTTCCAGTATTGCAAATGCTAAGCCTGCAAGCGGTCTTACTCAGAGTTTAACCAGATCAAATACAAGATCCCTCTGTACTAATCGTGGGGAGGGGTGGCAGTTGCATAATATCTTTGCTCTGGCGGTTACTCAATGGCTGATTTTAATTGAGTATGCCTCCTTTGATAGCCAGCTCCATATTGGAAAGGGCGTTAGTAATTTTACAGATGATGGCTCTACTAATATGGCTCTTGTAACAGGGGCTACCGCTAATTTGGGTAATGGCTCTGGTATTCCAGATGGCGGAGAGGATGGTAAGTGCTCTGTATCTTACAGAGGTGAGGAAAATCTCTGGGGAAATATCTGGACTTGGCTTGATGGTATCAATTTCTACAATACTGCTACAGATAGTACGGTATTTGTAAAGGGCTTTGGTGCTATGACTGATGATACCTCAGAGGGATATACTGCTCTTGCCTTTAGTGCTTATAAAAACTCTGGCTATATTGGTGCTTTTGGTGTGGATGCAGGTGTTTCAGAGGTATTTATCCCTACTGCTTTAGGCGGTACTAGTGCCTTGCCTGTAGGAGATTATTTCTATAATTATAATACAGGATGGCGTGTTGCTATATTGGGCGGTAGGTGGAATAGTGGCTCTGGTTGCGGGGCTTGGTGCCTTGATGCGTATGGTGCCTCCTCATATCGTTATCGGTATGTCGGCGGTCGCTTGCTGTATGTGCCTCAATCTGAGGTGGCATAACCTGTAAAGTATTTTGCAAACAAGATAAAGGGGTATCAAGAATGGAGCTGAAAAGCTCCTTTTTGATGCCTTTTTTGATGGAAAAAGAAAAACTTACAAAAACTACTCTAAAACTAACTTGCGTATGTGATTATAATATCCAGATAGATCTCCATGATCTGTCTGGGTAGCTATAGATTTTTCGTGTTACTAAATTAGGCGGTAAATGGAATAATGGCTCTAATTGCGGAGCTTAGTACCTTAATGCGAATAATGCCTCCTCAAATCGTAATCGGAATATCAGCGGTCACTTACTATATGTGCATAAAACAGTTTTATCCTTGATACTTAGACTTGCCTAAGTGCGAGATAGCTACCTTGCCTCTCGGCAAAACAGAAAACCTCCCCAGAGATGAGGAGGCGGTAAAAATGTATAAAGGGGTGCCTATGTGCAAGAGCAATCTTGTAAACCAGTTGCCGCTTACTCTAACCATGTGTACGGTGGGTGCTATGGTATAGCTGGCTCTCCTTTATGCACATACAAATACAAAGAGGTTAGGTGTGCAGGATGAAATGTACTAGGGATTTGTTTTCTAAGATCTGTGATATGGATAACCTCAAAAGAGCCCATATTAACGCAAAGAAAGGAAAAGGGTGGTATCAAGAGGTTAAAGAGGTTGAAAGAAACTTAGATAAATCTCTTGAGCAACTACAGCGGAGCCTTATTGAGCACACATATAAAACCTCTGCTTATAAAGTTTTCACTAAAACAGAGGGTGAGAAAGAGAGGGAGATATACAAGCTACCTTATTATCCAGATCGGATCTGCCAGTGGGCGATATTACAAGTGATAGAGCCTTATCTGTTAAAGACAATGACAACAGATACCTATAGTGCAATTCCTAAAAGAGGGATACAGCCTATAGTAAATCAGCTTAGAGGGTATGAAAAGGTAATCAAAAAAGACGGTAAAGAGGTAAGTAGAAAACGGATACCTAGTATTTTAGTATCGGATCCTGTAAATACCGCCTATTGTCTGAAAATGGATGTTAGAAAGTATTACCCTACTATGGTACATGATGTGCTAAAGGAAAAGTTTAGAAAACTCTTTAAGGATAAAGATCTTATCTGGCTTTTGGATGAAATCCTAGATAGTATCAGCACTTGCCCAGCAACAGAGGAGAACATTGAGATCCTAGAGCGACTTGGATTGCTTGTAAATGTACTGGTAGATGATGATGGTAGAAACTTTATTGGGGGTGTAGGAATACCGATAGGTAACTACTTATCTCAGTATTGCGGAAACTTTAACTTATCCTCTCTAGCTCATTGGCTTAAAGAGGAAAAGAAAATCAAGTATCAGTATTTTTATATGGATGATATTGTGATTTTGGGATCATCTAAAGAGGAGCTACACAGGCTGAAAGATGAGATTGATGAGTTTTTAGCGGTCAATGTGAAACAGGTTATTAAGCATAATTGGCAAGTGTTCCCCTCAAAAGTGAGAGGTATTGATTTTGTAGGATATAGGTTTTTTGGAGAGTATACGCTCTTGAGAAAATCCACTTGTAAGAGGCTTAAGAAAAGGATGATCTCTATTTCTCATAAAAGAGAAAACCATATTAGCCCTACTTACGGTGAGTGGTGTTCATTTAATAGCTATGTTGGGTGGCTGAAAAATTGTGATAGCTATAGGCTCTATCAGAAATATGTAGCTCCTAATGTAGAGTATATGCACGAATATTATTTAAGGGAGGTAAAAGGCAATGCAGAAATTCACAAAGGTAAGAAGTACAGCGGAAACAGTGAGCCCTCTGGAGATTGATAAGTACCATGTTACTGTAAACACAGGCATTACAGAGGTGCATGAGGAGGCTGTAGATGAGGAAATGGGCGGCGGCTTTGATGGCTGGGAGATTGCTGAGCAGATCATCTATGAAAAAGATGAGTATATCAAAATGCTTGCAGAAAAAAACAGCCTCTTAGCAGAGGAAACTACCAGTTTGCAGATGGCTCTGGTAGAAGTCTATGAGATGATGATTTAACACAGGAGGTAAGAGAAATGGCTAGAGTATATGCAGATCTTATCCGTAAAGGTCTTAAGACTATTGAGGATGTACCAGAAAAGCTCAAAAAAGAGGTTGAGGAAATTCTGGAAAGAGGTAATGAGTGATGCTCCGCACTCTCATCCTAAAAATATTCTTTAGAAAGGAGATACCTACAATGGCGGTTATTTATGCTACCCTTATTGTTAAGGGCAAAAAGACTATCAATGATGTGCCAGCTATCATTAAGGAACAGGTTAAACAGATCCTTATTGATTTAGAAGTACCAGAGCTGGCAGAGTAACACAGGGAGAGCTTAGGCTCTCCCTTTTGCATTTCAGAAAGGAGGGCTTGTGGTGTGACGGAGGATCAAAAGCTGGAAATTGAGCACAGACTAACAGCGGTTGAGAATAGATCCAAAAGCAATACTAAGCGAATTGATGAGCATGATGAGGTATTAAAAGAAAATACCGATCTGATTAGTGCTATTAAGGAGCTTGCTGTAGAAACTAAGTATATGAGAGCGGATCTAAATGAGGTCATTGAAAGACTTAACAAGCTGGAAAATAAAGACGGAGCAAAGTGGGATAAATTCAAGTGGCTTTTGGTAGCGGGGCTTGTAACCATTATTTTAGGCTATATTGCTATCCAGCTTGGGCTCAAGTAAGGTTAGGAGTGTGCTGATATGGGAAAGGATAAAACCCAGAGGAGGGGATCTCCATTATCTCTAAACTCTGCTAGGCGTAAAGTGGAGTTTAGTAAAATGCTGGTGGTAATAACAGGAGTTCTCTTTGTCTTATCTCTTTTCTTAGTAAGAGGAGATGTGCAAGAGGGCTATGATATATCCAGCTACGCTACGCAAATTATTGTAACTACAGGAGGTATCTTTGGTGCCTCCATTGTTTTCTATCTCAATAAAGCTAAAATAGAAAATCTTTCTAAGGCTAAAATCCGTTTTGTGCTACTCAGATTGAGGTTAGAGATAAAACTTAAAGATCAGCTATCAGAGGAGGCTTATAACCTCATTCTTGAGGAAATAAACCAGATAGATAGGATGATGGATAGCAAGCTAAACGGTGCCTTAGAGGAGGCTATACAGCAAGAGATAGAGCTCAGGAATTACTAGGAGGTATAAAGTTATGACTATTTCCCTTTTTTTAACGCTACTTGTAACTTTGGCTACAGCGGTATCACTGCTTACAGAGGCGGTAAAAAAATCTTTTGAGGGTACAAAGATCAAGTACTCCTCTAATGTAGTTGTACTTATTGTATCTGTAATTGTGGGTACTGGAGGCACAGCTCTTACTTATATGTTTTTGGGTATCCCCTTTACTACCCTTAACATTGTTTGCATGGTGCTTATGGCGGTTGCTGTATGGATTGGAGCTATGCTGGGATATGATAAGGTACTGCAAATGATTGAACAGCTTAAAACTATTAAAAAGTAACTGGGAGCCTTTAATAGGCTCCTTTTTAATGAGGAGGATTGCTATGAATAAAAAGAATTTTTCCGCTGTTTTGGCAGAGATTGAAGTAAAAGCGGGAGAGGAAATCACAGAGGCAACTCTTGAGGAATTATCAAACGGCAAGGAGGATAACGAAAATGAGTAATAGCCCTTTGGTGAGTTATACAAAAATTTCACCTAATAAAACAAGCCCTAGAAATCATGCCATTGATACTATTACTATTCATTGTGTAGTAGGTCAGTGCTCGGTAGAAACATTGGGTAATATCTTTGCTCCTACATCCAGACAGGCAAGCTCTAACTACGGTGTAGGGCTTGATGGTAAGATTGGAATGTATGTAGAGGAAAAAGATCGCTCTTGGTGTACCTCTAGTGCTGAGAATGATAACAGAGCGATCACTATTGAGGTGGCTAGTGATACCTCTGAGCCTTATGCGGTTAATTCTAAGGCTTATAAAGCCTTACTGGATTTGGTAACAGATATTTGTAAGAGAAATGGGATTAAAAAGCTGGTATGGTCTACTAATAAAAACAATCGTGTAAAGCACTTAAACGGCTGTAACATGACTGTACATAGGGATTATGCTAACAAGTCTTGTCCGGGCAAATATCTTTATGACAGACACGGAGAGATCGCAGATGAGGTAAATAAGCGGCTGGGCTCTAGTGCAGATATAGAGCCTGATAAGCCTAGCACTAGCTTTAAGTTTAAGGTTGGAGATATTGTACAGTTTGCAGGGGGTAAGCATTATACCAGTGCAAGCGGCTCCAGCGGTAGCTCTGTAAAGGCTGGTAAAGCTAAGATTACTCAGATTGCCAGTGGTAAGCATCCTTATCACTGTAGGGCTGTAAATGGTGCTGGAGTGTTTGTGAGCGGCGTTTATGGATGGGTAGATGAAAATACCCTAACTCCTATTGCAAGCGGCTCTACAGGAGCTACAGAGCTTAAGGTGGGGGATCAAGTAATGTTTACAGGATGCCTCCACTACACAAGCTCTTATAAGGGTGCTACAGCTCATGCTTGTAAAGCTGGACTGGCTAAGATTACTCAGATTGCCTCTAAAAATCCTCATCCGTATCACTTACAGGCGGTAGCTGGTAAGGGCTCTACAGTGTATGGCTGGGTAGATGCTAAGGATATTTCTACTACAGCAAAAACTTATATTGTAAAGAGCGGCGATACTCTTAGTGGCATTGCTAACAGATATGGTACTACGGTAGCTAAGCTGGTAGAGCTCAACGGTATCAAAAATGCTAATCTGATCCATACAGGTCAGGTAATTAAGTTGCCATAATAGGCTATCCTATTTTCTTAGAGGTATGGGCTCCTCATTTTTGAGGGGCTTGTACCTCTTTTTTTGTTTTTCTGTTGCAATCTTTATATAGGTAGTATATAATAGATACAGACTGAAAAATATAGCCGTTTTAAGGGCTTGTTTGGTTTGGGGGTATAGAGATATACCCTAACAGGATTAAAGCCGCTCAGAGGGGCTCTGGGTTGCTCAGCGAGGCATTATAAAATAAGGAGTGTGCAGGATGGCATTTAGAAGTATTTTAGATTACAGAAATGTTTTAGCTACAGAGGGATTAAGGGCTGTATTTTATGCCAGAGTATCTACTGCTGAGGAGGAGCAATTAAACGCCATAGAGCTCCAGATAGAGGAAAACAGAAACGCTATATCAAGGCATAAATGGAAAAAGGTAGATGAATATATAGATCGGAGCAAGTCTGGTACTATGGTAAAAGGGAGAGATGATTACCAGAGGCTCTTTGAGGATTTGCTTTCTGATAAGTTTGATATAGTAGTTATAAAAGATCAAGAGCGGCTCATGAGAAATACTCTTGATTGGTATTTATTTATAAATCGCCTAGTACAAACAGGAAAGCTCCTGTATATGTATCTTGATGATAAGTTTTACTCTCCTGATGATGCTCTGATTACTGGCATTAAGGCTATCATTGCAGAGGAATTTAGCAGAAACCTCTCTAAAAAGCTCCATAATTATCATGATGGCAGAATTGCTAAGGCTAGAGAGGGCAAAGAAATAGATCTACAGGGTAGCGGTAATGTATTTGGCTGGGATAAAGTAGATGGTAAGTATGTGATAAACCCTGAGCAAGCAAAGGTAAGGCGGCTTATGTGTGAGGGAATTATGGAAAGGAAAGGCTCTACGCTCATAGCAAAGGAGCTTAATGATGCGGGGTATAGAAACACGGTAGGTAAACCGTGGAAACCTATGGATATTCCTAAGTTTGTGTATGATTGCAGAAATGTAGGAATTATGATAATCAACAAAGAGAGAAACGATTTTGAAAGCAAAAAAACCATTAAGCTCCCTGAGAGTGAGTGGGTGTATGTGAAAAATGCTTTCCCGCCTATTATAACTGAGGAGGAGTGGGCTCTAATCTGTAAAATCCATGAGGAGAGAGTAATAGCTACAGGCTCTAACAAGCGGGGAAAGAAAACCAGCGGATACTCTTTTAGTGGTAAAATTGTATGCGGGGTATGTGGTGCCTCATATTGGAGGAAACAGAGGAGCACAAAAGAGGAGTATTGGGTATGTAGTACTAAACAGCAAAAGGGCAGAAAAACTAGAAAGAGAGATGCTGTAGGCGGTAAGGCTGGAGAGGTAAATCCTGTAGGGTGTGATAATGATAATATCTCTTACAATTCCCTTATGGAGATTATGGAGGTTGTTTCTGAGCGGCTGAGAGCCGATACAAGCACGATTAAGGAGGATATGGTAAACTGGCTTACCCGCCTTAAAAAACAGCTCCTAGAGGCAAATGGAGGGGCTACAGAGGCAGAGCTACAAAGAGAGCTAAAGAGAAAGGATAAGCTCTTAGATGCTTACTTAGATAATATCCTCTCAAAAGAGGAATATCAGAAAAAAGCAATAGCCTTAGATGATAGGATCATAGAGCTGAGGCGGGAGATAGAGGCTAATAAGTCTAATTTTGAGGATCTGGCAGAGATTGATCGAGTATTGAAAAATATTGATGAGGAGGTAGCTAGGTACATAGATGAAAATAACCAGCTCAAGGTAGAGTACATTTTAGAGCACTTATCTCAGGTAGAGATCCATCCTGATAAGGTCATAGTTATAGTACCGATATTGAGTGAGGGGATAGTAGTAGAAAAAACTCAGTATGTATCTAGGCAGAAACGGAGCCGGAAAAACAACAACCGCAAAGCTTATGAACGGTCTGCTTAAGCCC
>ENA-OZHZ01000071-OZHZ01000071.1-human-gut-metagenome-genome-assembly--contig:-NODE-71-length-40675-cov-9.388700_pt1 | contig 40675 bp, 38 predicted proteins | sample MGYA00244053_ERZ653699 | MGnify/ENA primary metagenome ERZ653699 (study PRJEB26926, sample SAMN06165200) | human gut metagenome | biome: ENVO:00009003; feature: ENVO:2100002; material: ENVO:00002003...
GCATAAGTAGGAGTACAAGAAATCTCGATGATTGTAGGATAATCTTCCAGTATTACTTGACATCTTAATGAAGAACCATCATCTGCCACAAAGGTATAAGTCCCAGCCTTGGTAAGAACAATTTCCTCATCAAGGTTATAGGTTTCCCCGTTCTCATCACAGGTAGCAGTACCACTTACATTGACCTCATTTTTCATTTCCTCAAGATGGAACTTACAAGCAGACTTCTCATCCAGTAATTGGTATACTGCATAAGTATCATCTATCTGGTCTTCTGGTAATGCCCAGTTGGGTTCTTTCCAATGACTGTCTGTAGCATCCGAAGGTACTATCTTTAACTTGTTCTGATATACTACTGGAGAGTTATTAACTACCAGAGTAGTCTTAGCAGTAGGATAAGCTACTGACTGGAAGGTATAAGTCCCTGCCCTATTTGCAGTATATACATATCCATTCTGAGCATCAAAGGTTTCTCCAGTTTCAATTACCCTTACTCTGTAATCATCCCCATTACCAGAAATACGTTGTATCTTTACTGTAGCTTTTGCAGAGCCATTGAATAATGTGACTGTTGGTGGGCTAACAGTAATTCTATATACTGCAGTCTTACCAGATACTACTTCGAATATACCTACACCTTCATCGGTTTCCCTTTTATCCAGTGTACATTTAAACTTATAAGTACCATAACTATTAGCAGTAAACTTATCACCGTTCTTAAACAACTTAGTATCACCAATTAGCCTACAATATAGTTCACCAGTAAATGATTCTGGGTAATTCGATTCGATGGTAAGAGTGGTAGTAGCATCCTTGATACTTTGCTTATCCCCAACTCTAAATTCAGAAGGTGTACATCTTACCTTATATATAATCTCTTCTCGAGTTACAACAAAGGAAGTTTGCTTTACTGGGAACTCTACAATCTCAAAGATGTAGGTACCAGGCTCTGAAAATTCCCAAGTTGAGCCAGAGACTTTCACCATATCAGTACCGGATAATCGTACATTACAGGTTTTCACGGTACCCTTATAGGATACGTTTGCCCTTACTACTGTACTTACTTTTAGGTTAGTAGGAGTTATCTTTCCAGTAATAGGGTCACAAGTAATAGAATATACTCGATTATAAGATTCTTGATTAACCGTGATTTGAGTTACCTTAGTAGGGTCTCCCACACTTCTAAAATAATAAGTACCTGCTCTGGGTATATTAAAAATGGAACCACTTTCGTGTTTAGTGTAACCCCAATTTATATTATCACTGGATATCTGATATCTTAGGTCGGCATTTATCCAATCTGAAGTTACAGTTACCTTTACCGGTACTTCATATACCTCTGAAGTAATAAGATTGGGTTGGTCTGGATTTACTAACTCAGCTTTAATTGTATACTCATCATTTACGGTAAACCCATATTGAATATCGAAAGATACATGATAGGGTATGAATCTTTTAAAGAAAGCCTCTACGGCTTCTCTAAATTTTCTGAAAGCTACCGAGTTCGAAGTATATCCATGACCGGTAAGTCTAAAGGTTACCGGTATACATTGAGAACAATCGAAAGTATTATCATAGGTATACTTATCGTCATAATGGTAATACTGGTCAAAGTGCGGATTACCTTTTACCCAACCATCATAACTATCAGCCTTTGCAGGGTCAGTTACTACGCAGGTTAACCCATACAGCCTCATCATTATTTCGAAGAACTCAGAGGTACCTCTTATTTTAAAAAGAGATATCGAATACTTCAGGATGTTTCTTACTTGAGTACTGGTTAAAGTAAAGGGTCTCTCCTTTGGTATTATCCAAAGCTTAGATAACTCTTGGAGTTTATCATCGGAGTAGAACCCATTAAAGTACTCTGCCCATTTCTGTGCATCTATAGTGTTCCCATAAGCAAAGGGCATTTCTCCGAGGAATTGCCAAAGGAAATTGAGATACATATCCGGAGCCTTATCTATATCGATAATGTCCAAGATATTCTCAATATCCTTTGTAATGTAATCTTCAAAATGCTCTCCACAAATTTCTAGAAACCTCTCTAAGATGCCTTTGCCATTTACCTTATATGTATCTTGAGCTTTATACTCGAATGGCAAAAAGTCGATTAGATTTTTGAGGTTTATCATTATACAATTTCTTTTACGGTTAAAGTCAATTGTGAAGCATTTTCGAATACTGGTAAATTAAAACCGGGGTCTTCATAGTCATGGTTAGGTTCTGATACCGTAATAGAATATCTGTAACCAGACTGATAATTATTGTTCTGAATATCCAAAGAGAAGTCAAAACCATTAGCCTTATCGATAATCTGGATAGAGCTACCAACTGAGCCAGTAATTACATAACCATTTGATACCGAACGTACTGTAAAGGTAGTTGAGGAATTGAAGGTTATGTAGTAGGTCATAGAACCCTTTGCCTTGTTTAATTTAAACTGGCCCAGGTTTAATTCTTTATTACCATAGATGGTAGTAGGCCAAGGTTTAATATAGAATTTAGTAAGGTGAAGGTAATCTACTGTTGATAAGTTATCTATTAAGGCATAGATATCTGATAACCTTACGCTTCCACCTATCTGAGCTTGCTCTGGAGAATAGGCATTGTATAATGCTGTAAGAATTTGAGTTTGTATCTCTGCAGTCTTATAAGACTTCTTACCAGTAACTTCCATCTCTAGAATAATCTGAACCTTGCCTGCAGATTTAACCTTTAACCAAGTAGTCATAGGAGCCCTTTGGGATAATAAATTATATACCCTATTAATTAATTCAGAAGAAGCAACTGCTCCACCATCTGGGCTAATATATACGGTAAGCTTTCTACCGCATTCATAATCGGCTTTAGCTTTGTTTACCCCATCAACTAACATAGCTAAACTTTCGAAATCCTCTTTGGTAATTGCTACTCCCAAAGTCTTTACACTCAAAGGTATATGTTCTTTGAGCATTGTAAAGTTTTCATAGTTTGAACCACCTCCGGCATCGTAAGCATTACTTACGGTAGCATCAGTAATTGAAGAAGAGATTACTGAAGGTACAGAAGTAATAGTATTACTCTTTACATTACCCTGAGTACCATTGGTTAAGTAGAATACCACATTGGTTATTTTTGCTCCTGCTGCAGGCTTCTTACCAAAGGTACCATCTCCAAACATTATATAAGGATTGAGTGCCTCATCTACTGAAACCATGAAATGCTTATCTGTGGGTTTGGATTTTGCAAATGTATCTACTAATACCCAAGTTTCCCCACCTATCTGTAATGACATAGAGCCTTGTTCATAATACTTACCATTTGGTAGAGTACCAAGATGAATTATAACTCTATCTCCAGTGGGTATTACCATATTATTGAGAGCGCTTGCAGTATACTTCTCATGTTGTATAATTGGTACTTTACAAGTGGTTACATTTGAATACCAAGTTACGTCTCTGGCAGATAACCAAGAATTACCACTAGAATCTGTAAATAAAGTTCCTTGAGGTATAGTTAATTTAGCTCCGATAGAATTACCAGTAATACTTCTGGATAAGATTACATCTACTGTAGCAGCAATTGCTGCTCGAGCATGATAATCTACCAAAGCTCCATGTTTAACTACCGAATCATACCTTCTTGCCGTAGATAGGAAGGTTTCCCTTGCCATGTTATCTACATAGTAGTGAAGTACTTCGGCAATTGCCGCAAATAATGAGAGGATGATAATTAAGATATTCCCCTCCGAATAATCCGTTATGAGTTTCTGACCTTGGGGGTCTTTAAGTCCCATAAGGGATTCAACCAGCTTGGCCTTAATCTGTTGATAAGACCTCTGGTATGGGTTAAGCCATTTATTTGTGATTCCCATATTATTGTGTATTTAATGAATTATCCGACCGGTCATAGGTGATATCGAGGTACTGACTAGAATTTGTTCCATTTACTACATAGGTTACTTCTATGTGTATTTTTGCATCAACTCTAGTAACTGTGATATTTTGGAAGGTTATCCTTTGTTCCCAAGCACCTATGGCTTGTTTTAAAAACTCTTTAATTATAAAACTCAGGGCTTGTGAGTTTGGTTCCTCAATACATTGCCATAGTTTACTACCAAAGTTTTCCTGTCGAAATCTCTGGCCTATCATGTAATATAATATCGAACTTATATTATCTCTGATAAGTTTAAAATCCCCATTTACTGGGTACCAACCCCTTTCACCCTTTTCATTAGTTGTAAGTTGGATAGGATAAGTTACACCTATACCAACTAAGTCTGTAAAGTAATTCTTTTCCATTAGTGTATGCAGGTTTTATCTTCATAATCGTCTACAACGAATTGTGAGAAAGGTTTAATTACTTGAGTTACTGTAGGACCTGAAGAACCGGGTCCAGTAGTTACACCTGAGTGTACATGAGAATTGAACATACTACGAAGTTGTTCTAGTTCTTTAATGGTTTGGTTTAATTTTTCGGTTAATTGAAAAATATTGATTACTCCACCATTTTCTCCAGTATTAAGTATCACGGAATCACCAGAAGATATGTTTATATCTCCATCGGCATTTATTACTATTTCTTTCTCTGAATGAACATTTACAGATCCATTGAAATATAAATTAAGTTCTCCGTTATCATCATCTATGACTATTAAGTTTCCTTCGGGAGTAACTATCCCCATTTTATTGGGACCATCCAGAGGTTGTGGTATTTGACTCATTCCCCAACCATGGTATTCCCAGAGAGGTTTAGTTGGGTCCCCAAATTCAAAAGTAACAAATACCGTATCTCCCACTTTAGGGGCTAAGAATTTGAAACCAGAACTAATTGAACCATGTTGTCCTTTAGGATATGCCCAAGCAAATACTCCACCCATTACCTCTGGAACACATACCTTTACTCTGTTCATATGTTTCTCTACATCGTCATTATCAATAACAATGCCCCGATAAACAGAGTAATACCGACCAAGACCCTCTAAGCCTTCGTCGGTTATTATCTTTGCTGTTTCGTAACTCATACCCTTATTTTTCTACATAGATTTGACTTGCTATTCGCTTACGCCTTTTAGCTATGTCTCGGTATACTCGATTAGCTCGGTATACTCGATTAGCTATGGCCATATAATTAAACTTAACCTCATAATCTTCAGGCACTTGGATTTGTTTAACTGATATCTTACCAGGAATTAACTTACCCTTAGAGGTAACTGTATTACCTGTAGATAACACTATACCCTCTGCCAAGGCTTCGGTATTATCGGCATTTACTTCAGTATAATAAGCCTTCTTTCGAATAAACTCAGCTTGACCCTTGATATCAATTATGTCTCCCTTATCATTCAAGAAATGTTCATTATAGTATACTTTCTCATTATAAGTAAAGTTAAGATTAAGATTCTGAGAAGTACTTAAAGCTTTTTTATCTTGACCCTTTGTAGTTTTAGCATTAGCTTTAGCATCATTAGCTACGATATTTTGAGTAGATAAATCAGTTTTAGAAGTTACAGAACCAGACTTGGAATTGTTCTTTACTAATTCCATATTAGTTATATACCCTTGACCAGCGTCCATAGAATGAGTACATTGTTTTATATACCAAAGCCCTGACCAACGTTTTCCTACGTTATCTATACGGATTATTTGAGAAGTTGCTAGCATAGGTCTACCTACTACCTGAAGTTGACATACTAACTTTTTCTCAGTTTGCTTTAAACCACCATTGGCATTAGCATTAGCTGCCCAAGCATACTTATCGGCACCACCGTATCTACTAAATAAATTATGGTAAAGTTTATAAAGAGGTACCTCGAGATTTACCCTTTTCATGTGCCTTACCTTAACCCTCTTACCATATTGACCTTGGCCATAGTGTTTATTAGTATCAATCTCCATACCAGATAGTACTTCAGTATATGGGTCTTTATTTAAAGCTTCGAACCCTCTTTCTGATGCAGGTAGTACTCCCTTTCGGAAATTGATACCAGAAGCTATACCTGCTCCGGCCTGTTTAGAAGCATAGCCTTCTGGATCATAGTCTAATGGGTCTACATACTCTTCTACCATAAATTCCATACCATCTTCGTCTTCGAAAAGGTATCTTTCGTACTCTAATAATTTCTTAAGATTAGCTTCTAATTCTTTACCATTCTTAGAATTTCTTAGCACTTGTTTAAGGGCATTCTTCTTATCGTCAGGTAACTCATTAACTGCTTGATTAATGGTAGCTCGTACTTCTTCGGTAGACATTTCATCGAATTTTCTTTGCTTACCTGCTTCATAAGCACCTACTGGACCAACTGCTTCATATTCCTCTACTCGCTTTTTATATTCTGCAGTTTTTTCCATGTTATACTGAAGCTGAGTATCCCAAGCATCCATTACCTCTGTAGGAGTAGTAGGATGACTTCTATAATCTTCAAACCCATTGCCAGTAATATTAGACACCATAAGGTTATCTACCTGAGCCACAGGAGGTCTTAAAGCTAATGGAGGCTTATCCTCTGGCTCGTTTATATTAGTTGATAATACAAATAAATCTTTACTATCTGGGTCTAGAGATGGGGCTAATACTGCTTTAACCCTTTTAGTTATTTCCTGAGTAGCAAAAGATACTCTAAGTACTTCCCCATTCTCCCCTTGATATGTATAAGTACATACCGGTTCTTCATGGAATTTCCGATTATGTATGTAGATAATCCCATCTCTTGAATCTACATACCATGGCCCATTAGTGTACCCTTTCATCTTCTGTTCTAATTGAACTAAGACGTTCTTGCCCACCAATCCAAAGTCACTATCAATTAAAGCTTTTAAATCTTCTGGCATAGCTACTTCAGCTACTCCACTGTATTTGTTAGCATAGAGTACTTTACCAGTAGTAGTACGGGTATTCTCTGTGGGTACCTGTAGTGACTCGTATACTTTATTACTTATTATCTGTTGTTCCATTACTGAAATATTTCTATGATTACACCAGTAGCATTCCCACAGCCATTGTCTAAATAGGTGGATAATTTATAACCCTCCATGTCCGAATGAACATAAGCAGGTTGATATCTTAAATCTCCCGAAGAATCAATGCACTTAATAGTTACATGAGTACCTGTAGAATCAAATACTGCCTCGAACTCCCTTACTTTAATTATTTTTATGGGTCCCGATATAAATTGGCCATCAGGGTATATATATCCCCATTGAAGACAAATGTTTTGGTTCTCTTGAATCTCGGCAATATCTACAGTATCAGGATTACCCGTATCGAAAGTAATGGTAGCCAAGTTTTCTTTTTCTTCATCATATCTATAACTCCAGGTACTTATATACGCTCCAAGGGGTATACCTGTAATTGGATTCATTATAGGCATACCTCCAAAATTGAAAAGGGCCAAATAAGGTTGACCCATTCCATTATATAATATAGGTTTCTGTTTAGCTGCCATAAGTCGGTATTCTTATTAGGGTTCCCATTTCTAATTCCTTAAAAGGATTCAGTATCTTATTAGCTTCAGCTATGATGTACCACTTACCAGAATCACCATAATACCTGAAAGCAATATTTTGTAGGGTTTCCCCATCTTTAACAGTATGTTGAATATCGTTAGGGGATTCTGGTACTATTGGAGGTTTAGCCTCTAAGGAATAATCCCCATCGTTATACTTCAGAGCATAGGCATTATTATATGGGCTAGCTCCCTTTAGATATTGGTTAACATCAATCATATTTAATACCTCCTGTCTTTTTAAGTGAATCGGAATTTATAAAATCTCCATAGGATAAGTTATATGCACTTACTCTCTTGAAAATCAATTCTTGAGTTGCTGCTGCAGGCAATAACCTACCATTACCAAAAGTAGCTGGCTTTCCGGGTATCCTTATTCGATAACCGTTCTGAAAGTTCTTCAGAGTATAAGTTGCTGAGGTAAGGATATAATTGTGGTTATCGAATATACCAGAATCCCCCCACTCAATCTTAACAATCGGAGGAGCAGCCTGGTAACCATTAGATTTAGACCATGCCTCTAATAACCTACATTTATTGATTACCTCTTCTGGATTTTCTGGGTCATTACAGTACCAAGACACATTGAATTGAATAATGTCTTCAGCTCCAGTAAAGTGATACATTGGTACATTGCGACCCATTGATTTAATGGTGGCCCATGTGGTTTCTCCTCTAAAATCTATTTCTGGAGGTCTATTCTGTAAGGTAATGTATTGAGTGGGGTTAACAGTCATGTTATATATCCTTACTTCATTCTGATATATAACATCTGCTTTAGCCTCGAAGTTTCTGTAATTAGTAGTATTCTTATTCCCCTTTGCTGGGTCTACTCCTTCACCTTCTTCTAACCTTGGGAATTGTAATTCCATTCTCCATTTAGCCTGGAGTTGTTTATTTAGAATAGGGTTCTTAGATGATATTTGAGCTTCTCCGATTACCCCATTTGGGTTATAGAGTTTACCCTTTTGAGAATCATCCTTTGGAAGAGTAGAGATAGTTCGATTGAGTAATATCCGAGCTCTCCATAGTTTATTTAATGGACCCGTAAGAACACCTGCTGTATCTCTTGTAAGGTCATTGTACTTTTCAACAACCTTACCTGCTGCTTTATTTAATACTCTAGCCATAGTGTTTTTAATTTTATATTCCCATTACAAATGCAGCTCCAGTAAAATCTTGTTGAGAACCTGGAGCATAATCTCCAACTGCTTGACCATCTACTGAGATATTGATACGAGAATCTCTCATACCTTCTTTAATAGCTAACCTAACAGCATTAATAAATCTCTCTTCATTCTGAGCTCTAATGGTAGTTGGGTCTTCTTTCTCTTTATTCTGAGCTTCAGTATTCCTATCTACTGAATTACTAAGGTAACTAATACCCTCAATTAATAAAGGAAGACCTACAGTAATTGTTAATCCCCAGGGTCCACCGAGTAATCCCATAAGTCTACCACCTATAGATGTTAAACCTTTTATAGCACCTTGCCTAGCCACTTGACTACCAACTTGGGCACCTGCTCCAGCTAAAGCCCCTCCAGCTAAATTACCCGCCATAGTAGTTGCTAATGGTACTCCAGGATTTGGTGTCTTAACATATCTTCCGGTTTTAGTGTTATAAAATCTACCAGCAAAATTCATACCGATACCGCTTGACATCATTTGGAGTTGAACCATGGTTCTCATAAGGTTAACCATCCTTACCATGTGTGCTTCCATAATGGCAAACTGAGTATTAGTTTTTATTGCTGCAGCAGACATACCTTCAGTAGAAGCAGTAGCAATAGTCTGTAAATACCCAACAGACCTAATAATACCTCTTACAATATTAAATCCTGCAACAATAGTACCTACTACTACTGCAGTAGCTCCTACTCTAAGACCAAAACCTCCAACCCAAGTTTCTGAGATAGAATTAATTACTTTGATTATAGAGTTACCCACATCTAGTACTGGGGTAAAGATTCTACCCAAAGCTGCACCTGCGGTAACTGTTAAGTTCCCTATACTTGATTCGAATTGGTCAATTACACCTGCATCAGTTTTAAGACGTTCTTCATTGAGTCGATTTACTGCCCCAATGTTTTGGTCATAAGTAGCAAGTATCTTACCCATCTTATCTCTACCAGAAGCAATATCCCTAAGTACGGGGAGCATACCACGATTACCCCGAACTCCAAAGATATTGAAGAAAGTTGGTGTTTCAATTCGTGAAGGTAAATCTACTGCAGCCTTAGCAAACTTCTGATAGATAGTATAAAGGTCTATAAGATTACCCTGAGCATCGAAGAATTCATCTGGACTTAAGCCCAGGTCTGCTAAAGCGTTATAGCCTTTCTTTTTTTGGTTAACAAGAGAGAGTTGTAAGTAACGAATCATATTGGCCAGTGAGGTACCTGCCATAGAACCCTGTATACCCATATCACCCAATACACCAATAGCAGCAGCGGTTTGCCGAAGGTCTACTCCAGCAGTTGCCATATCTGCTCCTGCATAAGATATGGACTGGGCTAAGTCTGTCAAAGATATATTTGCATTAGTAACTGCAGTATATAAATCATCGGTTACTCTAGCGGCTTCCCCCATTGGGATTTGGTACATTGACATGATATTAGTTATCAAGTCAGCTACACCACCTTTCTGTCCCACTGTCATTGTAAAGATTGCAGCCAGCTTAGATGCTGGCCCAATCATCTCTTTAATAGCATCGAATTTATTACCCGCCATAGCCAGGTATCTTTGTCCTGATGCAACATCCGAAGCCGTAAGAGGAGTTATCTCATTGACATCCTTTGCCAATTGTAACATCTCCCTTTGTTCTGCAATGGTAGCACCAGCAATTTTCGAAGCAGTCCAAACTTCATTCTGAACACCCGCAGAGTATTTATAGGCCCTTGCCATTCCCCCTACGAGCTGCATTCCGAAGTCCATTGTATTGGAAGCTGACATCTGTATACCTCTATTCCAGGTATTCATATCATTCATCATTGTTCTGAATGACCCAGATATCTTGCCAGCCTCTTGAGAGAATCGGTCTTTTAAAACCATGGCAACACCGACCTCTACTATACTCCTACTGGTATTCATAATTTACTTTCTTTTCTTTAATTGTTTATAATATTGCTCGGCCATTTCCTTGAATATTTTCCTTATTCGGTACGGAAGACGTAAAAAGCCGAAATAGTCTAAGGCTATCTCGGCTCTGGTGATATAAACAAAATCACTCTCTAACATTACTCTTCCGTCAGGTAGAAAAAATTCGGTGCCCAAACTATAGGATAAGTTCTTTCTTCTCCGGTGGTTGGATTAGTGATATGGGATTCACCTTTGAAGATAGGGTCCATAGATAAGATATGCTTTCTCATCTCAGCCATATCCTTTGCAGTAAACGGAGTAAAGTTTTCTACCTTCTCCCAACTACCATCAACCTCTAAGTGAAGATTACGGCAAAGAAGAGGAGCATTCTTAGTTTGTTTATCCAAAGGCAACTTCATGAACTCTTGTTCTCCCTTACCAGTCATACAATCGAATTTAATTCTCTTGCCAGATGAAAGAGTGTATTCATGGTCTACCAATCTAACTCCCTCTGGATAATAAGGGATAGCATCTGGCTTCTGATTTAAATCCTCTACAGTTGGAGTAGTACCGTAATCGAAAAGGAACTCATGAAGGTCTTGGCCATAAGTAATCTTACCACCATTCTCTTTGCCCCAATCATATTCGAATTCTACTTCCTCTCCCAAAGAGAAGATACGAGAATTGAAGATAATAGCATAACGGTCATTGACTGGTAAGTTAAGGGCATCATCTACGGTTAATTTCCCATTAGGGGTAGCCGTAGTTCTAATTACAATTGCTGCAATGAACTTGGTAAGGTTCATCAAAGTCTTCATGTCTGAAAGGTTACTGAGGATATCTTCATCAGCACCATTCTGTTCTCTGATTTCATATTCGAAACCAGAAGGTCCGGTAAATCTAAATGTTCTAAATTCCATAATTTGATATATTTAATGTTTACAAATGTTCATAGTACTCCGTATAACAACAAGAAAGGGGTGAGCTCCTATCACAGGAATCCCACCCCTCCACCGAATCTTAGTGAAAATAGGCTAAGGAATTAGTATTTATCTGCAGTACCAACTGAGAACTCTATGGACTCAATGGTATTCTCTGAAGCCATTCTGTCCAAGTCTAAGCCGGTAATCTTACATGGCCATACCTCTTCGAAGACGTGGGTATTAAGAACCGAGACTCCATCTTCGGCAAGTTCATTTACAATAGCCGTTTCCCAATATTGACTTGGTACCAAACCTCCACCAACTATGTGGTCTTGGCAAGCATAAAGCCAATCATGAAGCCATGTGTCTGAACCTGCAGTAGTCATAAGTTTCTCTACAATAAGATTACCTATAGTAACCCTACCTGCAGTTTTAACGTCTCTATTGACGTCCCCATGAGCAACCTGGTCAATTTCAATATCTGGCAAAGTACAACTTTGGAATAGATAAGTATTGATAGGGTGTTTGGGGAACATGATGCTCCACAAGAATTTCTTCCGTGGGTTTTTTACTTTTGCTCCCATTGTGTTATGAGTTTATAAGTTATTACTTGTTTCTACGATTGATACTGCCTTAGAAGCTGCATCGATTACAATCTCCATAGTTACCTCTTGCATAGGAACTACATCCTTATACTTAAGGATAGCACGGTACTTACCCTGACGAGCATCTGCTTCGTTATTAACCGAAAGGTCATCCCAAGAAGTTGCATCTTGGTCACCCATCCAGGTATACTCGGTCATGGCATCTTCATCTACCAATGAATCCAGTGTAGGTTTAACCTCCAACCAGATTCTCTTCCAAGTACTCCAAACGTTTGGTTCTTCGATATATTTGTTGAATACCGGGCGAAGAAACTTCTTCAGGTAAAGGTTCAGTCTTACGATTGAAAGGAATCTTTCAGAATCCTGTTTCACTTGAGAAGAGAAGCAATGCCATAGCATGGTTTGCTTACCTGAATCTGGAGTATCTTTGATTACCATCTCATTGATATAATTCTGAGCAAGAGTGTTCAGTTCGTTATATCGAGAAGGAGAACCATAGTTGGGGCATACTGGACCAACTGCATCTCCAATAACCCCTCGGTTCATACCAGCAAAGGATTTCCAAGGACCATATTGAGTAGCAGAGGCATCTCCCAAACCAACAATAGTACCCACTACATCGGAATCCTGAAGATTACCGTTTTCGTTGTAGTACTTAAGTCCACCACCAAAGTAGGCAATGTACTTAGAGTTACCTACAGTACCAAGGCAAGTCTGTACCCAAGTTACCTGAGCTTTGTAATCTCTTGCCTGAGTACCTTGAGTATAATGGGTTAAATGTTTGGGAACTTCGATATACAGTACCCATTCCATCAATTCCTTTGCCATATCTGCAGCAGCCTTATATACCTTGAGTACATCTGAATCGGTAGTAAGGTGTTGAGAAATATGTGAAATAAATAATTGGTAGAAGTCGGTGTAATCTTTTACCAAATCCAAGGAAGTAATCCATTCTTCGGCAGTTGGAGTGGAACCTGCACTACCGATAGTACCATTAAACAGTTTCTCTGTTTCGGAGGGTGCAGCATCTCCCACGGTAATAGTGATAGCATTCTTAGTACCATCAATATCATCGGTAAGCCACTTAATTAGGTTTTCAAAAGAGGAACCTGCAGTAATTACCGGCTTAATATATTCCGAGTTCTTAGCAAATGCACTAAGAGTAAGGTAATCTACCGAAGTGTTATTGTTACCATCGGCAGTTTTGTAGGTTATTACTGGTCCCTGTTCAAGTACTTGCCCATTAGCTGAATATATTTTATAATACAAGGTATTAGCTTGCTTATAAAAACCAACCTGGAAAGTATTTGCACTACCAATTGGATCTCCATATCCCTTGGTTACTAATCCAAAACTATAAGTAGTACTACCAGATTTTAAAGTAATCAAAGCAGAGGGTTTAGCTGGGTCAGTTACAGCAGAAGCAACTGAGATTTCATCTTCTGAATCTTTAGCTTTTCTTGCCGCAGCCGGAGAAGCAGTTACTGTACCTTGAGTAGCTCCTTTGCCAAGTACTCGAATAACACGAAGCTTAGAACCACCTTGCAAAGCCTTTTCGATATTTGATACAGAACCATCGGGTACAATTTCAGAACCATAGATTCTTTGGAACTGAGAGAATGTAGAGATGATTTCTGAAGGATCATCGTATGGACCTTTAGTAGTTCTAGCCAATACACAAGAAACTCCTAACATGGGAGTAGTTTGAAGAACATTGTTGTTCTTAAACTTAAAATCAACATGAGGTGAAGTTGGCATAATTCTATTGTGATTAAAGTTAATTACTCGTTTAATTTATACCCTAGAGTATTGTACCTATACCTTAGGTACTTTTAACTCTAGCATCTCATTTTCGTTTTGTTCTAACAATCCAATAAGAACCGATATATCCTTGATAGGTGTAAGAGTACCTTCTCCCAAAGCTTTTTCTGGAAGAATACCGTCCTTACATACATAGGTGTATACCTTCTCAAGTATACCATGCTCTACATCTGGATGGTCATAATAATTACCAATCTCAATGAATAGGTTTCCGGTGGGAGCAAGCCTGCCCTTTTCCCATTCCTCTAAATCATTGAAGTATGGTCTCACGTATCCTCTAGCAGGTAAGCCAGTATATAAGATTGTATGTAGCAATCTCATATCTGCTTGTGTTTGAGAAACCAGATGTACATCTATGGTAATATCCTTAGTTTCATAAGGAAACTCTGAAGCTTGGTAATTACCATCCTCAAGTTTATCACCAATGATGTATTTATTCACACCAATATCTCCAGCATAATAACCCTGTAGTTCTATGGTTATTCTTGGGAGAGTCTTTGGGCCTTTTACTTGATTATTCCCTATACCAAAAAGTGGTATAAACTTCTTCATACCTTTGATTGCCTCTTGAAATCTTTTTTCGTTTTCTTGAGACAAAGGTAAGAAGTCTTCTGGGTTTAAGGTAAGACCCATTTCCAACATTGTACTAAGTAGAGAGATATAAAAAGTTCTTTCTACTATTTCTTCTGAGTTTACCATTAAAGTCCTAATCTAATATTTAATTGAACACTTTGATTGCCATTGTCATTAATATACCCATTATAAATTACCTGAATACCTCCAAAACCCCCTATTATGGTTTGTAAATGACCAACACAATTTAATTCACTAACCCATTGAGTAGCAATATTTGAAGGATAATCGGTAAGCCATACTTTAAAGGGTATTGGTTCAAAACCAATACCTCCAGGTAATTGACCCTCTATTGTCTTACTTATATCGGTTATCTTAAATTGTTTTATAAATTTAGCAACTTGAATACCGTTGATAAGGTAGTACTGATAACCCTTTACATTACTAATCTGAGCAGTACTAGTATTTTGACCAGGATTTGGGAATGGTATATTCGGGGTTGGTTCAAAGCCATACTTAGTAGTTCTAGTACCTGGAGATTGAGTTATATTTAAAACTATCTCAGTGTTAGGTTCTTGCTGTGAGATAATCTTAACTATAGCAGTTCTTTCCAAGGGGTCATAGTTACTGGGGTTATGTTCTTGATTAGTAGATTTAGTTTTGATAGTAAGCTTACCTGCGGCATTAGCTTCTCCAATTTCTTGGGTTACCTCTAACCAATCTGAGGAGCTTTCAACTTTCCAATCTACAGCACGATATTCATCTTGAGGCTTATTATCGATAAACTTCTGTTGGTAACTGTATACACCTATTTCTAGGGTCTCACCCCTTTTAGTACCATCGAAAGTATGGGAAGTAGTTTCTGGAGTGATACTAAAATAAGTTCCCCAGGTCTCTACTATTTTAAGAGCGGTTTGTACCAGAGTTACTTCCCTTTCTACACCCTGAACTACTACCTTGAGAACCTGCTCTTTTATATTATTCATGTCTTCGTTTACTGCCTTAGGCTTTACCCTAATAGTTGCAGTACCAGTTCCGGATAATGAAGATATTTCAAAGTCTGCTGCCATTTTTAACTTTCCTTATTTCTTTTCTAACTTCATTACGTATTTCCTTTTGTAAGGCAGCTTTTCCACCAGCAGCCTTAAATGCAGGAGCCCAGAGAGGACGAGGTGGTAAATTACCATCTCTACTACCATACTCTAACATGATAGCTATCTGATTCAAAGTCTTTCTTGAAGTCTTACCAGTATAGGTAATCTTCTTGATTCCAATTGGTAAACCAACGAAAGTTTTATTCTTGGTCTTTACTACAGTAACGGATTTAGCATATTGACCCGTGAGTCGTAATAGAGTATGCTCCCCATATTTCTTTACAGTACCTGGAGCATGTTTTGGCCAAGAAGTATGGGTACCGGGTGGTGGAACACCCGTATTCAAACTTCGTCTTACTATACGAAGAAGTTGATTACCAAACTTTTCTGTACCTTTCTCATAGCCTTCGGTTAAGATACTTGGAGTTTTGGCAATCAACCTTTCTGCACGAGCTTGTTCTCGTTTATCTACGTATATTTCTAGAGGGCCAACTGGAGTCGATAGTGTAATATTAACCGACTTACTTGGCATAATTCTTACTGTTGTTTAGGTTTATCCAATCCCAGCTCCTGAGCAATTCTCTGTAACAGAGTCTCTTGAGTGGAGATTCGTTGGTCCATGTATTGACGGAACTCCTCAAACCCTGGAGCAGGTTTACTTGGAGCAGAAGGTGATTGGTTAATTGAATTGAGAATGTTATCGCATTCAGAAACAATTGCCTCAAACTTTGGTCGATTGTTAAGTATATTCAAGGCATTCTGTTTCTGCATAGTAACCTCATTAATTATATTCCACTACATCGGTAGTATAATATACACCATTATAAATACCTTCATCAGATTGTGATGGCAAGTATACGGTGAGTTGTGATACCGAATCTTGGATTACCAATTCGACACTGTTAATAAAGCCGTCTTTAGCACCAGAGGCCATTGGTTTACTTTCTCCTACCTTTACGATTCTTGCTGTATCAAAAATAGGATAACCAGACCGTCTGTCTTTTTCTAATGTGAAAATCACTTCACCTTTCTGTACCTTTTGGAAAATCAATGTTCTTTCGTCCATAATCATCTTTTATTTATTAATTATTAAGTTTAAACCAAATGAAACTGCACCTGGATTCCTTTGCATGAAGTCTACCAGGTTTAAGAATTGATAGTATCCAAATTGATTTATGAGTACCTGAGCTTTGTTTGCTACTTCTTGTGCAATCTCTATATTGGGAGCAGGTAGAGCTAATTGTATCTTGAATTCGGTGAGTTGTTCTTGTTCCATAATTCCTTAGTTTAATGAGTTAAAACGAAAAAAGGAGTACACCTAAAAACAGATGCACTCCTTTAATCATCTTGGTATTTTAAATTACTAAGCTGGCGTTGTAGTACCGGTCTTCAAGGCAGCTACCACTTGATTGACGATGTTCTGGTCTCTCTGAGCATCTATCACTCGATTGAGGCGAGCAATCTCGGTGTCTTTAGCGGTGTTCTCGATGAGGCACTTGATTTCCTGTTGGCCCTTCTTGAGGTCACAGCAGCAACCATCGTTACAGCCTCTGTCCGCGATTACAACGCCATCGCCGGCACCTTTTACTTCTACTCCCATAATTGTAAGGTTTTAAAGATTAATACTTACTCCCATAATTGTAAGGTTTTAAAGATTAATACTTAGGTTAATTATACATTAAATACAGAATAGTGTTGTATTTTTATTACCCCAATACCCCCAAATTAAATACGTATTCATAAGTAATTGTTGCACCACCCTGAGTAATATCAAGTGTAAGTTTTTTACCTGATTCACTTTGAGTAACTGTAACCGTAGCAGATCTTGATGATTCTTCGATATTCTCTGAAGCTTTACTTGATACAGTCTTACCACTAACTGTAACAGAAGACCAAGAGGGAGTACCAGACAAACTTACACCTACATCATAAGTATCTGAAGTTTCGGAACCATTAATTACTTTTTTCTTATAGGATATAAAAGTCTTAGATAAAGTATCCCCTGAAGCAGCATGATGAATGGATTCGCTTGCACCAGCACCATTCCAATAAAAGTAGTAATTATAACTTACACTAGCACCACCCTGAGTAATATCTACATAATCAGAAGCCCCATCATAGTTAGCAAAGACTCTAACGGTTCTAGAACTGGTACTACTGTTTGAAGAAGCAGTAAGGGTAGTCCCAGATAATGTAAAACCCGAAATACCATTGGTACTTAAGGATGGGTCAGCAGTATCATAGCCATCCCTTACTGTGTAACCAGAAGTATAATTTGAATATCGATCTCTACTTGCACTTGGATATAAAGTTACACTTCCTCCAGTATTAGAAATAGTGTATGAACTAGCAGTTAGAGTTACAGACCATGAACCATAAGAATAGCTCAACCATTTATTTGCCTCTTGATATACAGGTATACTTACAGATTTAGTTTTACCATTGAGTGATAAAGTACCAGTAAGTGTACCTACTTGGGTTCTAGATTTTACGGTATCTTCCAGATTACTTGCACTAACTGCAGTACCATAACTAATACTAGCACCACTTGTAATCGTACCTCCTCCCGTTGTAGAACCATTCCATCCCCAGGTCTGGGAATAAGTTGGCAAAGTAGTAAATGAACTTCTTGTACCTCCACTTGCAGGTATATCTGTTACAGCTCCACCACTTGCAGTAATTTCACTATAAGTCTTATAACCTGCAGATTGAGAACAAGATATGGTTACTTTCTTATTGGTTTCTGCTTGGGTTAAAGTTACGGTACCACTACGAGTACTGGTAGAAGTATTATTACCCATAGTTACTGAAGTACCGGTACCGGATATACTTCCTCCATTAGCTCTAGTATAAGTTAAAGAAATTTGGTTACCATAATTATGGCCATTTCTTAATTCTTGCTTGTATGAAGTTACCGTGAAAGTTTTAGTACCTCCAGTTGCCCCAAAAGACATAGAAGTGGGGTTTACACTAAACCCATAACTCCAAGATTGAGATGCAGCAGCTTGAGTAAAGGTAGCAGAAACGGTTTTACCAGATTCATCTTGAGTATAAGTTCTAGTATGAGCTCTTGAAGATAGAGCTAAATTTTCGGTAGCAATAAACCCCATAGTATCAGTAGACCCCTTTAACCAATCTGGTAAAGTTGTTCCGGTATGACCCACTGTTACCGAAGAGCCTTGAGCTACCCCATCCCAATACTTTTGTTTAGTTGAAGTTAAACCTATTCTAGCAGGGGTTGATTCTCCACCTATGGCAGGAAAAGTAAAGGAAGTATTTATAGCTGTAAATGTATACTTATAAGTTACCTTATGAATATCTTCGAGTTTGACACATTCGTTGTTTCCATAGGAACTGGCATTGGATAGTTCCAACCCCACATAATTTTCCCCTGTTCCTGTAGAGGAGAGTGCTAACAATTCAGCCTTGGTAGGACAGTCATTGCCATCCTTACCAAGGCCTACTTTACTTTTGACAGCACTCCAGGTTGCTATCTCTCCCATAAGATTTATTTGTTTTTAAGTTCCTGAATCTCTGCCTTCAAAGCCTTGATTTCATCGTAGAGAAGTTTAACACCCTCGATTGCCAAAGTTGACATCTTGTGATATTTAACTTGTTTTACGAGTACATACTCTTCTCCGTTGATTTCTAAGGTTTCGAATTCTTCTGGATTGGGTACCGTAGATTTCTCTACTGGAACTTCCTCTACATATTTACCAAATCCCAATCCCTCAAGATTCTGAGCAATAGTTCCCTCGTCCTCTTTACCAAGCATTTCGAATGACTTGGTTGGTATCTGGCAAATCTGTTCCAGAGTATGATTCAAATCCTTAATGTTAGATTTGAGTCGAACATCTGAAGATTCTTTGAAGAAACCAGAAGGAGCCGTGGTCTTAGCAAATACTACCTGGTCGGTAGTTGCCAATCCCAATTGAGCTCTAGTTACTGTATGAGGATTATCCTTTCTACCTGCATGGTTATTGATAGAGGTTTGAGCAGCAGTACCTGCAGCCTTAGCATCGGCAATAGCAGCAGCCTGAGCAGTAGATACTGGCTTATTTGCATCAGAAGTATTATTAACATTACCCAATCCAACCTGAGTTTTAGTAACTGTATGAGGATTAGATTTATTGGCAATGTGATTATTTACCTTAGTTTCTAAGGCAGTTACATCTGAACCAGTATCGGCAATCAAATCGTCAACGTAAGTTTTCAATTCTGTACGAAGAGCATTGATGGCATTAGTTCTATTGGTAATCTCATTTGCCAACCCCTGTACTGTATTATCCAAGTTAGTCTTATCTGCTGCAGTCATTACACCTGCAGTAGTCTTAGTTGCTGCAAGTATATCTCTAATTAAATCTGTAGCACCTTCATAAGTCTTACCATCTGCACTCTTAGTTTTATTATTAAGAGTAGCTCTTACATTAGTTGAATTATGGGTAAGAGTGAATCCAGTAAGAATAATTCCTGGAAGAGAACTATTAAAGGTATCATGAGCATTATCTTTTGCAATACGGGCCTCTTGTTCAGCTTCAATAGCATCTGGTAAGGTTTGATTAAGCATTATTACACTATCGGCATCCATCAGACCAGCTTCTTGAGTAGTGGCTGGAGTTAGAGGGATTACCATCCCATCGGGTTTATCAATGTAATGCCCTTGACCATCCGTAGCAGAATAGTTACATAAGATAATAACATTACGCTTATTTTTGTTAGCTATTGAAACCTTACTAATTAAATTTTTAGGCATGCTAGATACCACATCCTCAAGATGCTTACCTCTACTACCTTCGAAAGCAGTACCTGCGATTTCCCCAATGATAAGAGACGAAGTATTACTGTCTACGAATTTAGTACCTGACCAACGGAATTGGTATGGAGGTTCACCATCGGCAACATTTATATAAATCTTACCAGATTCTCCAACTACGGGAGTTTGGTGACCTGCATCCGTATACAATTGAACATTAGTAAGACCTCCAGTGGGGCTTACATCATAGGTAGCATATACTTCAAGTACATCATCTACATATGAAGGCAAATGGTTAGCAGGTACTAACCCATTCCCATCCAATGGAGCAAAGCCATCAGCCTTACCCTTAGTTGCTACAAAGGCATCATGCTTAGCTTCTAGAGTGTTAATGTTATTCTGCAGTTTATTATCAAGGGCAGTGTCTGCCGCAGTTCTATCAGCAATCTCTTTATCAATCCTTGCACCCAATGCAGTATCAGCAGAAGTACGAGCAGTTGCTTCATCGTTTACAGCTTTAGTAAACTTGGTATCTAAAGCAGTATCTGCAGCTTTTCTATCAGCTACTTCTTGAGCAAGAGCGGCTTCTGATTTACCCTCCAAAGCTTCGATAGCATCTTTACGGTCCTGAACCTCTTGAGCAATAGCATTGGGTAATGTCTCATCCAGATTAACTTTATCTTGGGCGGTCATTACACCAGCTTTCTCTGTAGTAGCTGCTGGGATATAAGTAGTCTTATAATCTTCAGGCTCATGAGTATAAATACCCTCTTCTTTTTTAGAAGAGAAATTATGAGTTAAAGTAACATAACTACTTTGTTGACCTACCTCAACTGGTTTATCACCAGATAAGATAATAATATTATCTGGTATAGAATCAAACAGCTTCTTATCTGCTGCAGTTTGTACACCGGCCTTTTCTGCAGTAGAGGCAGGCAATGTAATAGGATTCTGTTCTACTGTACCATCTTCAACTACGGTCTTAGTTGCAGCTATACCTACTGTGGTTTCATTAGGTGTTACTGCACCAAGGGCAAAGTTAGCAGTAGAGATTCTATCCAATTCTACCTTATCTTTCGCAGTCATCGTACCAGCCTTAGTAGCCGATACCTGAGGCAAATCGAAAGTTTCGGTAGTATCAGCATTCAAACCGTTATCCTTAGTTACGGTTACTGTTACCTTATTAGCATCAGAAACTGCAGAGAGATCAGTTAAAGAATTTGGGTCTAACCCATCTAACTTAACCTTGTCTGCTGCAGACATAACTCCTGCAAGAGTTTGAGTTACCGGGAGTAAGTTCTTGGTAGCTTCTACTTCTTCACCATATTGGTTATTTGCATTATCCTTGGTTGAAGTCTTTACCTTGAAAGAAAGTTGGGTACCGGTTCTTGTTACAGCACTAACATCGGTAACCATGGTATCAGGCAAAGCATCAGAAGTACCTTCTTCAGCTACCAGTCTTTCTTCATGGTCATCGGTAATGTTAGTGAACTTATTATCTAAGGCAGTATCAGCATCGGTTCTGTCCTGAATTTCTTTATCGATACGTTTACCCAAAGCTGTATCGGCAGCAATACGGGCAGCTTCTTCTGCATCGATGTTATCCTGGAGAACTTTATCTGCGGCCTTTCTTTCCTCTCTCTCTGTATTTAAGTCAGAAGTATTCTGGTCAATCTTTGCTTCTAATCGAATATCCTCAGCCTTACGAGCAGCGATTTCATTATTCAGCAAATCGGTAATGGCAGTATAGTTACCATTAATGTTATCCTGAATACCCTGAATCAATTCCAGATTACGTTGAATATTAGCAGCATTCTGAGTTACCAGAGCATTGGTAGCATTCAAGGAAGTTAACAGCTCCGTACGAGTTTCAGTTACGAAAGTTCTCAACTCATTTACCGTAGTAGTAAGAGTATTACTTAAGTTAGTGAAAGTCTGTTGCAGAGTATTATCTCCTTGTTCACGCAGATTCTTTTCAGCTTCAAGCTTATTCTCCAACTCAGTAAGCTTAGCAGTCATAGTTGCTGCAAAGTTGGGGTCATCACCGAGAGCCTTAGCAATCTCGGCCAAAGTATCAAGTACCTCTGGAGCAGAGCCAATAATCTTTTGGATAGCTGCCTCTACTTGTTCAGCACTCTGGAAATCTGAATCGTTTAATAACTCAGATACCTTAGTGATGTAATTTGCATGTTCTTCGATGCCATCCAACTTGGCATATAGCAAGTCAGTGAAGTCATTTGAAGAAAGTACTTTACCGTCTACCTTATCTACCTTCTTTCCATCCATTGCCTGGTCAGCAGCAATTCGATCTGCTTTTTCCTGAGCAATAGCATTATTAATAAGGGTATCTTGGTTAGCACGTTCTGTAGCTTCCTTATCGATATTATTCTGCAACTCGGTATCACCAGCTAAGCGGTCATTCTTTTCGGTAAGTATATTTTGGTTGATACCCGCCATATCATCTTTATGGTTCTGAAGGTTGGTATCAATCTTTGCCTCAAGTGAAGTCTCTTTGGCAATTGCTCGGTCTTTCTCTGCATTAATAGCAGTAGTATTAGCATTTACCTTTGCTTTTAATTCATTCATAGCATCGGTATTACCTGCCTCTAGAGAATCAATACGAACTCCCAAAGCATTATCACCAGCAATACGGTTTTCCTTTTCTTGTTCAAGCTTAGTATTAAGGCTAACTACCTCAGATTCCAAAGCCTGCTTAGCATTATCCAATTTAGCCGTAAACTCAGTACTCAAGGCTTTATCGGCTGCAGTACGGTCTGCTGATTCTTTATCCAAATTTACCTGAAGAACTTGGTCTGCAGCTTTTCTTTCTACACTCTCAGTATTAAGGTCGATATTAAGGGTATCGATACGAGAACTCAAGGCACTATCTGCATTGGTACGGTCAACGATTTCCTCGTTAATCATATCCTTAACTTCCTTGTAGTTATCCCCTACAGTCTTAGTTAAATTTGTGATTGCCTCTGAATTTCTTTCGATATTATGTTGGTTAGTAGCGATTGCCGTAGTATTGGCATTTACCTGCTCGGTAAGCTCATTACGCAAGGTATTGATAGACTCTTGCATACTCAAAGCCAAGTCTGAGATACGCTGGTTAACATTAGCCAAACTTTGAGTATATGCTTCATCGGCAGTCTTTCTTTCGGCAATCTCCTTATCCAAGTTAGCCTGAATTACTGCATCGGCATCTTTACGGTCTTGGATTTCCTTATTAAGGTTATCTCTTACAACTCCAATAGCAGCATCACCAGTAGCAGACTTATTGTCTACATATTCTTTCAGTTTAGTTTCGAGAGCAGTGTCAGCATCCTTACGGGCTTGAACTTCAGCAGCTACCTCAGCACTGTTTGCCTCATCTCCTGCAATACGGTCTTCGATTTCTTGGTTAACCTGTTCTGTGATTGCAGCCAACTTCCTAGTGATAGTAGTTGCAAAGTTGGGGTCATTTCCAAGGGCATCGGCAATTTCCTTAAGAGTATCAAGTACCTCAGGTGCTGAACCAATAATCTTTTGGATAGCAGCATTTACTTCTTCTTCAGTTTGGAAACCGGCATCATTGATAAGCTGGGAGAGATGGGTAATATAGTTTGCCTTCTCTTCAATTCCATCAAGCTTAGCTTTGAGGATATCAGTAAAGTCATTCTTGGTCAAAGAATAACCTTCACGTTTATCTACCTTCTTAGTATCAAGGTCTTTATCCCCTTTTTCTCTAGCAGCGGCCTCTACAGCAATAGCATTGAGCAATTGTTCTTTGTCTTCTACACCCTGCTCTTTTACATCGTCAATTTTGTGTTCAAGAATTAAATCCTGAGCAGCACGAGTGGTAGCCTCTGAATCTATATTGTTCTGTAATACCTGGTCTGCAGCAGTACGTGCTTGAGCTTCTTGGTCAATTTTACCTTGAAGAGCATTGTCTGCATTAGTACGGTCTGTTACCTCTTTAGAGATTTCATTATAAAGAACTTGGTCCTCAGAATGACGGTCTACCTTCTCTTGGTCAATTTTACCTTGAAGAGCTAAAGTATCAGTCTGACGATTAGTGATTTCCTCGTTAATCTTAGAATCCAGTACAGTATCTGCATTTGTACGATTTGCAGTTTCTTCGGCAATCTTTGCCTCGAGTGCGGCCTTATCATTGATATGTAGAGTCTTAAGTTCATTTACACTTTCCTTAATCTCATTATCGGCAGCAATACGTTCATCTTTTTCCTTTTGGATAAGGTCCTTAAGTTCTTTCTCAAGTTCATCATTACCTTGATTTACCTTATCTTCAAGGTCTTTGATGTCTTCAGCATTCTTATCTACCTTCTTCTCAACTCGGTCGATTTCAGCTTTTAAGTCTGCCTTAACGGTATCAATCTTCTTATTGATTTGGTCTAACCCATATTCTAGGTTATCCTGAACTGCAGCTACTGCAGCACCCAGAGCAGCTTCGGCTTCCTTAGCACGATTAACCTCTTCGGTTAAAGCAGTACGAAGGTCGGTTAATTTATTAGTGATAGTAGTTGCAAAGTTGGGGTCATTACCCAATGCTTCTGCCAACTCTTTAAGAGTATCAAGGGCATCATCAGCACCATCAACCAAATCACTAATCATCTGTTTAACTTCTTCCTCAGTTTGATATTTCAAATCATTCTCAAGCTGAGAAACTTTGGTGATGTAATTTGCATGTTCTTCGATGCCCTCAAGTTTAGCCTTCAACTCATCGGTAAAATCATTTTTCGATAAGTCGTATCCTTCTTTCTTATCTACCTTATTCTTGATAGAAAGTACGAAGGCCCAGAACTCATTTATAGTTCCTCCAAAGCCAGCTTTAACAAAGTCATCATAGTAACCCTGTAATAACCGCTGGTCTATTTCTTCGCAGGTATAATACTTACTTACATACATATTTTATAAAATTTAAGGATTAATTACTGCACGTTGACGACCCAGTAAGAATTCCGAATCGATATCTCTGAATGGTTCTCCCTCTGAACCACAGAAGGCATTCATTGGTACATCCGGATTTTCGGGGTCTACATCTCCACCGTCCTCAATATCTCCCCGTATGCAAGCATAATCAGGAAGCCTATTTACACGGAACTTTATTACCTGGCCTATACCAGGATGAGGTATTATTTTATCCCAGATATCCCCGAAGTAATCTTGAAAGCAGGTGACAAATTTGTTTCCGGTCATCGATTGAAATGCCGTTACATCATTGCCATTACCTTTCATTTCAATATGAACTCCAGAGGTACCATTGAGGATAACCAGATTACTATCAAACCAAATTCCACTGTTTGTAGTAATTGGTGTCCACCTCAGTACTAACATCTTTGCCATATACTTTATTTTTATTCTACAAATTCAACTTTGGTATCTCGGTCTCTCTTTAGGATAATCATGAAAACTAAAGCCTCATCCTTTGCCTGAGCAGTCTGAGTATCTCCAGAAGGCTTATACGTTATACCATTAATTACAAACCTATCTTGTTCCCAATTAAAATCCCAATAACCTTCCGGTGTAAGATAACCGATTTGTTCTATATAAGATTTAGAAATTAGTATTGATAAGTTTTCATCATCCAATTCTCCTGAAATAGTTGCCTTATTGATAGGCCAGTTTCTGAAAGCATTGTAGTAACATAATGCCTCGATTTGGATGTTATAATATTTAGGTATACTGTCTTCGGCATGACTGAGAAGCTGATTAACATGTTTGGCCCAGGTTATGGATTGCCTACCAGCATCCCAATCTAAGAAGTCAGTGATAATTTTCTTGTATCTATCCCAAGAGCGGTTCTTTACCATTCTCCAGGGTTCTTTTGTCATAACTTAGTTAGAATTGATTTCTTACCACCTTTCACTGGAGCACTTGGATTTGGCCCATCTAATACTCCAGGTTGCCTTCTGTTAACTACTTTTGGGACTACGGTTCTAAATACTTCATCACAGAACGGTAAGTAGATTTCCAATCGTGAAGCTAACATACAAAGGTTCTTCCTTAATTCATCTATTAATCCACCTGGTTGCATTGCTTGAGAAAGTGTTTTCCATAGGGAACTTGTAGCATCTGCCAAGGTATCATAATATTGCACTTCAGTAGGCCCAGTAGTGATTTGTTTAATCCTATCACCTCGGGCAAGTTCGGGTTTAGAAGTATCATCACCAGTTTGTTCTTTGGTAGAAGTTAATTGACTTAGGTATTCTGAAGTACTTGTTAATAGATTAAGTATCTTCACATTGAGAAAGTCCCATGCTGCCAATTCCATTATTAATTGGTTTTCTAGTGCTTCATACCATAATTCATCAGTATACTTATCTGCAGGAATTTGGTGATTTACTAGAGGACCAATATAATATTGCCATTTGGTGATGTAGATAGATTTATCTTCCCTGGTCATTCCCTCTGATATCTCTGAAGGAATATAGTGGTCGATTAAGTTATATATTGTATCGGCTAATGCCGTATGACCATAATCACAAACTACCAGAGTCTTATCTACGGTGATATCTAAACCATTAGAGTTGGTTACATGTAGGGTTACTGTATAGAAACCGGGAGTTTCATAAGAATAGGAAACATGTCTTCCACCATTGAAAACCTCTCCCTTATCATCGCCAAAGTCCCAGTCAAAAATGGATTTGGCCGGGACTTTGGATATGACTCTGAATGAAACTTCCAGACCTGACGTAACGTACAAAAAGTCCAGATTGTTATTCATATTAGTCTGTCTTATGTAATTTTCATATATTACCCTTTAGAAGAGGATTCGAATTCTTCCAGCAAAGCCTGAATAAGTGTTTCTACTGTATCATCTTTCTCGGCAACTATTTCATGAAGACCTGCTACCAGTTTCAGTTCTTCCAGGGAATAGCCCTTTGCAAGTTTTTCAAGAGTCATGCCTTTCTTGAACTGAGCATTCAGTCTCTTATCCAACTTTTCTATGTCGGCCTCTGAATACTTTTCGATTTCTGATTTATCAGCAATGATAATCAGATGGCCAGAGGCAATTGCCTTCTGAATCTTTGGTGCACGGAATTGACGACGAGAGAGTTCCTTGTCTTCTCCTCTACAAACGGTAATACCAGTTGATTGGTCATGAAAACTGTAAGCTCTTGGTCCCACAGTTACTGTATATTTATCTTTAGCCATATTTCCTAAGATTTAAAAATGATTAAAGAGAGGATAGGTCTTTTTAGTTACCTACCCTCTCAGGGAATTTATATAGGTGAAACCGGACGTCCCTTATTATTCTAGGTTAACCATCAAATATGGGTCTACGTTCATGAACTCGGGGAAACTGAAGTCTGAGAACTTCTTGTCAGCAGCCAGCAACAGAGTTGCATCCTGGTACATCTTAGAGAAGCCAGTAGTCAAGCTTGCATAGATTGCCTGAGTCTGGTTAGAAACGATTCTTTCAGATTCAAGCATCAACTGACGAGCAGTAAGCTTAATCAAGGCAGCAGATGTATCAACCAACAGCAACTGTTGGTCGGGTGTACCCGGGTGAATGTAGAAGTCAGCATTCTTGGGAACAGGAGACTTAACATTCAGGGTAGCTTCTGTAGTACCAGAGTGACGATCCTTGAATTCCGACAAGTTCAGCATTTCGATTGCCTGGTCTTCACCACCAATCATAGTTTGGAAGTTACGTCCCATACGAGCAGCACGTACCCAAATATGCAGAAGGTCTTTGTAAGTGATACCATTAGTTGTTTCGTATACACCGATTACCGGGGCAGACTCAGAGCCATCAGGGTTGTTACCATTGATAGCAACGTCCATAGCCAGAGTATCCAGAGCATAACCCAACTGAACACCAAAATCACGAAGGTAGATTCCCAAGACATCGAGTGAAACATAGTTACGAACTTCATCAGTAAGTTTGAAACCTTTTCCGATTTTGAAGAGGCTAACTGATTTCTGTCCGAAGCTAACATCACCCAATGGGATAGTTTCTGCCTCATTAACCTTTGCAGGGGCAGCCTCCGACATGTTAACCATCGGCATGATTGCTTGTAAACCATTGATTGGTTGGTCAGATGCAATGATATTTGGATAGAACGGAGCCTGGCGCATACCCAATGTGATAGCAGCACGGATGATTTCCGGAACAATCCAACGAATATTCTGTTGGGGCATTGTAAAGATGTTCTGCATCGTGTCCACTTTTGGATTGATGCCCATCTTTTCAAAAAGTTCATCTTCTGAAATACCCCATTTACCGGTAACCAATTCTCCAAAAGTTACCTCTACAGGCTTCTTGTCCTGTGAACCGGAACGAACAGCTTCCAAGCTTCTTACCATTTCCGGCAGCTCATTCATAAAATCCTTAGCCTTCAACTTTGTAATATCTATTTTATTTTCCATAACTTCTTTTCTCTTATTTGATGAGTACTTGAATTACCTCATTTGCCTCTTCTGCTGAATTAAGGGCAATGAACTGGGTTGAAGTTGCTTGGTTAGCTTTTACGAATCTATCGTTAAGCAATTTTCCATCGGGAGTTACATAGCCAGCTTCGATATTTTCGTTTGATACCCAGTTACAAATCATGTAACCTTCCATAGCTACTGTTACCTCTACCGGGAAATTTCTTTGAGGTTGATAAGCAGGGTTAACGTTATCCGTTACTGCTACACCCAAATAAACTTGAGTAGCTGTATCAGTGCAAGGGTAAATCAAACCTTCTTCATTCAAAGCCACTGGCATACCCTGTACGATTTTCTCTCCAGCTTTAACATTGAAAGCCTGGTGCAATTTGTGTGACTCACTTTTGTAAATCACCGCTCTCGGGGTTCTTTCCCCAAAGAGAGTAAGTTGCTGAGGGTCGTTTACGATTTTAGTTTTTTCCATAACGCGGATTATTTATATTAGTTATTTGATTTTGTTTCGATACAAGTTATCGATTACATTCTTAGTACTCGGAGATTCTGAATTCCGTTGGGTATCAGTACCCTGGGTTCCAGTTTTACCCTCGGTATCATCCTCAGCAATTGAGGAAGCACGGTTGACGTCCTTAGAACCACATTTTGAGCAAGTGAGAGGGAACTTCTCTTCCAAGCGAGCTTGGTAATCCTTGGTCAAGGAAATAAGAGTAGTAATACCAGTAGTCTCGGCATTGAGCATCGTAACGATTGTCTCATCTACCTTATCACCCATCAACTTCTTGTAGGTTTCTACGGCATTTTCACGTAGAGAAGCAATGTGATTCTTTCCTACGGTTGCCATTTCCTTCAAGTTAGCTACTTCGGCATTCAAGTTGGTAATCTGTTCCGTAAGAGAAGTTTTCTCTGTAGTAAGATTATCTACCGAAGTTTGCAATTCGTTTCTGGATGATACCAAAGTCTGAATGCAGGCAATTACATTTTCCTGATTCATCTCTTTACCTTCTTCCAGGGTAAGCATACTATCCCCGAAAAGGCTTTCAAGAAATTTTAGTAATTCTTCGTTCATGTTATTTTTATTTGAATGATTATCATTGGCATCATTATCATTAAAAGAACCCTGAGTATCGTTCTTTTCTTGATATGATGTTAAATCTGATTTATAATCAGTAAAGAAGTATTGCTTCGATTTATCATCTCTGTATTCTTCATAAGATGCCCAAGTTCTTTTGGCAAAGGTTGGGTTAATGATTTTACCATCCGAACCAATTTTCTGGGCAAATGAATCAGCACCATGTGAAACTAGTGAGGTCTCAAGGTAACGAACAATTTCAGTAACAATTCTACGTACCATAACTCCCTTAGAGTCATAAGTACCCAGTTTCTGATAAAATTCGTTATCTTCCATTTGGGGATGGGATTTATCCCACTTAAATTGTACAGTAACTGAATTACTATGAATTGAAGGAGGTTCCATAAGGATGCCTCTAGCAATTCTTGGGTTTGCCTTACCATCGATTTTCAGAATACCGTTGATACCAGCGGGTATAGTAAAGCTACCGTCTTTATAGGATTCCTGCCACATTACTTGTGATACAGCACCAATAGCATTACCGATGTTGGTTTCATGGTCACAGTTTACTGTTTGACCAAGCAACATCTTCATAGAAGCCTTTAGTACTCCATTCTGACTAAAGTCTGTCGGGTTCCAATTCTTAGATACAATAGTTTCTGAAAGTAATCTGAACATTGGTTCGATAAACTCTTCGTCCTTAGGAGTTAGTTCCGATTTGTCTAGGTTGGGATAGTAAGTATTATAATCTATATCCCCTCCCCAAAACCCAAATTGAGCAATGGAATCCGGTGTAGGATTTTTCCATTTGTAATAATTCTCTGAGAAAGCCTTGGCTCCCACTGCTTCTGGGATATACCCAGCCATAATGGTATGGCCTTGACCTATTACCATAGAATCAAGATGCTCTTTGTTTTTCTTTGTAAATTTACTCATCTTGCTTTAATATTTTGGTCTCCTCGAGAAGGAGCCGGGTTATTCTTATCTCTTGACCTACGAGCAGATTGGTTTTTATCATCTTGCCTTTGTTTCTTCTTAGTTCCTTCTTGTGGGTCTATATTACCTCCCTTAGCAAATTGGTCCTCAAGTGAAACCCTTGGTTCTTTCTCATCAGGAGAATCATAACCCATTGCCCAAGCATATTGCTCTTGACTAATGATACCAGCCTTATACAATAAGTCAAGGTTCTGTATCTTATACTGAAGACCTTGTTGGATTTTAACTTCATCAGAAACTGTAGAAGTTCCCCAATCAATCTTCATCCCCTTATTATTAAAGCCTGCCAGACGCAGTTCTAGAGAATAAAGTCGGTCTAATACATAAGCTACAAGCATTTGGATATTTTTTAACTGGCTAATCATCTTAGACAGCATTATACCAGTTGCACCTTCACCAGTAGTAGATGATACCCCAATGATAGAGCCATTAACTCCCAACCCATTTGCTACAGATTGTTGGTTCATATTCCAAGGCTTCTCGATATTACCGAGCTCCTTAGTAGTAGAATTTAGTTTGAATTCATGGTCATCTATGTAACCAGCAACTACTCCATCCTTCATACCCTCTTTAACATTACGTTTAAGGATATTAAGTTCATGGTATAATCGGGATTCATAAGCTTTTATACTCTCATTTGGTCTTTGTGGAGATTTCTGCATCTTAGCTTCTAAGAAACCAACCATACCACAAATCTCCATGATATGTTTGAAGTTAATCTTCATATCATTTTGTCCTTTGAGAGAATCCAATGCAGGCATAAATGGAGGAACTCCATAAGGTTCATCGGTATCATTGAACATACCAACATAGAAGTAGGTTTCTGGGTTAAGCTTAATGTAATCTTGTTGCTTAACAAAGAAATTTATATTCTTTTGGTAAGGAGCATACACCCCATTTAATTCACGTTTAAACTTGATGTGTTCTGGCTTAAGGAATAATACAGTAGCCAAACCATCAAGCTTATCATTTGGTACTCCTTCTACGGATATTGCCCCACTTACAAGAAGTTGAACAATCATTTTATTAACTAAACCATCTATACCAGCAGTATATCTGGTCCATCCCTTGGTGGCTTTCTTAAGATGTTCTCTCATCTTTGAAGCCTCTTCATCGGTATTATTAGGGAAAGTTACTGTATGACTGGTGTTAGCTAACTTAAACATATCTTGCAATGCAATGCCCATATCAGGATTTACCTTATATAAATCCCGAATTAAAGGTATCACATCAACACGAAAAGAGGGTTCAACTAATTTAGTCAACCCTTGTAATGATGTAATTAAGTTATCGCTATCATCGTCAACTGAAACCCTACCAGGCGAAATCGATGTGGCAGGCTTCTCCTCTTTATTAGAGGATGTACCATTCTTGAGAGGGTCCTTCTTACGTCCCCAACCCCAACTAAAATTGAAGTACTTTTTCATCTTGGTTGTACGATTACGTTAGTTTTTCCTTTCCTTATGTGATTACATATTGCTTTTCCAAAGATATCATCATCGGCATATACATCTCCTTCAAGGTCTACATCTACAGCTGAATTGTTAGCCCTATGTTTACCCATTGCAACAGGTCTACCTAAACCATCATAAATGAAGGTATAAGCTTCTTGTACAAAGAATGGGTCCTTAATGATTACGTGATCTAATCGAATATCTTCTTCCAAGTTTTCTATTATCACTGAACGATTCTTTTGGGTGGTTAACCAACCAGGGGATTTATCCATTTCAGGTCTACTTTTACCTTTTTTCTTCAGCATCTTCTGGTAGTAGTAAAGGTTAGGGTAGCCTTCGTCTTGAAGCTTAGAAGTTACTGATAAACCAACGTCATTGGATTCTGGAGCTATTACTGCCCAGTTAAACAACTTCCCAGTATCACCAAGTAACTTAGCATAAGCTCCCACTGCCATTCTTCCCTTATATACTACTTGTTCTTCTCCTAGCTTATCCATACAAGTAAATGAAGAGTAGTCAGAAGCTCTACCAGTTGAAACGTCTGCACCAATGAAATATTCTTTATCTGATTCGGGTTCACAGAATTGTCGGTATTGACCATTAAATCTCTTCTTAATAACTGGGTAATCACTAAGGCAGTCTTCGATAGCTTTAATATCGGCTAAGTCGAAGACTGTATTACCAGATGATAAGAAGTCACCATCAATTTCTTGTGCAGTTCGTTTTGCTCCCAAAGCAGAAGACATTTGGTTATACCAATTGATATCTCGTTCTGGGTGCATTTGCCAGTATAATCGAATTGGGTTAAAAGGATTACCTCCTGCAATGGCATCTACCCAAGTTGAGTGATAGAAATTACCAACTCCATAGGGAGTGGAATTGACGATGGCAGCTCCACCAGTGGAAAGAGTAGGGAATGCAGCAGCCCAAATTTGAGCAGCCCATCTTACTACTGCTGCCTCGTCAATTACCAGAAGAGAAAGGGATTCCGAACGACCGGCTTCGGATGATGTCGGAATTGATTCAATAAATGACCCATTATCAAATTCTATCATGGAAGCAGAACCGTATTCTCCAGCTCTACCATTGATTATGGGAGTTTGAAGGTACCATGGAAGATTCTTGTACATGAACTTAATCTTCTTAAGCACCTTCTTAGCAGTTGTGTCTTTGATAGAGATAATGTTTATCTTTTTGTTGGGATGGTACATCGCCAACCAAAGACAGTACATTGAAATAAGTTCTGTAATTCCTGCCTGACGGAATTTGAGAATGATATTGAATCGTTGGGCAATGAAATTGTAGAGAACGGATTTCTGAAATGGGTATAAATCGAATCTTACCTTTCCTCTTACTGGATGTATCACATAGCAAAAAAGGCTAAAAAAGAAAACATCACTAGAAACTCGGGATAAGTTTGATAGCTCTTCTCGGGTTAAAGTAGTTCTAGTTTCTGAGATAGTCTTTGCCATATCTAAAAGTTATACGTTATTTGAAATTCGATGTCAGTACCCATCCCTGATTTTATCTTCGGATAGTAAAAGGTATTGACTCCGAATTTGTAATTAAATCTCTTAGTCTTGATTGAAAGACCAGCTCCCATATCGAAGAGATTATTGAAAGGTCTGTATTTGCCATAAATGTATGGACTAAGTGATAACCTTGCAACTTTCTTTCGAGTTAATTGACCTTCATACCAGTTGTAGTTGTACTTATCTAAGTCGATTGGGAATAGTCTAGTTGAATAAGTGTTAGTCTCCTTATTGAACAGACTTAAGTTCAACTTATCTTTCTTCAAAACAATTTGAACCAGGGAATCTTGGTCACTGATAACTGGCTGCCTTAGCATGGAATCAGGAAAGAGAGTTGGCTGCTTATTATCATGAACTAAGATTTTACCTGGTTCAATTTTTTCTGAGTACTTCTTCTCTGGTTTGAAGGGTTTCTCTGTGTATACTGTATCTGGGATTTCATTGACCGCTAGTTCCAGGGAATCAACCTCTCGAGAAAGTTTGTAATTCCTGAAGCAAAGGTAAATAGTAAATCCTAGAAGTACAATGAACAAGGCCCTTTTTAAATTCTTCATGTTCAAAAATTTTAGGAAGTTCGCACGCTTTAATGATACTATCTATTCGGTAATCGCTAAGCGATTACCTTTATCGAACGAAGTGAGATAATATCCAAATATACTACTTACGATATGATATATGAATAGCTATATATACGTAGATAAATATATAGATATATATACGTAGTATATTATATATCTATATATTTCAAGGCACCTCAGAAACTTATATATAAGACTTTATATATAAAGCTGAAACTCAAGGTTCTTAGATATTTGCCTTTTTGAGGCATTTTTTGAACCAAACCCCTACCTCATAAACCGAACCCTTGGCAATTGTGTACCTTGCCTTGTTAAGCCAGTAATGGTAATCCTTAAAATCACCCTCGAAGGTATCACCATCTTTGTGAAGGTAAATTTCGAATTTATCGGGGAATCCCATAATTGCCTTGAAATCCTCTATTCCCAAAGGGTAGCCATCGGGTCTAAATTGCCTATCTGCAGGTCTGAGAGTTAAGGGAGGTTTATCATACTCCAATCTATACACTCCTGGAAGAGTACTCATCTTTGCAGTTTTGATAGGCCACTTCTTTTCATTCTTGAAATCCCTAACCCAGAGCCTATGTATCTTTGCTACTGTGAGATTCTTCTTCTCTGGAAGCTTCCGATAATCATACATTGCCAGAGTTTTACTCATAAACGGAATCTGGTTAGTATTATTTTTCTGAGAGAATGTGAGTGGTTTAAGTAGATTTCTAGTAGTTGTTGGAGTTTTTACTTGAAATACTTCATCAAAAGCATTCAAGTATTTCTTACCAGTCTTTTTATGTACTCCAATGATGAGTAATCGCTTCCTTGACTCCTGTGAGTTTCCGTAATCTAAAACTGACCTTTCATGAAAAATTAATTTATAGTCTTTGAATGTTTCCTCAAAGAAATCCTTGGGAAGCAGTGTTAGCAGTCTTGGTAGATTTTCTATAAGAAATATCTTAGGTTTATACTTGAGTATTGATGCAATTACTAGATTAAGACTACGGTTATCTTTTGGATTGCCTAATTCTTTTACTTTAGATAACCTCATTACTGAGGCTGCTCCACAATCGGGGCTTGATATAATTATGTCTACTTTCTCATTGAATTCTTGTAAACAAAAGCCATTATAGAACGGTATATCCCCAAAGTTTAATTCCCATTGTTCTTCGCCTGGAGTGTGGAATACTCCCCTTATCTCTATGTTCCCTAACAAATTTTTCTTAAAAGGGAACAGGAGTGCACCCTGTCCAGCGCACACTCCCAATACCCTTAGTTTTTTCATTTCTTGTAGCTTCTCAATTTAATGTACTTAATCCAAGCAAAGGGCTTACGGTCTTCCAAGTAACTCAGATTCTTATCATTGTTGTGAGCTTCTTCTTCGAAACTTACATCATGGTATCTTTCATTCTGTTTATTCCACTTGGCAAAGCACAATATGATGAAATATTCGATGATATACCAAAGGTAGAAGAATCCAAAAGTCAGAGCCACTACCCACCAAAAGGATATACCAAATGATAACCAGAGTATGATACCAAGTACTAAACCCACTATACTACATTCAATCTGTTGTACCTGATGAATACGTTCATGATTGATATCATCGGGTTTACACTCTTCTACTTTGTGTTTGAAGAATGAGTTATACACCAGAGTAATTGCTTTGTAACCGGGGAAAAGAAATACTTTTGCTACCCAGCTGTTAAAATGACATCTTTTCATAATTTATCTTTGAAGTTTTCGTAAGCATTTCTTAGTTTTTGGTCGTAGGCATTCTGGGCATACCCGGGACCATTGTATTTTCTGGCAAAGCCAGCCCAGTCCTTTTCTTTGAGATTACTCAAACAACCAGAGTTTTTCATGAAATAATACATGAGTTCTAGTTGATTTGCATGAGATTCCGACATCTTATGAACGAATTCGAAGACATCTTTACATTCACAGAGGTTGTGATTGAACCCACAAATCTGGAACATTCCCCAACTTGCAGACTTCAATGCACATTCTTCGTCAATTTTTTTGGCTAATTCGAGTCTCTTATACTCGTGTACACCTCCCAAATACTTCGATTTATCCCATTTAGGGAAGAAAATCGTAGAATATCTCTTACAAAGGTAAGCTAAATCTCTGTCAGGGAATTTCTTATGTACTTCTTTGTACATAATGTGACCCTCAAAGAGGATTTGAGGCCTACCATCAGCTAAAAACCCATCTCTACCTGCTGCTTCTACCAATTGAACAGCTTTCAATAGAGCAGGTTCTAGACCTAAGCGAATAGCAAGGTCTTTAATCATTTCATTTGTTAGTTTATCCATAACTTATCAGTTTTAATGGTTCAATTTTAGTAACAAAAGTATTGCTTATAACCCATTTTTAGGATGTTTCGAGGTTCTATTATCATATATAACTTATAAAATAATGCAATATGGGCAAGAAAAATGAATGCCAGATATGTGGCAAACCAATTAATTTAGAGGAATTCGATGAAACTAGAGAGATTCCCCAACTTATGGCAAGAAAACAAGTTTGTTTTAAATGTGCTTTTTGGTTTAATCGATTAGCTTATGATAAAGAACTTGAAAAAGAGAAGAAAATTGCCGTAATTACTCCCGATTATTCCCATTGGATAACTAAAATACCGGGAAGTATTCTAATGGTGCCCTCGGCTTTTGGTGGTATTTACCAAACTAAACTTCAACCAGTAAACACTCTGGGAGTTATTGATGAAGACCGAAAGAAACTTTTCATTATCCGTTATAATAACATCGCTCACCAGGGCACTATACCAGAGCATCTAAGAGATGCTTTTAAAGTAAACGGAATATTTCTATCTCCACAGGAATACAAAATGCTAGAAGATTACCGGGGCAATGCCTATGAATTTATTAAAAATATGATTGATAATGCAATAAATAAGAAATAATTTCGTATATTTGCATAAAGAAAAATTCTTAATAAATAAAGATATGAAAAAAGAAAAGAAAGAAATCAAAAAGCTTAAAGAAGGTGATGAAGTCTTCTTCTTAATTGATGGGAGACAACTCATGGAGAAAGTAACAGTAGAATCTATCGATAAGAAAAGTGGAATGGCTCTACTAAGTAACAGAGTAAAGGTTGCAAGAACTCTTGGCCCTGATAATACATATCCAAGATTGGATGGGAAAGAGGGGAAGGTTTTACCCCTAACAGAAGAGAATGAAAAGGTTTTCCTTGCATTCAAGGCTTATTTTTCCATAAAGAGAAATATGGAGTTTTTGGATAAAGAAATTCGGAATCTCAGGGATGATGCAAAGGCTTTGGACTTTATGATTGATTTCGATAAGAAGCTAACCAAGATAGTTAACAAATACTTCAGAGAACAATGACTACTGTATTAGCTATAATTTACTTGGTATGTTTGCCATTCACGGTATTCTTTGTAAAGGTTTGCTTAGATTATTTACCGTACACTCATAGGATTCATTCCCTGATATTATTTATATCGGTATGGATAGTATTACCTCTATTTCCGATTTACCTATTAACCAAGTACCTAAAACATAAGTTGCTATGAGATTCTTTTTTGATAGACACGGTGATTATGCTGGGACATCAATGCAAGGGTGGGAGATACTTCTCCTACTCTTATTCCCAGTTACTTTAATAATCTTCCTCGTATTCTTACCTTTCTATGTATTTCATAAATACAGTTCTAGAGAAGAGGATAAAAAATACGAGGAAGAACATCCAGAAATACTAAAAGTAGATTCTTATATTACTTGCTGGTATCCCTGGCATAGGTATTCTGTTGCATATACCCTTACTTTAATACTCTGGGTAATTGCTTTTATAATTGGGATATTATCTTAATCTCAATATAAGTCTTAGGTTGGAACTCCCCAATAAAAGTTCAAATCTAATGGATATTTTTTAGTGGGGTTAAATCTACTAGAAAGTATTATGGTACCTTGACTACTGGAAGGAGGAGTTGAAATTTTTGTAAGAGTATAGGAACCCAATCCAGTTGTTTTTGTTGTAAAGTATGAATTACTTGGTAAATTGTAGTTAGGGCTAAAGGCATTACCATCCTTATCAAGGCAGGACCAAGATAGCATGTCGTAATTTACGGGGTACATAGACATAGTAGAAATATAGACATTAATCATATTTCTATTTTGATTTACTATCCAATTCTTATGTAGGGTACCATCAGCCATTGATCCATATTCACCACTAATATTGGTATCTACAGCAAAAAAACTATCCACTGTATTCCCAAAGAGAGTTAGGGGAGAGAAACGTATTTCCCAATATCCAAGAGTAGTAAGGTGTAGATTTATTTTATTGCCAGATTCGTTTTGAGTAAGTATACAAAGCCCAGAAGTACTATCGGCTAATGCAGTAATCTGAATCTCATTGTTACTCTTGTCTTCTTCTAAAAGATAGTCAGAGTTATTGATGCTAGCAGAATAACCAACTCCAATAACTCCGGACAATTTGCCATTTACATACTTACTCTTTTGAGATTGTATTGTATATCTCTCAGAGTTTCCCTTTCTTATTTCTGCATATACATCTTGGGTAGATCTCCCCCTCTAATTTAAGAACTTTATTTTCCATAATGTATAATGTTTTTAGATTGATACTGTTCCTCCTGCACTTGGTACTATAAATGACCCCTCTAATATCCAGGTAGCACCTGATTTAGTATATACAGCTACTTTATCTCCAGTAGTACATTCTATTCGAGAACCAGGTTCTGAGTCATTGGCATGGAATGGAAGCGGCATAGTAGTAGTACCAGTTGCTGAGAGACCTTGTAGATACCCCTGTTGTGAAGATGATATATTCTGTGGCCTAGCTCCCCTGCCAAAGAGATAGTAGCCTGTACCTGTGGGCAATCCAGAGAGAGTGAATGTTAAAGCCATTTGTGGCTCCTGAGTTACTGGTATACTAAGGTTAGCATCCCCACAGGTTAAGAAGATATGCCCTGAACGGTTAGCTCCAGTTCGATTACTCGATAAAGTGGTCAGTAATAACTGGTAATGGTTCTCAGGAGTACTAACTGCAACGGATACTGCGCACCAATCGGGAGCACTACCCACATGGGGAGTTTCTGGCTTTTCAGACCCATCACTACCCTTTAAATAGGCCATCACAAGGATTCGACCAGCCTCACCTTTATTACCACCTAAAGGCCTTGAGTTTGAAACCATTTTTATGTATCCAGTATAGGTAACACCGGATCCCTGAGTTACTGTGAGATTGATTTTGTTATTAGACCCATTTTGGGTAAATGTCAGAGTAGTAGACCTTGAGGACCCAGTATTTTCTGAATAGTTAATTTTTACATCTAAGTAACCATCTCCAACGGTAACTCCCCCCCAAATAGCCCAACTTACGGAGGCTGAGCCCAAAGTACAAAAGGGTGTAGAGGTTGAAACTACTTTGCCATTTACCAGTTTCCTTTTGAGGGAAGTGATACGGTAGGTTACAGTACCACCTTTTGAAGATACAGTATCTGTACCTGTATCTGTAATTGCACGTGCTAGTTTGAATAATGTTTTTTCTTCCATATCTTTATAAGTTTTTGGTTTATAGAAAGAACTTTGATATTGTAATCTACCAGAGGGATAAGGAAGGATGCTATGATATTATATAATTTAAATTCATAGAATATGGTAAAGATAACAGTGGTATGTGATAATAGGGGTAAGAGGATTCTTAAATGCCAAGAGGGCAATAGGATTTGGTATCAGATGTGGTTGACCCAATTGGATATGATTTCTATTCAAAGGTACTTTGAAGGATACATAGATAATAGAGTAATTAAGGCTTGGTGGTTGATTAACCTTCAACAGTATTATGTTTTCTTTTATGAGAAGAAAGGTGGTAAGACTCGGGGAGTCCTTGGTAGGGATAGGACTAAGTATTTAATTCGTGCTATACTTTAATAGTTGCCAGGGATATTTGGTCTCTGGCTTCTTTGTGTGTGTGGTTGTGGTGTCTTGGCATGCCCTTAATACGAGGAGCGATTTTTGTGTGGTAGTAAAAGGGGAGTACGGTTACGTTAAATTTAACATTCAAAAATAAAAAGTAAGGGACAAACATTTTTATTTATCCCTTTGCTTTTCTAATTATCTAAATGATTATTTAAATTTTCTTTAAATTGTTCATTTAAACAATAACATAAGTATAGTAAAAAAGTTTTAAAAGAAAATTTTTTATAAATTGTATATTTAACTTTCTCTAAATATTTCATGCTTATTTGGTCAATCAATATAAATTGCTCTACATTAATTCTGTCTCTTATACACATCTCCGAGCCCACGAGACCGGAGCCTATCTC
>ENA-OZHZ01000202-OZHZ01000202.1-human-gut-metagenome-genome-assembly--contig:-NODE-202-length-27962-cov-5.850575_pt1 | contig 27962 bp, 19 predicted proteins | sample MGYA00244053_ERZ653699 | MGnify/ENA primary metagenome ERZ653699 (study PRJEB26926, sample SAMN06165200) | human gut metagenome | biome: ENVO:00009003; feature: ENVO:2100002; material: ENVO:00002003...
CGTTGGCTTGTACTTTCCGCTTCGGATTGCTTCGGTCATTTCTTTGCCGTGTTCCTTGAGCCATGAGAGCGCTTCTTCTACGGTCATCCCGTCCACTCCCGGCGCTCCCTTGTTTGCCTTTACCCGCTTGTAAGCCCTGTTCAGGTTATCTCTGTACAGGATTGCTTCAAGCAGTTTCTGGCTTCTGCCTGCCGTTTCTTCGTTCCCCGGCTGAACGGCACTCTGCGCTCCTGCATACCCTTCGCATTCCGTGCTATCTCTTTGCAGGCAGCTCCTGACGTTTTCTGCGTTCTTCATGCCGTCCTCCTTCCTGCGGTTACTCCGGCGCGTATTGGTTCCGCCCTTCCCTTGAATTTTTTCCCCAAAGGTACTATGGCTTCGGCTGACTTCTGCGCGTTCAGCACAGCCTTGCAGCTGCGGTTACGCCTTTCGGCGCGTTCCGCGCAGACCTCCCCGGGTACCACACGTTTCTTTCCCTCCATCTACCTGCCGCATTTACCACATGCGATTCCGTGTAGCTATTGGGCTTCGACTTGTTGAGCAGCCTTACCCTCGCATATAGCCTTCTATACGGTTTCTGTTCGTCAGGCCAGAGGTTTGCCCGTGGTTAGTCTGTTCCCACATCCGGCTTCCTTCAGATTCCGCCTCACGACGGACACCCTTGCCTTCGGCTTTCTCCTTCCCGCTACCGGGCGGATTCGGGTCTTTCACCCTTTAGATACGTGCGCCGCCGGGCGGACCCAAAATCAGCCGCAGGATTCCTCGCTGCGGCTGAATAGGGATGATACTATTCCAAATTCGCGGTGCAAGCAGATAGCGCAGGTGAATGCAGGAAATAGTATAAATTACTTGGCAAGTTCCGCCTTGTAGTGCGCAAATTCCGCGTCGTTGCAGCGCACAAAGTGCCCCGGCTCCACTTCCCGCACGGAGGGCTTATCCACGGAATAATCGTGCGCTTTCAGCGGATCGTAGTGGATGCGCTGACGCTTCTGCTCGTATTCCGGGTCAGGAAGCGGAATGGCAGAGAGCAGCGCCTGCGTGTAGGGGTGCAGCGGATGGGCGAACAGCTCCTCGGACGTTGCCAGCTCGACCATGTTGCCGTAGTACATCACGCCGATGCGGTCGGAGAAATACTTGACGACAGACAGGTCGTGCGCGATGAAGAGGATGGTCAAGCCCAGCTGGTCGCGCAGGTCGTTCAGCAGGTTGATGACCTGCGCCTGAATCGACACGTCCAGTGCAGACACAGGTTCGTCGGCGATAATCAGTTCCGGATTCATGATGACCGCGCGGGCGACGCCGATGCGCTGGCGCTGACCGCCGGAGAATTCATGCGGATAGCGGCCCGCGTGTTCGCGAACCAGACCGACCATTTCCAGCACCTTGTAGACCTTTTCGTCCACAACCGCCTTGTTCGTTTCGCCGCGGATGGACAGACCTTCCGCAATGATTTCGTAGACCGTCATTCGGGGGTCGAGCGAAGCAATCGGGTCTTGGAAAATCATCTGAATCTGCGTCGTGAAGCGCTGGCGCTTGGCGATGTTCTTCTCGTAGGCGTATTCGCGCTTCACTTCGTCGAGCTTGTCCGCGGGTGTGGTTTTGAGGATTTCAGCGTACTTTGCGTCCACCTCGTCTGCCATCGCGTTGGCGTAGATTTTGTCGCACTTTTCGTGGTCGAATCGCGCCTTGCGGATTTCCTCGCGGTTCTGGGCGATGATGCGCTTCAGTTCTTCCTTGCGCGCAGGGTCGGCCTTCTTCATTTCCGCCTTCGCCGCGGCAATCGCGTCCTTGTAGCTCTTCACGCCCGCGGCGATGCGCTTGCCCTTGAAGTAGATGCTGCCGGACGTAATGTCATAGAGCTTGATGATGGAGCGGCCGGTCGTGGTCTTGCCGCAGCCGGATTCGCCGACCAGCCCGAAGACCTCGCCCTTCTTGATGTCGAAGGAAACGTCATCGACCGCCTTGTTCGTGCCGAAATACTGGCAGAGATGGTCTACTTTCAGCAAAACTTCCTGCTCAGCCATTGGACGCCACCTCCGCTTCTGCTCTCTGCTTCATTTTCTCAATGCGGTTGACAACAGCCTTCGGCGGTTCAACCTTAGGCGCCTTCGGGTGCAGCAGCCACGTCGCCGCCCAGTGCGTTTCGCTGATGGGGAATTCCGGCGGCTGCTTCTCGAAGTCGATTTGCAGCGCGTACTGGTTGCGCTTGGCGAACGCATCGCCCTTGGGCGGGAAGCGCATATCCGGCGGCGTGCCGGGAATCGCCTCCAAGCGATCCTTGCTGTCCAGATCGGGCATGGAGGACAGCAGCGCCCATGTATACGGATGCGCCGGCTCATAGAAGATTTCGCGGCTCGTGCCGTATTCGACAATCTTGCCCGCGTACATAACCGCAATCTGGTCAGCCATGTTCGCCACGACGCCAAGGTCATGGGTAATGAAGATAATGGACAGTTCGCGTTCCTTCTTGAGCTTGTTAATCAGTTCCAGAATCTGCGCCTGAATGGTCACGTCCAGTGCCGTCGTCGGCTCGTCGCAAATCAGGATGTCCGGGTTCGCCGCCAGCGCAATCGCGATAACGATACGCTGACGCATACCGCCGGAGAACTCGAACGGGTACTGACGATAGCGCTTGCGCGGCTCAGAGATGCCGACTTCCGCCATCAGTTTCAGCGCTTTGTTCTTCGCTGCCTGCTTTGTGATGTGGTAGACCATGCCGGAGGCGTTCTCCTGCAAGTAGTCGATGACCTTCTCGGTCTTGCGGTGCTTGTCCTCGTTCGACCCAGCCGACACGCGCTCCTCATAGTGCGCTTTCAGGTTGCGCATGAGGGTCATCATGTTTTCCTTCACGAGGTCGAAGTCAACCGTCGTTTCCAGCGCAACCTTGTACGCCTTGCCCTTTGCCGCCTTGCGTTCGGCGCGGGCGAGCTCGCGGTTGTACTTGGCTTCCTTCTTGCCGTTTGTGCGCTTGCCCTCGTAGAAGGTGCGGTAGTACGCCTTCATGCTGCCCGTAAAGGTGCAGGCGGCAGAGTCCTTCACGATGTCCAGCGGGTCGATGGACGCATCCACCGTCTTGCACAGCGCGTCCGCCGTCTCCTTGAAGGCTTCGATGGAGCTGTTTCCCAGCTTGTCGATGCCCTTCGTGAGCGCGTCAAGGGCTTCGCGGCGCTTCTGGGTGTACTTGGCATCCGCCTTGGTGATGCCCGTCGTCGCCAAATCGGTGAAGGCATTCAGGAAGTTCTTGTCCAGATATGCGCGATAGAACGCATTCTGCTGTGCCACCGTGCCCGTCGGGGCAGCGCCCTGCCCGAAGGTCTTGAAGTAGCCCATCGCAAAGAAGTCAGGTTCTTCCTCCTTCACGCGGTCAAGCGCCTTGGTCAGGATGCCCTGCAAATTCGTCAGCTTCTTGCGCAGGTCTTCCGTGTCGTTCATGCGGAAGTTCGTATTCTCCACGACCGCCGCCTGCTCCTCCGCCGGAACGACGAAGGGGTCAATGCTGTTGCGAGCGAAGTCGCGCACCTGACGGATGGTCGGCTTCTCGCTGTCTTTCAGCGCGTTCTTCTCAATCAGGAAGAGCAGATGCTCGATGTCGTCCTGCGCGTCCTGCGCATGCTCATGCGCGGCATTGTACGCCTGCTGCATCTTCGTGTGCGCCATTTCAAACTTGCGGAACTGCCCGACGCTTTCCTTGACCTGCGCCTGCTTCTCCGGGTTCGCATCCGTCATGTACTGTTCCAGTAGCTTCAACTTGCCGCTGAAATTCTGGCGGCAGGAGCGCTGACGAGCCTTGCCTTTGAGGAGCATGGCTTCCGTCAGTTGCTTGCCGATACGCATGATGGGGTTCAGGGACGACAGCGGGTCTTGGAAGATCATCGCGATTTTGTCGCCGCGCAGACGATAGAAGTCGTCTTCGCGAATCTTCAGCAAATCCTGACCGTCATAGAGGATTTCGCCGCCCTCGACGATGGCATTGCCTGCGAGGATGCCCAGAATCGCCTTGCTGGTGACAGACTTGCCGGAACCGGATTCACCGACGATCGCCAGCGTTTCGCCCTTGTGCAGGTCAAAGCTGATGTCACGGACAGCCTGCACCTTGCCGCCCGTGGTGCGGAAGGATACGCGCAGATTGCGCACTTGCAGCTTCTTTTCTTTCTGTTCCATGTTACTCAGCACCTCTCAAAGACGGGTTAAAGGCATCGCGCAGACCATTGCCGAACAGGTTGAAGGAAATTTCCAGCAGCGCGATAAACAGGGCAGGGAAGAGGATGATGTACGGGTCGGTGGACAGGTAATTCTTGCCGTTGGCGAGCATCGTGCCGACGCTGGTCATGGTCGAAGATTCGAGGTTGACGATGCCGAGGTACGTCAGGCTCGATTCGGAGAAGATGACACCCGGAATCACCAGCACGGAACCTGTGATAATCGTACCCAGCGAGTTCGGGAAGATGTGCTTGAACATCAAGCGATAGTCGCTTGCGCCCAGCGTGCGCGCAGCGAGGATGTACTCCTGTCCCTTGAAGCGGTAGAACTGCATACGCACGCGCTGCGCCATGCCAATCCAGCCCGTCAGGATGAAGGCGAATATCAGCGACCAGACCGGACCGACCGTCTTCGCCAAGTGCAGCTGGAACAGCGTCGTCACGACCATGAACGGCACGCCGCTCAGGACGTCGGCAATACGATCCATCGTCAGGTCAACCCAGCCGCCGTAGTAGCCCTGCATGGCGCCGTAGAACGTGCCGATGATGAGGTTGATGAGGGAGATGGAAATCGCCAGCAGGAAGGAGAACCGTGCGCCAGCCGCCAGACGGGTGAAGATGTCCTGACCCGTGGCATTCGTGCCGAAGACAAACGCCGGCTCAAAGCCGTAGCGATACTGGAAGTAATTGTACTTGTCCACGCGGACGACATACGACTTACTCTCGGACGTACCGGTCACGCGGGCATACGCCAGCGGCTTTTCCGGGTCATTGTCCGCCGCGATGCGCAGCGAATGGTAGGACGTGTCCGACACGGTCGTCGTGCGATAGATGGGGTTCACCTCGCCGTTTTTGAGCTTCGGCGCGCCCTTCTTCGACACCTCATACCAGATGTTGGCATTCGTCTGCTTTGCGTCGGTGATCGCAGGGAAAATCACCTGCACCTGATGCTCGTCCTGCCACGCCTGAATGTCTTCATACTGCGCGGGCGTCAGCGTCAGGTACATCATGCCCATGTTCTGATAAACATCAACCTTGACGTCATAATAGTTGACCTTGCTGTTGCTCTTGGGGTCAACATGGGCGTCGTTGATGATCTCCGCAATCGGCGTATGACCGGTTTCCTGCGCGGTCGCTTTCATCTTGATGTAGTCGGTTTCGTTGATCTTGCTGACCTTTGTGCCGCCCATTCCGAGCCATTCCAGCCCTTTGACCTTCGGCGGCAGCTTGATATACTGCAAATAGGTCGTGTCGCGCAGGGCGCGGCTGTAGTTCGTTTCGCACAGCCACGGCACCAGCAGCGCATACAGCAGCAGAATCACGATAATGCCCGCAGCGACGACGGAGCTTTTGTTGCGGCAGAAGCGGTTCAGCGCATCGCGGAATGAACCGATCGGCTTGCTTTCCAGCGCCTGATCGTGCAGCCGTCCTTCCATGGGGACGCGCTCGAAGGCAGAATCAGGCAAATCAGCGTAATTCATCTTCTCGTTCATCATTTCTTGCTCCCCATTCTGATTCTCGGATCAATGAAGCTGTAGCTGATATCGACCACGATGCCGGACACCAGACCAATCAGCGTATAGAACGCCGTCAGCAGCAGGAAGAAGTTATAGTCCGGCGGCGTGGAGTTAATCGAGGACACATACAGCGGACCGACGCCGGGAATGCCGAAAATCTGCTCGATGATCAGCGAACCGGACATGATGCCGATAAATTCGCCCAAAATCATGGGGAACACCGGCACCATCGCGTTGCGCAGGGCATGGCGAACCGTCGTCTGCGAGCGGCTCAGGCCCTTCGTGCGCGCCAGCAGCAGGAAGTCGCTCGTCAGCACCTCCGTCAGCTCTGCGCGGACATAGCGCGTCAGACCCGCAACCGTGCCAAAGCCCAGCGACAGCACCGCCGGCACAACCGACACGAACATGTCCCACGAAAAATAGTCGTAGCCGGACTTCATCTGGAAGGGGAACCATTGCAGCTTAAAGCACAATAGCCACTGCACCAAGAATGCATATACATAGCTTGGTACAGAAACGAAAATCATGACCGCCGTCGAAATGAAGTGGTCCTGCCACTTGTTCTTCTTGAGTGCGGCATAAATACCGAACAGCAGACCCAGCGGGACAGCGAAAATCATCGTATACACGTTGACCATGACCGTCGCGGGCATCTTGGACATGAACACTTCCCAGACGTCCTTGCCGGTATACAATGTCTCACTGACGCCCCAGTCGCCGCCAATCAGCGAGCGCTGGATGAAAATCCAATACTGCTCAATCAGGGGTTTGTTGTACCCCAGCGCCTCGCGGCGCATCTCAATCAGCTGCTGATCCTTGCCAAACTGCTCTGCCGGCTTGTCCGGCAGGAGCTTCACCAGCACAAAGCACATGGAGATGATAATCATAAACACCATCAACATGAGCAGGACACGCCGAATAACATACTTTACCATGCCGTAGCCCCTTTCCATTTTTTACGGCTGCATCCGTACTGACTTTTTCGTCAGCGATGTACCTTTTTCTTCCCCGGCGCAAGCGCACCCGCCACCGGGTGCAGCCGTAAGAAATGAAGATTTGCCTTTTTTGTCCGGGATTTTTGGATGCTGGATACAATCCTGCATCCCCTAATTGCGCGGAAAGCCTTGATTTTCCTGCATTTTCGTGCATCAGATTGCATACGTTTTTCCTAATGGGAAAAATCATCTGCATCCTGACTTTCCTTGCATTCAAGTGTAAACGCAAATGAATCCAAGGCAAGAACGCGTCCCGAAGGATGCTTCCCCACCTTGGCGACATTGTTTTCCCTATGATGCAATTTCTCCGGTGGGTCAACCCGGCGGCAGAAGAGGCCAGCTCCTCTGCCGCCGGGGACGTTTTCACCGTTTTCCGGATGACCGTCACCCGGAGGATTTTTCACCCGACTACCTGCCGAATTACTTGTAGTTCAGCACGCCGCCGTGTTCCGCCACGAAGGCGTCCCATTCCGCGTCGGTGTAGTTGTAGGTGATGTGCTTGATGTCGTTGCCGTAGGACATCGGGAAGATTTCTTCCTCGGTGTAGAAGTTAACCTTCATGCCCCTCAGAATCATAGACGCATCGTTCGTGGTGGGGATGAAGTCGTAGTTCTGCAGCAGCACGTTTTCCAGCGCGGCCAGCACCAGCAGACGATCCGCAGCCACGGTTTCGTCATAGCTGTAGGGCAGAACCAGTTCAACCTCTTCACCGGCCTCGTTCTTCACCTTGCAGGGCGTGCCGTTGGTGATGTTGAACCAGGACACCGCGTCGGTGGTCATCTTGCCCATGGACAGGTCAACCGTCACCATGGTATTGGAGTAGTCAACCGCCGCGTCGTACTGATACGCCGGATCCAGATAAGCCTGCATCAGGTTGTAGGGGTCGAACGTGGAACCGTTCCAGCCAACAAGGAACAGCATGTCAACCTGGTTGTTGCGCAGCGCGTCGCCGAAGCCGTTGCCAACCGTGTCGTCACGGACGAAGGTCAGCTTGCCTTCCAGCTTGGTGCCCTTGACAGCCTCGGTGTAGTTGTTCACGAGGAACTCGTAGCCGCGGTTGTAGGTGGTGGAAGACGCAGTGGGCAGACCGATGATGATCTGAACCACGTCGTCGTCGTCCATCAGACCCTTTTCGATCGCGATGTCATACGCCTTGTTGAAGTAGTCGCGAGCCATTTCGAGGTTGTAGCCGGTGATGGCGTCGATGGCGTCGTCGTTAGTGGCATACATCTTGCCTTCGCCAACTTCGTCGGACAGACCCCAGAAATCGACCAGAACCTGCTTGGCAGCATCGGTAGAGCGATAGAAGACAGCGTTTTCAACGTCGCCGACGATGGTGTCGCCGAACAGACCGAACGCAGGAGCGGAGCCGGGCACGCAGGCGATGTTAAACGCCGCACGATCCAGGGAGAAGGACAGCGCCTGACGGAATTCCTTCACGGTCAGGATGGTCTTGTTGATGTTTTCGCCCGCCGTCTTCTGGTTCGCGGTCAGCGCTTCCAGATTCGGGTTCAGGGTCATCGCGAAGACGGACGCGCCCTCAACGGTGTAGCAGTATTCGGAGTTCTCGTACTCTTCCGCGTAGTCCTTGGACAGGCCGACGCCGTCGAGCTTGCCGGCGAGGAACATTTCCATCTTGGTGGAGTCCTCAGCGACATAGGTCAGAACGCGGCGAGTCGTCTGATAGAAGTTCTCGTTTTCCGGCAGCGCATAGCCGTACCAGTTCGGGTTCTTCTCATAGACGATTTCCTTGTCCTGCTGGAAGGAGACCATCTTGTAGGGACCATAAGAAATGGTGGTATCGGCGGAAGTACCGTAGCTGTTGGTGTAAACACCATTCTCATACTTTTCGCACTTCTCGTACAGATCCTTGTTGACCAGGGTCATGCTCAGGTTGTACTTGAGCTGGAAGCCCTGCAACGGCTTGTCCAGAATGAAGACGAAGCTGTAGTCGTCCAGCGCCTGCACGCCGACTTCGTCAAAGGACATTGCGTCGTTGACCTTGCCAACGAACAGGAACTCTTCCCATTCCTGATAGGCGTAGTCGCCCTCAGCGGCGGCGTAGGCTTCCGCGCTCTCGTAGTTGTGCAGCACAGCGGTGATCTGCTGGAGCGTCTTCACCACGTCCGCGTTGACCTTAACGTAGCCGTCGGCGCCCTCGCCGCTCTTCAGCGCGTTGTAGAGGTCTTCAGAGAAGTAGCCCGCGCCGCAGTAGTCGGTCAGGCTGTTGGAAGACCACATGTTGCTGTTGGTCAGGGACAGGGCAACATCGGCGCCATTGTAGGTGTAGAAGCCGTCCTCACCCACGGTGAAGTCGGAATCCGCCAGATACTGCGGGTCGTCGGCGTTCAGCAGGCTGCTGTACGCATACACGCCGGACTTGGCATACGCTTCCGCGTTGTGAATGACCGTAGAGCCAGCGTAGAAGGAGTCGGCGCGGTAGTTCTGCGCCTGCGGGTTCAGCTGCTTCATCATAGAGTAGAGCACGTCTGCGGTGGTGATGGGCGTGCCGTCTTCCCACTTCAGGTCGTTGCGCAGGGTGTACTTCCACGCACGGGCGGTCGTGCCCTCGGGGATGCCCCACTTGTCGCCAACATAGTCAGCGGTAACGTCCTCAGGATCGCCCACGACCATGCTGGGCTTCATGGCATAGGAGTCCATCGTGTCGTTATAGTCAAACTCAAAGAATGAATCCGTGATGTAGGCCAGCACAGCGGTGCTTTCCGTTTCAGTCTTGTACTGGTGCGGATTCCAGTTGGTGGGGAAGGTCGTCAAACTGCCGTTGTAGGTGTAAGACGGTTCTTCCGCGGTTTCAGCCATCGCGCCAACGCCGAAGAGCATGCACGCAGCCAAAACCAGAGAGAGAAACTTCTTCATGGTCAAACCCCTCCTTGAAATTTCGTATCCTATCAAATGATACGTTGTATCTATTATAGGGAATTGCCGCTTCCTTGTCAAGTGTCTGCCGCTTGCAATTTTTGACCAATCTTCCTGCAAAATTCCCCACTTTCACAGCAATTCCTTGATTCGACGATGTGAAATCGTTTTCGCGCAAAATTGTTTTTTTTTTGTTTTTTTCGTTCTTTGCCTTGATTTCTCTGCCTTTGCGCCATACTTGACGTTTCCCGTTTTTTCACCTATACTATCCAGTGCAGTGAAAGGAGAATTCCTTTATTATGAATGTTGACTTGACCCATGGTTCGATTTTCCGCGGACTGCTCCGTTTTTCTCTGCCGCTGATGGCGGGCAATCTGCTCCAGCAGCTTTATAACCTTGTGGACACCTTCGTCGTCGGGCGATACTGCGGTGAAATCGCCCTTGCCGCCGTCGGCAGCGCGTTTTCCGTCATGATTCTGCTCACGAGCATCGTCACCGGGCTGTGCATGGGCAGCGGCGTGGTTGTCAGCCAGCTTTTCGGGCAGAAAGACGATGCCGGCGTGCGCAAAGCGGTCGGCAATGCGTTTGTGCTGATTGCGGGCGTATCAGCGCTGCTGACCATCCTTTCCTACGCGCTCCTGCCCGTCATGATGACGCTCCTGCGCATTCCGCCTGAAGCGCAGGGCGTTCTCTCCCGCTACCTCTTGATTGTGTTCATCGGCATCATCCCGACGTTCCTGTATAACTTCGGGGCGTGTATGCTCCGCGCCGTCGGCAATTCAACCGCGCCGCTGATTTTCCTGCTGATTTCGTCGCTGACGAACGTCGCGCTGGACTTTCTGTTCGTGGCGGTGCTGCCGTGGGGCGTGGCGGGCGCTGCCGTCGCGACGCTTATTTCGCAAGTACTGTCCGGTTTCCTGTGCTTAGGTTATGTGCTCTTCCGCGTTCCGGCGCTGACGCCCTCGCAGCACGACCTGCACCCCGATCGCGCGCTGTTCAGGCGCATCTTCTCCGTCTCTGCCATGACCAGCATTCAGCAGTCCATCATGAATTTCGGCATCCTGTGTGTGCAGAGTCTCGTGAACAGCTTCGGTCTGGCAGCGATGGCGGCATTCACCGCCGGCGTGAAGATTGACGCTCTGGCGTACAGCCCCGCGCAGGACTTCGGCAACGGCTTCGCGACCTTCGTCGCCCAGAATCAGGGGGCGAATCAGCCGCAGCGCCTCCGTCACGGCATCCGCACAGCGTTCCTGCTTTCCGGCGGCTTCTGCCTGATTGTTTCCACGCTCGTGGCGATTTTCGCCGAGCCGCTGCTGCTCGTGTTCCTCAAAAATGCATCGGCGGAGTCTCTTTCCATCGGCGTAACGTACCTGCGCACCGAGGGGCTGTGCTACATCGGCATCGGCTTCCTGTTCCTGCTTTATGCCATTTTCCGCGGTTTGGAGCAGGCGGGCATGAGCATCGTCCTGACGGTCCTTTCGCTTGGGCTGCGCGTTGTGCTGTCCTACGCCTTCGCGCCGCATTTCGGCATGATGGCGATTTGGCTGGCAATTCCGGCGGGCTGGCTGATTGCGGATATTGTCGGTTTCGTTGCCATGGGGCGGCGCGGACTAATGCGTTCCGCTTCCAATAAAACGGGCAAAAGTGCCTGCTGACATCGGGATGGATTCGCCGCTTTGTGACAAGTTTGTAACACCTGCGCGCGCGCCCCTTGACGAATCCGACTCGGCGTTGTATGATGGGAATACTCAATAACGAAAGGATTGTGCGGAACGGGTATGAAGAAGGAAACGAATCCCAAGGCGAAGCGGAATGGCCTGTGGTGCAATGTGCTGATTGTGGCAGCGCTGCTGCTGATTGTGGCGGTACTGATGGTTGTGCTGCGGCGGAACGCACCCGCGAATGTAGACGCCAATGCGCCTTTGCTGCCCCTGACCGCAACAGATGCGCCGACCGAGGCGCCGACAGAGCTTGCGACCAGCACACCGGAGGCAGCGGCGACCCCCGAAATCACCGCCACCCCCGACCTGTCGCAGGTGAAAGCATTCCTCGTCGTCACCGTCGGTGACAAAACGTATCAGCCGATTCCGCTGACCGAAGAGGGCTATTATCGCCTCCGCCACGGCGACTGCATCAACATCGTCCATGTCACCCCGACAAGCATCGACATGCACGAGGCGAACTGCGACAATCAGGATTGCGTGGAGCAGGGCGAAGTGACGCTGGAAAACAAGGACACACGCATTTTGGGCAACATGATTATCTGTCTGCCGAATCAGGTGACGCTCCAGCTGTACAGTCGCGACGAATTGATGGACTGGCTGACGACCGTGCAGGAGGACGCAGCAAATGAATAAGCAGCAAATCACCACAAAGCAGCTTGCGCTGTGCAGTGTGCTGCTGACGCTGATGCTGGTGCTGGGCTGGGTAGAGAGCCTGTTTCCACCGCTGATGGGCGTACCGGGCATCAAGCTGGGCTTAAGCAACGGTGTGCTGATTTTCGCGGTCTACATGCTGTCCCTGCCGACGGCGTGGGTGCTGATGCTGCTGAAAGTGGTGCTGTCCTCACTGTTTTTAGGCGGCGTAGCGGCACTGCCGTACGCACTGGCAGGCGGTGTGCTGTCGCTGGCAAGCATGTGTCTCCTTTCGCGCATGAAGTGGATGCACCCGGTCACGGTCAGCATTGTCGGCGGCGTGATGCACAACGTCGGGCAAATCGTGATGGCGATGATTATCCTCCACACGTCGCAATTGGCGTACTACATGGCTGTCCTAATGCTCAGCGGCATTCTCTTCGGCGCGCTGACCGGCGTGAGCGCCACGCTGGTGATGAAGCACATGAAGCATATCAAGTGGGGGAAATAGCGAAGGGGGGGCAGGGGGCGACCGCAGACTTCATCTGTTTTCATGCCTTCTTGTCGCCTCCGCAGAGGTGAAGCCCTCTGCACGACAAAAATCAACTAACACAGAAAACAAAAAGCAGGACTACCTCCACGCCGGAGACAGCCCTGCTTTTTGTTGTGCGAATGAAACCATCAGAAGAAAAGGAAACGCTTCTTCTGATACGGCTCGCTTGACATGCCCTTGAAATCATAGCCCGTCGCGGCAATCGCAGCTTTCACCTGCGCTTCGTCCAGCGGATTTTCGGAAATGACCACCGTTTCACCCTTGCCGTGGGAGGAAGTCACCTTCTTGACCGCCGGGAAAGCCTTGCGGATTGCGTCATTGACATGGCTCTCGCACATGCCGCACATCATGCCATCAATTTTCAGCGTCGTTTTTATCATCAGCCCTCATCCTTTCGATGAATGCAATATACCCCATCAGGGTATCTGAATGATAGCACCAGCGCGGCGGATTGTCAAGCGGTTTCGTTCGATGTGACTAACTTTTTAAGGTAACACCGCACAAATGAGGTGGTCGGCTGGCGAATGGATTTTTTCGTCAGATACAAATGCAAATTTCGAAGATTTACTGGCGGTAAATCGAGGAATTTGCATGCCGCAGATGGCGGAAAAGACATCGCCAGCCGCGCCGCCGAATTGTGCGGTGGTGCCTTAGCGGATGCCCGACCAGAGCGCGTCATTTTCCGCTTGAAACGCTTCCCTCAGCGCATTTTCATCTTCAGTAGATACATCCTGTTCAAAAATCAGGATGCCGTCCATATCCGGGTCATGTTCCCAGACCTGCAGGGTCAGCACATCATTGTAGTGCCGGACGGTATAACCATCCGCGTCGAACGTCCAGTCCTCTTTCTCCTCGCCAACCGCCCAGCGCAGCAGTACCGCCTCCGTCCCATCAAAACGGTACAGCGTTTCTCTGTGAATGCCGCCCGCCAAGCCGCCGTTCACAGAACTCCTTACAATTTTGTGTTCCGCATCAAGGTCGTAATTCGTGAACGTCAGCGGACAGAGAACATACTGTTCGCCATCAAAAATGAAAAACTGGTAGACGAAATTGCTTGCGCCGCGCCGTGTCAGTATCACCGCATCGTTGATACCGTCGAAGTTGACATCCGCATAGGAAAGGTACGGGTCTTTCTCGCCGGACACGAAGCAGAGTTCCTGCCCGTTGTCCGCAATCAGGCGGTGGATGTATTCGTTCTCCGTCGTCTGCCCGATAATTTCCGCGCGGACAGGGGCGATGGTCATCAGGAGAAGCAAGGCAAGCAGGCAGAAACGGGAAATACAGTTCTTCATAAAGAATACTCCTTTCGCATGGGTGTGCTAATGAAAGAACGAATACGGGGCGGCAATTCATCCGCAGAAAAAAAGGAAATTTCTTCATCGTCTGAAATGGAAATGCTTGCAAATTACTGATGTTTGCGTTATAATGAAAATGGTAATTTATGATTCATACTATTTCCAGATAAGAATGCGCCAAGATGCGCGGCGAATTTTTCATTCTGGCTAACGTGAATGGAACGCAGCGTAGCAGCGCTACGCTAAGTGGAATGAGCGGACGCCAGAAGGGAAAAGGCGCAAGCAGATGGCGCAGATGAATCTGGAAATAGTATCAAGGTTTCTTGCTGGGGAAGTGGGGAAAGGGGTGTTTGCCACGGCGCACGAAGGAGCAGCGCAATACTGCCGCAAAGTGGACAAGCGTGAAATTCCGGTCTGTCCGATTTTAGGGGTCAATATTGCTGTCATCAACATGAATTGGCTGCTGAAATATTTGGCGCAGAATATTCATCAATTGCAGGGAGATTACATCTGCGTATCGAATGTACATACAACCGTCGTCAGTTACGAGGATGCGGACTACCGTGCCGTGCAGAACGGCGGTTTGATGGCGATTCCGGATGGCAATCCGCTGGCGCAGGAAGCGCGGCGGCGCGGGTATCCGCAGATTCAGCGGACAACCGGGCCTGACCTGATGATGGAGGTCTTTCGGCAGTCCACGGCACACGGCTGGCGGCATTATTTCTACGGCAGCACGCAGGAAGTGCAGGAGAAAATGATTGCGCGCCTGCAGCAGGAGTATCCGGGACTGGTAATTGCGGGCACAGACGCGCCGCCTTTCCGCGAACTGACACCGGAGGAAGATGCGCTTGCCGTGGCGCGCATCAATCAGGCGCAGCCGGATTTTGTGTGGGTCGGGCTGGGAGCGCCGAAGCAGGAGCGCTGGATGGCGGCGCACCAAGGGCGTGTGCATGGGCTGATGATTGGCGTCGGCGCGGGCTTTGATTTCTTTTCGGGCAACGTGAAGCGCGCCCCGTTATGGATGCAGAAGCACAGCCTGGAATGGCTCTATCGCCTGATGCAAGACCCGAAGCGGCTATTCCAGCGCTACTGGAGCACGAACCTGAAATTCATCTGGAACGCGACCATCAGGAGAAAGTAAATGCAGCAAGCGACAAAACAGCCCGCTGTACTGCTGGTACACGACTATTATCAGGTTCCCGGCGGCGAGGATGTCGTTGTGGCGAACGAGAAGCACCTGTTGGAAACGCACGGTCACGCTGCGGCGCTGTATGCGCGGCGGAACGAGGAGATTTCGCGCATGGGAGCGCTGGAGAAAATCCGCAGTGCGCTGGGGATGTTTTTCAGCATCCGTACATACCGCGAGGTTCGGCGGAGCATCCGCGAAAACCGGATTTCGCTGGTGCATGTGCACAACACGCTGCCGCTGATTGGCCCGGCAGTGTATTACGCGGCATTCCGCGAGGGCGTTCCCGTGGTGCAGACGGTGCACAACTTCCGTCTGCTCTGCCCGAACGCGCTTTTCTACCGCGACGGCCATATCTGCGAGGATTGCACGAAAAAAGGACTGCACTGCGCGGTGAAGCACCGCTGCTACCGCGGCAGCCGCCTGCAGACGGTGCTCTGCGTGCTCAGCACACGTTTGCACCGCGCCCTCAAAACGTACAGCCGCCTGCATTACATCACCCTGACGGACTTCAACCGGCAGAAGCTGCTGGCGCTTAAGCAGATTCCGCCGGAAAACGTGTCCGTAAAGCCGAACTTTGTGGAACCGCCGGAGACGATTGTGCCATACGCGGCGCGCGAAAATCAGGTGGTGTACATCGGTCGGCTGGATGCGCTCAAGGGCATTCGGCTGCTGCTGGAAGCGTGGGCGCGCTACGAGCGTTCAAGCGGGGGCATGAAGCTGATCATCTGCGGTACAGGGCCGGAGGAAGCATGGTGCCGCGAATATCTGACGCGGGAAAAGCTGAAGCAGGTGGAGCTGCGCGGCTTTGTGCCAAATTCGGCGGCACGGGCGCTGATGGGGCAGTCCAAGGCGCTGATTCTGCCGACACAGTGGTATGAAGGCTTCCCGATGACAATTGTGGAAGCCTTCAGCGCCGCCACGCCGGTGATTTGCTCGGATTTAGGCAACGCGGGTTCCCTGATTTCGGACGGCGTGACGGGCTTCAAGTTTCCGGCGGACTCGGCGGAGCAGCTGGCGCAGACGCTCAACCGGCTGCAGCACGCGGAATCCGTCAGCGAAGGCGCGCTGAAAACGTATCAGGAGAATTTCACGGCGGAAGCAAATTATCGTCAGCTGATGGCGATTTACAGCAAGGCGATGCAGAAAAGCGGCGAAAGGAACGAACCATCATGCGGCTGATTGTGGCAGATGTACGGAGCACCAGCACAGACGGCATTGCCGCTGGGCATTATTTCACCGTCGCGCAGAATTATCTTGACCTGTTCGGCGCGGAGATGGATGTTCGCATTGCGGGCGGGCCGGTGTACGGCGACCGCTTCGGGAACAAGTTGATTCGTCTGCCGCATGATTACATCGTGGGCAGTTCGGCGGTGCGCAACAAACGCGCCGTGTTCCAGAACGTGCGCGCGCTGCTGCGGGAAGCGCAGGATGACGTGATTGTCCTCCAGTGCAGCGCCGTCGCAACAGCGTATCTGGGGCTTGCGCTGTTCAAGAAGAAAGAAACGCGGGTCTACACCATCCAGTACAGCACCGACGGCGTCAATTCGGCGCTGAAGCGGGGGCTGTATGCGCTGTGCAGGCGGAAAATCAGCGGCGTTATCTGCCCCAATGCAGCCATTGGCGCGGCGTACGGGCGGCCGATGTGCGTCGTATCCGATTACATCAGCACAGGAACGATGCAGCCGCCTGTGCCGTATGCGCAGAAGCGCTATGATTTCGGCATGGTCGGGCTGATTACGTCGGACAAGGGCGTCGTTGAGGCGGCAAAACAGCTGCGGAACACGCCGTATCGGGTGCTGATTGCGGGTCGGGTGCAGGAAGCGCCGCTGGAAACGGAACTGCGGGCAGTCTGCGCGGGGGCGAAGAACATCGAGCTGCGGCTGGAATACCTGTCCGAAGCGGCGTATGACGAGGCGATTCGCCAATGCCGTTACTGCATCCTAAATTATTCGGAGAATTACTCCCTGCACAGCAGCGGCGTTGTGTTCGATATTCTCTTCCGGGGCGTGCCGATTGTGGGCAGCCGCTGCGGGACGCTGCAAATGGTGGAAGCAAACGAATTGGGCAAAACGGTATCCAGCATGGCGGATTTTGCGCCGGAAAGGCTGCTGGATGAAGCCGTGCATGACCGCTATGTGCGCAACATTGCGCGCTACTGCCAATCGCAGGCGCAGGAGCGGGAAAAGCTGCGGGATTTTCTGACGCGGGGCGCGGTGGAATAACCATGCCGCACAGCGCAAAGTGAAAGGAGGGGCTGAAGCGTGAAGGTCATGTGGATGGGGAATATTATCCTCCCTGCCATTGCGGAAAAAGAATCGCTTCCCCCGGTGTATATCGTGGGCTGGCTGGTCGGGCTGTCGCGGCGGCTGACGCAGCTGCCGGATGTGGCGCTGACGTATGTGTTTGACGCGCCAAAAGCGCTGACGGGCGAAGTGGACGGCTACCGCTATTACGGGCTTGTCAACCCCACACGCCCTACGCAGCGCTGCGGGGAAGCCTACACCCGGCAGCTGGAGGATATTCTGCGCAAAGAGCAGCCGGATGTCATTCACCTCTGGGGCACGGAAAATCAGCACACGCTGGCCATGGTTGATGCGGCGGAACACCTGGGGATGCGCGAGCGGATTGTAATTTCCATTCAGGGGCTTCTGTCCATATACGCGGAGCATTATCGCGCTTATCTGCCGGAGCACGTCTGCCACGGGCACACGCTGAAGGACTTGGTGAAGGGCAATATCGTCCGGCAGGAAGCAATCTACCGCCGCGTCGGGCAGTATGAGCAGGAAGCCCTGCGCAGGGTGCAGCACGTCATCGGGCGCACCGACTGGGATGCTGCCTGCATGGCGGAGCTTGCCCCGCAGGCGGCCTATCATTTCAACAACGAAACGCTGCGGGACGAGTTCTACACCGGCGAATGGTCGCTGGACAGCTGCGAGCCGCACAGCATCTTCTGCAGTCAGGCGCATGTGCCGCTCAAGGGGCTGCATCTGCTATTGCAGGCGCTGGCGATTGTCCGCAAGCGCTATCCCGATGTCAAGCTCTATGTGGGGCGCAAGGACTATGGACGCATTCCGCCGCTTGCGCGCAATGCCTATGAGCGGTACATCCACCGTCTGCTGCGCGAAAGCGACCTCTACGACCATGTTGTTTTTACCGGAAGCCTGAATGCACAGCAAATGAAGGAGCGGTATCTAAAAAGTCAGGTGTTTGTGCTGCCGTCGAGCATTGAAAACTCCCCCAATTCGCTGGGCGAGGCGATGCTGCTTGGCGTACCGTGCATTGCGTCGGATGTCGGCGGCGTGCGCTGTCTGATGACGCACAGCGTGGAAGGGCTGATTTATCCGGCAGACGACCCGCGTTTGCTGGCATATGATATCTGCGAGATGTTCGCGCATCCGGAAAAAGCGGCGCAGATGGCGCGCGCCGGGCGAGAACACGCTGGAAAAACGCATGATGCGCAGAAGAATCTGGAGATACTGCATCAGATTTATACGGAGATTGCACGATGAAAATCCGAATCACAAAGAACCATGTGGATGCACTCTGTGTGCTGATTGGCGTGCTGGGCATGGGCTCGCTGTATTTTCAGGTGCTGCGGATGCCGCTGATGGCAGCCATGCTGATTGCGTCGATTCTGCTGCTGACGCGGGCGCATCATCCAAAAATCAGCGCCCAGAACATACGCCTGACGCTGCTGCTGACGGCGGCGCTGCTGCTGACGAGCTTCGTCAACCCGCAGAACGGCATCCACATCAACGATATTGTCATTTGGCTGTGCAACATCGGCTATGTGCTGGTTCTGCAAAGCTGCATCGGGTATCGGATGTATATGCGGCTGTATACCAAAGTCATGCTGGCAGAGGCGGCCATCAGCCTGATTTCCTTCGTCATCGGCGATTTGCTGTCGCTGCCGCTGCCGCTGCTGCACTACGAAGTTTCCAGCGTCAACGGATTTTATCTGACGCCTTATTTTACCTTAGGCTGGCTGAACATCCCGGTTTTCCACCGCAATGCGGGTATGTTCAACGAGCCGGGCAGCCACCAGATTTTCCTGAACTTCGCGCTGCTGTTCCTGATGAGCGACGAAACGCGCATGGGCATGAGCAAAAAGAAATACTGCTGGGCAATTGCGCTGCTGATCGTTACCATCCTCAGCACGTTGTCCACAACAGGCTTCATTTGTCTGGGCGTTGTGCTGCTGACGGTGGCATTCCGCAAAAAGGGCGGGAAAATGGCGCGCAGCATCAAGATGGCGGCGTTCGTTGGGCTGGTACTGCTGTTTGTCATCGAGTCTGTCACGGGCGTAGTGGAACGCAAGATTGTCGGACGAAATTCCGGCGGTTCGTTCTACACGCGGTGGAACGACACCTTCAGCGGCTTTGAAATCGGGCTGGAATCCCCCATTGCGGGACAGGGCATTTTCTCGGAGCGGAAGGCGGAAATTCTGCTGGAACACAGGGTGCAGAACATTTCCAATGGCTTTGCCGCCTTCGTCATGGATACAGGGTTGATTCTCCCGGCAGTTTGGCTATGGCTGATGTACCTCGGTATCCGCACCAAATTTGCCAAGGAGCGGCTGCTGTATGTGCTGGGCGTTTTCCTGCTGTATTTCCTGTGCATCAACACGGAGGGCGTTTTCCTGAACATACTGTTTTTGGGGCTGCTGGGCAAGTGGCAGCCGGACGCGGAGGACACGCCTGATCAGCAGGCAAATGCGCGCGGCCAGAAGAAGCGCAGGTGGCGATGCACTGTGCCGCCGGAAAAACTGCGCCTGACGTTTAACCCGCAGCCGGAGGACGCGGCGCAGGAGCAGACAGGCGAAACAGGCGGAGAGGAATCATGAACACAGCATCAAGGAGCGAAAACACAGCACGCAACATCGGTGTAGGCGCAGTACGGCAGGTGGTTACGCTGCTGTTGGCTTTTGCCGTGCGAACGGTGTTTGTGCGCCGGCTGGGCGCGGATTATACGGGTGTCAACGGGCTGTACAGCAACATTCTGGCCATGCTGTCACTGGCGGAGCTGGGCGTGGGCAACGTGCTGGTGTACAGCCTGTACGCCCCGCTGCACCGGGGCGACACGGGCGAAATCCAGCACCTGCTGGGCTATTATCGTCGCATTTACCGCCTGATTGCGCTGGCGGTAGCGCTGCTGGGCGCGGCGGTAATCCCCTTCCTGCCGCTCATCATCAGCAGTGAGCTGCCGATGGCGCAGCTGATCGTCTACTATGTACTGTACCTGACGAACTCCGTGGCATCCTATCTGGTCATCTACAAAACAACGCTGATTCAGGCCGACCAGAAGGCATATTTGCAGAACATGGTTTCCGCCGCGGCGCTGGTGTTGCAGTATGCGGCGCAGATCGCGTGCCTGCTGATTTGGGGCAGCTATCTTGGCTATTTGCTGCTTCAGATTGCCTGCACCCTCCTGCAGAACGCGGTGCTGAGCCATTTAGCGGATAAGATGTACCCCTTCCTGCGGAAAAAGCAGAAATGTGCGCCGATGCACCGCAAGCAGGAGCTGAACGACAACATCCGCTCCATGTTTCTCTACAAGCTGGCGACAATACTCATCAACAACACGGACAACATCCTGATTTCCGTCATGCTGGGCACGGTGTTCGTCGGTTACTACTCCAACTACGCGTCGCTGACGACGTATGTGACGACGTTTGTTTCCATCGTGATTACCGGCATTTCCGCCAGCTTGGGAAATCTGAATGCCGAGAAGAATTCGGAAAAGTCATACGCCATGTTCCGCAACCTGATTGTCCTCTTCGGGGCGATTACAGGCTTCTGCGTCGCCGCGTACGGCGCGGTTGTGCAGGACTTCATCCCCATCTGGGTGGGCGAAGAATACCTGATGGATACAGGGACAGTGGCGGCGGTGCTGTTCACGTTCTACCTGAGCACCATCGTCGCGCCTGTGTGGATGTACCGCGAAACGCTGGGGCTTTTTCGGCAAATGAAATATGTTATGTTTATGACGGCGCTGGTCAACATCCTGCTGTCCATCCTGCTGGGGCACTTCTTCGGCGTGGCGGGCATCATCGGCGCAACCGGGCTGGCGCGGCTCTGCACCATCTTCTGGTATGAGCCGAAAGTGCTGTTCCATCGCACCTTCGGGCGCAGTGCTGCCGCGTATTTCAAGGCGCAGGGCGGCTTGCTGCTGCTCAACGGCGCGGTGATGGCGCTGTCGCTGCTGCTGTGCGCGCGGATGGGGCATACGCTGATGTGGATTATCATCAAGGGCATCACCTGCGCGGCGGTGACAGCGCTCCTGTACACGCTGGCGCTGGGACGGACGGCAGAATATCGCTGGATGCTTGAAAAAGGGCGGAGTTTCTTTCGCAAATGGAGGAAGAAGGCATGATCGATCAGGAAATGCAGCACTGCCGCAAAATTGTGCGTTTTGACCCTACCATTTCAACAGCGAATCAGGGAGATTTCATCATCCGCAACGCCTGTGAGCATGTGCTGCACGACTGCTTTCCTGTGCAGCTGTCCGTCGCCGTGCCGGTTCGGGACAGGCTGTCGAAAGTGTCGATGAAGCACGTCGGCAGTGCGGATTTCGCATTTGTCTGCGGGACAAACCTGCTTTCCTCAGACATGCGCCGCCAAAGGATGTGGAATATCCACCTGCGGGACGCGGTGATGATGCGCTGCGGCGATTTGCACAAGCGGGAGCTGCTGAATTTCCGCCTGATTCGTGAGAAATTTCAGCGCACGCATGTCATTTTGCTGGGCGCGGGGTGGTATCAATACCAGGACGAGCCGACAGGGTACACGAAGCGGATTCTAAAAACGCTGCTGGATGGGCAGTACCTGCACGCGGTGCGCGACGAATACACGCGCCAGCGCCTGCTGAAGCTGGGCATCACGAACGTGCTGAATACGGCGTGCCCGACAATGTGGGGGCTGACAGCCGACAAATGCGCGCAGATTCCGACGCACAAGGCGGAGCGCGTCGTGACAACGCTGACGGACTACCGCAGCAGCCCGGAGCAGGATGCGCAGATGCTGACCATGCTGCAAAAGCACTACCGCGAGGTGTATGTGTGGCTGCAAGCAGTTGAGGACTACGCCTGCCTGCGCCAAATGGATGCGCGCGTGACGCAGAATTTGCACCTGATTCAGCCGAATCTGCGAGATTACACAGCGCTTTTGGCATCAGGCGGGATTGACTACGTTGGCACGCGGCTGCACGGCGGCATCCACGCAATGAACATGGGCTGCCGAAGCCTGATTCTGGCGGTAGACAACCGCGCAAGCGAAATCGCGAAGGACACGAATCTGCCCGTCCTGCCCCGCGGCGGGAATTTGGATGTGCTGGAGGAGCGCATCTGTTCCGCATGGGAGACGCAAATTGATTTGCCGACCACGGCAATTCGGCAATGGAAAAATCAGTTCCGCGAGACAGATGCAGAGAAAGTGCCTTGATTTTCGTATAAAATGCGGCTTTCTGCGCGGTAAGTATTGACAGCCGACTTGTAATTTGTTACAATATAGCTGGAATTGGGAAAGAGATTGCTATATCCACCGGGAGCACTGCAGCTCGCCGCGAAAAGAAAGATGGAAAACAGCAATCTTCCGGCACAACCATACGTCGTGCCGGAAGATTGCACAGAACAAGGAGTGAGGACGATGAAGGACAAAAAGTGGATGCGAAAGGCATTGTCTTTCCTGCTGGCTGTATTCATGGTAACGGGCAGTATGGAAACAGTGCTGACGGCGGCTGCAGAAGAGCCGGAAATTCCGCCGGCGGAAACGGTTGATGTCGTGCCGACGGAAGCACCGGAAGCAACGGATGTTCCCGAAGCAACGGAAATCCCCGAAGCGACGGATGTTCCTGAAGCAACGGAAGCACCCGAAATCGTGGACGAAGCAGCCGTAGATTACAGCCGCTCCGTGCTGGATAACGAGTTCTTTGACTCCGGCTTTGCCGCGACGTTCAGCAGCGCACAGCTGTACCTGAATCCGACGGGCGATGAGCTGGTTGGCCGGGTAACCGGCGTGGTGTATGTGACGCATCGTCCGCAGAAGGGTCAGCTGAATGAACGGATTTCCGTCTGCGTGTATGACCAGACGGCTGGCGTTGCATATGGCTATCTGGCGGCGGATGCAGTGCATCCTGTGCCGGAAGAGGGCATTGAGAATCAGCGTCACACCGGTGTTTTCGCGAGCGGCGTGGAAATGCCCTGTGCCCTGCTGGTGCTTGCGGCTGCGACGGAAGAACCCGTGCCGACCCCTGCACCCACGCCCGTGCCGACGGAAGAACCTGTAGTTGAGCCGACGGAAGAGCCCGTTGTCGTGCCGACCGAAGGGCCCGTTGTCGTGCCGACCGAAGAACCTGTTGTCGTGCCGACCGAGGAACCCGTTGTCGTGCCGACCGAGGAACCCGTTGTTGAGCCGACCGAAGAGCCCGCTGTCGTGCCGACCGAAGAGCCCGCTGTCGTGCCGACTGAAGAGCCCGCTGTCGTGCCGACCGAGGAACCCGTTGTCGTGCCGACCGAGGAACCCGCGTCGACCCCCGCGCCTACGGACGTGCCGGATGACCTCGAAAACATCGACCGCGCGGATGTGATTATTCCGGGCAAACCGACGTTCGAAATGGACAAGGCGACGGCGGAGCTGGGCGAGAATATCACCTTCACCATCCACACGAAGAATGCCACCAAGATTTTGATGTACATTGACGGCAGCGTCAACCGCTACATCTACGACGTGCCCACCGACACGTCGACGCTTACCATGTCCTTCTCCTCGATGGGGAGCAACGGGGGCAAGCGCACCATCGCGTTCCAAGCCTACAACGGCAATACACCCGGCGAAAAGTCCGCTGAACAAACGATTACGCTGACAAAGCCGTCTGTCAAGCCGCAGGTAACGGTAAAGAATATCGACAAGACGACCGTGGGTCTGGGCGAGAACATCACCTTCACCCTGAGCGTCAAGAACGCCACGAAGGTGCTGATGTACATCGACGGCAGCGTCAACCGTCGCTTCGAGGACATCACCCCCGATATGACGGAATACACCTTCACCATGTCCTTCTCGTCGCTGGGAAGCAATGGTGGCAAGCGCGCCATTGCGTTCCAAGCCTATAACGGCACGACGGCGGGCGAAAAGACCTCCGAACGTGTTGTGACTGTCGCAAACGAAAGCCCGAACAAACCGACCGTGACCAGCTGGAGTTTGAACAAATCCACGGTTGATTTAAACGAAACCATCACCTTCACCATCAACACCAAGAACGCGACGAAGATGCGTGTCTACATTGATGGCAAGCTGAACCGCTACATCTACGACGTGAAGGACGGCGCAACGACGTTCCAGATGTCCTTCTCGACGCTCGGTTCAAACGGCGGCGTGCGCACGGTGGCATTCCAGCCCTACAATGGCAACACGCCCGGCGCTATGTCCGACACCAAGACGATTACCATCAGCGTGGCGAACAAGCCGCGGGTTGAGCTGCTGAAAATCAGCAATCCGAACGCGACGCTGGGCGAAAATATCACCTTCACCCTGCGCATCAAGAACGCCACGAAGGTGCTGATGTACATCGACGGCAGTGTCAACCGCCGCTTCGAGAACATCACTCCTGACATGACGGAATACACCTTCACCATGGCGTTCTCTTCGCTGGGGAACAACGGGGGCAAGCGTACCATTGCGTTCCAAGCCTACAACGGCGCAGTCGGCGGCGACAAGACCACCGCAACCACCATTTCCCTGACGAGCGGTTCGTCTGCTGCCCCCGTGATTGCGAATGTCAAGATTGACAAGACGACCGCGGTGCTGGGCGAGCAGATTAAATTCACTGTTTATCTGGACAACGCAACGAAGCTGCTGATGTATGTCGATGGGCAGGTGAACCGCCGCTTTGAGGACGTAACGACCAGCATGTCGAAGTACGAGTTCACGATGTCGTTCTCGTCGCTGGGGAATAATGGCGGCGTCCGTACGATTCAGTTCCAGCCTTACAACGGCACGACCGCGGGCGAAAAGTTTAAGGCGTACACGATTACACTGACGACGACCGTGGTCAACAAGCCGGAAGTCGTCAACTTCACCATGAATCCCAGCCGCGTGAAGCTGAATGTGCCGGTGACGTTCACGGTCAACACCAAGAACGCGACGAAGGTCGTCCTGTATGTGGACGGCAAGGCAAATACCAGCTACCCGACGACTGGCGATGTGACGGTTATCGAGCGCGCCTTCGCTTCGCTGGGCAGCGGCAACGGTGTCCGCACGATTCAGTTCAAGCCCTACTACGGAACGACCGCTGGCGAACTTTCCCCGGCGCAGTCCCTGACGCTGTATGTGACCGACGATCCGCTGACTGTGACCGTTCCTGCCGCGAAGCAGGGCGACGACCTGACGGTGACGTGGACGGCTGCTGGCGGCGCAACGAAGTATCAGCTGCTGCTGACCACGCCCGATGGCACGGCTGCGCTGCTGGGCGAAACGGCGGCGCTGAACTACACGGTGCCGGGTCTGAAGCTGCTGCAGCCGGGCGACTACACCATCACGATTAAGGCGCTGTCCGGCAATACGGAGCTCGAATCTGTCAACAAGGCATTCACGGTGACAGGCGACTTCGTGTTCGCGGTTCGTGACGACTCGACGGGCATTGTGGTCGTCAAGTACAACGGCACGGCATCGACGCTGACCGTTCCGAACACGGTGGCGGGTCTGCCGGTGGTGGAAATCGGCGCGCAGGCGTTTGAGGGCAACACGAAGCTCAAGAGCGTAACCCTGCCCGCGACGATTGAAATCATTGGCCGCCGCGCGTTCGCGGAATGCAAGAACCTGCTGGAAGTCAAGTAAGGGTTCATTGGAATTACGAAAGCCGGGGATTGCTGGAAAGGCAGTCCCCGGCTGTTTTGCTGCGAAAAAAACATACTTGCGATTGACGTTTCCCTGCCTATCTGCTATCATAAGATAAGCGCCCGCTATATGCCGCACACAAAAGGAGGTATGCCCTATGGAGCAGCTTGAAGTTCTGACCGAAGTGCAGGATTTGCGGAAGGTTTGGCCGCATGAAGCACTGGATTTTACGCCGTGGCTGGCGAAGGATGAGAACATCGCGATTCTGGGCAATGAAATCGGCATGGAAATCGCAGTCGATGGGACAGAATCCGCCGTGGGCGATTTCAGCGTGGATATTATCGCGACCGATATTGCAACAGGGCAGAAGGTTATCATCGAAAACCAGCTGGAAGATACCAACCACGACCATCTGGGCAAGCTCATCACTTACGCCGCCGGAAAAGATGCGCAGACGATTATCTGGGTGGTAAAGCACGCACGCGAGGAACACCGCGCGGCGATTGAGTGGCTGAATAACCACACGGATGATGACATCGGCTTTTTCCTGTGCGAAATCCACCTATATAAAGTCGGCAGCTCCAATCCTGCGGTGAAGTTCAGCGTGATTGAGAAGCCGAATGACTGGATTAAGAGCGTCAAGAAAAATCAGCAGCAGACAGAAAGCCAGCAGTTCCGCTTGGATTACTGGACAGCATTCAATGACTATGCGTATGCGAACGCGCAGTTCGCAAGGCAATTTGGCAAGCGAAAAGCATCAAACAAAATGTGGATGAACCTGAGCATTGGCTCATCTGTTTATGATATTTGCTTACGCGCGGTTAAAACAGAAAATCTGCTTGTTGTTGAACTGTATATTCGCGGCGACAAGGATCTTTATCATCAGTTATTTGAAAAACAGAATGCCATTGAGCAGGAATTGGGCGTTACGCTTGACTGGCGGGAACTTCCAGAAAAGAAAGCAAGCCGCATTATGCTGACACGACAGGTCGATTTTGACAATCGCAGCGCGTGGAATGCACAGTTTGACTGGATGATGGAGATGTCACTGAAATTCAAGAAAGTATTCAAGAAGTACCTATAATATGAAAATGCCCCCGGAAGCCATGCCTCCGGGGGCATTTTTCAATTTTCCTGCGTTATCTGCTTGCCCTTTTCTCCTGCTCCATTTTCCACAATTCTTCCACCGAAAACTCCGCATGGCAGTTCGGGCAGGAAAAATACGGATTGCGGAAGTCAACTGTGCCAATCATCTTGCCGTCTTCCGTGGAAAAATCGTAGTTCTTCGCTTCTTCGGAACGGGAGTTCACCAAATGATGCGCCGTTTCCACTGTGAGTGCTGCCTTGCAGTGCGGGCAGAAATGCTTCTTCATGAACACAAAGATAGGATGCGTGACGGTGTACTTGATATTTTTCATCAGGACAGTCTCCTTCCCCCTTGATTGTAGCAAAAGCAGCAGATTTTCTATTCCCCTGGAAATAATAACGCCAAAATCCCCCGGAAGCCCATACTTCCGGGGGACAAACTATCTTATTCCGCCTTTGCGCTCTCTCTTGTATAATTCAGCAGTCCGCCATAGAGGATGCAGCCCTGCTGGCGCGCGGTCAGCGGCATCAGCACAATGTAATCCTCGTCCTTTGTGTCGTTGTGCAGCACAAACGTGTCACTGCCGCTTTCCACCGTCTCGCGGACGTTCGGCAGGCTCAGCGTGTCGCCCTGCGCGATGCGGTCGTAATCCGCCTCATTCTGGAACGTCAGCGGCAGAATGCCATTGTTGATGAGGTTCGCCTGATGGATGCGGGCGAACGACTTCGCGACGACGGCGCGGATGCCCAGATACAGCGGGACAAGCGCGGCGTGTTCGCGGCTCGACCCTTGCCCGTAGTTCATGCCCGCAACGAGGATGCCGCCGCCTTCCTTCTTCGCGCGCGCCGGGAACGTCGCGTCCACGGGGGTCAGGCAGAAGTCCGACAAGTACGGCACGTTCGAGCGGAACGGCAGGAGCTTCGCGTCCGACGGCGCAATGTGGTCGGTGGTGATGTTGTCCTCCATCTTCAGCAGCACCTTGCCGGAAATCGCGTCTGCCAGCGGCTTGCCCAGCGGGAAGGGCTGAATGTTCGGGCCGCGGACGACCTCCTGTCTCTTATACACAT
>ENA-OZHZ01000219-OZHZ01000219.1-human-gut-metagenome-genome-assembly--contig:-NODE-219-length-27378-cov-4.669582_pt1 | contig 27378 bp, 22 predicted proteins | sample MGYA00244053_ERZ653699 | MGnify/ENA primary metagenome ERZ653699 (study PRJEB26926, sample SAMN06165200) | human gut metagenome | biome: ENVO:00009003; feature: ENVO:2100002; material: ENVO:00002003...
CGGCACAGCTCGCTGCCGATGCTCCCGCCGCCGCCGGTGACCAGCACCACCTTGCCGGAAATATAGCCCACAATTTCATCCAAATTGACCTTGATGGGTTCCCGGCCCAGCAGGTCCTGCGGATCGACCTTGCGCAGCTTGCTGACGCTGACCTCTCCGTTGACCATCTGGAAAATGCCGGGAAGCATCTGTACCTCGCAGCCGGTGGTGGCACAGATGTCCAGAATTTCCTTCCGGGACTTTGCGGTACAGTTGGGAATGGCGAAGATGATCTTGCTGATCTTGTATTTTTTCACAGCCGTGGCAATGTCCTGACGGCCGCCCACAATGGGAACGCCGCACAGCTGCTTGTTCCACTTCACCGGGTTGTCGTCAATGACGCAGGACAGGTGATCCTGAATATGGTCGCTGTTGGTAAATTCCACAGCCAGCGCCCGTCCGGCGTCGCCCGCGCCGATCAGCATGACGTTTTTCACGCCGTTGGCATGGGTGATGTGGCTGATGCGCCGCTGCGCCGTCCGGAGCAGCCGGTAGGAGAACCGGATGGCCACGGTGCTGACGAAGCTGAACAGGAAGCCCACCACCATGCTGGAACGGGGCATCAGATTGCCGTCAAAGTGGAATACCAGCACGCCGATCACGCCCAGCACCACATATGCACCAGTAATGCGGAACACCTCCGGCGTACTGACAAAGGCCCAGATGGAGTTGTACAGCCGGAAAATCCAGAATACCAGAAGCGTGATCACGCACCATAGGCCGATGGCGGACAGGAAGCCCTCCATATGGACGGGGCGAATTTCGGCAAAGGAAAAATCATACCGGAACCACAGCCCCAGAAAGAAGGAGACGACAGTAGCAAGCACGTCCAGCATCATAATAAAAATGACCTTCGGCGCCATGCCCAGATTCAGTTTCATCGGCTTTCGGGATCCCATTTTGTTCACATCCTGTATTTTACCGCAGGCAGCCGTCTGCGGGTACTTTGTTTTGTCTGCATAGTTCATTTTATTATAACACAATATGTCGAATACAGCAAGGGAAAGTTTTGCCGTTACAACATCTCCAGAGGACCATTTTTGCATGCATAGAAAAATGGCGCAACCATAATAGGAAGGGCGCATCAAACAATTATCAGGCGCAGTGGGATCATGAACTGCATCTCTTGCCTCTCCCTTTGGGAGAGGTGGCTGAGCGAAGCGAAGACGGAGAGGGTAAGCAAGTCTGCAAGGCCCTCTCAGTCACCTGCGGTGACAGCTCTCCCAGAGGGAGAGCCAAGGGGCCGTACCTCGTTAATAGCATGTTTGCACAAGAAATGGAGCGTATCTGCACCGATACGCTCCATTCACTGTTTTACGACCGCCCATGAAAGACCGCGTCGTTTCGACATTTTACGCTTTGTCCGGGAAAAGGTTCTCGATGGCACAGCGGGCGGCGTCCTGCTCTGCCCTTTTTTTGCTGCTGCCGATGCCCTTGCCCACGATCGTGCCGTTGAGGGAGACCTCCACGGAAAACTGCTTGTCGTGGTCGGGGCCGGACTGCCCCACCAGCTCATAAGCCAGCACCTGATTTTTCTTCTGCTGCACCAGTTCCTGCAGCTCGGTCTTGTAGTCCGCGTTATGCAGTTTGGTCACCGGCACCTCCACCAGAATGAACGTCCTGACCACCTGTAACGCCGCGTCCAGTCCGCCGTCCAGAAAGCACGCGGCGATCACCGACTCCATGGCGTCCGCCAGAATGGAGTCCCGGCTCCGTCCGCCGCCCTGCTCCTCACCGTGGCCAAGGAGCAGATGGTTCCCGAGGCCGATGCGGTTGGCAGCACCCGCCAAGGTGGTCTCGCAGACCATGTCCGCCCGCATCCGGGTCAGCTCGCCCTCCGGGCGGTTGGGAAAATTGCGGTAGAGATACTCCGCCACCAGCATTCCCAGCACGCTGTCCCCCAGAAATTCCAGCCGCTCGTTGCTGAGCAGGCTGTTGTGCCAGCGCTCGTTTGCGTAGGAGGAATGGGTCAGCGCATTCTGCAAAAGGGAAATATTCCGGAACCGGTAGCCGATGACGGCCTCCAAGTCCTTAATCATGCTCCGTCACCTTCTCTTTTTCAGCAGCCAGCCGCTGTAAATTTTCTTCCAGCTCACCGGTGATGTCCGACGCAGCCACGTCCGCAGCCTGCTTTACCGCGTTGCGGAACGCCAGCACGTCGGAAGCGCCGTGGGCCTTGATGACCGGCTTGCGGATGCCAAGGAACGGCGTGCCGCCGATCTCCCGGTAGTCCAGCATCTTCATCAGGTCTTTGACCCCGGAGGCGCACAGAAGATAGCCCAGCTTGCTGAGCAGATTTTTCTTGAACATTCTCTTCATCAGGCTGCCCATGAACATGGCAGTACCCTCGATGGTTTTGAGAAGCACGTTGCCGTTGAAGCCGTCGCAGACCACAACGTCCACTGCGCCCAGAGGTACATCCCGGGCTTCCACATTGCCGACAAAGTTGACAAGCCCCTTCTCTCCCGCGCCTTTCAGCAGCGCGTAGGCTTCCTTCTGCAGAGCGGTGCCCTTGCTGTCCTCGGTGCCGATGTTCAGAAGACCAACCTTGGGATTCTCAACACCCAGCTGCTTTTTCGCGTAAACGGAGCCGACCAGACCGAATTGCAGCAGGAATTCCGGCGTACACTCGGCGTTTGCGCCGCAGTCCACGATCACGGTCTTTCCCCCTGCCTTGTTGGGCATGGCGGGGCCCATGGCGGCACGGCGGATTCCCTTGACCCGCTTGACCAGCAGCGTCGCGCCGGTGAGCAGCGCGCCGGTGGAACCGGCGGACACGAACGCGTCACCCAGCCCGTCCGCCAGCATCTTCAGGCCGATCACCATGGAAGAATTCTTCCGCTTGTGGATGATGGATGCGGGATCGTCATGCATGTCCACCACATCGTCGGCATTGGAGATCTCCATGCCTTCCGGCAGGTTGTCAATGCCGTGCTTCTTGAGAACCGCAAGGATATCCTCTCCCCGGCCTACCAGCACGATCTCGATACCGTAGGTCTTTGCCGCTTCCACAGCGCCTAAAACGGGAGCCTCGGGGGCGTTGTCGCCGCCCATCGCGTCAAGAATGATCTTCAACCGTTTCACCTCTTTCTTTCAGATACCCTTCGCCACCAGCCTATCGATCACGTCCAGCGACCGCGCGGCAATGGCGAGATTTTTTTCTGCCTTCTTACGGATGCGCTTTTCCAGCGGTGCGATGATGCTGAAATTGATATTCATTGGCTGGAAATTCTCAATGCTTTCGTCGCTGACGTACTGCCCCAGCGCGCCGATGGCGGTCTCCTTGGGAAAATCGGGAACTTCCCGTCCCTGCACCTTGGCCGCCATGGCCACCGCCGCCAGATACCCGGAGGCCGTGGATTCCACGTACCCCTCCACGCCGGTCATCTGCCCGGCAAAAGCCACCAGCGGGTTTCGGCGGTCTGCGTAATACTTATCCAGCAGCTTGGGGCTTTGCAGGAAGGTATTCTGGTGCATCACACCGTAGCGGACAAATTCCGCGTTTTCCAGACCGGGTATCATGGAGAATACCCGCTTCTGCTCGCCGAATTTCAGGTGGGTCTGGAAGCCCACCAGATTGTACACGCTTTTTGCCGCGTTGTCCTGCCGCAGCTGCACCACGGCGTAAGGCTCATGGCCGGTGGCAGGATTTCTCAGCCCCACGGGCTTCATGGGGCCGTAGCGCAGGGTATCCACGCCTCGCCGCGCCATGACCTCCACGGGCATACAGCCCTCAAAGACGTTCTTGTCCTCAAAGCCATGCACCGGGGCTTCCCCGGCGTTTACCAACTCCCGGACGAAGGCTTCGTACTGCTCTTTGTTCATGGCGCAGTTGATGTAATCGGGCGTTCCCCGGTCATACCGGGACTGCCACCACGCGAGATTCATGTCGATGGACTCCGCCGAAACCAGCGGCGCCGCTGCGTCAAAAAAGTGCAGATACCCGGTCTCCCCGAAGTAATGCCCGATGGCCTCGCTCAAAGCATCGGAAGTCAGCGGCCCTGTAGCCACGATCACCGGCCCCTCGGGGACTTCGGTGATTTCTTCGGAAATCACCGTGATATTGGGGTGATTCCGGATTTTCTCCGTAACCATCCGGGAAAAGCCGCCCCGGTCTACAGCCAGACAGCCGCCCGCCTCCACCCGGGTAGCATCGGCGCAGGCGAGGATCAGGCTGCCGCAGCGGCGCAGCTCCTCCTTGAGAAGCCCCACGGCGTTTTCCAGCCGGTCGCCCCGCAGGGAATTGGAGCAGACAAGCTCGGCAAAATCCTCGCTGTGGTGGGCGGGGGTCATCTTTTTGGGCTTCATTTCGTAAAGCGCCACTTCGATGCCCCGGTTTGCCAGCTGCCATGCCGCTTCGCTTCCGGCCAGCCCCGCGCCGATGACTTTTACCTTCATGCCTTGCTCTCCTTCTTAGAGGATGTTTTCGCCGTCTTCTTCGTTGTGGTCTTGGCGGCGGTCTTCTTCACCGTGGTCTTTTTCGCCGCAGTTTTCTTTGCTGCCGTCTTCTTTGCCGGGGCTTTTGCCGTCGTTTTCTTTGACGCCGTCTTCTTCTCAGCAGACTTTTCCTCCGGGGTGGCCTCCCCGTCCTCGGCGGCCTTCTTTTTATAGTAGCCCCGCTGGTCTTCCGGGAGGAAGCGGGAGCAATTTTCGTTGATGCAGAAGGGCTTCATGCGCCCCTTGCCGGATTTCTTGAACAGGGTCTGACCGCACTCCGGGCAATCCTCAGCGGTGGGAACGTCCCATGTCATGAAGCCGCACTCCGCGCCCCGCTCGCAGGCGTAGTAGGCGTAGCCCTTCTTGGACTTGCGCTTGAGCAAGCCGCTGCCGCACTTGGGGCAGCGCCCCGGCATCCGCTCCACGAGGGGTTTGGTGTTCTTGCATTCCGGGTAGCCCGGGCAGGCCAGAAATTTTCCGAACCGGCCGGTTTTCACCACCATTTTCCGTCCGCACAGCTCGCAGACCTCGTCGGTCTCCTCCTCCGGCACCTTCAGATGAACGCCCTCCAGCGCCGTCTCCGCGTCAGACAGCTCCTTGCTGAAATCCTTGTAGAAATCCGCCAGCAAGTCCTTCCAGTTCTGCTTGCCCGTCTCCACATCGTCCAGACGGGACTCCATATTGGCGGTAAACTCCACGTCGATGATGTCGGTGAAGTGCTCCTCCATCAGCCCGGTGACGATCTCGCCCAGGGGCGTGGGGGCAAGGCGCTTGTCCTGCTTGACTACGTACTCCCGGTCTTCAATGGTGGACACGGTGGCAGCGTAGGTGGAAGGACGTCCGACGCCCTTTTCCTCCATGGCCTTGACCAGCGTCGCCTCGGTATACCGGGCGGGGGGCTGGGTAAAATGCTGCTCCTTCTGGATGTTGGAGGGGAGCGTCTTCTCCCCCACCGCCAGATCCGGCAGCGGAGAGCCGACGGCCTCCTGCTCATCATCCCGTCCTTCTTCGTAAACGGCAATGAAACCGGCGAAGCGCAGACTCTGGTGGCTGGCGCGGAACACATGCCCGGCGCACATCGTGTCGATGGACACGGTGTCATAAACGGCGCAGGCCATCTGCGTCGCGAGGAAGCGGCTCCAGATCAGCTTGTAGAGCTTATACTGATCGGGGGTCAGACTGGTACGCACCCGTTCCGGCTCCAGTTCCACATGGGACGGCCGGATGGCTTCGTGGGCGTCCTGCGCCCCTGCCTTGGTCTTGAACACATGGTGCTGGCCGTAATAATACTCATTTCCGTAGCGGCTGCGGATAAACCCGGCGGCAGCGTCCATGGCCTCGTCGGAAAGCCGCAGAGAGTCGGTACGCATGTAGGTAATTAAACCGGTGGTACCTTCCCCTGCCACGTCCACGCCTTCATACAGCTGCTGGGCGACCATCATGGTCTTTTTCGGCGTGAAGCCCAGCTTCCGGGATGCCTCCTGCTGCAGGGTGGAGGTGGTGAAGGGCGGCGCGGAATAGCGCTTCTTCTCCGCCTTTTTGACGTTGGTAACGTCGAATTCCTTCCCGTCGATGTCGCCGATCACGGCAAGGGTATCAGCCTCATTCTCCAGCTCCCGCTTCTTTTCCTCGCCCCAGTAGTGGGCGACAAAGGCGCCGGGCTTGCCCATACGGTTCAATGTCACGTCCAGCGTCCAGTATTCCTTGGGCTGGAACGCGCGAATTTCGTTTTCCCGGTCAACCACCAGCCGGGTGGCGACGGACTGAACGCGGCCTGCGGACAGACCCCGCCGTATCTTCTTCCACAGCAGCGGGGAAAGCTCATAGCCCACGATCCTGTCCAGAATACGCCGCGCCTGCTGGGCGTCAACCAGATCATAGTCGATATCCCTGGGGTGGCGGATGGACTCCTTGACCACCTTCTGGGTGATCTCATTAAAGGTCACACGCTGCGCCTTCCCGTCGGGGAGGTTCAGCAGCTCTTTCAAATGCCACGAAATGGCCTCGCCCTCCCGGTCAGGGTCGGTTGCAAGGTACACGGTTTTTGCCTTTTCCGCATCGGTTTTCAGTTCCTTGATCAGGGATTCCTTGCCCCGGACGGGGATATAGTGAGGGGTGAAATCATGCTCCAAATCCACACCCATCGTGCTTTTCGGCAGATCCCGGAGATGCCCCATGCTGGCCTTGACAACGTAATCGTCTCCTAAATATTTGCCAATGGTCTTTGCCTTGGAGGGGGACTCCACAATCACCAGATTTTCAGGTTTGCCCATGAATGAAAATTCTCCGTTTCGTTACTTCAGATTCAGCGGTTACGTCTCTCTATTTCCCGCTCAAAACAATGCGCTTGCCCGGCAGGCGCTTGATTATGCCCTTCAGTTCCAGCATGGTCAGGCTGGAAAGCAGCTTTCCGGTGGACAGGCCGGTTTCGGCGATCACATCGTCCACCAGCCGCTGCCCGCCGCTTAAGGCGTCCACAATGGTCTGCTCCTCCGGCGACAGCTTCGGCCTGACCGAGCCTACGTCACTATAAGGCGCGCAAGGCGTCTTGTCAATGCCCTGAGGGGCTAAATCTTTTTTAAGATTCTCATTTTTCCGGGGAAGACGCAGTTTCTGCGCCACTTTCAGCAGCGGTTTTTCCGCTTCCGCGGCCTTGCGCACCTCGTCCGGATAGGCCGTCTGGTGGGCGGGCGCATCTTCCTTCCGAATCTTATCCGGAAAGAGGGCTTCGTATTCGCTCAGAACGTCCCAGCCGGAGGAAACCATGATCGCCCCGTCCCGCAGAAGCCGGTTGCTCCCCACAAAGGACGGCTGGTCGATGTTTCCCGGCACCGCGAACACGTCCCGCCCCTGCTCGGCGGCTAAGCGGGCGGTGATCAGCGCGCCGCTTTTCTCCGGCGCTTCCACAACCAGCACCCCGCAGCTCAGGCCGCTGATGATCCGGTTCCGCTTGGGAAACGTCCATTTTGCCGGCGGCGTCCCCGGCGCGAACTCGCTGAGAATGCAGCCGTATTCCTCCGTGTCCCGGAACAGCGCCCGGTTGGAAATGGGATAGACGATATCCGCGCCGCAGCCCAGCACACCCACCGCCGGTGCGCCAGCGGTCAGCGCTCCGGACATCGCCATGCCGTCGATGCCGTAGGCCATTCCGGATACCACAATGCCGCCGCAGCGGGCAATCTGATAGCCCATGCGTTTGGCGGTGGTCAGGCCGTAGGCCGACGCCTTCCGGGTGCCGACCACGCCGATCACCGGGCTTCCGTCAAAATCCGGCAGCCGCCCCTTATAATACAGCACAACGGGCGGGTCGGCAATGTTTTTGAGCCGTGCGGGATAAGCCGCATCCTGACAGGTCAGGATGTGGAGCTTTTCCCGGTCACAGGCTTCCAGAATTTCCTCCGCGGAGGTCAGATTTTTCTCCCGAAGGGCAGTCTTTGCCTCCTCGCTGAGACCGATGGCGTCAAACGCCCCGTCGTCGGCGAAGTAAATGTCCTCAGGATCCCGAAAATGCTGCAACAGTGCCATTTTGTCCCGGTCGTTCAGCCCGGGGCGATGGGCGAACCATATCCAGTGTACCAGCATTTTCTCACCTGTTTCTCTCTATACACTATATCTACTGTTTCATCTGCCACATGACGATGGCCGCCGCCACCGCCGCGTTCAGGGACTCACAGCGCTTATTCATGGGGATGATAAGCTCCCCGTCGGCGCTTTCCAGAATTTCCCGGCGCACGCCCTGCCCTTCGCTGCCAATGACCACCGCCATGCCGCGAAGGTCAGCATTGCGCAAATCCTTCGCCCGCCGGCTCAGCGCCGTTACCGCCGCGGGAATTTGGGCTTCTGCACAGGCGGCCTTTACCTCCGCCCAGTCCGCTTTCACCGGCTGGGTGCGGAACACCGCGCCCATGCTGGCGCGTACCGTCTTGGGGCTGTAGGGGTCGGCGCAGCCTTCCAGCAGCGTCACAGGAATGTCCAGCGCGTCCGCCGTGCGCAGAATGGTTCCAAGGTTTCCCGGGTCCTGAATGCCGTCCAGCAGCAGGCAGCCGGGCTGGGGCACGTATGCCTTCTTTTCCGGCAGGCGGCACAGAAACAGCGCCCCCTGAGGACTTTCCATGGGGGAAATGGATGCCATCACGTCCTCCGGCACACGGAAAAGCCGCACCGATTCCGGCACGTCCGCATGAACGCCGTCGGATAAGATCACCGTGTCCAGTCCCGGATACCAGCGGACGGCCTCCGCCAGAAGCTTGACCCCGTCGGCAGCGAACAGCCCCGCTTCCTCCCTGGCCTTCCGGGAAGAAAGCAGCTTTTTCACCTGTTGCAGAAGGGGATTTTTCCGGGAGGTGATTCTCTGCTCCGTCACAGCTTCTGCACCCTGCTGAGGGCGTAATTGTCCCCCAGAACCACCATCACGTCCCCCTCCTGAATCCGGTAATCCGCGGCGGGGGAAACGTTGGTCTTGTCCCCGTTTTCCACGGCGATGATGTTCACGCCCAGCTTCGCCCGGACGTTCAGCTCATTGATGCACTTGCCGATCCAGCTCTTGGGGGCGGGAACTTCCAGAATTCCGTAGTCCTCGGAAAGCTCGATGTAATCCAGCACATTGTGGGAGTACATGCTTCTCGCCAGCCGCTGGGCGTGCTCCTGCTCCGGAATGACCACCCGGTCAGCCCCCAGCTTTTCCAGAACCAGCCGGTGGGTCTCGTCGTGGGCTTTGCAGACGATGTAGGGCGCGCCCAGCTCCTTTAAGTTCATGGTGATCAGCACGGAGGCCGCAAGATCGTCGCCGATGGCAATGACCGCGCAGTCAAAATTCCGCACGCCCAGCGCCCGCAGGACTTCCTTGTCCCGGGCGTCGCCCACCACCGCGTGGGTGACGTCGTTGGCAAGCTGCTGCACAAGGTCGTTGTGCACGTCCATGGCCAGCACCTCCGCCCCCAGCGTGCACAGCTGCCGCGCCAGAGAGCCGCCGAAACGGCCGAGACCGATGACAATGTAAGACTTCATAATTCTCTCCTTATCCGATCAGCAAATTGGTTTCCGCATAGCGGAACCGCTCCTCCGCCCGGTTTCCCGCCAGGAAGCCCAGGCTGATGGTCAGTACGCCGACCCGTCCGAAATACATATAAATAATGATCAGAATCTGCGCCGGGATACTTAAGGAAGCCGTACCGCCCGCGCTTAATCCCACGGTCGCCAACGCCGAAACCGCCTCATACACGGCGTCCGTAAAGCCCATGGGCGACGTGGCGCTGATGAAAATTCCGCCGAAAACGGCCAGTGCCAGCACGATAAAGGCAATGATCATGGCGTTCTGGGTCTGCTCGTCGGGGATCGTCCGCTTGAAGGCGCAGACCGTGCTTTTCCCTCTGGCTCTCGCCCAGATGGTCAGCACCAGCACCAGAAACGTCACGGTCTTGATGCCGCCGGCGGTGGAGCCGGAGGAGCCGCCGATGAACATCAGCACGCTGGAAAAGGCCTTGCCGCTTTCCGTAAGCTTTGCCTGATCAATCGCCGCAAACCCCGCGGTGCGCAGTGTCGCGGACTGGAAAAAGCCGTTGAGCAGCTTTTCGCCCACAGTCATGCCGCCCAGCGTCTCCGGGTTGTTCCATTCCAGCAGACAGGTTCCCGCCCAGCCGACGGCAAGCAGCGCCGCCGTGATCAGCAGTACCAGCTTGGTGTACACGCTGAACTTGCGCAAGGAGCGCTTCCGGGCAATGTTCTCCCACACCAGAAAGCCCAGGCCGCCGATGATGATCAGCGCCGACAGCGTCAGAAGCACAACGGGGTCTGCGTTAAATTCTATCAGGCTCTCCCCGGGAGCGATGGCGCCGAAAATGTCAAAGCCCGCATTGCAGAATGCGGAAACAGAGTGAAAAATGCCCCAGCGCAGCGCTCTTGTAAACCCATACTCCGGCCAGAACCGAAGGGTCAGAATGATCGCCCCCACGGCCTCCACGGAGAAGCTTCCGGTGAGCACCAGTTTTTGCAGCCGCACCACGCCCTTGATATCGTTCACGCTCAGGGACTGGGCGATCATCAGCCGCTGCTGGAGGCCGATCTTCCTGCGCAGCAGAAAAATCAGCAGTGTCGCCACGGACATGAAGCCCAATCCGCCAATTTGAATCAGGCACAGAATCACGACCTGCCCGAAGCCGCTCCACTGGCTCCAGGTATCGTACAGCACCAGTCCCGTCACGCAGGTGGCGGAGGTGGCCGTAAACAGCGCCGGGCGCAGCCCGCAGGACACCCCGTCCCGGGACGCGGCGGGCAGAGTCAGCAGCAGCGCCCCCAGGAGAATGATTGCGGCAAACATCAGTGCAACCATCTGCGTGGTAGCAATGTGCCTGGGTCGGTGCTTCATCCAGAAGACCACCAGCTTTCCCCGCAGAGACATATTTGCGCTCCTTTCCGGCAGGCACACCCCGCCATCATACGTTTTCTCTATTATAGCAACTTTACATTCTTTTGCAAGTCTCAATTCATCCCAGCCGCCGCAAAATAGGCAATTTACATTTTCTCCCGTCTGTGTTATACTGGTCAAAAAATTTTGAAAGGGGCAGAGTTTATGAGTTATACAGAAAGCTGGTCGGGAAAGATCAACCGCAAGCTTCTAAAAAAGCTGCACATCATTGATGTCGCCGCCGGGCGGGAGAAAGCCGATCTGGTTCTGAAAAACGCCACCTATGTCAACGTGTTTTCCGGGGAACTGGACACCGGGGACATTGCCGTGGCGGAGGGTCTGATCGTGGGTCTCGGCAGCTACGAAGGCCGGGACGAAGTGGACATGACCGGCAAGATCGTCTGCCCCGGCTTCATCGACGCCCACATCCATCTGGAATCCAGTCTGGTTTCCCCCGCGGAGTTTGCCCGGGCAGTCATCCCCCACGGCACCACCACCGTTATCACCGATCCCCATGAAATCACCAACGTCATGGGAACCGACGGCATCGACTACATGCTCTGCGCCACGGAAGGGCTGCCGGTGGACACCCAGTTTATGATCCCCTCCTGCGTCCCGGCGTCGGCGCTGGACGAAAGCGGCGCGAATCTGGACTACCGGGATATCGACAGCTTTTTCGACCACCCCCGGGTGCTGGGTCTTGCGGAAATGATGAATTTCCCCGGCGTGATCTCCGCCGACTCCCCCACCGTTGCCAAGATCATTGCGTCTCAGGCGCACCACAAGAAGATCGACGGCCACGCCCCTGGTCTTTCCGGCACCGACCTGAACGCCTACATTGCCGCCGGTGTCTACTCCGACCACGAGTGCGCGGACATTGACGACGCCATGAAGAAGCTGAAGCTGGGTCAGTTCATCATGATCCGGGAGGGCACCGCCGCCCGGAATCTGGAGGCTCTGATGCCCCTGATCAAGTCCCAGAAATATTTCAGCCGCTGCATGTTCTGCACCGACGACAAGCACCCCAGCGATCTGCTGGAAAAGGGTCACATCGATTACATCTGCCGGGAAGCTGTCGCCATGGGTGCCGACCCCATCATGACCGTGCAGGTGGCCTGTCTTCACGCCGCCCGGTACTTCCTGCTGAATAACCGGGGCGCCATCGCCCCCGGATATCTTGCGGACTTCGCCATCGTGGAGGATTTGAAGGACTTCCACGTGGTGACGGTGTACAAGCGGGGCAAGCGGGTCTACCACGACGGCATTGTGGAGGACTTCCCCCTGCCCGAGATCCCGGAACACCTGAACAAGCGCGCCCACGACACCTTCCACCTGCCGGTGCTTTCTCCCGCGGACTTTGCCAACACCCGTCTGCGGGGCGTCATCGGCATGGTGCCGGGGCAGATCATCACCGAGGACGCGGGCTACGCCGCCGGTGTGGACGTATCCAAGGACATTCTGAAAATGGCCGTTGTAGAGCGGCATAAAAATACCCGCCACATCGGCATTGGCTACCTCAAGGGCTACGGTCTGAAATCCGGCGCGGTGGCCACCTCCGTCGCCCATGACAGCCACAACATCATCTGCGTCGGCACAAATGACGAGGACATGGCCTTCGCCGTCAACCGCATTGCCCGGAACCGAGGCGGCATCGTGGTCGTGGAGAACGGGCAGGTGCTGGCCGAGCTTCCTCTGGAAATTGCCGGCATCATCAGCGGCAAGCCCCTGCGGGAGGTCAACACCCTTCTGGAGGACGCCAAGAAGGCCGCCCACGCTCTGGGCGTCGGCACGGACATTGACCCCTTCATGACGCTGTCCTTCATGAGCCTGCCCGTCATCCCCACCCTGCGCCTGACGACCCGGGGCGTGGTGGATGTGAACACCCAGCAGTACGTATGAGCGGCATAGACCTTTCTTTTGTCTCCGGCAAGGAAAAGTTCAATTACCGTGTCTGCGCCGTCATCCTTTCGGAGGGCAAACTTCTTGCCATGCACGACGAGCGCTCCCCCTACTATTACCTCCCCGGCGGGAGGGTGCAGATGGGGGAAACGGCGGAAGCCGCCGTGGTGCGGGAGGTTCAGGAGGAACTGGAGATCACCCCGGAAATCATCCGTCCCCTGTGGCTGAATCAGGCATTTTTCACGGAGGATGTGGACGGCCTGCACTACCACGAGCTGTGCCTGTATTTCCTGATGGACATTTCCCACACGGACTTGCTGTCCAAAGGCGAAAAGTTTACCCTGCTGGAACGGCACCACACCCACAAATTTGAATGGCTGCCCTTTGAACGGCTGGAACAGGAATATTTCTATCCCCTGTTCCTGAAAAAGGAAATTTTCCACCTGCCGGAAGCCCTCACCCTCCGCACGGAACTGGAATAAACGCAAAACGCCCTGTCCGCTTTTCAGCGGACAGGGCATTTGTTTTTGGGGAATTATTTCATCACCAGTTCGCCGTTTTCGGCGTCCACGGTGACGGTCTGACCGGGGGTAACGTCGCCCCGAAGCAGACGCTTGCTGAGCATGGTCTCCACCGTATGCTGCACATAGCGGCGCAGGGGACGGGCGCCGTACTGCGGGTCATAGGCCGCATCCACAATGGCGGCCTTGGCCGCGGGCGTCAGCTCACAGCGGATCTGCTGGTCGGCCAGACGGTCGTTGAGCTTGGCGATCTGCAGGTCGATGATCTTGGTCACATTCTCCTTGGTCAGGGGCTTGTAGAACACGATCTCGTCCAGACGGTTGAGGAACTCCGGCCGGAAGGTGCGGCGCAGCAGCGCGCGAACCTGCTCCTTGGCACTTTCCTCAATGGTACCGTCGGCGTTGATGCCGTTCAGGATATACTCAGAGCCGAGGTTGGAGGTCAGAATCAGAATGGTATTCTTGAAGTCCACCGTTCTGCCCTGAGAATCGGTGATCCGGCCGTCGTCCAGCACTTGCAGCAGGACGTTGAACACGTCGGGATGCGCCTTCTCCACCTCGTCGAACAGGACAACGGAGTAGGGCTTGCGGCGTACCGCTTCGGTCAGCTGGCCGCCCTCCTCATAGCCCACGTATCCGGGAGGCGCACCGATGAGACGGGACACGGAGTATTTCTCCATGTATTCGGACATATCGATACGCACCATGTTGTTCTCGTCGTCAAACAGCGCCTGCGCCAGCGCCTTGGCAAGCTCGGTCTTGCCCACGCCCGTGGGGCCGAGGAACAGGAACGAGCCGATGGGGCGGTTGGGGTCCTGAATGCCCGCGCGGCTGCGCTGGATGGCTTCCGTGACGGCCTGAACCGCTTCGTCCTGACCGACCACCCGCTTGTGGATGGTCTCGTCCAGGGTCAGCAGCTTCTCCCGCTCTCCCTGCACCAGCCGGGAAACGGGAATGCCCGTCCAGCGCTCCACGATCTTGGCAATTTCCTCGTCGGTGACTCTATCCCGAAGGATATTACTGTCCTTTGCGGACTGGGCGCGGCGCTCTTCCTCTTCCAGCTGCTTCTTGGCTTCCGGCAGACGGCCATATTTCAGCTCTGCCGCCTTTTCCAGGTCGTAGCTCTGCTCGGCGGCCTCGATCTGACGGTTCAAGTCCTCAATCTTCTCCCGCAGCTGCTGCACCCGGCCAATGGCGTTCTTCTCGTTCTCCCACTGCGCCTTCATGGCGTTGAAGGAATCCCGTTCCTCCGCCAGCTCCTTTTGCAGCTCGGCAAGACGTGCCTTGGACAGCTCGTCCTCCTCCTTCTTCAGAGCGGCCTCCTCGATCTCCATCTGGATGATCTTCCGGGACACCGCGTCCAACTCAGTAGGCATGGAGTCCATTTCCGTCCGGATCTGGGCGCAGGCTTCATCGATCAGGTCGATGGCCTTGTCGGGCAGGAACCGGTCAGTGATATACCGATGGGACAGGGTCGCAGCGGCGATGATTGCGGAGTCCGCGATCTTCACGCCGTGGAACACCTCGTACCGCTCCTTCAAGCCACGCAGAATGGCGATGGTATCCTCCACCGTGGGTTCATCCACTTGCACCGGCTGGAACCGGCGCTCCAGAGCGGCGTCCTTTTCAATATACTGCCGGTACTCGTCCAGCGTCGTCGCACCGATGCAGTGCAGCTCGCCCCGAGCCAGCATGGGCTTCAGGAGGTTGCCCGCGTCCATGCTGCCCTCGGTTTTGCCCGCGCCCACAATGGTGTGCAGCTCATCGATGAACAGGATAATCTTGCCCTCGGACTTCTTCACCTCGTTCAGCACGGCTTTCAGCCGTTCCTCAAACTCGCCCCGGTACTTGGCGCCCGCGATCAGCGCGCCCATATCCAGCGAGAAAATGGTCTTGTCCTGCAGCTGTTTGGGGACGTCCTTCTTCACAATCCGCTGGGCAAGCCCCTCGGCAATGGCGGTTTTGCCCACGCCGGGTTCGCCGATGAGCACAGGGTTATTCTTCGTCTTCCGGGACAGAATGCGGATAACGTTCCGGATTTCCTCATCCCGGCCGATCACCGGATCCATCTTCTGCTCTCTTGCCCGCTTGACCAGATCCGTGCCGTACTTTTCCAGCGCGTCGTAGGTTCCCTCCGGGTTGTCGGTGGTGACACGCTGATTGCCCCGGACTTCCTGCAAAGCCTTCAGAACACGCTCCTTTGTAATCTGATAGGTCTTGAACAGCTCCTTCACGCCGCCCCGGGCAGTTTCCAGAAGTCCAAGGAACAGATGCTCCACAGACACATACTCGTCCTTCATGGTCTGCGCCTGCTGCTCCGCCGCATTGAACGCGGCCTGTACGTCGGCGCTGACATAAAAGCTGTCCATTGCCTGACTTGTCCGCACGCCGGGAATCTTCCGCAGCTCGGCCTCCGCCGCCGCTTCCAGACTTTCCACCGTAACGTCCATCTTTTTCAGCAGCTGAGGGGTCAGACCGCCCTCCTGCCGCAGCAATGCCAGAAGCAGATGCACCTGCTCCATCTGCTGATGAGAATTCTGAACCGCCAGCTGCTGCGCGCTCTGGACGGCCTCAATCGATTTTTGGGTATAGTTATTGAAGTTCATCTACTTTACCTTCCTTTCGCTTTAGCACTCTCATCATTAGAGTGCTAATCCATTTGTCTTTACTATACCCCAATTTTAAAAAATGTCAAGGGTTGCATCCCACAAGCTACAAAAAATTCACATTTGTCATTCTGCACAAAAATACCATCCTCAATTTTACGTGCTTAATACTTATTTAATATTTGCGCACTTATTTTTTTAATAGCCCCCGGATATAATGAAAATGTACTCAATGATAATTTTCTTTTTCATTTTCTTACCTCTCTTTTTCTCTGAAAATCCCCGACTTGGTCTGGTCAACCAAAGTCGGGGATTTTTCATGCTTATTTTGCCAGCGCCCGGGTCTTGCAGAGCTTGTACAGCTCCTCCGCCGCCAGACGGGTCTTCGCCACCGGGTAACCAGCCTTGGGGAAGCAGTAGTAGAGGCACCGGTTGTCGCCGATGCAGATGGTGTCCGCGATTTCGTACCAGTAGTAATCGGCGTACAGGCCGTAGGAGGCCGTGGGCTTCTGGGTGTAGCGGAGCTTCCCGCCGCAGCCGGTGAGGGTGAAGCCCTCCCGGTCGTGGTTCAGATGCCCCTGCCCCACCTTATAAATGGCCTTGAAATTCACCATCATGGCGATATCCACATCGATGTCCAGCTTGTATGTCCCGTCCTCAAGCTCCCGGCGTACCTGCTCCCGCTCCCAGCGATACCAGTCGGGGACGTGGGAAAACTCCGTCTCCCCTTCTGACGCCGCAAGGTCGCCGATGGGGGTCAATTCCCAGTGCTTGCCGCAATGGCGGCAGGTCAGGCCGGTGCCTTTGCCCGTCAGCTCCCCCTCCGTGCCGCAATGGGGACATTTATACAGAATACGCTCCAGACCGTCCGCCCGGAAACCGTCGGTGATCTGAATGCCGTTTTCCCTCTGCCAGCGGAACTGGTCGAAGGAAAAGGCTTTGTCCAGCCCGTCGGATAGTTCCTTAACAGATTTCTCCTTCAGATCCTCCCGGCTGTAGAGCAATCGCGCCTTCGCCGAAACGGGAACGCTCTTGCGCACCTGCAATTCATTGTACAACGGGTTGCGGCTGAAGGCGCCGAAAGTCTCAATCATCACCACAGGCACGTCCAGCTTTTTCAGCAGCACGCCCATTTTCCGGGGCAGCGCCGTGCAGGTGCCGTCGAAGGAATAGCTGGCTTCCGGGTACATGAGAACGCTGCTTTTCAGCTCCTTCAGGCAGTAGACCATATCCTGCACCAGCGTCAGGTCGGTGACGAATTTCCGGGTGGGTACGCAGCCGATGGTGCGCATCGCCCATGCCATCAGGCCGCCCATGCCCACGAAGCCGTCGGATGTACAGATAATATTGTAGGGTCGGGGGTACAGAATGGTGCTTGCGATCTGCAAATCCAGAAAGCAGGAATGGTTCATGAGGATCAGGCACGGCTCATTCTTACCGACCTTCTCCATTCCCTCGCTGGTGTAATGGAAGTGGGTTCCGGCCAGTCCCAGAATGGACAGCCCCCGCACAAGGGTGCGCCAGAAAATGCCGGGTCTTACAGGATGCAGATGGGGATACTGGGGCAGCGCCATGACTTTTTCGTAGCCCAGTTCCTTCACGGTGGTTTTCATAGGGCGTCCTCCCGATTATGTTTTCCATAAAATTATACCAGATGCTGTCCTCTCCGTCAACCAGCGGCTTTGCATGGCTGTATATTCATCTATGATGAATAATATGCACTCAGTTGCTGGAATAATTTAGGATGAATTCCCTGAATATTCACATATACATGTTAAACTTGCGGGTTTTTGTAGTATTTATATTACTTACGGCCTTATTTTCTCTTCATTGTTGTATATTCATCCTATTGACGATGAATAAAATACGCGCTATAATGCACTCATCAATCACCTCCCAGCTACGGGAGGTCAAAAATGAAAAGGAGAGTAAAATTATGAAAAAGGTATTTGCACTTGCGCTGACCGTTCTGATGGTCATGTCCATGTTCGCCGGCTGCGGCAGCAGCAACACCGCCAAGGCCACCACCGAGGCTCCCGCCGCCACCGCCGCTGAAACCACGGCCGCTGCGACCACAGCTGCCGAGACCGCCGCTGCCGAACTGAAGACCGTCGAGTCCGGCAAGCTGATCATGTCCACCAACGCCGCCTTCCCTCCCTATGAGATGGTCGCCGATGACGGCAGCTTCGAGGGCATCGATGTTGAGGTCGCCGGCGCGATCGCCGAGAAGCTGGGTCTGGAGCTGGTCGTGGACGATATGGACTTCGACGCTGCTCTGCTGGCCGTTCAGCAGAACAAGTCCGACATCGTCATGGCCGGTGTCACCGTCACCGAAGACCGGCAGCTGGTCATGAACTTCTCCGACAGCTACGCCACCGGCGTGCAGGTGGTCATCGTCAAGGAAGGCTCCGATGTGACTCTGGACAATCTGGGCGAGAAGATGATCGGCACCCAGCGTGGTACCACCGGTTACATTTACACCTCCGATGATTACGGCGACGATCATGTCACCGCCTATGACAACGGCGCCTCCGCCGTGCAGGCTCTGATCAACGGTCAGGTTGACTGCGTGGTCATCGACTCCGCTCCTGCTGAGGCTTTTGTTGCCGCCAACGCCGGTCTGACCATTCTGGACACCGAGTACGTCACCGAGAGCTACGCCATCGGCGTGAACAAGGACAACACCGCATTGCTCGACGCCATCAACCAGGCGCTGGCCGAGCTGACCGCCGACGGCACCGTTCAGTCCATCGTTGACAAGTACATCTCCGCTGAATAATCCAATCGCTTAGCCAGGGGCGGCTCAAGCCGCCCTTGGCACGGTTGTACCCGGAAAACCGACCTTCGCGCTGGGAAGGCCGATTTTCTGCGTATAACACGATACTGCGCAATATTAAATGAGAAGGTGAAGCTGTGGAACTTTACGAACTTTGGAAACCCCTGATGCGGGACGGCACCGCATCCTTCTGGCAGGAATTCTACGTCAAATTCTATCAGGCATTTATCGAAGGAAGCCGCTGGAAGCAGTACCTGAACGGCGTCGGCACCACCCTGCTGGTCACAGCCATGGCGCTGACACTGGGCATTCTCCTCGGCATTGTGGTGGCCGTGATCCGGACCGCCCACGACCAGCAGCGGACAGGGCACAAGAACCCCATCCTCGGCCTGTTCAACGGCATCTGCAAGGTATACGTCACCGTCATCCGCGGCACGCCCATGATGGTGCAGCTGCTGATCATGGGCTTCGTTATCTTCTCCTTCTCCCGGAACTACACCATGGTGGGCGCGCTGACGCTGGGCATCAACTCCGGCGCTTACGTCTCCGAGATCATCCGGGGCGGTCTCATGTCCCTTGACCCCGGTCAGTCCGAAGCCGGGCGGAGCCTTGGCCTCGGCTACATCGACACCATGCGTCTGATCGTCATTCCGCAGGCATTCAAGGCCATTCTCCCCGCCCTCGGCAACGAGTTCATCATGCTGCTGAAGGACACCTCCCTCATCACCGTCATCGGCGGCAAGGAAATGGTCTACGCCGCTCAGGCCATCTACGGCCGAACCTACGAGCAGATGTTCCCCCTCATCGGCATCGCCTGTATCTATCTGCTGCTGGTCATGGTATTCAGCTGGCTGCAAAGTTTACTGGAAAGGAGGCTGCGTCAAAGTGATAGACGTTAAGCATCTGAGCAAATCCTTCGGCGACCATCTGGTTCTCAAGGACATTTCCGAACACATTTACCCCGGGGACAAAATGGTCATCATCGGCCCCTCCGGTTCCGGCAAGTCCACGTTCCTGCGCAGTCTGAACCTGCTGGAAGAACCCACCTCCGGCACCATCACCTTTGACGGCGAGGTCATCACCGACCCCAAGACGGACATCGACGTGGTCCGTCGGAAAATGGGCATGGTGTTCCAGCACTTCAACCTCTTCCCCAACATGACCATCCGCAAGAACATCACCCTCGCCCCCGTGCGCACCGGCCTGATGACGCAGGCGGAAGCGGACGACAAGGCCACCCAGCTGCTGCGCCGGGTCAGTCTGGAAGAAAAGGCGGACGCCTACCCCAACCAGCTCTCCGGCGGCCAGAAGCAGCGTATTGCCATCGTCCGGGCGCTGGCCATGAACCCCAAGGTCATGCTTTTTGACGAACCCACCTCCGCTCTCGACCCGGAAATGGTCGGCGAGGTTCTGGCCGTCATGAAGGAGCTGGCGGAAACCGGCATGACCATGGTGGTCGTCACCCACGAGATGGGCTTTGCCCGTGAGGTCGGCAACCGGGTGCTGTTCATGGACGACGGAAAGGTTCTGGAACAGGGCTCCCCTGCCCAGCTTTTCGGCAATCCCCAGAATCCCCGTCTGCAGGATTTTCTGTCCAAAGTTCTGTAATTTCATAATATCCCAGCCTTTCAGGCTGGGATATTTTGCTATGCAAAAGCATAGCAAAATAAGAAATGCGCCATTTCCTCGCCCCTTCAGGGCAACCGGAAATGATGCGCAAAAACTTCATGCACCGGCATCTGCACTTTTTCATGGTGCGATGCTTATGCATGAAGTTTTTTTGCCCAAGTACTTGACAAATCTGTTATATCTGTATATACTGCACATATACAGTTGTAACAGAAGTGAGGTGCCAAAGTGACCGTATTGATCGACAACAAAAGCAGCCTTCCCATTTACGACCAGATCTACTCCCAGATCAAAGCACAGATCATCAGCGGCGAGCTTCAGGAGCACGAAGCCCTGCCCTCCATCCGGAGTCTCGCCAAGGATCTGCGCATCAGCGTCATCACCACCAAGCGTGCCTACGACGAGCTGGAAAAAGAGGGCTTCATCTACACCATCGCCGCCAAGGGCTGCTTCGTGGCTCCCAAAAATGTGGAGCTGCTCCGGGAGGAGACCCTGAAAAACATCGAAAATCACATTGGCCAGATCGTCCGCCTTTCCCAGTCCGTCGGCCTGAGTGAGCAGGAAGTTCTGGATATGGTCAGATTTGCCATGGAGGATGGAACATGAACGCATTGGAAATACGGGATTTAACCAAGCACTACACCGGTTTTTTCCTGAATCATCTGAACCTGACCCTGCCCTGGGGCTGCATTATGGGGCTTGTGGGCGAAAACGGTGCGGGAAAAAGCACCACCATCAAGCTGATTCTCAACACCATTTCCCGGGACGGCGGCACCGTCACCATTTTGGGCCGGGACAACCGGGAGAACCTGTGTCTGTCCAAGGAAGAGATCGGCGTGGTGCTGGACGAGGTGGGCATCTCCACCTGTCTCACCGCCCGGCAGGTAGGCAAGATCATGCAGGGCATTTACCGCAGCTGGGACGAAGCGGTCTTTTCCGACTATCTGACCCGGCTGGCCGTTCCCGCGGATAAGAAATTCAAGGATTTTTCCCGGGGCATGAAAATGAAGCTTGGCATTGCCGTTGCCCTGTCCCACCACCCCCGGCTTCTGATTCTGGACGAGGCCACCAGCGGTCTTGACCCGGTCGTCCGGGACGAGGTCATGGACATTTTCAACGAATTCACCCGGGACGAGAATCACGCCATTCTGATCTCCTCCCACATTGTCAGCGACTTGGAAAAGATCTGCGACTACATCACCTTCCTGCACAAAGGCAGGCTGATCCTCTGCGAAGAAAAAGACCGGCTGAAGGAGGAATACGGGGTTCTTCACTGCACCGCTCGGGACGCGGCAGCCATTCCCGCTTCCGCCATCGTCGGCAAACGGGTGTCACCCCTCGGCTGCGAGCTTCTGGTGAAGCGGTCGGGCGTCCCCGGAAATCCCACGTTCAGCCCGGTGGATATTGAGCAGCTGTTCATTTTCATGGCAAAGGAGGAACACTGATATGAAGGGTCTGATTCGGAAGGATTTTTACCTGCTTTGGAGTTACTGCCGGCTGATGCCCCTGTTTTTGCTGGCGTTTATTATCTTTTCCGCCTTTTCTTCGGACGGGCAGTCGCCCTTTTTCATCTACTATCCCTGCATTCTCAGCAGCGTCCTGCCGGTGAACCTGCTGGCCTATGACGATGCGGAGCACTGGCTCACCTACTGCGACACCCTCCCGGTGACCCGGCGGCAATACGTCTCCGGAAAGTACATCATGAGTCTGATCTGCGCCGGTACCATTTTCCTGCTGTCCGCCGTCGCCGCCGTCGTCCGGCTCTGCCGGAGCGGCGCGTTCAATCCGGCCGACCTGACTGACCAGCTGGCAGTGCTTGCCATGATCTCCCTGCTGTCCTCCGCGCTGACCATGCCGCCGCTGTTCAAATTCGGCGCGCAGAAGGGCCGCATTGTCTTCATCGGCGTGGTTGGTATTTTCTGCGGTCTCACCGCCATTCTGGACACACCGGACTTATCCGGTGTCTCCCTCCCCATTGCACTGCTTCCGATTCTGGCAATGGTCATCTTCGCCGCCTCATGGCTGCTGTCCATCCGGTTTTATGAGAAACGGGAAATCTGAAACTATAAAAGCACATCGGCCATCCAAATGGACGGCCGATGTGTTTTTTTGCTGTTCTTTATTCCCCGTACCCCATGGGATTCTTTGACTGCCAGTTCCAGGAGTCACGGCACATGTCTTCCAGATTCTTTTCCGCCTTCCAGCCAAGGACGCGCTCGCTCTTGGCCGGGTCTGCGTAGCAGGTGGGCAGGTCGCCGGGACGGCGGCCGACGATCTGGTACGGGACCTTGACACCATTGGCCTTCTCAAAGGCGTGAACCATGTCCAGCACGCTGTAGCCGATTCCGGTGCCCAGATTGAACACCTCGCAGCCCTGGCCGGAAACGACGTATTTCACCGCCGCCACGTGTCCCTTGGCAAGATCGACCACATGGATGTAGTCCCGGACGCCGGTGCCGTCGGGGGTAGGATAATCGTTTCCGTAGACGCTGAGCTTTTCCCGGCGGCCGATGGCCACCTGCGTGATGTAAGGCATCAGGTTGTTTGGAATGCCCCGGGGGTCTTCTCCGATCATGCCGCTTTCGTGAGCGCCGATGGGGTTGAAGTAGCGCAGAAGCACGACGCTCCACTCCTTGTCGGCGAAAGCAATGCCGGAGAGGATCTGCTCGGTCATGTACTTCGTCCAGCCATAGGGGTTGGTGCAGCTGCCGGTGCGGCTGGTTTCCCGCAGGGGCATCTCGTTGTCGCCGGAGTAGACAGTGGCGGAAGACGAGAAAATGATCTTCTTGCAGCCCACGTCCGTCATGACCTTGGTCAGAACCAGCGTGGTATTGAGGTTATTGTCGTAGTAGCGCCAGGGCTGGGCGACGGATTCCCCCACGGCCTTCAGACCCGCAAAGTGGATGACGGCGGAAATCTCATTTTCCCCGAAGATTTTCCGGAGAAGCGCCTCGTCCCGGACGTCTCCCTCGTAGAATTTGACCTTTTTGCCGGTAATGGCCTCCACCCGCTCCAGGCTCTTGGGGTTGGCGTTGCACAGGTTGTCGATGACCGTCACATCGTATCCGCTGTTGAGAAGTTCAACGCAGGTATGGGAGCCGATGTATCCAGCGCCGCCGGTGACCAGAATGTTCATTGTGGTATCCTCCTTTATACTGCGCAAAAGCGCGTTATCTGCATCTGACGCCGTTACCGATTGGGGGAACGGCTGGTTTCAGGACACATTATAGCGTGCTCTGTCAAAAATGCAATCCTAAAAAACAGCTCTTATTTTCCATATTTTGCGACCACTGCCGCCATGGCGTCGAACTGCTCCTCCATGTCCTTCACCAGCTTCATCTGGGTGCGGGCACGGTCCAGATTCTGCTGCGGATGGCTGACGTGGAAGTAATGGTCGCCATCTAAGTAATCCGTCAGAAAGCGGAGACCGCATTCCAGCGTCATCAGCCGTGCGCCCCATGGCAGATACTCCAGCTCCGCGGGCGTCAGGCTGCCCCGTGCCCCCTCCAGAAAGCTCCGGGTGAACACCTCGTATAGCTGAATGTCAAAATTGACTTTGGACAAGTCCTGTTCATCCTCCAGACAGTGGTTCGCGCCGAAGCGGATGGAGTCGCCGAAATCGTTGATGGAGAGGCCCGGCATGGTGGTGTCCAGATCGATGACACAGATGCCCTCGTGGGTGTCCCGGTCGATCAGGATGTTGTTCAGCTTCGTGTCGTTGTGGGTGACCCGCAGGGGAAGCTTCCCTTCCCGCAGCGCCCGCAGAGCAACGCCGCAGTCCTCTTTCCGCGCCAGAAAGAATTGGATTTCCGCGGATACCCCTTTCGCCCGGTTCAGCTTATCGGCTTCCAGCGCGGCAAGAAACTGCTCAAAGCGGCTTTCGGTGTCGTGGAAATGGGGAATGGTCTCATGGAGCGTCCGGGCGGGATAATCCCGGAGCATGTACTGGAACCGCCCGAACGCCCGTCCCGACGCCGCAAACAGCTCCGGCGTGGCCGACTGGTAGCAGTCGGCGTTTTCAATGAAGGGCATCAGCCGCCACGCTCTGCCCTCGGCATCGGTCACAAAGTCAGCGCCGTCTCTGGTTTTCACCAGGCTCAGCGTCTCCCGGGAGGGGTCGCCGCCCTCGGCAAGAATCTCTCTGCGCAGATAGGACGTAATGCCCACAAAATTCTCCATCACTTCCTCAGGATGGGGAAACGCGGCCTGGGACAGCCCCTGCAATATCAATTGGACAGTGCCGCCCTCTGGGGTACGGCACGATACGCAGAAGGTATCGTTGATGTGCCCCTTGCCGTGGCGGGCAATGTCCAGAATCGTACCCGGCAGCTCGTAGGCCGCCAGAATCTGTGAAATAACGGAATCCCCCTCGGGAGCAGAAATTGTATTCATTTTCGGTATCCTCCAATCAAAACGCGGTTATTTTCCGCTCTGTTCCTTCACCCAGGCCACCGCCGTTTGGGCGAAAGCCTCGACCACAGGCAGGGGCTTCCCCTCCGGGATGGCCAGGGCGATCGTCCGGCTTGCCCGGGGCTTCAGCGGGCGAACCGCCAGATTCTGTGTCCGTCCCTGGATAAGCAGCTGGGGAACGATGGAAATGCCCAGCCCCTGCTCCACCATGGCCAGAATGGCATAGTCGTCCTTGGTGGTAAATTTGATGTTCGGGCGCACCCCCGCATTGTCCAGCGCCCGGTGGATATCGTGGGCTGAGCTTTGCAGCAGACTGATAAAGGGGTCCTCTCCCAGTTCCTGAATGGGGATCTCGTCCAGCTGTGCCAGCCGGTGGTTCTTCGGCATGATCGCCACCAATGGATCCTGGGTCAGAGGGATGGTACGCATCCCCTCCGGGGCGGGCAGGGTCACAAAGCCCAGATCAACCTCCCCTTCCCGGAGCCACTGCTCCATGTCGTGGTAATCGCCGTTGAACATTTTCAGCTCAGCCTTGGGGTGGGCGCTCTGGAACGTCCGGATCATCCCAGGCAGCCAGTGGACTGCCACGCTGGTAAAGGCTCCCAGCCGGACGGTTCCGGCGTCGGCGCTGCGGATGTCCTCCACCAGCTCCGTCAGCTCCCGATCCTTTTGAAGAATTTCCTGCATTTTGGGCAGCACCATCTCCCCCGCCTCCGTCAGCCGGACGCCGCTCCGGTTCCGGCGCAGAAGAACGAAGCCGTATTCTTCCTCCAGCCCGCTCAGGACATGGCTGATGCGGGACTGGGTCGAACCCAGGGCTTCCGCCGCTTTGGTCAGGCTGCCAAGCTCCACCGTCCGCACAAATGCTTCATATTTTTTCAGGCTCATGCCGCTTTTCCCTTCTTCATGCGGAAATTTCATCATATCTTGTGTATAATAGCACCAATTTCTTTCTTTGGCAACGTTTTTTTGTACAACTCAGGAAGAAAGTTTTCGTTGCAAAATTCCGAAAACCCTTGTATAATGAATGCATCACTATTAAGCATGGATACATGATTTTATTTCATGTATCGAAAGAGAGAGGGATTTTTGTGAATTATATTGAGCTTTCCGTATTCATAGCCTATTTCGTATTCATGGTAGCCATCGGCCTGTACTTCTTCAGCAAGTCCAAGGGCGCCGGTGAAAAGGATTACTTCCTCGGCGGCCGCAACATGGGTGCGTGGGTGTCCGCCCTGTCCGCCGGTGCTTCCGATATGAGCGCATGGGTGCTCATGGGTCTTCCCGCCTCCATCTATTTAAGCGGCATGGGGCAGACATGGATCGCCATTGGCCTTGGCATCGGCTACGCCGTGAGCTGGATCTTCATGGCGCCCCGGCTGCGCCGGTTCTCCATCGCTGCGGGTGACTCCATCACCATCCCCCAGTACCTGACCAACCGGTTCCTGAGCAAGAATAAGTCCCTGCAAATCCTCAGTGCTATCATTTTCCTTGTAGCCTACACCATCTACGCCGCCTCCTCCATCAAGGCCTGCGGCACCCTGTTCAACACGGTCATGGACATTGATCCCACCGTTGCCATGTACATCGCCGCCTTCATCATCGTGGCCTACACCTTCCTTGGCGGCTTCAGCGCGGTGTGCTGGACGGATTTCTTCCAGGGCATGATCATGCTGGCAGCACTTCTGATCGCGCCTCTGTTCGCTCTGGCGCTGGCCAAAGCAGGCGACGGTGCCGCGACCGGCGCGACCCTGCCCGACGGCTTCTTCAACTTCTTCACCACCCCTCAGGACATCATTTCCGGCCTTGGCTGGGGCCTTGGCTACTTCGGTATGCCCCACATCATCATCCGGTTTATGTCCCTGAAATCCGAGAAGGAACTTCGCAAGTCCAGCGTGATCGGCATTTCCTGGACGACCATCATCCTGATCATGTCCGCCCTGACCGCCATCGCCGGCCGCCTGTATCTGGGCGAAATTGAGGATTCCTCCACCGTGTTCATCACCATGGTTCGCCGCATCTTCCCCGCGCTGGTATCCGGTCTGCTGCTGTCCGCGATCCTGTCCGCCGCCATGTCTACGGCCGACTCCCAGCTTCTGGCGGCGTCCTCCGCCTTTGCCAGCGATGTCTATAAGCCCGTCATCCGCAAGAAGGCTTCCGACTCTGAAATGCTCTGGGCTGGACGCATCGTGGTCATCGTCATCGCCGTTGTCGCGCTGATGATCGCCTCCGACCCCAACTCCGGCTCCATCATGGGTCTGGTGGAAAATGCCTGGGGTGTCTTCGGTGCGGCCTTCGGCCCCGTCATTCTGCTGAGCCTGTTCTGGAAGCGGCTCACCTTCGGCGGAACGGTGGCAGGCATTGCCGCCGGTGCCGCAGTGGATATCCTGTGGCTGGTATTTCTGTCCTCCACCGATATCTACGAGATCGTTCCCGGCTTCGCCGCCGGTCTGCTGGCCGCCGTGGTGGTTTCTCTTCTCTCGAAAGGCCCCGGCAAGGATGTGGAAGACCTCTTCGACCGCGCTGTCGATCTGAAATCCTGAGTTCCGCCATATACGCGGTGAGTTTCCCCTGTGGAAGCTCACCGCTTTCGTTTGCCTTCCAGGGAACCTCTGAACAAATCGTCTGCGGCCGTGAGCGGATCTTTTCCGCCCACTC
>ENA-OZHZ01000231-OZHZ01000231.1-human-gut-metagenome-genome-assembly--contig:-NODE-231-length-26835-cov-4.832300_pt1 | contig 26835 bp, 18 predicted proteins | sample MGYA00244053_ERZ653699 | MGnify/ENA primary metagenome ERZ653699 (study PRJEB26926, sample SAMN06165200) | human gut metagenome | biome: ENVO:00009003; feature: ENVO:2100002; material: ENVO:00002003...
GCGGGCGACGTGTCCGCGTATATCCCGACGAACATCATTTCCATCACCGACGGCCAGATTTTCCTCGAAAGCGACCTGTTCTTTGCGGGCCAGCGCCCGGCAGTCAATGTCGGTCTGTCCGTGTCCCGTGTTGGCGGCGCGGCGCAGACGAAGGCGACGAAGAAAGCGACCGGCAGCCTGCGCCTGGACTTGGCGCAGTACCGCGAGATGGAAGTATTTACGCAGTTCTCCAGCGATTTGGATGACAGCACGAAGGAACAGCTGCACTATGGGCAGGGCCTGATGCGCATCCTCCGCCAGAAGCAATATCATCCGCTGAGTATGCACCAGCAGGTCATTGTGCTGGTGTGCGCGATGGGGCATGTGCTGTCGAAGGTGGCAGTGAAGGACGTGACGGACTTCCGTGATGCGCTGCTTGATCACTTCGAGCAGGAACATTCCGACCTCTGCCGTTCGCTGGAAGATGAAAAGGTGCTGACGGACGATATGAAGCAGGAGATTCTGCGCATCGCGGAGGAATATCTCGCCGCGAACGCTGAGCGCTTCAGGAAGGAGTAATCCATGCCGAGCGCAAAGGAAATCAAAAGCCGAATCGCCAGCATCAAGGATACGCAGAAAATCACCAACGCCATGTACCTGATTTCCTCGACGAAGCTGCGTAAGGCGAAGAACGAGCTGAACCGTACCCGCCCGTACTTCGACGCGCTCAAAGGCGAAATCAAGCGCATCTTCCGTACCGTTCCGGACGTGGACAGCCGCTACTTCTATCCGCCGGCGGGTGCGCCGAAGTTGGAAGGGGAGTACGCCTGCCTCGTCATCACGGCGGATAAGGGCATGGCGGGCGCGTATAACCACAATGTGCTGAAAATTGCGCGGGAAATGCTGCATGAGCATCCGGAGACGGAGCTGTTCGTCGTGGGTGAATATGGCCGCCAGCATTTTGCGCAGGCGGGCATCCCGATTGAGAAGTCCTTCCTCTATCCCGCGCAGAATCCGACGCTGCACCGCGCACGCGAAATCTGCGATATCCTGCTGGAACGCTACGACAATGGCGAGTTCCAGAAATTGTTCATTGTCTATACCGATATGAAGAACAGCCTGAGCGCCGAAGCGACCAGCACGCGCCTTCTGCCCTTTCACCGGGGCGATTTCGCGTCCGTCGCCGCGCCGGGCAGTGTTCACTTTGAGTTTACGCCCGGCGTTGAGGCGGTGCTGGACAACGTCATCCGCAGTTATATCACGGGTTTCGTGTACAGTGCGCTGGTGGACAGCTTCTGCGCGGAACAGAACGCCCGCATGACCGCTATGTCCTCCGCCGGGGAAAATGCCGACAAGATGCTTGCGTCGCTCTCGGTGCAGTATAACCGCGTGCGTCAGGCGTCGATTACGCAGGAGATTACCGAGGTATCCTCCGGCGCAAAGGCACAGAAAAGAAAGAAGGTGCAGTCATGCTGAGCTATGGCAAAATCGTGCAGGTGTCCGGCCCTGTGGTGGACTGTGAGTTTCAGGAGGGACAGTTGCCGAAGATTCGCGAAGCACTGCGCGTCCAAGTGGAAGACGAAGTGCGCACCATGGAAGTGGCGCAGCACATGGATGAACATACTGTCCGCTGCATCATGCTGGCACCCAGCGAAGGGCTTTCGCGCGGCATGACGGTGGAGGCGACTGGACGCGGCATCAGTGTTCCCGTCGGCGACGCGACCTTGGGGCGCATGTTCAACGTCCTGGGCGACTCGATTGACGGCGGCGAGGCGCTTCCGGCATCCACCGAAAAATGGAGCATCCACCGCCAAGCGCCGTCCTTTGCCGAGCAAAGCCCGGTCGTGAGCATTCTGGAAACCGGCATCAAGGTCATTGACCTGCTGGAGCCGTATGCCAAGGGCGGCAAAATCGGCCTGTTCGGCGGTGCTGGCGTCGGCAAAACGGTTCTGATTCAGGAGCTGATTACCAACGTCGCGTCCGAACATGGCGGCTATTCCATCTTCACCGGCGTTGGCGAGCGCAGCCGCGAGGGCAACGACCTGTGGAACGAGATGATGGAAAGCGGCGTCATTTCCAAGACGGCGCTGGTCTTTGGGCAAATGAACGAAGCGCCGGGTGTACGTATGCGCGTGGCACTGTCCGGGCTGACGATGTCGGAGTACTTCCGCGACGTTGAGCATAAGGACGTGCTGCTGTTCATTGACAACATCTTCCGCTTTGTGCAGGCTGGTTCGGAGGTTTCGACCCTGCTGGGGCGTATGCCGTCCGCTGTTGGCTATCAGCCGACGCTGGCGACCGAAATGGGGCAGCTGCAGGAGCGCATTACCTCCACACGCAACGGCTCTGTCACGTCCGTACAGGCGGTTTATGTTCCTGCCGATGACTTGACTGACCCCGCCCCTGCGCAGACGTTCACCCACCTGGACGCAACGACTGTTTTGAGCCGTAAGATTTCCGAGCAGGGCATTTACCCGGCCGTTGACCCGCTGGCATCCACCTCCCGTATTCTGGAGGCGGATATCGTCGGTCAGGAGCACTACGAAACGGCGCGTGCGGTGCAGGAGATTCTGCAAAAATACGCTGATTTGCAGGATATTATTGCCATCTTGGGCATCGAGGAACTCAGCGAAGAGGATCGTCTGACGGTTGCGCGCGCCCGCAAAGTGCAGCGCTTCCTGTCCCAGCCGTTCCACGTTGCGGAGAAGTTCACGGGCATCAAGGGCGTGTATGTCCCGCTGAAGGACACCATCCGCAGCTTCAAGGCGATTCTGTCCGGCGAAATGGACGATTATCCTGAATCCGCCTTCTTCAACGTCGGCACGATTGAGGATGTCAAAGCCAAAGCCGCGAAGGAGCAGTAAGCGATGGACACGTTTCAGCTCAATATCCTCTCCGCGTCGTCCGCCTTCTATGAGGGCGAATGCGAATCGCTGGTTGTGCCGACGCCCGATGGCAAGCGCGGTGTGCTGGCGCACCACAGCAACGCCATTGCCGCCATCAGCCCCGGCGAACTCAGCTACACCGTTCCCGGCGAAAAGCCGCGTCTGGCTGCCGTGTCGCATGGGATGATCAAGATTGAGGACAACCATGTGCTGGTGCTGGTGGAGACGGCGGAAAAGCCGGAGGACATCGACCGCATCCGCAATCAGCAGAAGGCGGACGCGGCGCGCGAAGCCCTGCTGCAAAAGCAGAGCCGCCGCGAGTATCTGGAAACGCAGGCGCAGCTGGCGCGCGCGCTGACCCGTCTGCGCGTCAAGCACCATTCGGAGAATCTGGACTAATCGTATCAGCCGAGGCAGAAATGCTTCGGCTTTTCTTGTATTCCAAAATACACGCAAAATACAGAAAACCTATTGACATGGTAGAGAATATCGTGTATGATGATGTCGTTGGATTTGAGCAAACACGAAGCAAGGAGGTGGCGCAGGATGCTGAACCGGAATTATCAGAGAGAACTGTGCGGCAATCGAATGCGACCCTCCCGGACAAAGCAGTATGGTCGGGTGCTTCGTTTTGCGTGCCGCTCAGCCGAAGCATATCGTCGTTGACATCGACCATTTGTCCGGGAGTTTGCGAAGAACAAGCCCCGGTTATTTTTTGGTCAAATCCTCAGTTTCTCGAAACTTATCGACATAAATCGACATAAAAGAAAAGAGGACATCACGATGAGCAATTACAAGTTTGAAACCCTTCAGCTGCATGTTGGCCAGGAACAGCCTGATCCCGCGACCGATTCCCGCGCTGTCCCGATTTATCAGACTACATCCTACGTCTTTAAGAACTCCGCCCATGCCGCCGCACGTTTCGGTCTGGCGGATGCGGGCAATATCTACGGCCGACTGACCAACTCCACGCAGGATGTGCTGGAAAAGCGCATTGCGGCGCTGGAAGGCGGTGTTGCGGCGCTTGCGCTGGCATCCGGTGCGGCGGCGATTAACTACACGATTCAGGCGCTGGCGCAGGATGGCGGCCACATCGTCGCGCAAAAGACGATTTACGGCGGCAGTTACAACCTGCTGGAGCATACCCTGCCGCATTTCGGCATCACCGCGACGTTCGTGGACGCGCACAACCTCGCCGAGGTTGAGAACGCCATCCAGGGCAACACCCGCGCGATTTATCTGGAAACCCTCGGAAACCCGAACAGCGATATTCCCAACATTGACGCGATTGCCGAAATTGCCCACAGGCACAGCCTTCCGCTGGTGATTGACAACACGTTCGGCACGCCCTACCTGATTCGCCCGATTGAGCACGGCGCGGACATCGTTGTGCATTCCGCGACGAAGTTCATCGGCGGTCACGGCACGACGCTCGGCGGCATCATCGTCGATTCCGGCAAGTTCGACTGGAAGGCGAGCGGGCATTATCCGGCGATTGCTGATCCGAATCCGAGCTACCATGGCGTGTCCTTTGCGGACGCGGTCGGCCCGGCGGCGTTCGTCACCTACATCCGCGCGATTCTCCTGCGCGACACGGGCGCGACGATTTCGCCCTTCAATGCCTTCCTGCTCCTGCAGGGCGTGGAGACGCTGTCCTTGCGTCTGGAGCGCCACGCGGAGAACACGAAGAAGGTCGTGGCGTACCTTGCACATCATCCGCAGGTGGAGCATGTGAACCATCCGTCTCTGCCGGAGCACCCCGACCACGCGCTGTACGAGAAGTATTTCCCGAACGGCGGCGCGTCCATCTTCACCTTCAACATCAAGGGTGGGCAGAAGGAAGCGCACAAGTTTATCGACAGCCTGAAAATCTTCTCTCTGCTGGCGAACGTCGCGGACGTGAAGAGCCTTGTCATTCACCCGGCAACGACGACGCATTCCCAGCTGACGGACGAAGAACTGGCGGATCAGGGCATTGCGCAGAACACGATTCGCCTGTCCATCGGCACGGAGCATATCGACGACATTATTGCAGACTTGGAGCAGGCGTTTGAAGCCGTGAAAGCCGCTGAATAATACGAAAAGTCCCCGGTATCAGCCTGATCAGGCACACGATACCGGGGGTTCTTTTATGGATGAGACTGAAACGCGTGCAGATAGGGGAAATACGTCTCGCGTCCGGGCAGATTGTCCGGCAGCTGCATCGTCTCCGCAATTTCGCGAAGCTGTGCGTTTGTCGCCTGCTTTTGATGTGGATTTCGCCGATGCAATTCATCCCGATGCAGCTGCAAAATCCAGCAGTACAGTTCCTGCACTGTCATCCGCGGGATATTCGGGATTTCCTTGCCGATTGCGCCGCTCCGGCACGCCGAGCAGTTCCCGCAGGGCGCGCTTTTCTGACCGAATGCGGCGGAGATTCCCTGCGATAGGCACGGCGCTTGCAGACAGAAGCGCAGCACACGGCGGTACGGCCGCCATTCGCGCTGAATCAAGGCGTACTGCGTGAATGGGCGGTGTTTGTGCTGCAAACGAATCTGCTGGCAGCGCGTGTGAAAGCGGAGCAAATCCGCCGGGGAGAAGAGCAGCAGCGCATAGGCGGTTTCTCCGTCGCGCCCCGCTCGGCCTGACTGCTGCACATAGTCAATCATGTTCGTCGGCAGGTGATCGTGCAGAATCAGCTGAATGTCAGGAATATCTACGCCCATGCCGAATGCGGATGTCGCCGTCACGACGCGGATGCGCCCGGACAAGTACGCCTGCACCACGCGGCTGCGCTCTTCGCGATTTAGCCCGGCATGATACGCCGCAGTGGGGATTCCAGCGCGGTTCAGCCGCTCTGCCAGTGATTCCGTCCGCGCGCGCAGTCGGCAGAACACAACCGCTTTGCCCGGAATTTTTTGCAGCGCGCGGAGAATAGCGTCTGTGACGTGCACCGTCGGCAGGATGCTGTAATGCAGATTTGGGCGTTCTACGGGCATGACGATGCGCTTCGGATGCCGCAGCTCCAGCGACTGCACAATGCCGCGCTGCAATTGCTTGTCAGCGGTTGCGGTCATGGCGCACAGCACCGGGCGGCGGGGGAGTGACGCCACAAACTGCCCAATCTGCTGGTATGACGGGCGGAATGCCTCGCCCCATTGCACCACGCAGTGCGCTTCGTCCACGACGACCATCGCGGGAGGACGCTGCTGGCAGAGCGCGTAAATCTCCGGGTGATTCAGCCTCTCCGGCGCAAGAAAAGCGATCTTTGCTTGACCGCGCGTGAGCTGATTCAGCGCGTCGGCGCGTTCGGCGGGGGTCATCAGGCTGTCGAGATGGACGCTGGGGATACCCCTCTCCCGCAGGTGGCGAACTTGGTCGTGCATGAGGACAATCAGCGGCGAAATGACGACGGTCAACTCATCCATCATTAGCGCTGGAAGCTGCCAGCAGAGGCTTTTGCCTGCGCCAGTGGGCAGGATGCAGAGCAAATCCCGCCCGTCAAGCAAGGCGTCAGCCGCCTGCTCCTGACCGGGGCGAAAGCCGCTGACGCCGAAGGTATTGCGCAGAACCCTGCTGCATTGCTGTTTTCGAGCGGTGCGCATCAGAAGCTGCGTCCTCCGCCGCCGTGGGTTGCGCCGCTGGACGAAACGTGCGTGCCGCTGCCATGACTGCTGCCACCATGGCTGGACGACGGCGGGTCAGGGTGCTTGACGCGGGTGACGTGCTCGCGCACGAAGTGGCTGTCATTCCGGCTGAGTTTGACGCACGCCAGCCCGTTCAGGTCGTAGGAATAGGTGCTGCCCTTGAGGTTGTATTTTCCGTTCACGGATGCAATGAAGATGCCCATGACCGCCAGGCCCGCAATCACCGCAATGAGGATTTCCATGCCCGTCAGCATGTTTTCCGGCTCATAGAGCTCGGTCAGACGTCTGCCGGTGACTTCATCGTAGCGGAACTGACCGCTTGTGCGACCTTGCTTCAGGTACTTCTCGGTCTGCTTCAGCACCTTGATGACGGACTGGCCGTATTCCTTATCCAGCATCTCGTCCCAGCCCGCGTCGAGGATGCCCTCTTCGCGCTCATCCGTGATGTAGTCAATCATCACGCCGCGCGTGCTAATCCAGCACTGCCGGTTGTGCATGTCGATGAGGTAGAGCATCCCGGCGCGGTCGTCGCCCATCCCCAAACCGTTGTAATCGAAGTAGTCGTCCGCGTACGCCGTCGTCTGCCCACTCGGCACGTCCTGGCTTGTCAGCACGAACATATCCACCTGATACGCGCTTTCAATGCGGTCGCAAATGGCGCTGATTTCGGCGATTTCGTCCGCCGTGAACAACCCCGCGTCATCCTGCACCTGCGTGTCCGCTAAGGCGACGGTCAGCATGAGCATCATCAAAAGGAGAAACGCTGTCAGCTTCTTTACCACAGAATCGCACCTCCCAAGCACAGCAGCCCGAACACGATGCCGCCAATCAGCGTGCCGACCGCGTACAGCTTGCCCTTGTTAATCGGCAGTTTGCCGCAGATGCGCCCCGTCTGCCCGTTCATCATGTAGTAGTAGGGTTCGCCGTCCGCGCGGTGCTTGTAGGTCAGCACCCATGCGGGCAGCAGCAGGTATTTCGTCTTGACAGAATCCGGCTCGAATTTCGCGTGACCCGTCAGCGTGTTGTATGGGTTCTCCACGCTGGTGAACATCCGCTCGGCGTATCCCTTCGCCTCTGTCACCATCGACTGCTTCGCCGCATCCTGCTCAATATCGCGCTTTTCCGCCAGAAAGCCGCTCAAATAGCCCGATTCGTAGGGCTTTACGTCCTCCATTTGATAGGGGTGGATGCCGTCGGACAGTTTGCCATCCGCCTTGGTCAGCGCCTTGCGAATCATCTGCCGGAACGTCAGCCGTCCTTCGCGGTGGACGGCGAAAATCCGCGTGATGGTGACGGTTTCCTTCGCGCCGTTGCGGACAGAGACGTTTGTGCCTTCGCCATCAAACGAGCCTTCGCCGGAAATATCGCACGACCAGTATGGACAGTAGACACCGGAAAAATCCTCCATCTGCGCCTGCGAGAAGAAATCCGGCTGTACGAAGCGCTTTTTGCTGATGAACGATTTGAACTCCGCCTCTGCCGCCTTTTTGTCCAGCTTGAAGGGAATCACGCCGTCGGGGCGGAACTCGTCGGTCAGACGGTCGTTCAGCACAACAGGGGAGTGGCAGTAGTAGCATCGGGTTGCGGCGGTCGTCGTATCGGTCACGATTTCCGCGCCGCACATTTGGCAGTGATAGGAACGCAGCTCCGAATTGGGCTCCGCACTGCGGGCCTGTTCCGCCGCCTGCTGTCGCTGCTCGGACTGTTCCTTCAGCTCATTTTCAGCAAAGCTGCCGCCGCAATAAGGGCACTGGAAACGCTGCTTGGCCGGGTCGAAAACCAAATAGCCGCCGCACGACGGACATTTGAACGAAATGACTTGGCTCATCCCTCATCCCTCTCTCTGTGAAAGAACATGAACGCTCTTTTCATGCTGATTTTATTATACCATGCTTGGCGTTATTTCGCAAGATGCTCCTGACGCACCCTTTCGCCCCGTCTACGCGTTTTTTCCGCGAAAAATGTGCAAAATGCTGCATTTTCCCTTGACGGAAGACAGAAAACGTTGTATGATGATACTGGTTCAGTTCGTGTGCGTCAAGTGGATAGGGAAGCGAGCCTTCCTTCATCCGCATGACCGCTTGTAAACGCTTACAAGCACGCGTAAGACCACAGAGAAAGGACGATGTGTCATGGAATTTTTGGAGAAACTGTCTTTGGCTGGCCTCGTGCCGGTCATTGCTGTTAATGATGCGGACGACGCTGTGCCGCTGTGCAAGGCGCTGTCTGACGGCGGTCTGCCGGTGGCGGAAATCACTTTCCGTACGGCGGCTGCGGAGGAAGCCATCCGCCGCGTGCATGAAGCCATGCCCGATGTGCTGCTGTGCGCAGGCACGGTGTTGACGACGGAGCAGGTCGACCGTGCGGTGAATGCTGGCGCGGCAGCGATTGTGTCCCCCGGTCTGTCTCCTGACGTGGTGAAGTACTGCGTGGAGAAGGGCATCCCTGTCTGCCCCGGCACGGCGAATCCGTCTGATGTGCAGATTGCGATTCAGTACGGCCTGAAGGCTGTCAAGCTGTTCCCGGCGGAAGCGGTCGGCGGCCTGAAGCTCATCAAGTCGATGGCGCCGGTGTACCCGGACATGAAGTTCATGCCCACGGGCGGCATCAACGAGAACAACATGCTCGACTACCTCGCGTTCGACAAGATTCTCTGCTGCGGCGGCTCCTGGATGGTGCCGAAGGACGCGGTGGCTGCGAAGGACTGGCAGCGCATCACTGACCTGACCCGCTCTGCGGTGGACAAGATGCTCGGCTTTGAAGTGCGCCACATCGGTCTGAACTGCCCCGACGCGGAAAGCTCCATGGAGACGGCGAAGAAGATTTCCGCACTCATGGGCTGGCCCATCAAGGAAGGCAACTCCTCCAACTTTGTCGGCACGGGCTACGAGCTGATGAAGAAGCAGGGCCGCGGCACGAACGGTCACATCGCTATCGGTACGAACAGCGTTCCGCGCGCGAAGTGGCATCTGGAACAGCGTGGCTTCAAGTTCATTGAGGACAGCGCTGTGGTGAAGAACGGCAAGCTGATCGCCATCTATCTGGAAGACGAAATCGGCGGCTTCGCGTTCCATCTGGTGCAGAAGTAATTCATAGACATCATTTGCCAGTACAAAATTAGGAGGAAAAATCCAATGGCTAAGGTTGTAACGTTCGGCGAAATCATGCTTCGCCTCAAGTCCCCGGCGTATGAGCGCCTGTTCCAGTCTCCCTCCCTTGAAGCGACCTTCGGCGGCGGCGAGGCGAACGTGTCTGTTTCTCTGGCGAACTACGGCATGGAAACCGCGTTCGTGACCGTGCTGCCCACCAACGATGTCGGCAATGCCTGCATCCGCGAACTGCGCGGCTTCGGCGTTGATACCACTAAGATTGTCCGCAAGGACGGCCGCATGGGCATCTACTATCTGGAAACTGGCGCTGTGCAGCGTCCCTCCAAGGTCATCTATGACCGCGCGGGTTCTGCCATCGCGGAAGCCAAGCCCGGCGACATCGACTGGGACAAGGCGTTTGAGGGTGCGACGTGGTTCCACCTGACCGGCATCACCCCCGCTATTTCTCAGGGCGCGGCGGATTTGTCTCTGGAAGCGGTGAAGGCGGCGAAGGCGAAGGGCATCCATGTGTCCTGCGACCTGAACTACCGCAAGAACCTCTGGAAGTACGGCAAGGACGCCAAGGAAGTCATGACCGAGCTGGTCAAGTACGTTGACACCGTTATCGCCAACGAAGAGGACTTCCAGAAGTCTCTGGGTCTGAAAGCGGAATCTCAGGGTGACGTGGAAGACGGCGCGCTGAACATCGAGAACTACAAGGCGATTGCGTCTCTGGCAATGCAGACCTACCCGAACATCAAGCGCGTGGCGATTACCCTGCGTGAGTCGAAGTCTGCTAACCACAACGACTGGTCTGCCTGCCTGTACAACGGCAAGGACTTCTTCCTCTCCCGCAAGTACGCCATCACCGATATCGTTGACCGCGTGGGCGGCGGCGACTCCTTCGGCGGCGGTCTGATTTACGGTCTGAACACCTACGCGGACGAAAAGACCGCGCTGGAGTTCGCTGTGGCGGCATCCTGCCTGAAGCACACGATTCTGGGCGACTACAACCGCGTCTCCGTTTCCGAGGTCGAGAGCCTGATGAAGGGTTCCGGCACGGGCCGCGTGCAGCGCTAAGCAGCCGCGAATGGCGAAGACATCATCCACATCAGAAAGCTGTTGATTTTCAAACATACCCTTTCTAAACGTGGAAGTTTGCGATTTCGTTTGATTTGATTTCAAAATCCTCTTGACACGGCGATTCCTCCTGCTTATAATGAAAGGCAGGGGGAGATGCTCCTGGGGTGTCTGACAGCACGCTGGTTTTCCCCACATTTCTACAAATGGAGTCCGGGTCTATGTTCGGCTATGTCATGCCCCCGTTGCAAAACGCCAGGGGAAGGCAGATGCAGACGGCAGGACACCTACCTGCTTTAACAGCGGGTGAAAAGCATGCAGTGCATCGTCACTCTGGGAGCATCTTTTCTATTTGATGTGTCTGCGCAGGAGGCAGAGGTGAGAGCCTCTGTCTCCTTTTTTGCGCGACCGCAGAGCTGCATTGTTTCCAAATCTGCACATCCTGATTCGGAGACAAGCGAAGGTGGACGCTGCCTGCAGGCGGCGCTGCTCCCCCAAAGCACATCAGGAGGACAAAAATGTACTATATTGTTACGGATTCTTCCACTGACATGCCGCAGTCTTGGGTGGAGGCACAGCATGATTTCCACATCGTGTCGCTTTCCTGCACGATCAATGGCGTTTCCTCCGTTCCGGGAACGTCAGAAGTGGCGAAAAAGGAGACTTATCGTCAGCTCCGCAGCGGCGTGGTGATTAAGACCTCCGCCGTCAATACCGCGACGTGGGAGGAATGCTTCCAGAAACTGCTGGACGAGGGTCAGGATGTCCTTTGCATTACGTTCTCCAGCGGACTGTCCGGCACTTATGCCGCCGCAGCGGACGCGGCGAAGGAACTTGCGCCGAAGTACCCGAATCAGAAAATCATCGTGATTGACAGCCGATGCGCGTCGGCAGGCGAGGGGCTGCTGGTGCATTATGCGCTGCAGAACCGCGAACAGGGCATGTCCATCGAGGAGAACGCAAAGTGGGTCAAGGAGCATATTCAGCACCTGATTCACTGGTTCACCGTCGATGACCTGATGTTCCTCTATCGCGGCGGCCGCCTGTCTGCAACCAGCGCGGTTGTCGGTTCGCTCGTGCGTATCAAGCCGATTATGCACGTTGATGAGGAAGGTCATTTGGCAGTTGTGGAGAAGGTGACGGGTCGCCGCCGCAGCATCCGCATCCTTGCCAACCGCGTCAAGGAGCATATCGTCAACCCGGAAGGGCAGATGATTTTCATCAGCCATGGCGATTGCGAGGATGAGGCGAACGCGCTGGCAGACATCATCAAGGCGGAAATCCCCGGCATTGCGGGCGTCTTGGTGACGTATGTCGGCCCAGTCATTGGCTCCCACTCCGGCCCCGGTACGCTGGCGATTTTCTTCCTCGGCGACCACCGCTGAGTGCCATCGTAGAAAGGAAAGTGTATGAATTTCCCTGCTTTCTCGTTTCCACATCTGCCGGGACGCAACGACCCCTGCTGGTGCGGGAGCGGCCGCAAGTACAAGAGCTGCCACTGTGCGTTTGACCAGCAGATTGCGTCGCTGGCGGCACAGGGGCACATCGTTCCGACGCATAAGATGATTAAAACGCCGGAGCAGATTGAAAAAATCAAGGAAAGCTGCAAAATCAATATTGCCGTGCTGGACGAAATAGGAAAGCAAATTCATGAGGGCATGACGACGGCGGAAATCGACGACATCGTGTCTACCATGACGCGCGATATGGGCGGCATTCCCGCACCGCTGAACTACGAGGGCTACCCGTACAGCGTCTGCACGTCAGTGAATGATCAGGTCTGCCACGGCTTCCCGTCGAAGCACGTTGTGCTGAAATCCGGCGACATCATCAATGTGGACTGCTCGACCATTCTGAATGGCTATTTTTCCGATTCCTCCCGCATGTACTGCATCGGCGACGTCAGCGACGAAAATCGCAAGCTCGTGCAAGTGACGAAGGAGTGCGTCGAACTGGGCTTGGCGCAAGTGAAGCCGTGGGGCTTCTTGGGCGACGTCGGGCAGGCGGTCAACGACCATGCCCGCGCGAACGGCTACCGCGTCGTGCGCGAAATCGGCGGCCACGGCTGCGGGCTGGAATTCCACGAAGACCCGTGGGTCAGCTATGTTACGAAGCGCGGCACGGAAATGGCGCTTGCTCCCGGCATGATTTTCACCATCGAGCCGATGGTCAATATGGGTACGGACGAGGTTGGAACGCATCCGGGCAACACATGGGAAATCTTCACGGCAGACGGCAAACCGTCGGCGCAGTGGGAAATCATGGTGCTTGTGACGGATACGGGTCACGAAGTGCTGTCTTGGTAAGCGGCTTCACCGCATATTCAGAAAAATCCCTGCATCATGCAAACGGTGCAGGGATTTTCTTATGCTTGCAATAATCGTGCCAGCAGCAGCGCCGTGTCGTCCATCTCCTGCGCCGTGTTGTAAAGCCCCGGCGAAAAGCGAATCGCGCCGCTTTGCAGCGTTCCCAGCCACGCATGGACGGCCGGTGCGCAGTGAAGCCCCGCGCGCACGGCAATATCTGCTGCGTCGAGAGCATCCGCCAGCGCCCCGCCGTCATGCCCCGGCACAACAATGCTCGTAATCGCCATATGCGCCTGCCCATCGTCGCAGAGGATGCGTACGCCGGGAATCTCCCGCAGCCGCGCACGCAGGCGGTCGCATAGCGCCAGCTCGTATTCCTCGATTTCCGCTCGGTGCGTCCGCACGAACTTCACCCCCGCGTACAGCCCCGCTATGCCGGGCAGGTTCACCGTGCCGCTCTCGTAGCGGTCGGGCAGCATGTCCGGCTGACGGACGCTCTCGCTCATCGAGCCGGTTCCGCCAAGCAGCAGCGGTTCAGGGTTCATGCCGTAGCCCAGCACAAGCAGTCCCGTGCCCTGCGGCCCCAGCAGCCCTTTGTGCCCCGGCATTGCCACCATGTCTGCGCACAGCACGTCTGGCGAAACGTCCGCCATCCCGGCCGTCTGCGCCGCATCCACCAGCAGGGGAACGCCGCGCTCCCGGCAGACCGCGCCCAGCTGTGCAATCGGCTGAATCAGCCCCGTGACGTTGCTGGCGTGGGCGATGATCACCAGTGCGGTTTTGCGGCTGATGACGCGGCGTAGAGAAGCAGGGGACAGGATACCGCGTTCATCCGGCGCAAGCATATGCACCGTGATTTCCCCGCGCGAAACGTAGCGGTCGAGCAGCCGCATGACAGCGTTGTGTTCCGCGTAGGAGCAGATGACCTCGTCGCCGCGCCGCAGCGTGCCGGAAATGGCGAGATTCAGCGCTTCGGTGCAGTTTGCGGTGAACAGAATCCGCTCCGGATGATGCACACCCAGCAGCCGCGCGGCTTCCTCCCGGCAGTGCTCAACCACCCGACCCGCGCGCAGTGCCAGCCGATGCCCGCCGCGTCCGGGATTCGCGCCCATCTTCTCCTCTACGCCCGCCATCGCCCGAATGACCTCCGGCGGCTTCGGGAAGCTTGTCGCGGCATTGTCCAGATAAATCATCGACGCATTTCCTCCATCGTCCGCGAACCTCGGCGGGCGTTTTTTCATATTATTCTAATGGCGAAAAGGAGGCGGTAGAACCGATGACGGAGGAGTTTTGCATTGCGGCGTTCCGCTCACGGCAGCAGGTGATGGCGTTTGAACGCGATTTGCGCCAGCACGGGGTGCGTGCGTCGGTGATGATTACGCCGCGCGCGGTGGCGATGGGGTGCGGGCTGAGCGTCCGCATCGAGCGGGAGGATTTGCGCCGCGCCGTGCAGGTGTATCGGACGACGAATCCGGGCAACTTGATTGGCTTCTATGACGTGTGGCAGGAGCCGACAGGGCGGACGACTGTGCGCCCGGCGGGGATTGAGTAACGAAAAGCGCCGCCTGATTTCGCAATGAAACCAAGCGGCGCTATTGTTATGCAATTGTACCTTTTAGTGCAACTTCCGGCACACCTTGATGATTTCCTTGCCCGTGACGGTCGTTTCCTGCCCAAGCGCGTCGTGACCGTCCTTCATGCGGCGTGTAATGAGCAGCGTGTCGTCATCGGGCGCTTCGATGTCGCAGTAGCCGAGGCGCAGCAGGTCGGATTCCTGCCGATGGCGCAGCTTGTTTGCGACGTATTTCTGCAGCGACTTGTCTTCGCGCCCCCACGGGAAGGCGCGGCGATTCCACGGGTCGTGGCAGCCGGTCAGCCCAACTTCGTCCCCATAGTACACCGTTGCGCAGCCCGGCAGCGCGCACAGCAGGTCGATGCAAAGCTTGTAGCGCCTCACAGCTAACTCGTACTCTTCCACGTTCAGGTGGACATGCTGCTGATCTGCCTTGCTCAGTTCCTGACATTCGCGTCCAGCGAGGATGTTCAGCGCACGGCAGCGGTCGTGGCTGCCGACGAGGTTCATCAGCGCGTAACGGAACTGCGCCGGGTAAACCTCCTCCTGATGGTGAATCAGGCGCACAAAGGTGCTGGCGGACGTTTTGCCCATCACAAAGTTGAGAATCGCCTCGCGCACGGGGTAGTTCATCACGCTGTCGAGCGTGTCGCCTGTGCAGTAGCAGCGCGTTTCGCCGTAAGCAACCTTGTTGCTCGCGTCCTCCCACACTTCGCCCAAGACAACGGCTTCCGGGTCGGCGGCCTTTGCGGCGGCGCGCAGCTTGCGCAGGAAGTCCACCGGCAATTCGTCCGCCACATCCAGCCGCCAGCCGCAGCTGCCCGCCTCAATCCAACGCGGCACAACACCCTCGTGCGGCTGGAACATGAACTTCTGGTATTCCGGATTGTCCTTGCGCAGCTCCGGCAGGGAGAGAATGCCCCACCATGCCTTGTAGTCTTCCGGATAGTGGTTGAAGGTGTACCAGTCGTAGTAGGGGGAGGATTGCCCCTGATAGGCGCCGAGCGTCGGATAATGCCCGAAGTGGTTGAAGTACACGCTGTCTTCGCCCGTGTGGGAAAATACGCCGTCGAGCATCACGCGGATGCCGACTTTCTTCGCCGCTCCGCACAGTTCGGTGAACTCCGTGTTCGTGCCGCACAGCGGGTCAACCTGCGTGTAGTTGCCCGTGTCGTAGCGGTGATTCGACCGTGCGCGGAAAATCGGGTTCAGGTAGATAATGTCGATGCCCATGTCCTTCAGGTAGGGCAGCTTCTCCTGAATGCCGGTCAGCGTGCCGCCGTAGAAATCCAGCTCCTGATACTTGCCGCCGCGCAGGTCGCCCACGCACAACAGCTCTTCATCCCAATTCTGGTGGACATAGCGGTCTTTGCGGTCATCAACGGCTTTTGTTGGCGCATGGCGGAAACGGTCGGGGAAAATCTGGTAGATATTCGCCCCGTGGAAGGCTTCCGGCGTCTTGTAAGCCGGGTCATAGAGCGTAATCTGGAAGGATTCCGGCTCGCCGTGGTCATACGCGACACCGACGCCGCCAAGTTTGTCCGGCTGGTTGCCATAGCGGATGGTGCGGCCGTCCTTGCGGTAAATCAGGAAGTAATACCAGAAAAGCCCCGGCGTGGTCGGCAGGGGAATGGCAACTTCCCAGACATGCTCAGCGGTCGGCAGCATGGTGTAGCAAAGTTCTTCCGTCATCCAAGTGCGCAGGACGACGCTCGTCGCTTCGTCGCAGTGCAGGCGAATCAGAACATTGCTGCCAGCCGGAGCAGGGCCGGACGGCGTGCGATAAAATTCGTTGTGGGAATCGTGCAGCAGCATGATATCCATCCATCCAATCATCAATAATTGCGGAAACACGGCAAAAAAGCCCGAAATGCTCCGGACTTTTGAACCGGGAGCACTGCGGATGGATATTTTTCCGCAGTGCTCTCAAAAATATGCAGTTTATACCTTGCGCTTGAGCGGGTCAAGATGCCAAATGGTGTCGTTGTACTCGCGAATTGTGCGGTCGGAGCAGAAAACACCGGACATTGCGGTATTGATGACCGCCATGCGGTTCCACTTGTCGCGGTCGGCATAATCCGCGTCGATGCGGCGCTGCGCCATCGAGTACGAGCCGAAGTCTTTCAGGACGAAGAACGGATCGGCCATGTTGCCCCAGTCGCCAATCAGCAGGCTGTGATACAAATCCTGCAGGGCGCTCGGCGCGTCCGGCAGCACAGTGCCGTCGATCATCTGGGTCAACGCCAGACGCAGTTCCTGATTCGTCTCAAAGATGGTCATCGGGTTGTAGTTGCGCTCACGGTACATATCCAGCACCGTGTCGGAACGCATGCCGAAGATGTAGATGTTATCCATGCCGACCTGCTCGGAAATCTCGACGTTTGCGCCGTCCATCGTGCCGATCGTGATGGCGCCGTTCATCATGTACTTCATGTTGCCCGTGCCGCTGGCTTCCTTGGACGCGGTGGAAATCTGTTCGGAGATTTCGGTTGCCGGAATCAGCAGCTGTGCGCTGGACACGTCGTAGTTTTCGAGGAAGACGACCTGCAGCATCTTGCTGGCGCGCGGGTGCTTGGCAATCAGCGCGGACAGACCGTTGATGAAGCGGATAATCAGCTTGGCGCGGTTGTAGCCCGGCGCTGCCTTCGAGCCGAAGATGAACACACGCGGCCGCATGGTGAAGTTCGGGTCGTTGACGATGCGGTTGTACAGCACAAGGATGTGCAAAGCGTTGAGCATCTGACGCTTGTATTCGTGCAGCCGCTTGGACTGTGCGTCGAAGATGAAGTTCGGGTCAACGATTGCGCCCTGATGTTCTTTCAGGAAATTCGACAGGCGAACCTTGTTGTTGTGCTTAATCTTCTCAAACTGCTCGCGGAACGCCGCGTCGTCAGCATAAGGCGCAAGGTCATGCAGCAATTCCGGATCTTTCACCCAGTCTGTGCCGATGGTGTCGCAGATAAGCTTGGTCAGTTCCGGGTTGCACGCCATCAGCCAGCGGCGATGCGTGATGCCGTTGGTAATTGCGCTGAACTTCTCCGGCATAACGAGGTAGAAGTCGTGGAACGTCTCCTGCTTGAGGATATCGCCGTGCAGCTTGCTCACGCCGTTGGTGGAGAACGTCATGGCAACGCACAGGTTCGCCATGTGGATGTAACCGTAGGCAATAATCGCCATGCGACCCACGCGCTCCGCTTCGCCGGGGAAGAAGTTCCACAGGCGCGCGCAGAGACGCTTGTTCATTTCCACCAGAATTTGATAGATGCGCGGCAGCAGGCTCTTCACCATGTCTTCCGGCCACTTTTCGAGCGCTTCCGCCATGATGGTGTGGTTGGTGTACGCCATCGTGCGGCTGACAATCTGCTGCGCTTCGTCCCAGCCGAGGCCTTCTTCGTCCATCAGCAGGCGCATCAGTTCCGGAATCGCCAGACCCGGATGCGTATCGTTGATGTGGATGACGACCTTCTCCGGCAGCTTGCTCCAGTTCGTGCCGTTGAGCTTCTTGAAGTCCTTGAGGATGTACTGGAGGGTGGCGGAGGTGAAGAAATACTGCTGCTTCAAGCGGAGCAGCTTGCCTTCGTAGTGGTTGTCTTCGGGGTAGAGGATGTTGGAGATAGCTTCCGCCAGTTCCTTTTCCTCCGACGCCTGCACATAGTGGCCATGGTTGAAGTCGCTCAGGTCGATGCGCTTCGGGGCGCGGGCGCTCCAAAGGCGCAGACTGTTGACGGTGGAGGTGTCATAGCCCACCAGCGGCATGTCGTAGGGGACAGCCTCGACCGTGTTGTAGCCGACGTGACGGAACACCGTGCGGCCGTTCTCGTTGCCCATTTCAACGTGACCGTTGAAGTGCACCTCGCAGGCGTCCTCCATTACGGGCATTTCCCACACGTTGCCGTTGCCCAGCCAGTAGTCCGGCAGCTCGACCTGCTGACCGTCCACAATCTTCTGGCGGAACAGACCGTATTCATAGCGGATGGAGCAGCCCATCGCGGGCAGGTCAAGGGACGCCAGCGAGTCCATGAAGCACGCTGCCAGACGGCCCAGACCGCCGTTGCCCAGCGCGGGTTCAGGCTCTTCCTGAAGCACCTTGTCCACGTCGATGTGCAGTTCGTCCAGCGCTTGCTTGTAGGCATCGAGCGAGACGAGGTTCAGGATGTTGGTGTATAGGCTGCGGCCCATCAGAAATTCCACGGAGAGGTAAAATAGACGCTTGTTGTTGTTCGTCTTGCGTTCTTCGCGGGAAATCATCCATTTTTGCATGATCTGGTCGCGGACGGTGGAAGCCAGTGCGCGATAAATCTGCCCATTCGATGCTTCCTCGATGGTGCGGCCGTTATAGCGCTGCAGCTTGCCGATAATGGATGCCTTGATGGAATCCTTGTCAAAAGATGTCGTAGGCATGGGAATCCTCCTTTTATTTGCAAAGGGCTTTCGTGGAATGCCGTTGAATGCCCTGCTTCGGAATCAAACATTGCGATGCAAAATCATTGTTTGCATTGCCGTCGTGTATCATACCACAGAAATGGGAAAATGACAAGTATGCTTCCCGCCAGCTTCCACGACAATTTGTCTAAAAACGCCCAAATCTGCCAAAGAACGCTGACGAAAAGTATCGAAAACAGCGAAAACCCATTGTTTTAGCAGCAAAAACCGGGCTGCACAAGGGTTCGCAGCCCGGAAATGCCTCCGCAAATAATTATGCCGATTATTGCAGCAGATACAAACAGGTTACATACAGCCCAATGCACAGCAGCAGCAACCCGAAGGAAATGCTCACGCTCATGCTGCGGATGCCGCTGGAAACTTCACGGAAGGAAGCGTCCAGCACATACTCGAAGTCCGTGCGCATCGGGTGGCGGTGCAGAATCGTGCGGTTAAGCAGCCGCGCCAGTGCATTCAGCGCGCGCCCCAGCGTGTAGGTGAAGCGGTTGCCGACAGGCACGGGCTTGCGCGTCTTGCGCATCCGGAAGATGGTCGCACGGCTTGCCATCACGATGTTTTCCGGCAGCTCCGCAATGAAGCGGAACACCAGCGTCAGCACCTGCGGCAGCAGCGTCAGCAGCAGCGGACGGTAGACGGCGTTCTCCAAGTCGAGCTTCTCGTTCCAACGGTTGACGTACAGGCGCACGCCGCTTTCGTCCTTGCGCGTCAGCAGCGGCAGGACAATCAGCAGATACACCGCCGCGCCGATGATGATGGAAATCGCCGCGCCCTGCAGGTTCTCCGCCGAGAAGTACGCAATCGCTTCCTTCAGCGCGGGTACGCCGAAGAACGACGCGCTCCTTGCCCCGAACGGCGTGAGCAGCAGCCCCGGCAGTGCGCCCAGGAAGGGGAGCGCCGCCGCACTGCCCAGCAGCGCAAACGCGGTTGTGCCGTTCATGTAGTGCGTCATGCCGTCGAATTCCGCCTGACGGGTCGGGTGCTTCTGCCAGAAAATGCAGATGTACAGCTTTGCCATGTACGCGACGGTCAGTCCGCCGCTGATGAGGAAGAGCACCTCAATCGCCTTGTAGCCCATCCACGCGCTGCCAGCTGCCTGCATTTCGCCAATCAGCTCCAGCAGCCCTTCGTGCAGAAGACTCTTGCTGTTGTACCCGCTGCCCAGCGGCGGGATGCACGCAATGCTCAGCGCCCCCAGCAGGAACGCAATGTGCAGCAGCGGCTTTTTGCGCCCGAAGCCGCGGATATCATCAAGATTCAGTGCGTGCAGGTTCATGTACACCACGCCCGCCGCGATGAACAGCGTCAGCTTGATGAGCGAGTGGTTCAGCATGTGCATCACGCTGCCATACGCCGCCAGCGTGCCTTCGTCGCCCAGCAGCACCATCACCGACAGCCCCAGCGTGATGAAGCCGATTTGGCTCATCGACGAGCAGGCGAGCGTTCGCTTGAGGTCGGTGGAGAACAGCGCCAGCAGTGCGCCGAGGAACATCGTAATCGCGGCGAAAATCATCAGCGCGTTGCCGAACGCGGCATTGCCCTGCATCAGGTTCGCACACAGCACAATCAGCCCGAATACGCCGGATTTGGTCAGGATGCCCGACAAAAGCGCTGACGCGGGCGCAGGCGCAACCGGGTGCGCTTTCGGCAGCCAGATATGCAGCGGGAACAGACCAGCCTTCGCGCCAAAGCCGACCAGCGTCAGCCACACCGCGACGGTTACATCCTGCTGCCCCATGGCGGCGCGCAGGGACGCAAAGTCGAGTGTCCCCAGCTGATGCTGCAAGAGGAACAAGCCCATCAGCGTCGTCAGACCGCCGATGACCGCCACCGCAAGGTACGTCGCCGCCGCCCGGAGCGCGCCCGGCGTTTCCTCCTGCGCGACCCACGCATAGCTGGCAAACGACATGATTTCGAAGAACAGGAACGTCGTGCCGAGGTTGTCCGAGAGGAACACGCCCAGCGTCGCACCGAGCGTCATCAGCGTGAAGAAGCTGTACCGCGCTTTGTTGCCGTGATGCTGGAAGTATTCCGGCGCAAACAGCCCCGTCATCATCCACATGAAGGCGGCGACGCAGCTGTACAGCCCGCGGAAGCCGTCCGCACGCAGATACAGCCCCAGCCCGCAGAAGCCCGGCACGGCGACTTCGCCCTCCGGCAGGAACAGCAGTGCCGCGCTCAGTGCGAAAATCACAATGCCCGTGATGCTCACGAACCCGTTCATGGCGCGTTCATCCCGGCGGCCAAGCATATAGGCGATGATGGCGGCGAGGAAGGGCAGGAAGGTCAGCAAAATCAGAATCCACGATGTCATCTTTCTTTCCTCCTGTCCTTAGAAAATCACACCGGCGGAAATATTCCGCAGGAATGTCACCAGCGGCTGCGACCACAGCCCCAGACCTATCATCAGCGCGCACAAAATCCCCATTGGCACGAGCATCATCCAGCTGGGATCGAGCTTCTGCCCTGCCAATTGCGCCTGATCCGCGTTGAGCGGGCGGAAGTACATCGGCAGCGCGGCAGTGAAGAGGTAGATTGCCGTCAGGATGGCGGAGATGATGAGGCAGACAATCGCGACGGTTCCCATTGGCAGCTCCGTGGCGGACGCGGCGGTCAGCAGATTCCACTTGCTGACGAAGCCTGCCAGCGGCGGCGTGCCGACCAGCGCAATGCTGCCCAGAAGGAAGATGCCGCACGTCGCAGGCATAATCCTGCTGTATCCGCGCAGATCCTGCACATACTCCTTGCCGGTCTTGATGAGAATCGCGCCCGCGCAGTAGAACAGCGTAATCTTGATCACGCCGTGAATCACCAGATGGCTCAAGCTGCCCGTCATGCCGTCGGGGGTCATCAGCGCCGCGCCCATGAGCATGTAGGATAGGTTGGAGATGGTCGAGTACGCCAGACGGCGCTTGAAGTGCTGCTCGCGAACCGCCATTGTCGAACCGAAGAGAATCGTGAAGCAGCTAAGCAGCAAAGCAACCGTCTGCGCCCACGTCCCGTAGAGGAACGATGCGCCGAAGGAGTAGTAAATCACGCGCAGGACAGCATACGCGCCCGCGTTGACGACCGCCACCGCGTGCAGCAGCGCTGTCACGGGCGTCGGGGCGACAGAAGCCGCCGGCAGCCATGCGTACATCGGGAAAACAGCCGCTTTCGTGCCGAAACCGACGAACGCCAGCAGGAACACGAATTTCAGCAGTTCTTCCATCCCGCTGATTTTTTCCGCGTCCAGCACGCCGCCGAGGACAAAGTCCGTTGTCGTGCCGTAGTAGATGATGAACACCAGCGCAATGAACGCCAGCGCCGCGCCGGAGATGGAGAAGGTGAGGTACTTGCGCCCTGCGCGGATGGACATGGTGTCCTTCTTGTGGATGACCAGCGGCAGGGTAATCAGCGTCAGGCACTCATAAAAGACGTAGAGAGAGAACAGGTTTGCCGAGAACGCGACGGCCAGCGTGACGGCGTAGCTCATCGTGTAGTAGCTGAAGAACGTGTTCGGACGCTCCTCGTGCTGCATGTACTCAAAGCCGTACAGCGACGCCAGCGGCCAGAGGATGGATACAAGACCTGCGAAAATGCAGCTCATGCCGTCCACACGGAACGCAAGCGCCAGCTCGCTGTTCATGTGGCAGAGGACGTAGGTGGTATCCGTGCGGGTGAGCAGCAGCACCCACGTCAGGATGCTCGTCGCCAGCACGATGGTTTCAACGTAGATTCCGCGGGATTTCGCGCTGGAAAAGCGCATCAGTCCCATTGCCGCGCCGCCAAGCATGGGCAGCGCGATGGTCAAGAATAACAGCATATGCGCTTCCTCCTTACAGCAGTGCGGTCAAAATGGGGGAAAGAAGGTCGGTCAGCAGCGACGGGAACATGCCCAGCGCCACTGACAGCACCGTCAGCACCAGCATGGGAATGAGCATCGACGCGGACGCTTCGCACTTTTCGCCGACTTGCACGTCTTTTCCGGGGAAGAAGCCGCGCAGAACAATCGGCATCAGGTAGCCAGCCGTCAACAGGGCGGAGAGCAGCAGCACAACGGGCCCAAACCAGTTCAGCCATGAAGCTACGCCCGTCATGGCAAGGCTGCCCTGCGCCAGCTCCCACTTGCTGAAAAAGCCCAGACACGGCGGAATGCCAATCAGCCCAAGGCTGCCGATAGCAAAGCACCACATCGTGACCGGCATCCGCTTGCCGATACCACGGAGAGCATCCACCTGCGTTTCGCCTGTTTTCAAGATGACTGTGCCCGCGCCCATGAACAGCACGTCCTTGACCAGCGAGTGGCACACGACGTGCAGCATGGCACCAAGCAGCCCCAGCGGATGCAGGGTGCTCAACCCGAACACGACGTAGCTCACCTGACTGACCGTAGACCATGCCAGCCGCTTTTTGAGGTGATGCTCCCGGTACGCCAGCAGCGAACCGATGAAAACCGTCAAGAGCGAGAGCGCCATCAGCACCGTCTGCACCCACGTTCCGCGCAGGTTCTGTGCGCCGAGAAAGCAGTAAATGACGCGCAAAAGACCCAGCACGCCCGCTTTCGTAATGACGCCGGACAGCACCGCCGACGCCGGGGAAGGCGCGGCCGGGTGCGCCGTCGGCAGCCAGCCGTGCAGCGGATACAGACCCGCCTTCGCGCCGAAGCCAAGCAGCATCACACCGCCAATCGCCAGCACAAAGCCCTCGTGCCCCGCGACTTTCGCCATGTCCAGCGCACCGCCGGGCGCGAAGGACAGCGACTGCGCGTACGGGGCAATCGCGAAAATGCCCAGCAGCACCAGTGACGCGCCGACGACGGAGTAAATCAGGTACTTAATGCCCGCCGCGACCGCTTCCTTGCTGCCGGAGTGCATCACCAGCGGCATGGTCAGCAGCGTCATGGCTTCGTAGAACATGTAGAAGGTGACCAGACTCCCGGACATGCACAGCCCCATCAGCACGCCCAGCGTCAGCAGATACAGGCAGTAGAAGCGCTTTTCATGCCCCTCGTGCGCCATGTAGTCAAACGAGTAGAACCCCGCCGCCGCCCAGACGAACGCCATCAGCACACAGAAGCACATGCTGATGCCGTCCACATGCAGCGCAATTTCCACGTTGTCCGACAGCGTGAAGAGCGTCAGGCCGCGCCCGGACGTCAGAAACGCCGGAAGCAGGGACACGAGCGTCAAAATCAACCCGATTTGCACCGTCAGGCGGCGGATTTTCCCCTCCGCGAACGGCTTTGTCAGCAGAAGCAGCCCCGCCAGCATGGGCAGCAGCAGAGGAAGAAGCAACCATAGATTCATCATTCGTTTCCTCCCTTACCCAAATGTCGCCAGACCTGCGGTGATGGCGCTGACGAAGGTCTGCGCGAAAAGCCCCAGCGCCACATTGACGATGGAGAAAGCCACCAGCGAGGCATTGAAGCAGAAGCCGCGCTGACCGCGGGCGACGGAATACACCGCCCCCGGCACGGGCTTGCGGTAGAGCGTAATCACTGTGCGCAGGAAGTACAGCGTGTTCAGCCACGTCGAAATTGCCAGTGTAATCAGCACCAGCATCGTCCGCGCGCCGCCGACATCCATCGCGGCAAGGGCAAAATTCAGCTTCGATGCGAATCCGCCGAGGAACGGGAAGCCGACCATGCTCAGCGCGCCGATGGTAAACGCCACGCCCGCAATCGGGCTGCGGAAGCCCGCACCGCGCAGGTCACGGAACTTCTTGGAGTTGTTGGAAGCGTCCGCTAAGCCGCCCGCGGCAAGGAAGAGCATACTCTTGCACACCGCGTGGCTGAAGATGTGGAACGTTGCCGCCATCATGCCTTCATCCGTGCCCAAGCCGATGCCCATGAAGACATAGCCAATCTGCGCGACGGAGGAGAACGCAATCATCCGGCGAATGTCGGTCTGACGAATGGCGGAAATGCTGCCCATCACCATGCCGACAAGCGCGAAAACAAACAGCACATCCTGAATGCCAGTGGAGACAATGACGTCCAGTCCAATTACGCGGTACATAATCTTCATCAGCAGGAAGATATAGCCCTTGCTGACTAAGGAGGACAGCACCGCAGCGGACGTCGGGGTAGAATAGGCGTAGGCGTCCGGCACCCATGTGTGGAACGGGAAGAGGGCGCTCTTGATGGACAGACCGATGGAAATCAGCGCGACGACAACCGTCAGCGGCACTTGATACTGCCCGGACTTCGCCAGTGCCGCAACCGCTTCCTTCATGTTGCTCATCAGCAGGTGACCCGTCAGGTCATACAGCAGGATGATGCCCAGCAGGAAAAGACCTGAGCCGATCAGGTTCATGATCATGTAGCGCGTCGCGGCGACGAGCGTGCGCCCGCGCTTGCGGATGGCAATCAGCGCACACGCCGCCAGCGTCATGATTTCAAGGAAGACGTAGGCGGTGAAAATATCGTTCGTGTACACCTGCGCCATCAGCGCCGCCGTCAGCAGCAGCAGCACGACGTAGTACAGGCTGACCTTGTTCTGGTCAATGTGTTCGTCAATCTTTTTCAAGCCGCCGAGCAGGCTCAGCAGCATAATCAGGCTGAAGAACAGGGCGGTCACGGCCTCCAGCTGACCCGCGCGGATTTCGTTGCCCCACGGCGCGGGAAAGTGACCCATCATGTAGGTGTAGCTCTCCGCGCCGGATGCGAAAATGGCGGAAATCACGCCGGAGAGCGACGTGACCACCAGCAGCGCGAACATCGTCCAATACCGCGCCCACCGGGGCTTGAGGACACTGGTCACTGCCGCCGAACCCAGCGGCAGCAGGATGCACAGATAGGGGATGGAATGCCAGAGCGGCTGTGACATCAGGTTTCCTCCTCCTTCCGGCAGAGTGCGGTAATCTCGTCAATATCCAGCGTGTGATACTGCCGATAGAGCCGGACGGTCAGCGCGAGCATCAGCGCCGTCACCGACACGGAGACGACGATGCCCGTCAGCACCAGACCTGCCGGAATGGGGTTGATGTAGGCTTCCATGGACGTAATGCCGTCCACCACAATCGGCGCTTTCCGCCCTGCAATGTAGCCCTTGACCGCCAGAAAGAGGTAAATGGCGCTGTCCATCATCGAGAAACCGATAATTTTCTTAATCATGTTCTTGTGCAGCAGCAGCGTTGTGAAGCCGATGCCGAAGAGAATCATGGCGGCCATTTCTTCGTAGTTTGTAAAATTCATGGCTTACATGTCCCCCTTTCTGAAAAGCGTATAGAAGGCGTACATTGTGCAGCAGACGACCAGTCCGACGGCGATGTTCAGGTACGGAATCAGCCCTGCGGAGAAAATCATGCCGGGCGTACCCGTTGTGATGATGGACGGCAGATGGTTCGCGCCGGTGAAGAAGCTGTACGCCTTGCTCAGCGCATAGAACGACAGCGCGACGCAGGACACAATCTTGAACGTCGTGAAAGTGAAGAAACGCTCCGTGCGCTTGAAGCCGAACGCGTTCAGGTACAGAATCAGCCCTGCGCCCATAATCGCGCCGCCGGAGAAGCCGCCGCCGGGGGAAATATGTCCGTTCAAAATGACGTACACGCCGAACATGAGAATCAGCGGCACAAGAAAATTCGCCGCGTGCTGCAGGATGGCGTCGTTCTTCGGCTCATACATGCGGTCATCGGCTTCGGCTTCCAGCTGTTCGGTGGAGGGCTTGCCGTCCTTGCTGCCGGATACGCGCAGCAGAATCAGCACTGAGCAGGCGGCAATGAACAGCACGTTCGATTCGCCCAAGGTGTCAAATGCGCGGTAGTCCAGAATCATGCCCGCAACGATGTTGACCGCACCGGTTTCCTCCATGCCCTTCTCAATGTCTGTCTCTTATACACATCTGACGCTGCCGACGACTTAATAGGTGTAGA
>ENA-OZHZ01000233-OZHZ01000233.1-human-gut-metagenome-genome-assembly--contig:-NODE-233-length-26723-cov-11.414467_pt1 | contig 26723 bp, 25 predicted proteins | sample MGYA00244053_ERZ653699 | MGnify/ENA primary metagenome ERZ653699 (study PRJEB26926, sample SAMN06165200) | human gut metagenome | biome: ENVO:00009003; feature: ENVO:2100002; material: ENVO:00002003...
GCCCGACCTATCCGACACAAGAGCTAAGTGCCGGATAGGAACGGCAAAATTTTTTACACTTCTATTACTTCTTTATCGCACATCAGTAAAGAGCCAGGGCGTGAAGCAGCTGGTCGCGGGCGGCGGCGTTGCCCTGATCGGCGTGACCCTTGTCCCGCTGCTGTCCGGGCTGCTGGGCTAACCTCAACTTATCCGTACATCCACCTTTGAGACCCCACCGCGCTCTCCCGCTCACATGGGAGGGCGCGGGAAAGGAGGTATCTTTGCTTGATTAGTGAGATCATCGAGAAATGGATAAAAGGCATTTTGATAGATGGCATCACGGGCAACCTCTCCGGCCTGTTCGACAACGTGAACGCCAAGGTGGGCGAAATCGCTTCGGACGTTGGTTCTACCCCGCAGGCATGGAACAGCGGCATTTTCAATATGCTGCGCAGTCTTTCCGAAACGGTGGTGCTGCCCATTGCAGCGGCCATCCTTGCCCTTGTGATGTGCCATGAGCTTATCCAGATGATTACCGAAAAGAACAATATGCACGACTTCGATACTTCCATGTTCTTCCGCTGGATTTTCAAGTCTGCCTTTGCCATCCTCATAGTCAGCAACACATGGAATATCGTTATGGGTGTGTTCGATGCCACCCAGAGCGTTGTCAACCAAAGTTCCGGCGTTATCATTGGCGAAACATCCATCCACTTTGACCGCCTGATACCCGGACTGGAATTTCAACTGGAAAGCATGACCATCGGCAGTCTGCTCAGCCTGTGGTTCCAGACCCTTGTGGTGGGCCTGACCATGAACATCCTGTCCATCTGCATCTTCCTTGTGACCTACGGCCGCATGATTGAGATTTACGTTGTGACCGCACTGGGGCCTATCCCGCTGGCGACCATGGGCAGCAGCGAGTGGCGCAGCACCGGGCAGAACTATTTGAAATCGCTTTTGGCGTTAGGCTTCCAAGCGTTCCTGATTATGATTGTCGTGGGCATCTATGCGGTGCTGATACGCAACATTTCAGGTGCAGCGGACATTGCCGGGGCCATCTGGGGCTGCATGGGCTACACCGTGCTACTCTGTTTCTGTCTGTTCAAGACCGGCAGCATCAGCAAGTCGGTGTTTGGTGCCCACTAAGGCCGAGAAAGGAAAAACGTATGGCGTATGTGACCGTTCCCAAAGATTTGACCCATGTAAAATCCAAAGTCTTATTCGGGCTGACCAAGCGGCAGCTGGTCTGCTTCGGCGGCGCGCTCCTCACGGGCGGGCCGCTTTATTTTTTGACCCGGGACTATCTTTCCAACAGCGCGGCGGCCCTGCTGATGATTTTTGCCATGCTGCCGGGGCTGCTGTTCGCTCTGTTTGAGCGGCACGGCCAGCCCCTTGAAGTGGTGATTCAGCAAATGATTCAGTGCTGCTTTATTCGTCCCAAGGAAAGGCCCTATCAGACCAACAATGCTTACGCCGCCCTTGTGCGGCAATACCAAATGGAACAGGAGGTAAAGGCCATTGTCCAGAAAAACGATACCCCGCGAAACCGAAAAGCCCAAAAAGCTCACCCGCGCCCAGAAAAAAGAAATTGATGCCGTTCTCCGCAAGTACAAGGGTGACGGCAAGCCCCGCACGGCGCAGGCCACCATCCCGTATGAAGCCATCTACCCGGACGGTGTGTGCCGCATTGACCGCCGCACGTTCTCCAAGTGCATTGCCTTTGAGGACATCAGCTATCAGCTGGCCCAGCCGGAAACACGGACCGCTATCTTTGAACACCTGTGCGACCTGTACAACTATGTGGATGCTTCCATCCATGTGCAGCTGTCTTTTCTCAATCGCAAGGTTGACCCGGTGCAGTACGCAAAAAGTTTTGAGATCGCACCGCAGGGGGACGATTTTGACGACATCCGCGCCGAGTATACGGCCATCCTGCAAAAGCAGCTTGCCAGCGGCAACAACGGCATTGTGAAAACAAAGTACCTGACTTTCACCATCGAGGCGGACAATCTGAAAACCGCACGGGCACGGCTGACCCGCATTGGCCTTGACCTGCTGGGCTACTTCAAGACCATGGGCTGCGTGGCACACGTCATGGACGGGCAGGAGCGTTTGGAAGTGCTGCACGGCATTTTCCACCCGGATGGCGAACCGTTCTGTTTTGACTGGAACTGGCTGGCCCCCTCCGGCCTGTCTACCAAGGACTTTGTGGCACCGTCCTCCCTCTGCTTCGGCACGGCCAAGACCTTTGGTTTGGGCGGCAAGTATGGTGCGGTGAGTTTTTTACAAATCCTTGCGCCGGAACTTTCGGACGAAATGCTGGCCGATTTTCTCAAAACGGAAAGCGGGATTCTCGTCAATCTCCATGTGCAGGCCATCGACCAGACCGAGGCTATCAAGACCATCAAGCGGAAAATCACAGACCTTGATGCCATGAAGATTCAGGAGCAGAAAAAGGCTGTGCGTTCCGGGTACGACATGGACATTCTCCCCAGCGACCTTGCCACCTACGGCGAAGATGCCAAAAAGCTGCTGAACAAATTGCAGACCCGGAACGAACGGCTTTTCATGCTGACTTTTTTAGTGCTGAACGTGGCCGACACCAAGCAAAAGCTGGGCAACGATGTGTTCCAAGCGGCTGGCGTGGCGCAGAAGTACAACTGCTCGCTCATCCGTCTGGACTATCAGCAGGAGCAGGGCCTTGTGTCCAGCCTGCCGCTGGGCATCAACCAGATAAAGATTCAGCGCAGCCTTACCACCTCCAACGTGGCGGTGTTCGTGCCCTTTGTGACGCAGGAGCTTTTCCAGAGCGGGGCAGCCATGTACTACGGCATCAACGCGAAATCCCACAACATGATCATGCTGGACCGCAAGCAGGCCCGGTGTCCCAACGGCTTGAAGCTGGGCACCCCCGGCAGCGGTAAATCCATGAGCTGCAAGTCCGAAATCGTCAGTGTGTTTTTAACGACTGCTGACGATATTTTCATTTCAGACCCAGAGGCCGAGTATTACCCGCTGGTCAAGCGGCTGCATGGGCAGGTCATCAAACTTTCGCCTACCAGCAAGGACTATGTGAATCCTTTGGACATCAACCTGAACTACTCCGAAGATGACAGCCCGCTGGCCTTGAAGTCGGATTTTGTGCTGTCGTTCTGTGAGCTGGTCATGGGCGGCAAAACAGGTCTGGAAGCGATTGAACGCACCGTGATAGACCGTGCCGTGAAAGCCATCTACCGCCCCTATCTGGCGAATCCCAGCCCGGAGAATATGCCGATTTTGTCTGACCTCCACCAAGCCCTGCTCGACCAGCACTTGCCGGAGGCGGACCGGGTAGCGCAGGCACTCGACCTGTATGTGTCTGGCTCGTTGAACGTTTTTAACCACAAAACGAATGTGGACATCCACAACCGGCTTGTGGCCTTTGACATCAAAGAACTGGGCAAGCAGTTAAAAAAACTGGGGATGCTCATTATCCAAGACCAGATATGGGGCCGCGTTACCCAGAACCGTAGCCAAGGCCGGGCCACATGGTATTTTGCGGACGAGTTCCACTTGCTCTTGAAAGAGGAACAGACCGCTGCGTACAGTGCCGAGATTTGGAAACGCTTCCGCAAATGGGGCGGCGTGCCCACAGGCGCCACCCAGAATGTGAAGGACCTTCTTTCTTCCCCGGAGATCGAGAATATTCTGGAAAACAGCGACTTCATCACGCTGCTGAATCAGGCATCCGGCGACCGCAAAATCCTTTCGGAACGGCTGAACCTCTCCGCAGACCAGCAGAAGTACATCGACAATTCCGAACCGGGCGAAGGACTGCTGATTTTTGAAAATGTGGTGCTGCCGTTTTCCAATCCCATTCCGAAAAACACCCAGCTCTATAAAATCATGACCACCCGGCTCAACGAGGTGGTGGAGCTATGAGCTTAACGCATTTCAGCTTGTTTTCCGGCATCGGCGGCATTGACCTTGCCGCAGAAGCAGCGGGTTTTACTTCGGTCTGCCAATGCGAGTGGGCAGCATTTCCCGCCGCTGTGCTGGCAAGCCACTGGCCGGAGGTGCCCCGCTTTCAGGACATCACCACTGTAACAAAGGAGGCTTTCTTTGAAAAAACAGGACTTCGCACCGTCACCCTCATTTCAGGTGGCTTCCCGTGCCAGCCGTTCTCCACCGCAGGGCGGCAGCGCGGCTTCCACGATGAACGCTACCTGTGGCCCGAAATGCTGCGGGTCATCCGGGAATTGCAGCCCCGTTGGGTGCTTGGAGAAAATGTTGCTGGCTTCCTCCGTATGGGGCTCGACAAAACGCTCATTGACTTGGAGCAGGCAGGTTACGATGTTCGGGTTTTCGTATTACCTGCTGCTGCCGTTGGCGCGTGGCACGAACGGAAACGGGTATTCATCATCGGCTCCGCTGCTTCCCACACCCCTTGCCAGCGACACCGGGGATGTGGGCAAGGGGTTGGACATCCAAATCTCTGCGAACGGCAGCTATCGCAAGATGAACAAGGATGGCAAAGCATGGACGGCGCGGCTTTCCCATGTGGTCTACCGGACGACCCCCACCACGCTGGAAAAGCCCTACCTCAACCCGGACTGGGTAGAGTGGCTGATGGGTTTCCCACGCAAATGGACGGACATTCCCTTTGGGCTGAAGAACCCGCCGACATCCCGCGTCTGACCGAAGATGTGCCGAACCGCAGCAAGCGGATGAAAACGCTGGGCAATGCAGTTTCGCCGCCGCAGGTGTTCCCGATTCTCAAATACATTGCAGACATCGAAACGGGCCGCTGTACGATGGGAGGTGAAGAACCTTGAAAGAATTGCAGGCAAAAGCCAAAGTCACCCAGACCATGACCCGTGACGGTCTGGTGGTGGAAAATCAAGCGGACGGCACTGTAGAGAATGTTTCCAGTCGGGAAGCGGAACAGGACTACTCCACGGATGCCGAGGGCAAAGCCGAAAAAATTCTGGAACGGGCCGAGGACCTCAAGGACGGGCATAAAAATAAAAAGAAAGCGAAAAAGGCAGCAGAAACCGCCACCACCGAAAGTGAAGATGGTCTGCACCGTTCCGCTGCCCGTCTGGAACTGACCGAAGAAGAACGGGCAGACCCGGAGTTGCAGCCGTACATTCACAAGGCGGGCGCGAAAGCCGACAAGCTGGATGCGGCCCGCGCTGCTCTGCCCAAAAAGCGTGTCCCGGTCAAGGAAAAAGTCTACGATGCTGCCAACGGCAAGGCAAAATCCACCCTGCGCTTTGAGCAGCAGGACAAAGGCCCACCCAGCCTGAAACCAAACCCGGCCAGCCGCCCGCTATCGGAAGCGTTGCTGTTCGCTCACGGAAAAATCCATGAAGTCGAACACGAAAATGTGGGTGTGGAGGGTGGCCACAAGGGTGAAGAACTGGTGGAGCATCAGACCGCCAAAGCCATCCGCAGCGGCATCCGGCACCACAAGATGAAGCCCTACAAGGCCGTGGAAAAGGCAGAGCGTCAGCTCATGTCTGCCAATGCAGAATACTTTTACCAGAAATCTTTGCGGGACAATCCGCAGATCGCGCAGTCCGCCAGCAATCCCATTTCCCGGATGTGGCAGAAACAGCGTATCAAACAGCAGTATACCAAAGCTGCATGGCAGGCCGGACAAGCCGCCGCACAGGGTGCAGCCGCCACCGCAGAGAACGGTTTCCGGGTAACAAAGCTGGCAGCCGAAGGCGGCGAACGGGTAGCCGAATTTGCGGCCCGGAACTGGAAAACCATTCTGATCGTGGCGGTGTTCGGTCTGCTGGCTCTGCTCTTGATAACGGGTTTGCAGTCCTGCACCGTGATGGCGGGCACCGCTGGAACCGGCGTGACGGCATCCTCTTACTTTTCCAAGGACAAGGATATGCTGGGTGCAGAGAAAGCCTACGCCAAGCTGGAACAAAAACTGCAACGGTATCTCGACACCTACGAGGCCACCCACAACTACGATGAATACCATTTTTATCTGGACAAAATCGAGCATGACCCCTATGTGCTGATCTCGATTTTGTCTGCGCTCCATGACGGCGTGTTCACGCTGGCCGAGGTGCAAAGCGAGATTGAAATGCTCTTTGAAAAGCAATACATCCTGACCGAAACCGTGACCATGCAGATACGTTACCGCACCAAAATGATGGTCATTATTGGCCCGTATGGTGTGCCGCAGGTTATCACCTACCAAGAACCGTATGAATACTACATCTGCACGGTCAAGCTGAAGAACAAAGATTTGTCCCACCTGCCCGTGGAAGTGCTGACCGAGGAACAGCTTAGTGCCTATTCGCTCTATATGCGCACGCTGGGCAACCGGCCGGATTTGTTTGGCAAAGCGCAATACCCCAATGCGTCCACCATCAAGCAGCCCACCTACTACGATATTCCCCCGGAAGCACTAAAGGATGATAGGTTTGCCGCCATGATGGAGGAAGCAACCAAGTACATCGGCTATCCGTATGTGTGGGGCGGCAGCTCTCCCAGTACCAGCTTTGATTGCAGCGGCTACATTTCGTGGGTGCTGAATCACTCCGGCTGGAACGTGGGCCGCCAGACCGCACAGGGCCTTTACAACCTCTGTACTCCTGTTTCGACGGCGCAGGTCAAACCGGGCGACCTTGTGTTTTTCAAGGGAACCTACGATACCCCCGGCGTGAGCCATTGCGGTATCTATGTAGGCAATTCCATCATGCTGCACTGCGGCGACCCTATCTCTTACACAAACCTCAACTCAAAATATTGGCAGGAACATTTTTACAGCTATGGGCGTTTACCGTAACGCCAGAAAGGATTTTGTATGGCAAAAAGACTTTCCCGCATTGAGCGCGATATTGAACGGCTCAAAGAAAAAATCTCTGAATACCAGCAGCAGTTGAAAGAACTGGAAGCTGAAAAGACCGAACAGGAAAATTTGCAGATCATTCAGCTGGTGCGCAGCATGAACATGAAGCCGGACGAGTTCGCAGCCTTCCTGCGCAGCGGTGCGCTGAATGCTGCACCCACCGTCACCCCGTACCACAAACAGGAGGATGCCGCCAATGAAACCTGATTGGAACCGCCGTTTTGCAGCTGGGCTGCTGGCTATCCTGCTCTGCCTCTGCTCCTTTTCCATGCCCGCTTTTGCAAGCGGCTCTGACCCTGCCCCGGAACCTCTGCCGGAGATTATCGAAGAAGAACCCACCACGGGCGGCATGGAGCCGGAGGGTGTGCCCATCACGCCCAAGGGCAATGCAACACTGGTGGATGATTTTTACGGCGACAAGCAGCTTATCACCGTGACCACCAAGGCCGGGAATTATTTTTACATTCTAATTGACCGCGCCAACGAGGACAAGGAAACGTCCGTTCACTTTCTGAACCAAGTGGACGATGCCGACTTGCTGGCCCTGCTGGATGAAGAACCGCAGACTGCCGAAGTCTGTACCTGCACGGTGAAATGCGAGGCCGGGAACGTCAACGAAAACTGCTCCTTGTGCGAAAAGAGCCTGCGTAACTGCATGGCCCCGGAAGCTATCAAAACCGATACCGAAACGCCGCAGGAAAAGCCGAAATCCAGCATAGTCGGTCTGGTTGTCCTGCTGGTACTGGCTCTGGCTGGCGGCGGCGCAACACTCTACTATTTCAAGTTCCGCAAGCCCAAGACCGATACCACCGGGCACGATGATCTGGACGAGTATGATTTTGGCGAGGACGAAGATGCAGACGAGGAACCGGCTGAAATCGAAATTCATTCGGAGGACGGACAGGAGGATGAAACATGAGTTTTCAGCTGGTGATTGCCGAAAAGCCCAGTGTAGCCCGCAGCATCGCCGCCGTGATCGGGGCCACTGAAAAGCAAAACGGCTATTGGCAGGGTGGCGGGTATCTGGTCAGCTGGTGCATCGGGCATCTGGTGTCCTTTGCCGAGGCGGGCCAGTACGATGAAAAATACTGTAAGTGGCGGTATGAGGATTTGCCCATCCTGCCCCAGCCGTGGCAGTTCATCGTCCCGGACGAGAAGAAACAGCAGTTTGAAATTGTCCGCGCTCTGCTCAACCGCCCGGATGTGGACAGTGTGACCGCCGCGACCGATGCAGGCCGGGAGGGAGAACTGATTTTCCGTTTCGTCTACCAACTAGCCGGCTGCACAAAACCCGTGAAGCGGCTCTGGATTTCCAGCATGGAGGATGCCGCTATCCGGGAGGGTTTTGCAAACCTGCGCCCGGATTCAGACTACGATGCACTATATCAATCGGCCCTCTGCCGTGCGAAAGCGGATTGGCTGGTGGGCATCAATGCAACGCGGCTGTTTTCGGTGCTGTATCACAAGACCCTGACGGTGGGCCGGGTGCAGACCCCGACACTGAAAATGCTGGTGGACCGGGATGCAAAAATTCTGCGCTTCCAGAAAGAAAAATATTATACGGTCGGCATCCAGTCCGGCAGCCTGAAAGCAGACAGTGGGCGCATTTCGGATGCAGAAACCGCAAATTCTCTCAAAGAAAAATGCACGGGTGCAGTTGCCGTCTGTACTTCTGTCAAGCGGGAGAAAAAGACAGAACAGCCGCCCAAGCCCTATGACCTGACCACCTTGCAGCGGGAGGCAAACCGCCTGTTCGGATTTACGGCAAAGCAGACCCTTGATTATGCCCAGCAACTTTACGAGAAGAGACTGCTGACCTATCCCCGCACGGACAGCCAATATCTGACCGAGGATATGGGCCAGACAGCACAACATCTTGTGTCTGACCTGCTGGAGCTGCTGCCCTTTGCCCAAGAGCTTGACTTGACCCCGGAAGTGGGCCGGATTCTGAACAGCAAAAAGGTATCGGACCACCACGCCATCCTTCCCACGGCCGAATTTGTAAAACAGGGCTTCACCGGCCTTGCGGAAAGTGAGTGCAAGCTGATGAACCTTGTCTGCTCCAAACTGCTCTGTGCGGTGGCCGCACCCCACAAGTACGAAACAGTGACCGCCGTGTTCTCCTGTGCAGGGAACGAGTTCACCGCCAAGGGAAAAACGGTGCTTGTCCCCGGATGGAAAGAGATCGACCAACGGTTCCGCTCCACCATGAAAGCAGACGGCGAAGAAGAAACGGAAGCCCTGAACACCCTGCCGGAACTGGCCGAGGGGCAGAGTTTCCGCGTAACTTCTACCGTATCGGAACACTTCACATCCCCGCCGAAAGCCTACACCGAAGATACGCTCCTGTCAGCAATGGAGCGGGCCGGGGCCGAGGATATGCCGGAGGAAGCGGAACGCAAGGGGCTGGGTACTCCGGCCACCCGTGCGGCGATTCTGGAAAAGCTGGTGCAAATGGGCTTTGTGCAGCGCAAGGGCAAACAGCTTGTCCCCACCAAGGACGGCATCAATCTGGCGGTGGTTCTGCCGGAAAGCCTGACCTCTCCCGTCCTGACCGCCGAATGGGAAAATCGCCTGACCGAGATTGCCAAGGGCAATGCAGACGCGGACGAGTTCATGGCCGAAATTGAAGCGCAGGTGCGCCAGCTGGTCAAGACCTATTCTTGTATCAGTGCAGATAAGCAAAACCTGTTCCAGTCGGAACGGGTTATTATCGGCAAGTGTCCCCGGTGCAGTGAAAACGTCTATGAGGGCAAGAAAAACTTCTACTGCGGGAATCGTAGCTGTCAGTTCGTGATGTGGAAGAATGACCGCTTCTTTGAGCAGCGCAAAAAGGCGTTCACACCGAAGATTGCCGCTGCTCTGCTCAAAAACGGTAAGGCAAAGGTCAAGGGCCTCTACTCCGAGAAAACAGGCAAAACCTATGATGCAACGGTGCTTCTGGCAGATACGGGAGACAAGTACGTCAATTACCGGGTAGAGCGCAAAGAGTAAGGCAAAAATACGAGGGCCGGTTATGGTAAGGTGAAGCATTCATTTTGCCATAACCGGCTCTCTCTATCCGTAGGATAGCAAAACAAAGGAGTTTACATCATGGAGCAGAAAGTTATTCCCATTATCCTGAACGGCAAGGACAGCGCAGAACGGATGAAAGAAATCACGGACCGGCTGGAAACAGGCATTCAGCAGTTGTTCGACAGCGACCGCTACAAAGCCTACCTCACCACGATGGCAAAATTTCATAATTACAGCTTCAACAATACCTTGCTGATTGCCATGCAGGGCGGACAGCTGGTGGCGGGCTTCAACAAGTGGAAAGACACGTTCCACCGCACCGTAAAGAAAGGCGAAAAAGGCATCAAAATTCTGGCCCCTGCGCCGTACAAGGTCAAGCAGAAAACGGAAAAGCGGGACGAACAGGGTAAGCCGATTCTGGACAAGGACGGCAAGCCGCTGACGGAAGAAAAGACGGTGCAGATTCCGGCCTTTAAGGTGGTGTCTGTGTTCGATGTCAGCCAGACCGAGGGCGAACCGCTGCCATCTATCGCAGTGAATGAACTGTCCGGCAGCGTGCAGGACTATCAAGATTTTTTCAAAGCGTTGGAGCAAGCTTCCCCGGTGCCCATCGGGTTTGAGGACATCGAGGGCGGGGCGCACGGTTATTTCCACCTGCTTGACAACCGCATTGCCATCCAAGAGGGCATGAGCCAGTTACAGACCATCAAGACGGCTATCCATGAAATTGCCCACGCCAAACTTCACGCCATCGACCCCACCGACCCGGAACAGACCAACCGCCCGGACAGCCGCACCCGCGAGGTGCAGGCCGAAAGCGTAGCTTATGCAGTCTGCCAGCACTACGGGCTGGACACATCCGAGTATTCCTTTGGTTATGTGGCCGGGTGGAGTTCGGGCCGGGAACTGGCCGAGTTGAAAGCCTCTCTGGAAATTATCCGCAATACGGCCCATGAACTGATCTCCGCACTGGACGAACATCTGGCAGAACTGCGCCAGCAGCGGGAAGCAGACCTTTCCGCTGCACAGGAGGCCGCATTTGCATTGGATAACGGCAGTACCCTGTTCATCCAGACCTGTGATTCCGGCTATGACTACACCCTGTACGGCCCGGACAATAAAGCTCTGGACGGCGGGCAGTTGGACGCGCCCGGTTTGACCCTGCCGGATGCCGGGCAGGAAGCGCTTAATCTGTTGGGGCAGACAGCCGCAGTGTCGGAAGTCCTGTTGGGCGACAAGCTGGCGGCGTTCCAAGAGGCGGCGGAAAAGGCCAACGAAATTCCCGCACCCGTTAAAATTCCAGACCCCGCCGCAGAACCTACGGTCACGATTCTTTGGAGCGAAAGTGACAAGCTGCAGGACGGCGAAATCATGCCGCTGTCCGTGGCAAACCGCGTCTTTGAAGAACTGGACACCGCCCAGCACACGGACCGGGAAAAGGACGGCTACACGGGCGGCTGGTACGACAAGACCGCATTCCGTATTGATTTTACCCTGAACGGCCAGCCGGACAACTACGAGGGGCGGCAGGATTTCGGGGACGGGGATGGCTCCCTGATTCAGCACATTCAGAGTTACCACGAATACTACGCCAAGGACGAAAACTGGAAAAATTTTGTTCTGCACAACAAAGGCCCGGAAGCGTGGGAACAAGACAAGGCAGAGCGGGAAATGGTGCTGACCGAGTTTATCCCGTACCTCAAACAACATTGCAATCTTTCGGCCATGGAGCAGGCAGCCACCGCCGCTTTGCGGGAGGGACAGAACATTTCGCCGGAACAGGCTGCCTATTACAACACTGTTGTGGCCTATGTGCAGGACTGCCGCCCGCTGCTTAACCAAGGCCAGTATAACTTGCCGGAACCGCCCAAGCTGGCTGACTTTGACCAGAGCTTGCAGGATTACAAGGCACAGGTTCAGGCCGAGATCGCGCAGGAAGCGGCTGCTGCCGGAATAACCGTAGAGGAATACGCAGCGGCAGGCTTTGAAGCACCGCAGCAGGACAGCTTTTCCATCTACCAGCTGCGCAATGAAGATTCCACCCGCGATTACCGTTTTGAGCCCTACGACCGCCTGCAGGCTGCCGGTTTGACCGTGGACAAGGCCAACTATACGGAAGTATACGCCGCGCCGCTGACTGCTGGCACCACGTTGGAGGACATCTACCGCACATTCAATGTGGACTATCCGGCAGATTTCAAGGGACACTCGCTGTCTGTTTCGGATGTGGTGGTGCTGCACCAGAATGGGCAGGACACCGCCCACTACTGCGACAGTGTGGGATTCCAGCAGGTGCCGGAGTTCTTGCGGGAAAATCCGCTGCGTACCGCAGAACTTTCCACCGAACAAAACGAAAATATGATTAATGGCGTGCTGAACAATGCGCCCTCTCTGGGCGAATTGGAGGCCAAAGCAAAGGCCGGAGAACAAATCTCTCTGACGGACCTTGCCGCCGCAGTCAAGGCCGAGGAAAAGGTACCAAAAGCCAAGAAGTCCCGCACAGCCAAGCCGAAAAAGCCGTCCATCCGGGTACAGCTGGATGCCGCAAAAAAGGAGCAGAGCAAACAAACACTGCCACGGGAAAAGGCAAAGGAATTGGAGGTGTAAACTGTGCAGAAGTTTGAAAATATGGATGTGATTGCTGCGCTGGAAGCCATTATGCACCAGAACACCACATACTATCAGAGCGATTTTGCCTTTGACATTAAGATGCTGCGGGAGGCCGCCCGCAGCGACCAGCCGGAAGATAAGCTGCTGTTGTGGCTGTCCCGGCCCTCTGGAACATTCTGTTTCCGGGAACGGGACGTGCTGCTCAAAGACACCCAAGCCTACAATACATGGAAATTCTGCGGTGAGCAGATCTGCGACAGGATTCTTGCCTACGCGGTGGAGCTGACCGGCGCAGCCAATGGAACCGTACAAGGCAATCTGTATGAACTGGACTATCAGCAGCACTTCCAGCATATCCGGGATGCCGCCCTGCCCGTGGGTGCCAATCGCCTGATCTACGAAAGCGGGATGCGGGAGATTGGCCCGAAAGAGCATTTCGACAGCCGCCCGGACAAATATTTCGGAGAGTTCGTGCGGTATGAAATGCAGCCCCGTGACCCGGAACTTCTGCAAGCGGCCATCCGTCAGGAGCGGCGCAGCCGGGAACCTGCACGGCCCGGTAATTTCAAAGAACATCTTGCAGCACTACACGCCGGGCTGATCGAAGCCGAGGCGCAGCGTATCGCAACCGATATAAAGCGGCTGGCGGCTCCCAACAGCCCGGACAAGAATCATTTTATGGTGGAGGTATCGCCCTATTTCACCAAGCTGGCAAGCAGCCGGGACACGAACCGGCTGCTTGCCATGCTGCCGTATAAGTCCCTGCACCTGTCCAGCGTGAAAGACCGTTTCGGTATTTACGCACTGATTGATAAAAACGAGAACCGAGATAAGAACATTCGCAAGCCCCGCGCTTCCGTCCGCAAACAGCTTTCCGAAACAAAACAGGCCGCCAGCCCGAAAAAGGAAGCGGCCCGCAGCAAGCAACACGAAATGGAGGTTTAACCATGAATTTCAGCGTGGAAGAAGAAAATTTAATCTGTATGTACCACACCTCTGACCGCCGCCGGACGATGGCGCGGATGCTGGCCGCCCTGCCGGATATGAACACCGAAATGCGGCAATTGGCAAACGGCACCATTGCAAAGTTGGAGCGCATGACCGATGCTGACTTTGACGGACAGAGGTTTGATTTTACGAGTGAATAATACCGTCAGCTTGACAATGACGCATTATTTTTAATCAAAGTAATGTGTCATTGTCAAAACGAAAATAGCCGGACACGGTGGCCTTGTGGCTGCTGTGTCCGGCTGTTTTTCTGTCAATCACTTTCTGATAAAGCGAATGATATTCCCGTGTACCGAAATGTATTTTTCTTTTTCCAATGTTTTTATATCGTTGTCAAAACTCGCCGTTACGCCTTGAATTACGCCGGGCTGCTCAGGCGGGAGATATCGTTGCTTTAATTCTTCATAAGAAATTTCCCCTGCCGCTGAAATAAGGGCTAAAAGTCCCAGATTACAGGGTTCAGTCATTTTCATATTAAATCCTCCAAATCTTATTATTTTTCTTTCTTTTCGGCAGACTGCTCTGGCAGTTCTGCGGCATCTTCTACAATGTCGGTCACAAGCTGCTGGAAGTCAAACGCATTCTTTTCTGTGATAACGGGCTTGCCGGTTTCCGCTTCAAGAGCCTGCCGCGCAATGCCGGCCACCTTGCCGCCACGCTTGGCAACCTGCTTGTTTTCTTCAAAGGTCTGCGGCTTTGCAGTCTTGGAAATATCCGTGGTGGAGGCTTCGGCCAACATAGTCAGCACAAGTTCCAAATCAGTCATGTTATCCCGGAGATTTTCTTTTGTCAGGCCTTTCAGCCGCTTGTACTGCCCTGTGGTCATGCCAGACCATGCGCGGGAAATTTCATCGGTCAGGATGGCGTACTCCTTGCCTTTTTGCACCCCGCGCTTCTTCCATTCGTCTGTCAGTTCGTTTCGGATACGGATTGCCAAAAGCCGCTGATGAATCCATTCTTCGGAGTAGCCTTTCTTCAAATAGGTATCAAGCGCACGGTCAATAGCTTGCTCCGGGTCGATGGTTTCTTCGATGCGTTCCTTGCCCACCATTGCCAGCCATGCCTTGAACGGTTCAGCTTTCGGAGACGGAATAGACTGGATAATGCGTAGGAGCTGTTCAGTGTTAGCAACATCCGTCTTATACCGTTTTCCATCAGAGGATAACATTTTCAGTTGTACGATTTTTTCGTACAACTCATTTGCTCCCTCAGTTTTCAGCTTACGTTTCAGGTCACTCCAATATCGCCGTGGATTTGCTGTTCCAGTTAAAACAGAAATAACATCAATAATTGAAAAATACCATTCTTCCTTTTCTGCATCCCATGCAGTACGGATTTTCTGATCTTCAAAAAGCTGGATAGAGCCGTTATCGTTCACTTCTGCCATAGAGGGTTCCTCGCTTTCGTTGTCTAAGTCTATTTTACATGATTTCGGGCGGAAACGCCACCCGGTCTAAGCGTTTGGGATTCAAAAATCCGAACAATATTTTGTGCAGATTTACCGTTCCTGCACCTGCTCCTTTCCCGGCGTTGTCCGTAGGATGCCGTCCACATTCTGCTTGATGATGCCATACTCCTGCATCTGGCGTTTGGCTTCGGCGTACTGCCGCTGCAGCTGGTCTTTCTGCTCGGCCAACTGCTTATACTCGGTTTTTAATGCGTAGAGATCGGGCGGCTTTTGAAAACCCTGCTCTTTTAGAGCTTTCGCCGCTGCTTCATAGAGAATCAAGGTTCCTTCATGTTTACGTCGGAACTGCTTTTTGTCAGCAGCCCGCTGATACTCCTGCAACAGTGGGTGCAGTTCCTTACAGGTGGTGACATCCTTTATCAGCACGGCCATTTCTGCAAGTCGGCGCTCTGCTACTTTCAATGCGGCGGCAGCTTCGGTGCTGGCGGCGGTGATCTCGGCCACCCGGCTTTCCAAATCCGGGTAGCTTTCGATTTCATGCTCAGTCAGGAAGTTCAGCGTCCGGGCAGCCTGTTTCAAGTTGTGGAGCTTTGCCCACTTCTCGTACCCTGCGAACTGTTGGACCTTGATGCTGTTTTCCAAATCAATCCGCAGCGAAATTTTGCGGTTTTCTTTGGGCTTCCGCTCCACGAACAGCCCTTTGATGCGCTCGGTGATGGCTTCTTCGGTGTAGGCTTCGCCCAGCGTCTTGCAGCGGGTGAACCGTTCCTGTCCGGGCGCGCGGAACGAAACATACTTGCCACGCTTGACCTCGTAACCCTGCTCCTGCAGGAGCCGCAGAAAATCGTCAAAATCCTTGGCCTGCGGGATGGCTGCATCTATGGCAGCTTTCAGCTTTGCCTTCCAGCTTGTGCCCTTGCGGTGTGCGTCCCACTCGGCATAGCTCTTGCCCCGGTCTTGACCGGGCATCACCACGGACAGGCCGTGTTCTTTGCACAGACGGTCACTGGTGCGCCGGATGTAGGCATAACTCTGTCGGTTGGAAACATACTTGCGCTGGTTCACCATGTCCACTGCACAAAAGATAATGTGGTTGTGGACGTGCCCTTTGTCAATGTGGGTGGTCAGCACATACGGGTATTTGCCTTGCAGGACTTCATCTGCAAGCTGCCGGCCAATTTCGTGGGCCTGCTCCGGCGTGGTTTCGCCCGGCGCAAAAGACTGTATCAGGTGGTGGGCCAGATTGTTGCCTTTCTGCATGGCCTGTGACAACAGCAGTTCAAATTCGATGTCGGCGGTTTCGTAGGAGCAGGCAAAGGAGGACACCAGTATTTTTTCATCCGTCTTGACCGGATTCTCGATGTAGTCCAGTGCCTTTTTCAGCGTTGACTTGATAGGATGTATCTTTGTAACTGCCATATCTGCGCCAGCGCTCCTTTGATATCCGCAACATCTTGTGTGTACAGCGGCCCCATGCTGTTCAGCCGCCGCGCGATCTGATTGACGTTGACACCAATCTTTTGCAGTTCGGCGGTCTGCGTCCGGATGTCGGTGGTGTCGATGTGGACAACATAACCATCTATCGCCATCTTTCGCAGATAGGCAGCCATATTCCGGGTTGGTATCAATTTCATTTTTTCTCGAATCAACCTCCGTTCTTCTTCCGTCACATAAAATTTGACCTGCACGGTTCGCTTTCTGCCCTCCATACGTTTTTACTCTCCTTTCCATTTTGAGGGTTTGGGACACTTCCCAACAAGCTGTTTTGCAGGGCAAAATACGGAAGTGGGTACACACTTCCTATGCTTGCTCTGTAAGTTCTCCCCTAAACCGTCCCCTCTACTAATACTACAATTCAAACCCTGTCTTTTGGCTACATCTTGACTGTGATGCAAAAATAAAGTATCATAATTAGCACAGACTAACCAAAATGGGAGGTGAACCTCATCCTATGACGCATGGAAGTCACTATCTTGGTAAGCTATACAACGACCTGATAGCCAATTCGCCCCAAACAATTTCAATAGATATTCCGTCTGATATGGGGAAAGGACGAATTGCACAAACCCAAATCAAGCACGGCATCATCTTTTCGGATTGGCAAATGTGTTACCAGTCGGATATGAATGTACAGGGAACCGTCAGTAAAGATTATATGCAGATTATCTTCTGCCTGAATGATGCAATCTCTTGGGGCATCATGGATGAAAAGCGTTCCATTACGATTCAAAAAAATGAATCCTGCATCTATGCGGGACATGGTGGAACCGAATATGCCTGCTATAAAAAGGATAGCAATTTTTCATTTAAGAGTATAAAAATTCCGATTGCCTATTTCTCGCAGCTGCTCACAGATTATTTTGATGGGCAGGAAGCAACGGCTTACGAAAAGAAACTTCTTGATGGCATTTCAAAAGTTCCTGTGACCCCCATCATGGAACAAATTCTAGCGGAAACAAGCCAATTTACACAATACCGTGGAGGATTGGGTTACTTATATCTTGACGGAAAACTTCTGGAGCTATTGTCTATTTATTTAGGCGAAGTCCTTGAATTGGATATTCTAATGGGAAAAAATGTTTCCATGTCCAGAACGGAACGGACTGCCATTATGGAAGCTAAACGGATTATAGACAGTCAGCTTGCGTTTGCCCCATCCTGTGAAGAACTTTCCCATCTGGTGCATTTAAGCACAACAAAATTGACACGCGGTTTTTCATCATTTTATGGTATGCCTATTCATCAATACATAATTGAACAGCGTTTGACACAGGCAGCACAGCTGCTATTGGAGGGGGACCGAAATGTAAGCGAGATTGCAGCAATCGTTGGCTACGGAAAGCCCAGCAATCTTGCCGCCGCTTTCAAAAAGCGATATGGTGTGGCACCAAAGAACTACCGTGAAAGCCGATTTGATACCCATAAAAAGTAGCTTCTGACTGTTTTTGGGTCAAAACGGGTAGGTTTTGGGTTGGATTTGATAATCTAAATTGGTACAATTTGCGATGTGGTTAGTTTCAAATAACCACATCGCATTTTTTATTTTCCGATAAAAGCGAGGAGGCATAAAAATGAAACAAAAGTTGAATGCGAAAGACTTTATTCTCATTGGCATCCTGACAGCGCTCATGTGGATTATCTGCATGATTATCAGCACTATTATGAGCGTGGCTGGCCCAGTGACCAACGTGTTTTATCCGTCCGTTGTGGCTATTCCGAATGGCATCGTTATGATGCTTCTGCTGGCCAAAGTTCCGAAGAAAGGCGTGTTTACCATTTGTGCCGCAATTCAGGCTATCCTGTTCCTGCTGGTAGGTGCTTTCTGGTTCATTCCCATCGGCTTGGTAATTGGCGGTGTCATCTGCGATTTTCTGATCATGGGCCGAAATGAAATCACAATGAAGTCCATGATGGCGGCCTATGCGCTGTTCAGTGCTATTTTTGCTTTTAGTGCTATCTGCCCCATCAAATTTCTTCAAAGTGCGTTTGTTGGCGCAATGGAGAAAAACAATATTGCCCCGGAGTACATTCAGGGAATGCTCAATATCACTTCTGTTCCCATGCTGGTAGTCATTGTTGCTGCTGGACTGGTGGGCGGCCTGATTGGCGGATTTATCGGCCAGAAAGCATTGAAAAAGCATTTCATCAAGGCTGGACTCGTTTCTGTAAAATAACAAGAACAGCCCCCTGAAAATCCATCATACAAACGCAGGCAAACGGGCTGCCTGATTTCAGAGCGCGGGGCTGGAAGTAGTCCCGCGCTCTGCTGTTGATAAGGAGGCATCAGAATGGATGAAACACAAATCAAACAAATTATTGAGCGACAGCCCCTTCATGGAACTGCGCTTCTGGACCCGCGCTGCAAAATTCTTCTCTTAGTCTGTATCGGTTTTGTCAGTTATTTTCTGGCCGGAGAAGTGGTCAGCCTTGCGCTCATGCTGGTTTATGGGCTGTTCATTGCCTTAGGTAATGGCGGAAAATGGGCCGCAAAAATGATAATAACTTATATCGTTGTGGCTTATCTTAATGCCTTGCTCCGCTATGTGCAAGTTCCAGTTTTGAGCGTGATTATGAGCGTATTTGGCGTGACCGTTCTGAAACTGATTCCCATTGTAATGATGGGGCTCTGGATATTGCGGACCACTTATATGGATGACTTGATGGTAGCCCTCCAAAGAATGCGGCTGCCGCAGGCAGTTACGATTCCGCTTGTGGTCATGTTCCGTTATATTCCTACCCTACGGATTGAATATCGGCAAATCCGAAGCACAATGGATATTCGCGGTATCAGCGATACAGTGTGGAAGCGGGTATGTCACCCATTAGCAACCATAGAGTACATTTTGATACCGTTGCTGATGCGCTGCTTGAAAGTTACCGATGAACTGGCGGCCTCCGGCACAACGCGTGGTCTGGAATTGGAATGTAAGCGGTATGCACTGCGCCCGATTCGTTTTGCATGGCCGGAAATTGTGGTATCACTGCTTGGTATCCTCTTTTTGGTCGGACTGCTTTTTATTGACCAGACCCAAATCGGCAAAATCATTTTGTGGAGGGTATGACGATGATCTCATTCCAGAATTTCAGCTTTCGTTATGAAGAAAGCAAAAATTTTACCCTCCGCGGCATTGACATGACTGTACGGACCGGCGAGTTTATTCTTCTGACCGGGCGAAGTGGCTGCGGCAAGACAACGTTGATTCGTTCCCTCAATGGACTTATTCCACATTTTTACCCCGGTGAAATTAAAGGCGATCTGCTTATGGATGGACATTCGCTTTTGGAAATGAAGCCCTCCGAACTGGCCGGACAGGTAGGAACTGTCTTTCAAGACCCACGCTCACAGTTTTTTATGACCGATACCACACGAGAATTGGCGTTCGGCTGTGAAAATCTCGGACTGGCCCGTGAGGAAACCATTGACCGGATTGCACGAGCAGTCAAAGAATTGGAGTTGGTCGAATACCTGAATCGAAGTATTTTTGCGTTATCCAGCGGAGAAAACAGCAGATTGCGATTGGCTCTGTTTATGCGCTTGCCCCAAAGGTCTACATCTTTGATGAACCATCGGCCAATCTGGACTATGCCGCCACCAAACGGCTTGCTGAAATCATGGAAAAGCTCAAGAGTGCCGGCTATACCATTTTTGTAGTAGAACACCGCTTTTACTATCTGCGAGATTTGATTGACAGAGCTTTTCTGATACAGAATGGAAAAATTGAGCATGAGTTCACAAGGGAACAGTTTTGCTCTTTGCCCGAAGAAACACGAATTTCTTATGGTCTGCGGACCGCATACCCGGAACGTGATGCAGAGCATTATCAGGAAAAGTCGCATTCTCAAAATACAACGCACTTACTAGAAGTCCACGATTTAGGCTTTGCCTACAAGAAAGGACCGGATGTATTCCGAAATGTCAGCTTTGAAGCTCATTCAGGGGACGTGATAGGCATTTTAGGCCATAATGGTGCCGGAAAAACAACGCTCCTGTCTATTCTGACTGGCCTGTTGAAACAGCGGCATGGAGAAGTTCGTCTTGATGGAAAAAAGCTCACACCCCGGCAGCGGCGGTCACTTTCCTATCTTGTTATGCAGGATACAGACTATCAACTCTTTGCCAGCAGCGTGGAAGAAGAGCTTTCCCTTGGAATGCAGGAAGATTGCAAAGAAAAAATAGATGCAGTATTGAACGCATTGGAACTGTCGGACTATCGGGAAAGACACCCAGCGTCGCTTTCAGGCGGTCAAAAACAACGGGTTACCATTGGAGTGGCAATCGTAAAGGACAGCCCCGTAATCTACTTCGACGAGCCCACCAGCGGCTTGGATTATGATTCTATGGTGCGTGTCAGCAAGCTGATTGAACAACTTTCCGATTCCGGGGTAATCGTGTTCGTGGTTTCTCATGATTTTGAATTTATTGTCCGTACCTGCACAGAGGTTGTGCAGCTGGATGATGATGGAACAATTCAAAATCAGCAGTTATCACCAACGGTTTTGAAATCTCTTTCTGAAAAATATTTCACATGATAGGAGGTTGGACTTATGTTCCAAAAAGTATTTGAATATGCCGGACCTCATAAAAAAGGCCTCTATGCTGCAACAGCCATCGTGCTGGTCAGTGTTCTGCTGGGTGTTTTTCCCTTTGTGCTGGCATATCAGGTAATTGCACCGCTGGTCATGGGGGAGGCAATCACTGCTTCCTTTATCATCCAGCATGTCATACTGGTCTTGGTATGTCTGGTGCTGCAAGCTCTTTTCTATGGCTGGGGCCTGAATCTCTCTCATAAAGCAGCTTATGACACGCTGCTCCGCCTGCGGACGGCTCTGCAAAAACGGTTTGAAAAACTGCCGCTGGGTGTTATTCAGGACAAAGGCACTGGCACCGTGAAAAAGCTGTTCGTGGACGATGTAGACAGTCTGGAAGTTCTGCTGGCACACTCTATGCCGGAGGGCATCGCCAACCTGATGGTTCCCATTGCAGTTTATGTGGCAATGTTCTTTGTAGACTGGAAGCTGGCACTGTTATCTTTGGCATCCATTCCGCTTAGCTTAGTTGCCATGATGACGATGTATTCCGTTGGTATGAAGAAAATGGGACCTTACTATATGGCCGGGCAAAAGATGAACAATACCATTATTGAGTACATCAACGGTATGGAAGTCGTCAAGGTTTTCAATAAAGACGCAGATTCTTACGAACGGTTCCGCAAAGATATATCAGATTATCGGAACTATACACTGGCATGGTATAGGGCGGCATGGCCGTGGATGGCGATTTACAGCAGCCTGCTTCCTTGTACCATCATCCTGACCCTGCCTGTGGGTGCATGGTTTGTCCTCTGCGGCTGGTCGGCTCTGCCCAATTTGATTTTGGTGCTGTGTCTTTCTTTGAGTATCGGTATGCCGCTGCTGAAATCTCTTGGCTTTCTGCCAACCATGCCCCAGCTCAACTATAAAATCTCCGCATTGGAGCAGGTGTTGGATGCGCCGGAACTTCAGCAGACGAATGATAGATTCCATGGAATAGATGACACCATTACTTACGACCATGTTTCTTTCGCTTACCAGACAACACAGCCCAGCCCGGATGGAAAGCCCGCGGTGGTTGAGGATGAAGTTCTCCATGATATTTCCTTTACGGCAAGGGCTGGACAAAAAACTGCTCTTGTCGGTGAATCTGGCTCAGGCAAGAGTACCTTGGCAAAACTGCTGATTCACTATTATGACCCGCAAAAGGGCAGCATTTCCATCGGCGGACAGAAACTTTGCGATATGAGCCTTGAAGCATTGAACAGTCGTATCTCCTATGTGGCGCAGGATCAGTATTTGTTTAATACTTCTCTGCTGGAAAACATCCGGCTCGGTCGGTTGACTGCAACGGATGAAGAAGTAATAGAGGCCGCAAAGAAAGCTCAGTGCATGGAGTTCATTGAAAAACTTCCGCAGGGCATTCACTCCATGGCAGGCGATGCCGGAAAAATGCTCTCCGGCGGTCAGCGTCAGCGTATTTCTCTGGCGCGAGCAATCTTAAAGGATGCCCCCATTGTGGTTCTTGATGAAGCAACAGCCTATGCTGACCCCGAAAATGAAGAAAAGATGGAAGCAGCCATTGCAGAACTTGTAAAAGGCAAGACCCTCGTGGTGATTGCTCACAAACTGCCCGCCATTATGAATGCCGATCAAATTTGTGTCATCGACCACGGAAAATTGGTAGCAGCGGGTAAGCATCAGGATTTGATTCGCTCCTGCCCTGAATATCAGAAATTGTGGAAAGCCGCACAGGACAGTGCCGAATGGAAAGTACACACTGCAAAGGAGGGAGCCTAAATGTTTGCGATGTTTTCAAGAATTTTGAAACTCTCCGGCCGTTATAAAGGCCGTATTCAAGGTGCATTCGTTTGTGCGTTTTTGGAATCCATTTTGTCAAAAATGCCAATTGTTCTTGCCTTTGTAGTTTTAAGCCGCTTTGCAGCTGACACACTGACCAGCCAGACTTGCCTTTATATCGGCCTTGGACTTGCCGCAGCAGTGTTGGTGCAAATGCTTGTTCATTACCTCAGCGACAGCCTGCAAAGTGCCGCAGGATATTTGATGTTTGCGGATAAACGCATGGAACTGGGCAGCCATCTGCGGAAACTTCCGATGGGCTATTTTACTTCCGGCAACATTGGCAAAATCAGCTCTGTTCTTAGCACGGATATGGTATTCATTGAAGAAGTCGCTATGAGTACGCTGGGCAACATGATGGGCTATCTGCTGTCCTCCTTGATTCTGCTGGTATTCATGTTTTATTTGAACGTACAGCTTGGTTTGATTGCTGCCGCCGTCACGGTTCTGGCATGGCTGGTGTCAAAAGGAATGAACAAGGTTTCCCTGCGGGAAGCCGCAGAGCGGCAGGAGCAGAGCGAACGGCTGACCGATGCGGTGCTATCCTTTGTGGAGGGCATTGGCGTCATCAAGAGCTACAACCTGCTGGGCGAAAAATCAGAAGAACTGACTGACAATTTCCAGCGTTCCAGAAACACCTCCCTTGCTTTTGAGCAGAAAATGACACCATGGACAATGAGTCTGAATATCCTTTACGGCATTGGTATTGCGGCGATTTTCGGCTTGTCGATTGTATTGGAACAGCGCGGCGCACTTCCGCTGGCCTATGTGCTTGGTGTTCTGCTGTTTGTGTTTGACCTCTTTGGACCGCTGAAAGCTCTTTATGGGGAAGCATCTCGCCTTACCGTTATGAATGCAGCTCTTGACCGCATTGAAGCAGTCCTAAATGAGCCTGAACTTCCCGACACGGGCAAGCAGCATCTTCCTGCACAGGCACAGCCGGGACAGCCAGAAGTTCAGTTTAACGATGTTGTATTTGCTTATCAGGACAAAGAAGTTCTGCATCATATCAGCTTTGCCATGAAGAAAGATTCTATGACTGCTTTAGTCGGACCTTCTGGCAGCGGAAAGTCTACTATTGCCAATTTGCTGGCTCGGCTTTGGGATGTAAAATCTGGCAGCATAATAATAAGAGGTATGGACATTCGGAACGTGCCTTTGGCAGAGCTGATGGAGCAGATCAGCATGGTATTCCAGCGAGTGTACTTATTCCAAGATACCATTTACAACAATATCAGCATAGGCAAACCGGACGCCACAGAGGAAGAAGTCTATGCAGCTGCTAAGAAGGCCCGCTGCTATGATTTCATCATGGCGTTGCCTGATGGATTCCAGACCGTAGTTGGTGAAGGCGGTGCTACACTCTCCGGCGGTGAAAAGCAGCGCATCTCGATTGCACGCTGCATTTTGAAAGATGCCCCTATCATCATTTTGGATGAAGCTACCGCAAGCGTAGATACTGATAACGAAAGCTATATTCAGGAGGCCATCTCGGAACTGGTAAAGGGCAAGACACTTCTCGTAATCGCCCACCGTCTGAATACCATCCAGAATGCCGATCAGATTTTGGTCATTGACAACGGCCAGATTGCACAGCAGGGCACGCACGAAGAACTTTTGAAGCAGCCCGGCATTTATCAGGAGTTTGTCAACATCCGAAAGAATGCGGCTGGATGGAGCCTTGCTTAACAAAATTCAGCGTATGCGATGCGGAGGTTCCATTGTGCGTATATCATAATCCGTCCGCATAGAAACAAATAGGTAAAAAATAACGCGGCCGGGATTGATATATCCGGCCGCGTTATTCGTCTTTTTGAAATGCTTCCGCCTGTTTGCAAAGCGCAATATATTTTTCAATTTCCGCCTCACTTTTCCCGGCAAAGAAGTCTACAACTGTTTTTGAAACCGTCTGATTTACCATGTCTGGAAAAATGGCAGCATCCACGCTGATATTTAACTCTTTGGCGACAAGAGCCACCGTTTCAAATTTGGGGTTACTCTGGCAGGTTTCCAAATCTATGATTGTACGGGCGTTCATATTGAGCCGTTCAGCCAATTTTCTCTGTGTCAAATGCTGTCGCTTGCGTTCTGACCGCACTTTCCATGCAAACAAGTCAAGAGGATTGTTCACTATACATCACCTCTACCTCATTGTAGGGTGTGCTATCGCTCATATAAATAGCCATGCAACTCACATTATGTGAGTTATAGCTCATAATTTGAAGCAAAGAGCTATATGGATAAGAGTATCAAAATAAAGGAGTTCAAAATAAAATGGGGCTTACCGCCCACTCGAAAAGCCCTAACACCAATTAAAAAAATATTCAAATAACGTAGGGGCGAGCCATACTCATAGAAGTGAGTTGTGGCTCGCTTTTTATATACTTCAATTCACATCCGATAAAGCCCCGCATTTTGACAACCTACGATTGGGTATCGGATGCCGTTCTCCGCCTCGTTCTGCTCCGGCCTATAAACCCGAACAGAACGAAAGGAACAATTCTATGAACGGCAGGAAAAATTTTCATACCAATCTTAAAAATCAGCCAAATGAACCCGTTGGTGAACGAGTAGTGAGCGAAAGGGGAAGAAAAGAGCTGCCTCCCAGCACGAGGGGAGGTGAAAACTTGAAACCAAACCGCTACTACGAACACAAGCAGCACGCCTTTGACAGCTACTGCAAAAAGGTGTTGAAATGCGAGGCATGTAACGGCTATCGGCAGATCAGCCGTCATCAAAAACGTTTTGCATCTTTGGAAGAACTGTCCGAGGCAGATGTGGCCCAGCTTGCAGTTTACGATCGTTACTCATGGGAGTATACGGCTTTTCCCGTGGGAAATGCTGTTGTGCTAATCGAGAACGACCGATTGGCCACAGCACTTCTACGGCTGTCACCAAAAGACCGGGAAATTTTTATGATGCACTGGTTTCTATGGATGACAGACGAACAGATAGCAAAGTGCATGGGCATGGCCAGAAGAACGGTCAATACTCGCAGGTATAAAGCCTATCGGCTGCTGAAAAAGCTGATGGGAGGTGAAGCGGATGACTAAATCTGCGCACACACGGGCATCGCTGCTTCCTTACCCGATAATCGCTGCCGCTGTTGCAGGAGACGCCGAAGCAGTGAGCCGGGTAGTCCGGCATTATTCTAGCTACATTGCTGCACTGTCAACTCGGACGAGCTATGGCTCTGACGGCTATCCTCGTCTGCAAGTTGATGAAGAACTGCGCAATCGTCTGGAAGCAAAACTGATAATTGCTATCCTTGATTTTGACTTGACCTGATTCAACGTAGGCATCGTGTGCTGTTCCCCTTTCCATACGGTGCCTTTTCTAGTTCTTTGACAAAGAAAGCCCGCAGGACAATGGCGGTGCATCATAGAGCAAACGGATACGTTGCTGTCTGTATCGAGCCGGACGGTTGGTGCGCCACGATGCTTTTCTCTGAAAAGTGGAGCGATCACCACCACGCCGCAATGCAAGCGCGGCTGCTTGCGGGCCATGACATACAGGCAGGCTGATACTCCCTTACCGTCAAAGTCCGAGCGTTCAGAGCGTCGCAGGCAATGAGTAGGGCTGCATGAGGAATGCAGGGGTGAGATTCCCGTGGGCTGCTGCCAGCAGCCGTCCGTTGGCTCATTTTTTGATTTTAAGAAAGGGGATTTTTACGATGCAAGCGAAAAAGACAAACCCTGAAAAAACAAAAAATCCAGAGATGCTTACTCTGGATTCGACTTATCGTATTGGCAATCGCTCCTTTATCGTTGAGCCGGTGTTCAAAGAAGAAAGTTCCCAGACCTTAGGAGAAGTTCTTCTCCGGCTGATGAAATCCGAAAGCGAAAAATTATAATGACCTTTCGGGAGGCAGCGGACAGAGAAAGCGGATTGTGTTATAATATAGGTGTACAAGTGAATTTGCTATTCGACTGTCCCAAGAAAGGAGCGAGT
>ENA-OZHZ01000240-OZHZ01000240.1-human-gut-metagenome-genome-assembly--contig:-NODE-240-length-26367-cov-8.186341_pt1 | contig 26367 bp, 20 predicted proteins | sample MGYA00244053_ERZ653699 | MGnify/ENA primary metagenome ERZ653699 (study PRJEB26926, sample SAMN06165200) | human gut metagenome | biome: ENVO:00009003; feature: ENVO:2100002; material: ENVO:00002003...
AAGTCGTCGGCAGCGTCAGATGTGTATAAGAGACAGGTATAATGTAACCCATATACGGCAAACTCCATTCTTTTTACGAAAGGAAACACGATAAATGTCACTGTTAACCAAAATTTTCGGAGATTATTCGTCGAAAGAAGTAAAACGCGTAATGCCCATTCAAAAAAAGGTATTAAGCTATGAGGACGAATATTCTCGCCTTTCCGACGAGGAGCTGAAGGCGAAGACTCCGGAGTTCAAAGAAAGACTTAAAAACGGCGAAACGCTCGACGATATTCTCCCCGAAGCATTTGCGGTATGCCGCGAGGCTTCATCAAGAGTTCTCAATATGAAGCACTTCCCGGTTCAGATAATCGGCGGTATCATACTTCACCAGGGTCGTATTGCCGAGATGAAAACGGGCGAAGGCAAAACCCTCGTCGCAACATTGCCCGCTTACCTCAACGCTCTTTCCGGAAAAGGCGTTCACATAGTAACCGTCAACGATTATCTCGCCCGCCGCGACTCTGAGTGGATGGGCAAGCTCTACCGCTTCCTCGGTCTTTCCGTAGGACTTATAGTCCACGAGCTCAACAACGACGAGAGAAGGGCGGCATACTCTGCCGACATAACCTACGGCACAAACAATGAGATGGGCTTTGACTATCTTCGAGACAATATGATAGCCTATGCGGAGCAGAGAGTTCAGCGCGGTCACTCGTTTGCCATCGTGGACGAGGTCGACTCGATCCTTATCGATGAAGCGAGAACACCCCTTATCATATCAGGCGTCGGCGACAAGTCGACAGACCTTTATAAAATTGCCGACAGCTTCGCAAAAACCCTTAAAAAGGTTACCGTCAAGGAGCTCGACTCAAAGCAGAACGCCGAGGAGGAGCTTTCCGAGGACGGCGACTTCATAGTTGACGAAAAGGCGAAAACCGCAACGCTCACAAAATCCGGTATTGCAAAGGCGGAGGCATATTTTAACCTCGAAAACCTTATGGACAGCGAGAACATAACCGTTCTCCACCACATAGAGCAGGCAATAAAGGCCATAGGCGTTATGAAACGCGACGTTGACTACGTTGTAAAGGACGGAGAAGTTCTCATAGTTGACGAATTCACCGGACGTATAATGCTCGGCCGTCGTTACAGCGAGGGTCTGCACCAGGCTATCGAGGCAAAGGAGGGCGTTAAGGTAGAGAGAGAGTCTAAGACGCTCGCCACCATCACCTTCCAAAATTACTTCAGACTTTACGACAAGCTTTCGGGTATGACCGGTACCGCCATGACAGAGAGCACCGAGTTCCAGGAGATTTACTCTCTCGATGTCATTTCGATTCCGACTAACAAGCCGATGATAAGAATCGACGACCCGGACGTTCTCTACAAAACGGAACAGGCTAAATTCAATGCGATAATCGACCGCATTATAGAATGCCACGAAAACGGTCAGCCCGTGCTCGTGGGTACGATAAGCATCGAAAAGAGCGAGACTTTGTCAAAGGCACTCAAAAAGCGCGGTATAAAGCACGAGGTACTCAACGCCAAGTACCACGAAAAAGAAGCCGAAATCATAGCTCAGGCAGGTAAATTCGGAGCCGTGACGATAGCCACCAATATGGCAGGCCGCGGTACCGATATTATTCTCGGAGGAAACCCCGAATACATGGCAAAGGCCGAGATGCGTAAAAAGGGCTATTCGGATGAGCTTATTGCCGAGGCAACAGGTTATGCAGAGACTTCCGACGAAGAGATTCTCGAAGCGAGAAAGACATTCCGTGAGCTTGAAAACAAGCACAAGGAAGAGCTCAAGGACGAAGCCGCAAAGGTTAGAAATGCAGGCGGTCTTTACATCATAGGCACGGAACGCCACGAGTCGAGACGAATCGACAATCAGCTGCGCGGCCGTTCGGGACGTCAGGGAGACCCCGGTCACAGCCAGTTCTTCCTCTCTGCCGAGGACGACCTTTTAAGACTCTTTGCAGGTGACAGATTCTATAACATTCTTAACAACTTCAAGGCAGTCGGCGATATGCCGATAGAGGCCGGCATTCTTTCAAAATCAATTGAGAGTGCTCAGAAAAAGGTAGAGGCCAACAACTTTGCAACTCGCCGCAACGTCCTCGAATTCGACGACGTTATGAACGAGCAGCGTAAAAAGATTTACAGCGAACGCAATCAGGTGCTCGACGGAGCTGATCTTCACGAAACGATTCAGAAGATGATAAACGACTACTTTGACAGTATGGTTCAGTTCTACTGCCCGTCGTCACTTCCCGAAAACGAGTGGAACCTCGCCGGTATGAAGACAAAGCTCGGCTGGATTATAGGTTCCGATTCGCTCGACGAGCTCAAGACCCCCGACGATTATCTTAAATACTTCCTCTCAAAAGCCGAAAAGCTTTACAACGACCGCAAGCAGAAGTACGGAGCGGAGATTATGAGCCTGCTCGAGAGAAAAATACTTCTTCAGAACGTAGACCGCAACTGGATGGATCACCTCGACGCAATGGAGGAATTAAAGCGCGGTATTTACCTTCGCTCCTACGGTCAGCAGAACCCGATAGTAGCATTCCGTATGGAGAGCTACGATATGTTTGAGGAAATGACCGATGCCATTCGCGAGGGTACGGTCACCGGCATTCTTACGGTTGTAATCCGCACCGAAGCGGACACAAAGCGCGAGCAGCAGGGCAAGATTACCTCCACAAGCGGAGCTACCGACGGCAGTGAAAAGAAGCAGCCGATCAAAAAAGCCAAAAAGCCCGGCAGAAACGACCCGTGCCCATGCGGAAGCGGTAAAAAGTACAAATACTGCTGCGGCAAGGACGACTGATATAACGGTGACTCATAAATAAATTTAAAAGACGGATATAAAGCTTGTGTTTTATGTCCGTCTTTCTTTTCGTCTTTGTTTATTGACTTATTATATAAATCGACTTATAATACAATATATATTGTTAATTATGCACATTATATGCGCGGTAAGCGGGAGGGCAAAATGAAAACATTTTTTACGGTGCTGTTTATTACGGCAGCGGTTGTAATTTTGGTATGCATCATATTCAGAGGGGAAACGCCCGACAAGCCCAAGAAGAACATTAAGAGCGACAATCCGGCTATACTGCCATATGGCAAGACGGGAGTTTTGGCTCATCGCTCCGGGGCAGGGCTCGCTCCGGAAAATACTCTGCTCGCCTTTCAGAATATGATTAAGAACAGGGATAAATTCGAACTTGAAGGCTTTGAATTTGACCTGCACCTCACAAAGGACGGCCAAATAATAGTCCTGCATGACGACACGCTTGACCGTACAAGCGATTCGGAGGAATATTTCGGCAAGCCCGGCGTGTTGCCGTGCGACCTGAGCTTTGAGGAGCTGCGAAAGCTTAATATGGGCGAAAAGTTTGTTCTTCCCGACGGTTCTATACCTTACGAGGGTCTGCGAGGCGACAAAATTCCGGACTCACTCCGCATTATAAGGCTCAGCGACGTATTTGATTTTCTTGCTCCGTACGGGGATTACACCTTTACCGTTGATATTAAAAACGACGGTGACATCGGTTACCGCACCGCAGATGAGCTTCACCGTCTTTTGATAAAGTATAATATGCTCTCACGCACGGCCGTAGCCTCATTTCACAAGAGCAATATTCGGTATCTTGACGAAAAATATCCCGACATAACACGTTCGGCCACAATACACGAGGTGGTCAGATTCTATTTTCAGAGTTTCTTTCACATTCCGTATAAGCAGGGTCATTTCAAGTTTAAATATCTGCACATTCCGTATAAGGATTACTTCTTCAACCTCGGTACAACAAGGCTTATAAATTACGCCCACAGCTACGGTATAGCCGTTCAGTACTGGACCATAAACGACCCGAAAATAATGAAGCGCCTCGAAAAAAACGGTGCGGACGCAGTCTTTACAGACCTGCCGGACTTAGCTTACGAGACGCTCAACGATATTAAATAATGTTTTGATTACTCCGAAACATAGTCTGCGACAAAGCGTGTTTTTACATACGGCGCCGAACGCTCCTTATGGGCAACATGCAGCGGATGCACCTGAAATGCCGGAATATTCTCCATACGCTCAAATTCCGCATAAAATACAAAATCGCAGTCGCTGTCGGCGAAGTTTTCACCGATTTCCGCTTTTATAAGTCCCGGAATCTTTCCGACGAGATTCTTAACCGAGTCAGACATCATTTTCAGTACCTCTTTACGGTTTGAATCATTGACATTGTCGGAAAATGTCCAAAAAATAATATGCCTTACCATTGTGTAACACGCCCCTTGGGAAAATATCGGTACCGCGCAAAGCAACTATACCGATGTTATTGTATCATAAAAAAATCAAAAATAAACCCTTGACAAAAAATTTAAAGTGTGTTTTAATGACCTAAACCGATGAAACGGAAGTAAAACTGCAAAACGAACATTTAGCGAGCCGGAGGCGGTGTAAGTCCGGTTGTTACGGTGCAGACAAATGGTCCGCTGAGGGCGCAATGAAAAGTTGCGACGGAGCTTTCACGTTACAGAAAGAGGAATATGTCAGTATTCCGTCAGAGTGAGCGTTTTACGCTAATCAAGGTGGTACCGCAGGTAATTTCCTGTCCTTGTATATTTTACAAGGGCAGCTTTTTTATTATACAGAAGATTTCAGGAGGATTTTAAAATGAAAAAGTTTTTTGCAGTTATGCTGTCACTTATGCTCACGGTGCTCACATTTGCATCCTGCCAGAGCACAGACAAAACAAACAGCACCACGAACTCCGACCCCGGCACAAACAACACCGGTAAGAAGTACAAGGTCGCAATAGTTCAGCTCGCAGACAACGGTGCCTTCACAGAGATGCGCGAGTCATTTATTCAGGAGATGAGAACACTCGGCTACGATGAAGCGCAGATGATATTTGACATCAAAAATGCACAGGGCGATCAGTCCACGCTCAACACCATAAGCCAGGGACTTAAAAACGGCGACTACGACCTTATAGTTCCGATAGTTACGCCCGCCACAATGTCAGTCGTAAATCAAGGACTTAAAACTCCCGTCGTATTTATTTCCGTTACAAATCCCGTCGGCTCCGGCATTATGACAAGCATGGAAAAGCCCGATAAAAATGCAACCGGTACCTCAAACATAGTTCCGGTTGACCAGATATTCGGCCTTGCAAAAGAGCTTACTCCCGATGTCAAAAAAATAGGCATACTCTACTGCTCGGGCGAAGATAACGCCGTAAAAACCGCCGCTAAGGCTAAGGATTACCTCTCACAGAGCGGCTATGCCTACGAAGAGGTAACCGTTACAAATTCCTCAGAGGTACAGTCGGCCGCAACCTCGCTCGCCGCAAAGTGTGATGCTCTTTACATTCCCATAGATTCCACCGTACAGGCTGCCATGGAGCAGGTAGTAGAGGCGGCAACAGCCAAAAAGATTCCCGTATACGGCAGCGACCCCGTAATGGTTCAGAAAGGCGCGCTTGCAAGCGTCAGTGTAAGCAACACACAGCTCGGCGAAAAAGCTGCCGATATGGCTGATAAAATCTTAAAAGGTACTCCCGTATCGGAGGTTCCCGCAGTTGCGCTCACGGATTATCAGTATGTCATAAACAGCAAGACCGCAAGCACACTCGGTATTAAAACACCTACCGGTGGCAACTATCAGTTCATCGGCGCATAATTTGAGTCTTTCAGGGGTTAGGAAAATTTTCGAAAAGCATCTCGGCGGCAGAGCTTTAACACGCCGCTTTGATTGTCGCTTTCCGAGTATTTTGCAGCCCCTTTAAATTTTTGTTAGGAGGAAAGCTTATGCTTTCTGTTGTTTCGGGCGCGGTGCTGCTCGGCTTTCAATACGCTCTTTTGGCACTCGGCGTCTATATTTCATTCCGCATACTGAACATTCCCGACCTCACCGTTGACGGAAGCTTCACCTTCGGCATTGCCGTCTCCGCAGTCCTGTGCGCTTCGGGACATCCGTTTTTGGGTCTTATGGCGGCCGTATTCGCCGGCTTTGCCGCAGGAATTGTCACGGGATTTTTACAAACAAAAGCAAAAATTCACCCGATACTTGCCGGAATACTCACCATGAGCGGTCTTTACACAGTCAATATAACTATTATGGGTGCTCCCAATGTATCTTTGATAGGCAAAAAGAGATTTTATGACGGTTTCGCGTCACTGTTCGGCGAAAACAGCTCGGGGGATCTGCCTAAAATGATTTTGGCGGCGGTAATCTGCGCGATATGCGTAGCACTGCTGATTATATTCTTTAAAACCGTTCTCGGCTTATGTATAAGAGCCACGGGAAACAACAAGGATATGGTAAGAGCCTCCTCGATAAATACCGACATAACCACCGTAACCGCACTTGCAATATCAAACGCGCTCGTTGCACTTTCGGGTGCCGTGATAGCTCAAACACAGGGCTTTGCCGACGTAAACTCCGGCAGCGGTATGATAGTTATAGGTCTCGCCTCGGTAATAATAGGCGAAGTCATATTCGGCAAACGCTCACTTTCAGTAGGGCTTGTTTCGGCAGTCGTCGGTTCCGTAATTTACAGAATGATAGTCGCCTTTGCGCTTGAGACAAATGTATTTTCGGCAAACGCGCTAAAGCTGCTGTCGGCGGTCATAGTTGCCGTAACGCTGTCGGTGCCGGCCATAAAAAACGCAATCTCCGACAGAAAAATGAAAAGGGAGGGTATGAAAAATGCTTGAAATTAAAAATCTCTCCAAAACATTTTTAAAGGGAACGCCAAACGAGCATAAGGCTCTTGACGGTATTTCATTATCGCTTGATAAGGGCGAATTCGTCACCGTAATAGGCTCTAACGGTGCAGGCAAATCCACGCTGTTTAACGCGATTGCGGGCGAGTTTTTGTGTGACGGCGGTAAAATAGTCCTCGACGGAAAAAACATAACTTACCAAAAAGAGTACATCAGAGCCAAAGACATAGGGAGGCTTTTTCAGGACCCGATGCGCGGCACGGCTCCCGACCTTACGATTGAAGAAAATCTCGCGCTTGTCTATTCAAAAGCGACAAGACACCTCTTTTCACCTGCGCTCAAAAAAAGAGACGTTGAATTCTTCAGAGAAAAGCTTCTAAAACTCAATATGGGCCTTGAGGACAGACTAAAGACAAAAATGGGTCAGCTTTCGGGTGGTCAGAGGCAGGCTGTAACGCTTATGATGAGCACGCTTGTAACGCCGAAGCTTCTCTTGCTTGACGAGCATACCGCGGCGCTCGACCCTCTCACAGCCGAAAAGGTGCTTGACATCACACAGCGGATTGTGGCGGAAAACAGCATCACAACCATGATGATTACGCACAACATTAAATCCGCGCTTTCGCTCGGCACACGCACAATTATGCTTGAATGCGGCAAATCGGTGCTTGACCTAAATGGTGACGAAAGAAACAATATGACCGTTCAGGACCTTTTGGGCCTCTACCGTCAAAAGTCGGGGAAAGAGCTTGACAATGACAGAATGCTGCTGACCGAAGAATGATGTTTCGGAGTAACCCGACGGATATTTCAGTCGGCACAATTCCGATTTAACGGCCCCATTAAACAAATGCGTTAAACAAAAAGACACGATTTTCATCGTGTCTTTTTTCCATGTCATTTTTCGGCTGCTTCGGGCTTTTCAAGCTTTTTCATTGCGCTTCTGAATCTGAACGCAAACAGTATGAGCGTGAAGGTTACGGCCAAAACATCGGCTATCGGCTCTGCGGTATAAACACCAATGGCCTTATCGGATATTATATGCGGCATTATATAGATAAGCGGTATCAGCAAAACAAATTTGCGCACAACGGCTACTATTATAGAGCACGGAGCATTGCCTATTGACACAAACGCCATCTGGCAGGCTATCTGCGCGCCCATAAGGAACATCCCTCCTAAGTAAATTCTGAGTGCCTTTGCGGCAAACCCGACAAGCTCCGAATCTGAACTGAAAATTCCGGCAAACACCTTTGGGAACAGCATTATCGCCGCCCACAAAATCACGGCGTAAATCATATTGACAATAAGCAAAAGACGGTAGGTCTTTTTTACACGGTCCGGATTTCGCGCGCCGTAATTGTAGCTCATTATAGGCTGGGCGCCCTGCCCTATTCCCTGTAAGGGAAGCAATGCAAACTGCATTACGCTTGTTAGTATTGTCATGGCGCCGACCGCTATATCGCCGCCGTATTTTAAAAGAGAAGAATTGAAGCACACGGAAATTACGCTCTCGCTCGCCTGCATAATAAATGTCGCAAGTCCCAAGGCAATACACGGCATTATGATTTTAAGCGACAGGCGCATATTTTTGAGACGAATTTTAAGTCCGGTCTTTTTCGACAGTAAAAAGCACACCGCCCAAACGCACGATACGCCCTGAGAAATTACCGTGGCAACAGCTGCTCCGCGCACTCCCATATCGAAAACAAATATAAACAGCGGGTCAAGCACTATATTTGCCGCCGCGCCTATTATAACGGTGAGCATACCTGTTTTTGCAAAGCCCTGAGCCGTTATAAACGCGTTTAAGCCCAATGTAAGCTGAACAAAAATCGTTCCGACGGCATAAATATCCATATAAGCCGCAGCGTAATCTATTGTATTTTCGCTCGCGCCGAACATCAGCAGAAGCTTTCTGTCCCATATAAGCAAAACGGCAGTCAGCATGACCGATAATATAAGCTGTAGTAGGAAACAGCTTCCGAGTATTTTTTCTGCGCCGTCCTTATCGCCCTTGCCGAGACTTATCGAGGCTCTCGGTGCGCCGCCGGCGCTTACAAGCGCCGCAAATGCCGAAATTATCATAATTATAGGCATACATACGCCCACTCCCGTCAGAGCCGCGCTGCCCTCACCGGGGATATGCCCTATATATATGCGATCAACAATATTGTAAAGCATATTTACAATTTGCGCAATTACGGTAGGCACGGCAAGGCGAAACAGCAGCTTGCCTATTTTTTCCGTTCCGAGAAATTCTTTGTCCTTATCCATTGTGTCAACTCCGTTTCAAATCAAAATGTTCCGCAACATTTGTTTCCATTTTATCAAGCAACGCGGAAAATGCGCTGCGCTCCGCCTCGGAAAACCCGCCGTAAAGCGTATCAACAAAGTTTTTTTGAGCCGATTTTCCGCTTCTTGCTATCTCCTCGGCAAATTCCGTCACCGACAGTCTCACAGCACGCTTGTCCTTGCACTTTTCGCCGCGCAGCAGCCCCTTTTCCATAAGCGATTTTACAGAGATTGAAACGTGCGACTTAGGTATATGCCGCACCGAAACTATCTGTGCCGCAGTATTATATTGCGGATTGTTGTAAAGAAACATCAATACACCGAATTCCATATACGTAAGCCCGTACTTTTTGCAGACGGGCAAGACCGTATCCTGATACAGTTTTGCCGAGTCCGACAGAAATTCTATCGTGGTCATCACATCACCTCAATTAGTTCTAAATTGAACTAATTTAGTATAACACGTATTATCCATTTGTCAACAGAAATTAAAAAAAGCGCCGAACGCCCCAAAGAGCGCACGACGCATATTCTAATTTGAGTCGGCTTAAAATTTAAACAGATTAAGGCCCGTAGCATCGTCATAAAACCTGTCAACCTCACCGTTTATCATCCTTATTACGACCTCGGCGGTCGCGCTGATATGTGCCTCATTAAGATGTCCTCCGAAAACACGGCCGCTCTCGTCTCCGGCGCTTATGTGCAGATGGCTGTAATACTTGCCGCCTTTGGTGTTTACGGTCCCCGTGAGCGAAACGATCTCGAAGCAGCCTGTAAATTCGTTTTTCACATATTTTTTCTCGTCCACCATATATACTCCTGCGGTAAACGCATTTAATGCGCCTATTGCCGAAACGGACGCCAGCTTAATATTTTCCTTTTCACAGAGCTCTTGCAGCGAGCTTGTAAATTCCTCTCCGCGGTCAAATCTCGCAACCACGGTATCTCCGAATTTTCTGTAATCCATTGTAATTCCTCCGTTAAACTTTATAGTGGAAAGCTGTATACAAAAATGATATACTTATGATAATATCAATTATAATTTATGTCAATAAAAGAGAGAAAGAGGAATTTAAATGAGCTCCATGAAAGACAAAATGCACACCGGTGAATTGTATTTACCCGGCGATGAAGAGATAATGCGGCATCAATTAAAGCGTCTCGACAGGCTTTACGACTTTAATATGACTCGGCCGACCGAGCTTAAAAAGCGTGAGGAAATGCTCAGGGAGATGTTTGCGGAAATAGGCGATGACTGCTACATAGAACCTCCTTTTCACTCAAACTTCGGCGGGGAGCACGTACACTTTGGCAATCATATCTATGCCAATTTTGGCTTGACTCTTGTTGACGATACTCACATATACGTCGGCGACAACACAATGTTCGGCCCTCACGTTACCGTGGCAACCGCCGGTCACCCGATAGATCCCACGCTCAGAGCAAAGGAATACCAATACAATATGCCGATTCATATAGGCAAGAACTGCTGGATAGGCGCAGGCGCGCTTATTCTGCCCGGCGTTACGATAGGCGATAACACCGTCATAGGCGCGGGCAGCGTTGTTACAAAGGATATTCCGTCATCTGTGGTCGCCGTCGGAAATCCGTGTCGCGTAATGCGTGATGTCGGCGAGCACGACAGGGAATACTATTTCAAAAACAGAAAAATAGATTACTCGTCAATCAAATAATATAACAAAAAAACAAGGGGCTGTAAAACATCGTTTTTACAGTCCCCTGTCCGTTTTAACGGTATTGATCAGCCGTTTACTTTTTCTTCTTTTTTCTCGCTGTTCTTTTTGCTCTTAACATAGCTCTTCATAGAGTTGATAACTATTGTAAGACCGAGCACTATAAGCAAAACAGCTATGACAAGCTGAAGTCCGTTGTTTAAGAACACCTTGCCCCAAGTGGTCTCGCCTGCGGGAATCGTAACCGCTGCGGCTGTGCTTATAGCCTTTACCATAGCTATAAGGCGCTGAACGAGTGCCGTAAACGTAACGCAAAGCATTATTATCATCGGCGGGAAGAGCATCTTGTTGCTTCTGCCCGTAACCTTCATAAATACGCAGAGGGTTATAAGTACGAGAGCGCTCAAAAGCTGGTTTGCCGAACCGAACAGCGGCCAGATGTTTGCATATCCGATTTTTGTAAGTACAAAGCCGAAAAGAAGCGTAATAATTGTTGAGAAATACGGATTGCAGAGAACCTTGCGCCAAGGCTTCGCGTTTTTCATATCGTCAACCGCAAACAGCTCCTGGAAGCTCATTCTGCCTATACGCGCAACGGCGTCAAGGCTTGTAAGCGCAAGTGCCGAAACGCACATTGTCATAAATACCGTAGCGAAGTGTACGGGAATACCAAACATTTCAAAGAAGCCGGCAACGCCGCGGCTGAATATCTGGAAAGGCGTGCCCGATGCAGGTGTGCCGTCCTGAGAAGCCGCCGCGCCTGCTACGCAAAGAGCAAGTACTGCGAGCAGGCTCTCAAGTACCATTGCGCCGTAGCCGACCTTTGTCATATCTTTTTCGTTTTCAATGGTCTTTGATGAGGTTCCGGAGGATACAAGGCTGTGGAAGCCCGAAACAGCACCGCACGCAACCGTTACGAAGAGTATCGGGAACAGTGTGCCGAGCTTTTCGTTTGTAAAGCCCGTAAATACGGGAAGATTCATTGTTGGGTGAGCTACAAGCAGTCCTATAACCGCACCGGCTATCATACCGATAAACATAAACGTGGTCATATAATCACGCGGCTGCTTTAAGAGCCACATGGGAAGCACCGCCGCAAAGAAGATATAAACAAATGTAATATAGCTCCATGCATCCTTTGAGAGAATGAGCGGAAAATGCATACCGATAGCAAAGGAAGCCACCACACAAAGAAGACCGACAACGGCTTCCTTCCAGCCGGAGAGATTGAATTTCTTTTGGATAAGTCCGAATATTACGGCAAATACCATAAACATTATTGAAATGGTGCCTGCACAGCCGTTTGTATTTGCGGCGTCGGCAAGTACCGAAACGCCGTCCTTTACGGTATATGCATTAAATGTTCCTGCAACCATATCGGCAAATGCCGCTATTACAAGCAAAGTAAACAGCCAGCAGAACAAAAGGAAAAGCTTACGTCCTGTTTTGCCTATGTATTTTTCAATAAGCACGCCCATGGATTTACCGTCATTTTTAACCGAGGCGTAAAGAGCGCCGAAGTCCGTGACCGCTCCGAAAAATACGCCGCCGAGCAACACCCAAAGGAGTACCGGAAGCCAGCCGAAAGCCGCCGCCTGTATAGCGCCGGTTACGGGGCCTGCACCGGCTATCGAAGAAAACTGATGGCTGAAAACGGTCCAGCCGTTTGTCGGTACATAGTCCTTGCCGTCATTGTTTTTTACGGCAGGAGTCTGCGCCTTGGGATCTATTCCCCATTTTTTCGCAAGCCAGCGTCCGTAAAGCAGATACGCTGCCACAAGGACAACCGCCGCGATAAGCACAATTACAAGTGTGTTCATTTTTCTAACCCTTCTCTTAAAAAAGATTCTCAGCCGAATGCATTTTTGCAAAACAAAAAGCCCTCGTCCTCACACAGCATACCCGCTTTCGGGTAGCCCGTGCAAAGACGAAGGCTAAACTTACAAAACGTATATTTGCGCCGTTGCAAATTTACTTCCGCGATACCACTTTGCTTGCCGATATTTTACTGTCGGCCTCTCGACCGCCGCCCATAATGGATGGCGCGCCCCTTTAACGGTGGGTTTCCGGCTTCGACTACTGGAAAATCTTTCACCGAAGCTGCTAACAGGTGAGAGCCAAACGTGCCTTGCTGCCGTCTCGCACTGCCGACGGCTTTCTGAAAGCGGTGATACGAATAGTCATGTCCTGCTCATTGCATTTGACTGATACATTGCTAATACAATAGTCTTTTTAGAATAATTTGTCAATAATCTTACAGGACAAAATTTATTTTTGTAGAACAGAATAAACAACGGTATATTTTGAATGTTATTTCTTGTTGAAATTGCAAACAAATTATTAACAGCATCATAAAAACAGGGTGCCGAACAAAATCCGGCACCCCAAAAAGTCAAAATTAAAACCCGACAAAGCTACCGCTTATTTCGCCTTACCCATAGCTTTGACCTCGTCAAATTCATCGGTTATTTCCTTGCTCGGAGCTTTGGTGCAAAGGCTCACAACAATTATTGTGATAAGTCCCATAAGGAATGCCGGCAAAAGCTCATATATTCCGAAAACTCCGCCGAGCGGCTTTATAAGATATTTCCAAACAAATACCATTATTCCGCCGACAGCCATGCCCGAGATTGCGCCCGGGAGATTTGTGCGCTTCCAGAAAAGCGCGCATATAACGAGCGGTCCGAACGCCGCGCCGAAGCCTGCCCAAGCGAACGAAACTATGCCGAATACCGAACTGTCGGGATTTCTGGCTATAACAACGCCGAGTATCGCTATTATAACTACCGTAATTCTTGCGGCAAGCATACTCTTCTTCTCCGAAATTTTAAGTCCCAAGGTCTCGCGCAATATGTTCTCGGATACGCTCGATGCGGCAGCCAAAAGCTGTGAGTCCGCCGTGGACATTGTGCTTGCAAGAATTCCCGCCAAAATAAGACCTGCCATAAGTGCCGGGAAAACACCGTGGGTTGAAAGAAGTCCGGCTACGCGAACTATAACCGTTTCCGTGTCATTTCCGTGGAGGCTGTCGATAAGTCCCGTACTTGAAAGGCCTCTGCCGACTAAACCTATAAGCACAGCCATAGCCATTGCTATAACGACCCAAACAGACGCAACTCTTCTTGAGAGTTTAAGCTTTTTATCGTCCTCAATCGCCATAAAGCGAAGAAGGATATGCGGCATACCGAAATAACCGAGTCCCCACGAAAGAGTTGTGATTATGTGCAAAAGGTTGTACGGCTCGCTCTCGCCCGTAGTTTCGGAATATGACGAAACGAACGAAAGATAACCGGGAAGCTGTTTTGCGTTTTCCGCAACAGCCGAGACGCCGCCTGCCGACACGGTGGCATATATCAGTACAAACACAATAGCCACGGTCATAATAATGCTCTGAACAAAGTCGGTGGTGGAGGCAGCAAAAAATCCGCCCGCAGCCGTGTAGCCAACTATTACTATTGCCGAAAGCAGCATTGCGGTCATATAATTCATACCGAACAGCGACGAAAACAGCTTTCCGCAGGCGGCAAAGCCCGACGCCGTATAGGGAATGAAAAATATTATTATAATCAAAGCCGCCATACACGATAATATGTTTTTCTTATCGCGGAAACGGTGCGAAAAGAACTGCGGCAGGGTGAAAGAGTCGGTTTTATGGGTATATCTGCGAAGTCTGCCGGCGGTTAAAAGCCAGTTGAGATATGTACCTACGGCAAGTCCTATGGCAGTCCAACCGACGTCGGCAACACCCGACAGATACGCAAGGCCCGGCAAGCCCATAAGCAAATAGCTTGACATATCGCTCGCCTCGGCGCTCATTGCCGTGACGAGAGGGCCGAGTTTTCTGCCGCCGAGATAAAAGTCGGTTGAGGACTCGTTCTTTTTGGCATAGTGAAATCCGATTACGAGCATTCCGACGAGATAAACAAATATCGTCGCCAAAATGCATACAGTTGATGACGTCATTTCAGCACTCCTCTTAAAAGCAAAAATAAAACGAGCCGCCGAGATGCTTCGGCAGCTCTCATTCCCGTATCGCCGTGTGCGATTCCGATAAAAGCTATTTTATCACACAAATTAAAATATTTCAACGATTTAATACATAAAATCGCCGATAAATTTAACGGTTTAATGTGCAAAAGCCGAATTTCACGGCAAAAAATCCCACACCATACAGATAAAAAACAACTCCGCTCCGTAGATTCTACGCAGCGGGGTTGTTATGTATAAAATACATTTACAAATTACAACTGTGTAAGATGATAAATTTCACAATCCTTATCATCTAATTTTATAATTTTTCTTAATTCTTTTAACATGCTCAATCAGCAATTATTATGTTTTTCGTAATCAGCCAAAGCTTTTTTCAATAATTCGATATGACATTCTATATCGGCTTTGTGTTCTTTCAGATATTCATTAAGTTCCCGGACTAAATCTTGATTTTTTGATACTTGTTCAATCGACACCTTGCCGAAAACGCTTGAGTACGGCGAAAAATCAACATCATTATAACTTTTATTTAAGACATTAACAACCAGAGTTGCCATATCCAAAGCCCGTGTAACAGTCGTTTCTTCGCTTTGACGGGACCACCGATTTTTATATCGCCAAACCTTAACTGCCGGAACAAAATTATTTTCATCCCATTGTGCCTTTCCGATTGAAATCCCGACAACATCGGTATTTGTTTTATAATTACCGTCAATTTTTTCATAATCATTTATTGCATAAATGGGTTTATGCGTTAAATTTGTCGGAATTTCTTTTGGTTTATTGTCAGACATCTTTTACACCTCCTATTTTATTTGAATATTTCATACTGATCTTAGCACCATTATCAGATATAATTATTCTCTTGTAAACGAATAGCAATAGTAAGTATAGTAATCATCTTTATTAAAATATGACAACTCCTCAGCAGCTTTGGCAGATGTTGTATATGAAAAGGTTTTATTATAATTATACTTATCGTGTTCTGTATAACTCCATTCACTATTTACATTTGGCGTCGCGTATTGATATTCAGTTTTCGTCCATTTATATGTTGTATCCTCAAAATAAACATCCGTTAACCCAGTTCCTGCAAATGCTCCTGCGTTGATTGTTTTGACGGATGCCGGAATAGTAATTGTTTTTAATTTTGAGCAATACATAAAAGCACCATATCCTATTGTTTCCAATGATGACGGTAAATCAATTGTTGAGATACCACAGCTCTTAAAAGCGTCCTTACCAATTATTTTTAACGATGACGGTAACTGAACACTTTTTAAATTACGGCATCGTTTAAATGCTTCGGGAAGTATCTCGGTTACCGGTTTTCCGTTGTGCGTGTCGGGAATTACTATATCTGTCATATAAGTTGTTGTGCCTCCCGAAACCGCATAAGTGCCATCAGACAGCAGATAATACTCCAAACCATCTATACCGTCTCCCGTTCCGCTTACGCTGCCCAGATTATCACTTGTTCCGTCGGTATAGGTTATTACCAATTCGCCGTTTACAAGCTCGGTTTTTGCGATTCCCCGTCCGTCGGCGCCTTTGGAGCCCTGAAGTCCCTGCTGACCCTGCTCGCCCTTGTCGCCTTTATCTCCCTTGATATTGCCGAGGTTGGATATGGAATTATCGGACATTGTAACCACAAGCTCGCCGTCCGGGGAAAGTGTGAGCGACTTAATACCGAGTCCGTCGGCGCCGTTCGCGCCGTCCTTACCGTTCTCACCGGTAACCTTGCCGAGATTTTTGACGTCGCCGTTTGAATAGGTCAAAACAAGCTCGCCGGAGGTATTGATTTCCGCCTTGGTTATGCCTAAGCCGTCGGCACCCTTGATGTTACCGAGGTTAAGAACCGTGCCGTTTGTAAGTGTTACGGTCAATGCGCCGTCAGCCGACACATCGACATTTTGTATGCCCACGCCGTCTTTTCCGTTAAGTCCGCTGTCGCCTTTATCTCCCTTGTCGCCCTTTGAGCCTTTGATATTGCCGAGGTTTATAACGTTGCCGTTTGAGAACGAAAGCACAAGCTCGTTATCGGCATTTATTGTAACATCTGTAATGCCTACACCGTCAGCTCCGTTTGTACCGTTGATACCGTCAGTACCGTTGATACCTGCGTCGCCTTTTTCACCTTGAACGCCTTGGTCACCCTTTTCGCCTTGAATGCCTTGGTCGCCCTTGTCACCCTTTTCGCCTTGAATGCCTTGGTCGCCCTTGTCGCCTTTTTCGCCTTGAACTCCCTGTGCGCCGTCATTGCCTACCACTCTGCCGAGATTCACAGTTGTTCCGTCGCTGTATGTTATAACAAGCTCGCCGAGAGCATTTATTTCACTGCTTGCAACGCCTACGCCGTCGGTGCCGTTCGTGCCGTTGATACCTGCGTCGCCTTTTTCACCTTTGACGCCTTGGTCACCCTTGTCGCCTTTTTCGCCTTTTTCGCCTTGAACTCCCTGTGCGCCGTCGTTGCCGACTACCTTGCCGAGATTTACCGTGTTACCGTCGCTGTATGTTATGACAAGCTCACCGAGAGCATTTATTTCGCTGCTTGCAACGCCTATGCCGTCGGTGCCATTCGTGCCGTCTTTACCGTCTGCACCGTTGAGGCCTGAGTCGCCTTTTTCGCCCTGAATGCCTTGGTCGCCCTTTTCGCCTTTTTCGCCCTGAATGCCTTGGTCGCCCTTTGCGCCCTTTATGTTTCCGAGATTAAGTGACGTTCCGTTCGTAAGAGTAATCAAAAGATTTCCGTCATTTGAAATTTCAATATTATTTATACCGGTGCCGTCTTTTCCGTCGGTTCCGTTGAGACCCGCGTCACCCTTTTCACCTTGAACGCCTCTTTCACCTTTTTCGCCTTTTTCACCCTGTACGCCTTGGTCGCCCTTGTCTCCCTTGTCACCTTTTGCACCGACAACGGGGCCGAGGTTTTCGGTAAGGTCGTTTGTGTATGTGATTACAAGTTCACCTGCGCTGTTGATTTCGGACTTTTTAACTCCTATACCGTCCGAACCGTTAAGACCGTTTTCGCCTTTTTCGCCCTTTTCGCCTTTTGCTCCCTGCAAGCCTCGCTCGCCTTTATCGCCTTTTTCGCCTTTTGCGCCTACAACCGCTCCTACATTGGCGCGCTGACCGTTAGAGAACGAAAGCACAAGCTCACCCTCCGAATTGATTTCGGCGGAAGAAACGCTTATGCCGTCTTTACCGTCGGTACCGTTTGTGCCGTTCACACCGTTTATACCGTCAGAGCCTACTATTTTACCGAGGTTTGCCGTCGTCCCGTCCGAATATGAAATAACAAGCTCACCCGACTCATTTATAACCGCTGCGGAAATGCTTATACCGTCCGTTCCGCTCGTACCGTCGGTACCGTCTCTGCCATCTTTTCCGTCAGCACCGTTTTTGCCGTCACGACCGTCTTTGCCGACTACTCCGCCGAGGTTTGCAGTTTCGCCGTTTGTATAAGTCAACACCAGTTCGCCTTTTTCATTTATAATCGAAGAAGCAATACCGACTCCGTTGTTTACTGTTTCACCGACAACCTTGTCAAGATTTACGCTGTTGCCGTCGGAATAGGAAATGACAAGCTCGCCCTTATCATTGATTTTTGCCGATTTTATTCCTATGCCGTCCTTACCGTCTTTTCCGTCTTTGCCGCTTGCGCCGACCGCCTTACCGACATTGATTTTTGTTCCGTCGGAAAGCGTAATTACAAGGTCGCCTTTTTCCGAAAATGCTGCGGAGCTGATATCGGATTTGTCTTTTTTCGACATTGCGGTAAGGGTTTTGCTCCAATCCTTTTCACTGCCCGAATATCCGTTATCGACGGCAATCTGATATGCCGATTTACCCTGGAGAGAAACAAGCCAATCATCAAGGCTTCCCGCATATCCCTGCTGCACCGCAAGCTCGTATGCGGACAAGCCGTTTTTAACGCTTGATGCCTGCACGCTTTTTCTGTTGTGCACAAAATTTGCGACTGCGAACGATATGCCGGTCATTATAGCTATCAGCAATACCGCCACAATCACTTTGATTGCCGCTTTACGTTTTGATGACGTTTTCTGTTTTTCCATTTATTTACAACTCCTTCTCAATAATAAAATACTTCATTTATGATAATACTCAATTATTGAGTATATGTCAATACTCAGCTTTTGAGTATGCTAACATTTTCACAAATTACAATGGAGGTTTTGTGGAAATGGATTACAGAACAAGGATGAGAAACATCAGGGAAGACAGAGATTTAACACAAAAGCAAGTAGGTGAAATCATCAACAAATCCCAACAGGGCTACAACCATATCGAAACCGGAAGAGCGGAATTGAAAATCGAGGATTTAATCAAGCTCTGTCAATTTTATAATGTTTCCGCCGATTATTTTATAGGTTTAACCGATCAAGAGTAAGTTCGGTTACCTAAACACATAATGCAGCGGTGCTTTGCGGTTTTAACACTACTTTGCACGATGCGGTGCTCAAATTTATCATATCTGTATATTGATGTTAATTTTTTTGGTGATATAATTGTGTTGCGTCCTACAAGGCGACACAGCTAAAAAAACAATACCGAAATAAAAAAATACGTAAATGCAAAAAGGATAATTATGCCGAAAAAGACGAAGTTAAAAAACAGTAACAAAATGGATATGATAAACGGCCCTATATGGAACAAGCTTCCGCGATTTGCGCTGCCCGTGGCTGCAACAGCAATACTTGAGCAGCTTTTCAACGCCTCGGATATAGCCGTAGTCGGAAACTTCACGGGCGCAGCCAAAACGGCCTCGGTTGCCGCCGTCGGAGCGAACAGCCCGGTAATCGGGCTGATACTCAACCTGTTTATAGGTATAGCCCTCGGTACAAATGTAATAATAGCGAACGCAATAGGCAGAGACGACAGAGAAACCGTACAGCGTGCGGTTCACACCTCGGTGCTCACCGCAATAATCGGCGGTTTTCTTGTAATGATACCCGGTGAAATTTTTGCCGTGCAAATTTTATCGGTTATGAGCATTCCGGAGGATGTACTGCCGTATGCCGTTCTGTATCTTCGCATATATCTGCTCGGCTTGCCCGTAATACTGTTGTACAACTTCCTGTCGGCCGTTTTCAGAAGCGTGGGCGATACAAAAACTCCGCTTATAGTGCTTGCGCTCTCCGGATGCCTCAACGTGCTTTTGAATTTATTCTTTGTAATAGTTCTTAAAATGACCGTAAACGGAGTTGCCATTGCCACCGTTATATCCAACGCAATCAGCTCGATTGTGCTGTTTATTGTTTTGATGAAGTCCGACAAGTACATAAAGCTGTCGCTCAGGGAGCTGCGCATAGACAAAAGAGTACTCGGTCAGATTTTGGAAATCGGTCTGCCGGCAGGCATACAGAGTGCTGTTTTTGCCATTTCAAACATAATAATTCAGGCGGCTATCAACAGTCTCGGAACAATAGTTATAGCGGCGTCGAGCGCGGCATTTAATATAGAGGTAATAGCTTACGATGTCTTTAACTCGTTCAGTCAGGCGTGCACGACCTTTGTCGGTCAAAACTACGGCGCCGGCAAGCTCGACCGCTGTAAGAAAACCCTGCTTCTGTCGATTGCGGAGGACACAATCGCAACAGCCGTCACAATAGGGCTTGTTCTTTTCTCGGGACGATTCCTGCTCTCGATATTCACAAGCGACCCACAGGTAATAGAGCTCGGCTACACCAGACTTTTACTGATTTTCTCGGCATACACGTTTTCAATGCTTTACGAAATTATGTCGGGGTATCTTCGCGGCTTCGGCATATCCTTGGTACCGGCTATTCTCACAACAATAGGCGTTTGCGGCACAAGAGTATTTTGGATATACGTCGTTTTCCCGTCGTCACCTACCTTCAAAACCATTATGTATGCGTACCCGATAAGCCTGTCGCTTACGGCGGTACTGATATTTATAGCTCTGCTCGCCTATCACCCGTCGCGCAGGTTTAAAGGCGCCGTATCCGCCGAATAATCCGGCCACGTAAAATTATATCTTAATGTAAAAAAGGCACGTTAGTTAAAAAATAACTAACGTGCCTTTGCCGTGTCTGCAAACGGAGCCGATGCTCATTCGGCTATAATGTTGTCATATATCTGAACATTTCTGTGGACATCCTTGACGGGCTTCAAAAGACAAATAGGCTCAAACTTAATCGGGTCTTTTTTAGAAAACGTGTTGTCGTGAATTTTCATATTCCTGCACGGGCCGCTCTCGTACCAATCCCTGCAATCACACGAGATGTAAATATCGGGCATACCGACGTTCCTGAACGTGTTACCGAAAATCTCCGACTCCTTATCGGTAGTACAGAGAATGCCTCGCGTCGGAATCGCATTAAATGTACATCCGCTCACGGTGAGATTCGGGTTATACGTGATGTTCTCAAAGACATACATTTCCGGCTTCATCGGCGGCAGCTTTTCTTTGAATTTCACAATGACCGTCTTTTTATCAATGTTGTCGTCCGTGCTGTCTACGGTATAAACGCCGTCAAGCTCCGACAAATCGGTTCTGCTGTATATTTTCACTTTATCGCCGGGGTAAAACGCCTTGTAACCTCCCTGCTGATGATGTACAAATTCAAGCTCGGCGGTTCGCTCGTCGCAAGCCTTTCTAAACCTTAAAAATGCGCCGTGCACATTGATTGCGTCATCGTGCGGGTGTTCAAAATGCGAGTCGGTTATTTTCACATAGCCCTTGCAGCCGCATACGTGAATCAAATCGGCAAACGAAGAAACTCTGTAACCGCTCGCCGGCTTAAATGTCAGCTTGTCAAAGCTCAGGTTTTCACACATCTGGGACAGCCACCCGAAGCCGTGCATATAGTTGACGGTTATCCTCTCGCAGAAGATATCGGAGCAGCTCTCGAGAAACAATCCGCAGTTGTCGCGCAGCTTATTTCGTGACATCGCAACGACGTCTCCGACCTTGAATTTAGGCGACACAAAATATCTGCATTCGACGGTATGAGCCCCCGTTTTTTTGATTTTTAAGGCGGTTTTCGTAGGTGAGCGCGACGTTCTGAAAACCTCGTCGCCTCTGTGAATTACGTTGCAGTAGCACTCGCCGTTGGCTGTATAGGTATAGTAATTCTCTCCGCTGAACGGACTTTTTTCGAAGAACGTAAGCTTGTTATTTTTAACCTCAAAGGCGCTTCCCGTCGGGATTTTATATGTAATTTTATTGAGCGAACGCTCTACGACCTCCATTTCAAAATTCGTCGGGGAGGCATATCTTACGGTGAAATTTACAAGCCTTACATTTTTACAGCCGCGCAGAGAAAACGCACACATATCGCCGTGAATCACAAGGGTTGAACCGCAGCCGTCCACGGTAATATTCTCCTTATTCTCGATAAGCACCGCAAAATACTTGTCGGGTGCCTTAAAGGAGTCCGTATTTGTCATATGGCAAACCTTGTGAACACAATATTCCTTGTAAAAATGATACTCATTCTTCGGGAAAATAAGTGTGTCTCCGCTCTGTAATTCATTTATCGCTTTTATAACGCCTCCGGCAGAATTTGAGACGTCGCAGAAATCCGTGGCTTTAATATTCAATGTCATCCTCCGATTGCAAATTATAGCATAAGCTGTTTAGATGGTTTTTAACTATGTGCTCGTTTTCGGCACATTCAGGTTTGATTGCATCACCGTTTGAGTCGGATTTTCAAGATGTAATCCCCGCTTTTTTAAGCTCCCTCTTCAGTCTCTTGACTGCCGCTGCAAGTATGATTTCGGTGTTTGTTCCGGTTGAAATAAGACAATACACCTCGTGATAAACCGCATAAAACGCACACTTCAAATCACACTTTTCCGAAACGGGATATTTCCTTTTATATGCTTTGTAAAGCCCGAAGCACTCCCCGGTCAGGTTTCTCAGCTGGAACAAATCAAATTCTTTGTCAGCCCACTTGCACTCAAGAGGGTCGATTATCGCGGTGATATTAAGTCTTTTATCGGACATTACATTCATAACATTCAAATCGCCGTGGATAAGAGACGCCTCTTTTACGGGCTCGCTGAAAATGTAATCAAAATTTTTCCACGCTGTTTGCATAACATTAAGCGTGCTGTCCTTCAGCCGTTTTTTTCTGTTAAGCTCTGCGGCGGTCTGTAAAATATCCTGCGCAAACGGTCGGTAAAAATCAAGCCAATTATCGTACTTTGGGAAATCGAGACTGCCGAATTTGTTGCAGGTAACGCTGTGCCAATTTGCAAGACAATCCGCTATTGCATCTGCAAATTTCGCTTTTCTTTTTTTGCTTAAAAACAATTTTGAAAAGTCGGTGAAGCAGTCTGTTCCGTTCACAAATTCCTCAATTATAAAATCCATGGGGATTTCGTCGGTTGCGTCAAAGGTAAAATAGACCTTGGGAATATGAACCAGCGAGCTTTCGGCAAGCTTTTTCAGCGCGGCGCTCTCATTATGCTGCATACCGGCGACGCGGCAGGCCTTTACCGTAAGAGTGTACGGCATCACGGGCAATTCGGCCTTGTAAACATATCCGAAGGAGCCGCCGCCTATGTATTTAATCTGCGTTTCTCGACTCCCGTAATGTCTGAAAAGCACTTCCTTTGCAAATTCGCATGTCTGTTCTTTTGTGTATTTGCTGACTGTTTTTTGCTGCATAGCTACCTCCCCTTTTTCACACTGTTTTTCAATTTTGTTAATACCCGTTTGTTTTCGACGTACCGATTTACACATTTATGTTTTAAAAATATAATATCAAAAAAAATAATAAATATCAATAAACATCTCTGTACAAAAGAGCCGTCGGACACATAGCCCGACAGCTCTTAGGTCTTATATGTATTATGGTGCTTTCGACGTCCGCAAGGCTCGCCGAGTTCCTTTTCAATTTGCTTTTTAAGCGCAGCCAGCCTGTTTCTGACCGTTGACGACGGCATATTTTTTATCTTGCCGATCTCTCTGCTCGACCAGCCGTAGCTTTTAAGAGTAACTATTTCTCGGTCGATCTCGCTCATTTTCAAAAGTATCTGCTGAATTTCAACAGATGTGATATCATCAAACACCTCAAGACATTTAATGCTTTCAAGCTCATCAAGCGAGTCGGCAAAATTATTTTTACGAAGTCTGTCGGCAAGCACATTCTTTGCGATTTTAAAAATCAAAGACTTTTCTTTTTTGATGTAACCGAGCGTCGGCAGATAACCCCACAGCTTCATAAAGGTGATTTGAGCCAAATCCTCTGCCTCGTCGTTGTCAAATCGCCTTGAAAAATACGAAACTATGCTTTTATAATACTTTTCATAAATTTGGTTAAACAGTTCAATGTTATTCATTTTTTTCCGTGATTTTGTTGCCTACGGTTGAATTAACTTTAACATATCCCAAAATACTTTTGCCGCATTTTACCTCGTTGCCTGCCGCAAATGTTATCTTTTTATCGGAGAGCATTTGCTCGGTCACGTCATTGTCAATATCGACATTGTTGCCTGCGGCCACCAATGTATTGTAATCGAAGCTCCTCACCGTATCGCCGTCGATTTCGATGGTGTTAGGGTAAGGCTTTATTACGACGTTATCCTCAACCTCAACACTTCTGCCGTTCATTCGCGTCATCTCATAGCGTGATTTTTTTCTTTTAAGCAGAAGCCCGTTCACGCACAAATCCGGAATTTTTTCAACGGTCTCAAGAATAATAATGCCGTTGACAATATAGAGGCAATCATCGGAAACATTTTTATCGTTTAATATAACCATTCCGTTTAAAACGCTGTATTTGCTGTAGCTGACCTCTATAATGCTTGCAACATTTCGGATTGTTATCTTGGCATAGGCATTTTTCCATTCATCACTCGCATTTTTCGGAACAAGAAGCATCGCACAGCTCTCGATTTTCTTGATTTCCCTTAACGCCTCGGCAGTAAAATTTTGCAAATCAAGAAGCGCTATGTTTTTTATGGTTTTTCTAAGCATAAACATTCCCCTTTAAAAGCTTTGAAACACACTTTGTCTATTAAGACGGATTTAAACCCGTCCGTATTATTTCAATTTGTTTTTACTTGCGATTACACACCCAAACGACATGCAAAGTAACGCTATTATCCGCACAACTCCGTCGGCGAACTGAATTAAAACAATTTTATCCATAATTCAAATTTCCTCTTAAAAGTTATTGAAGCGCGTTTCACTTATTAAGACGAAATTGAAGAGGAAACTGTCCGCATTATTTAAAAATTTATCGGAGTCCGCAAAATGCGGTATCGCAAAATAAACAATAAGGGCTCCGTTTTACGAAGCCCTTGAGCAAGTGTGTTCATATCAAGCGAAAAATCAAAGCCGTGTGATTTTACGTTCATTTATCCTCGGCGGACATATTTTTGCGACTGTTTGCACGCAAAATCACTTTGTTTGAAATATCCTTGATTACAATCGGAACCGCTACCGCCAAAATCACATAGAAAAGATAAATTCCGGAATCTCTCCACGGGTATGCGTACCACAATATGCTCTTTGAAAATCTTGAAACCGCATAGTTGCCGTGGATGCAGACTTTTTCGATTTACTCCCACTCGTTGCCGAAAACTGTAACTTAAACAGTTTTATATGGGTATTTTTACTCATATTATCGGGAGTGTTCAGATTATCCGTAAAATACGGACTACCAAGATTTTTGTTGTCACTGTGTTGTCAGCGACTATTTCTATTATAACAAAAAGTTATCTGTTTTCAATAATTTGAGAAAAGATTTCCGCCTCAATCTGATTTGTTAACTCAGTAAGGTAAAAGTATAGCTTGTCTTTTGCATCCGAGTAATTCATATTAAATGCTTTGTTTGTCAAACCTTTCAATACATCATCATCGATCAAATCACTTTCAGAAAGATATTGCCCCAAACCATAATGCGCAAGGCAATTCCTAAAGTTCCTATCTTTCATAGAATCATTGATGTAAAAGGTTGTTCCGTTTGTGGCATTTAGCTCTTTTATAAAATCACAAATATAGTAATACTGAAGATATGCAAACTTGAATTTTTGCGGAATCTCCTCAACAAAGTATTGATCTATAAACTCAATAGCATAATTGACACTGCACAGAATTGAGAAGAGCACGAAGCCAAGATCCGTTTTGGTTTTTAGGGGACAATACTTGTAAAAATGATAATCCTCGTATTTTACCAAAATACTATCGTCATAGTTGTATGGCGGGAAGTCCTGGCAATCAAAAAGGCCTGCAAGTTTTCCCGACACCACGCTAATATCTCTAATCCAAGAACCGATTTTCTTGCCATTCAAAGTATCTACCGGAGTATACAATGCGCACAAAATTGTGTTTCCGCAGAAATGACCATTACACAGATCAGTACCCACATTGTAATAGCCAAATAACTTTTCACGAAGGCTACGGATCTTATAAAAGTGATCATCGCTTGCCTTAAACTTCATCATCAAAGCCGACAAGTAATCTGAATATGACATTTCATAGAGCTTATGACTTTGACGCAAGGCTGTGTAATATGTTTTCTCTGTGTCAGTAAACTGGGGCGCACCTAATCCAAGCTTTTGGCACCATTGTTCTGCTCCGTCTGTAAACAGACCAATATAAGGTTGACTCATCATAATATCTGTCTCTTATACACATCTCCGAGCCCACGAGACCGGAGCCTATCTC